>Ga0265595_1000163_pt1 | contig 64041 bp, 50 predicted proteins | sample saktaG_15_FD_190148 | JGI IMG/M metagenome (GOLD analysis project Ga0265595, IMG submission 190148) | Saline water microbial communities from Sakinaw Lake, British Columbia, Canada - sak_2013_06_06_50m | ecosystem: Environmental > Aquatic > Non-marine Saline and Alkaline > Saline ... | reverse complement strand
CACAATTTTACGACTTCGAACAGGGGAATTCGTTGATGCCGGAGATTCTCAAGTACAGCAGGTACAAGCGGACAAGCGGACAAGCAGACAGGCGGACAAGTCACGAATTTCTGATTACGGATCCCGGATTACCTATCCCGGATCCCAAATTTATCATTAAAAATCCGATGCCTAATCGCTGTTTCCGCATGTGGAGCGGATGTGTGGTCACCTGGGACGGGAAGGTGGTCCCCTGCTGTTTTGATAAGGATGCAAGCCATTGTCTGGGTGATCTTTCAACCCAATCATTCAGGGAGATCTGGACGGGAGAAAAATACAAACAGTTTAGAAAAACAATCCTGAAAAACAGAAAATCTGTTGATATTTGCAGGAACTGCAGCCAGAGGTGGTGAAGGAAAGTGTGAGGGTGAATGAATGTGAGACGTGAGAGGTGAGACGTGAGAAAGAGGTAGAAATAGTTGAATATGGTAAATTCAAAATCAAAAAAGGTATGAAAAACCTGTTGAAAATTTTTCATGAAAAGAACAAGTCTCACCTCACCTGGGCTAACATCATTCTGCTGGCAGTAGTACTCTTGATGCTGGTTGGTGTCGCTTTTTTCCCGGAGTCGGTACAGCCCACCCTAAATAAAATACTGACTACAGCAATCCTCTTCTGCTCCATCTTTGCGCTGACCAGCAGGACAAGGATCATCTTGCCTATTGCGGTTGTGCTGATCCTTATCCAATGGATTGGCAAAATAATCGGGAACGAAGTCATGGAGATTGTTGCTTCCCTGCTTAATACGGTATTCTACACCTATATTGTTGTCAAACTGGTCAGGCAATTTGTCAAAGCCAAAACAATCTCTCCGCTCGTTATCCTTGGATCCATCAACGGGTATCTCTTAATGGGACTCATATTCTCCATTTTTACGATCGTTGTAAGCTGGCTTTATCCAGATTCTTACCTCTCTTCCGTCACCAATATCTACCTTGTCGACAAAGTTAATTTTCATACATACATTTATTACACCTTCATCACGATGGCGACTGTAGGATATGGCGACATTGTCCCCATGAGCGCTGCCGCGCGCGCCGTTGCTGTATTCATTTCCGTTTCCGGCCAGTTTTATATTGCCATCCTGGTGGCTTTTCTTGTGGGAAAATTTGCCGGTATCCATGTGAACTCGTTAAAAAGCAAAACCTGACCCAGGTGAAACGCCCAACAACATTCCTATGCAAGAGGTACGAAAGAAAATTTTGATCGGAATTCTCTCCATGATATATTTCTGTGTTCCCGCCATCGCCCAGCAGATGCCTGACTGGGAAAATCCAAAGTTGACAGGGATTAATAATGAACCTCCACATGCCTCCTTTCTCCCATACCCGGATGAAGCTTCTGCATTGAAAAATGAGTGGAGCGGGACTCCCTATTCCATTCTTTTGAACGGGACCTGGAAGATCAGGATGGCGGATAATCCAGATGGCCGGATACTGGATTTCTATCATGTTGGTTATGATGTGAGCGCCTGGGATGACATCCAGATCCCTGCTACATTTGAGGTTCATGGTTACAGCTATCCAATTTATGTGAACCAGCCCTATGAATTTGAACACCTGATGGAGCCAAATCCACCACATGTGCCGGCCGACTCAAATCCGGTTTTTATGCTTCGCAGAAATTTTGCGGTTCCTGCCACGTGGGATGGGAGGCAGATATTTCTTCGTTTCAATGCCGTGAAGTCTTTTTTCTATGCTTATGTGAACGGTGAAAAGATTGGAATGGGTAAAGATGGAAAGACCCCGGTTGAATTCAATATTACGCATTTTGTGAAGCCTGGGAAGAATACATTAGCGGTAGAGGTATTCCGTTGGTGCGATGGCACCTACCTTGAATGCCAGGATATGTGGCGCATGAGCGGCATCAACCGGGATGTTTTCATCTATTCAACCCCTGATGTCAGGATCCGGGATTTTTTTGTGACAGGGGAGTTGGTGGATGATTATGTGAACGAGAATTTCAGGGTGTCGGTTGAGATTCAGAACATGTCATCGATGGATGCCGGATGCCAGATGCCAGATACCGGATGCTGGATGCTGGATGTTGGATTATTTGAATCTAACGATTCGAAGGAGCCCGTTTTCAGAACGACGGTTCCGGTGGAGGTTCCGGCGAATGGGGAGAAGAGGTTCACGATCTCTGAGAAGATAGCTAATCCGCGGAAATGGAGTGCGGAGTTGCCCAACCTGTATCATGTGGTTCTCACACTTAAGGACCCGGCTGGCAAAACCGTGATGTCTACCGGATGCAGAATGGGATTCCGGACATCAGAAGTAAAAAACGGTCAATTTCTGGTAAATGGGTTCCCGGTATTGCTGAAAGGGGTGAACCGGCATGAAACCGATCCGGTGACCGGGCATGTGATGACCCGGGAACGGATGCTTCAGGATATCCGGCTGATGAAAGAAGCCAACATCAATACGGTTCGCACTTGTCATTACCCGGATGATCCATATTGGTACGAGCTATGTGATGAATATGGCCTGTATGTGATTGATGAGGCAAATATCGAGTCGCACGGGATGGGATATGATCCTGACCGTACCCTTGGAAACAATCCCGACTGGCTGGCGGCTCACCTGAACCGCACGGAGCGGATGGTTGAACGGGATAAAAACCACCCGTGTATCATAATCTGGTCGTTGGGCAATGAAGGGGGCAACGGTTCCAACTTTGTTGCCACCTATGAATGGATCAAACACCGGGATTCTTCCCGGCCTGTGTGGTACGAACGTGCCCAGCAGTCCTACAATACCGATATCTTTTGCCCGATGTATACTGGTGTCGAATACCTCAAACGGTATGGGTTTACCAAACAGTTGCGCCCCCTTATCATGTGCGAATATGCACATGCCATGGGGAACAGCACGGGCAACCTCCAGGATTACTGGGATGTGATCGAAGCCTACCCGCAACTTCAGGGGGGGTGTATCTGGGATTGGGTTGATCAGTCGCTATTGCCGGGCGAATCTCCAGGCAAGAGCGACCCGGCGGGGAAGGGCGACCTGCCAGGTCACCCTTACACATATGGGGGGGATTACGGAGGGGCGAATGTGCCGTCGGACCAGAATTTTTTGGATAATGGGATTATATTCCCTGACAGGTCAGTTCATCCGGGGTACTGGGAGGTTAAAAAGGTTTATCAGTATGTAAAATTTGAACCAGATGATCCGAATATTCCTTCCGTGAAGATAAGAAACAACTACGCCTTTTTTGACCTTGAAAATACGGAAATAGTCTGGGAGATCCAGGGTGATGGCGAACGGGTGCTAAGTGGCGCTTTTCTGCCGTTTAAATTAAATCCGGGCGAAGAGAAGGATCTGGTGATCCCGGCAGAACCACTGATCAAACAACCTGACATTGAATATCTGCTCAACATTTACCTGAAGACCACCAAGCCATGGGGTCTGTATCCTTCTGATTTCACATTGGCTTCTGAGCAGTTCCCGCTGGCATCCTTCTCCATTGGCATGCCTGAATATCCTGAAGGGCTAAAGCCATTAGAGCTGAATGAGACAGCATCGGTGATTACTGTAAGTGGAGAAGATTTCGAAGTGGTTTTTGATCTGATGACAGGGGAGATGCGGTTATTTCAATACCGAAATACGCAGCTGATTAAACAGGGTCCTGTTCCAAACTTCAGGAGAGCACCAACCGATAACGATATCGGAAACCGGCTTTATGAACGCTGCGGGGAGTGGTATGAGGCAAGCATTTCCCGGCATCTTGAGGAGATCAGCACCAGGACCATCAGTTCCGACCAGGTTGAGGTCTCGGTTGTTTATACCTTGCCAGCTGTTACTTCAACAGAGATCATTCGGTATGAGATCCGATCGACCGGAGAGGTTGTGGTTACTGCTTCGCTGAATACGGGTGATGTGAAGCTACCTGAACTACCACGGTTCGGGATCCAGATGCAACTTCCGGGCAACTTCAACCAGGTTACCTGGTTTGGTCGTGGCCCTTGGGAGAACTACCAGGATCGGAAAACCAGTGCGTTTGTGGGGTGCTATTCCTCCTCGGTGGATGAGTTGTACACGCCTTACATCCGTCCGCAGGAAAACGGCTACAGAACGGATGTCAGATGGGTTGAGTTTTCCGGGAAAGAAAAAGTGGGACTGTTGATCAAGGGGAGCCCGCTGATTGGCTTCTCAGCACTTCCTTACACGTATGAGGATCTTGCTAGTTACAAGAGGGGAGGCAAGCATACCTGGGATCTGAAAAAAAGGGATTTCATTGATGTGATGATTGACTACAAACAGATGGGCGTTGGAGGAGACGACAGTTGGGGAGCATGGCCTTATCCAGCCTACCTGCTTCCTGCGAAGGAGTACACGTTCTCGTTTTCGATGAAACCATTAGTGAAGCAGGGATTAGGGATTGGAAATTAGAAACTGGAATTTGGGACTTGGGATTTGAAGCTTAGGGTATTAGTTCTCCGGTTTCGGCATCAACAATTAGTGTTGCAGAGCAGGGCGTTTCGTAGGGGGGATTATCGGGATAGCAGGTGAATTCGGTCTCAGTCATCAGTGTGTAAGAACAGGATATTTCGCTGGTGCCATTGTCAAGTATCCTCGATGACACACTATCTATCCTGAAAGAGACATGACTCAAATGCCCGCTGCCCCCGGTCTGGGATTCCTGTTTTCCTGTATTTTGAACCCAAGCCTCAACAATATCCTTGATCTTCTCTTCGGTAAGCATCGTGTTATTTATAATCGATTCCCGGCAGGGGATACTTTCTTTTTCGAATGGTATAAATCATCAGGAAGAAGAGTCCGGCGGTGATCCCGACTCCAAACAACAGTAATGATAACAACCATGCCTCCGGAGTCATGATAAGAGTGAATACCGAATAGATACAAAGTGCAACCGAAGCCAGCAAGAGGATCACATTCACGATAAAGAGAATTCTTCTGAAAATATAGGACATAGTGCTATTGGAGTTTGAGTGAAACCTGTTCCATCCCATCGATATAAAAGAACCTGCCCGAACCCATGACATCGTAATGAATGAAGAAAAATCTTGTAAAATCAATCGTCTCGGGAAATTGGCCTAACTGCCTCAGTACCTTTGTCATGCTCTCCTGTTCATTTTCAGAGATGACAGTTCCGATCCGTTCGCCTATTTCCATCAGGATCAGTTCGTCAGGTGATGACTGATACTCCTTATCCCTGGCTCCAAGTACGATATTTCCCTGAGCCCAGATGCCTGGATTTTTTTCGGCCCTTTTTCTATAGTCGGTATACATTGTGATCAGTTGTTCCAGGTTATTGATACCAGGTTCCGGAATCAAAGCCAACTCTTTCAGCAACGAGGGCATATAGTCGAGCATGGTATCGGGTGTCCGCTTGGGTTCGTAGTCAGGGAAGATATCATCAGTGGGGGCAGGCTCGGAGGATATTGCGGATGTAAGGGCGGGTTCGGAAGACGCCCCTACGATGACATCTTCCTGCGGTCCCGGTTTTATCCAATTGCTCTTGACAGCTCCTATATCCGGGACCTGGTGAAACAGGATCATCTTACGTGGGAAATCCATTCTGAAGGCATCCGGGGTGATAATTCCTGAACCGGTTGTTGCCACTGAAGTTTCCAGATAGTCAGGGTACTCCTTAAGATCCATGACCTGCATTCCGGAAGGGGTTGAGATCCCGTCTTCTTGGCGGATGATGCGTTGATGCTCATCATACAACAGTAGTTCATGCATCATAGTTGCGAGATCGGTGATTGTGTCCATCTCTCCTTCCGAGAGCAGCGGGGCCATATCAACCAGGTAAATGATGGCTTTTGAAGTGACCGTGACCAACTGTTCCGTAGGAATGCGGGCATCATGATCTGAAACAGTTCTGAATACCAGATCCTGCCAGGGCAGGTAGAGGTATTTGAGAAGAAGTTTTCCTGACTTCTTTGTGACAAGGTTTATAAAGAGCCCCTCGCCCTCTCCCTGAAGGAAAATGTCAATTTCATCTAGCTTTCTCCACCTGGTTTTTGCAACGACCTCATTAGAAAAGTTCCTGAAAAGATAGAGTTTCAGATCCAACATATCAAAGGTAAAGAGTCCGAGGTCGAACGGTTCCACAACGATTTTCCCTGACAGATCAATGGCGCCCCAACGGGCTGCTGTCCATGTTGATTGCTCTCCATCTTCCTCAACCGTTCCCTCTTTGCAGATGATGGCTGTGCCGTCGCTGAAGGGATAGGCACAATCATAGATGGGTGGGATGACAATCGTTCCATCCAAACCAGCAAATCCTATCTTCCCATTTTCCCGGATCCGGATAAGCCCTTCTGAAGGGTAATCGGGACCATTGTCGTAGGGAAAAACCTCAAAAAGAAATTGCCCGGTTTTATCAATGGCGGCAAATCCGAGTTCGGGGATGTACCTGACATCAAAGTTTTCGTATGAAAAAATTATCTCGGAGTTCTCCCCGGCATCTGCCAATTGTGAAGCCGTTTTCGCCTGATCCACCCAGATGGGCTTCTCTTTCTGGAGATATTTGACATACCCCTCCTGCAGGATCACCTCCAGGTTGTGATCGGGGAACCAGAGATTCCGGTACTGGGGCGACTGGCCCTTGTATTCCTCATAGTTTAGTCCAAGGGTGCGTAACACATCAGGGAATGGACTACTGTGGCCAATCCCAAGAAATGTGTCAGCATAGACCTCTTCCAGCTTTTTCACCCGGAAGATCTGATCAACAGTTTCATTTCGGGCAATCTGGTAATCCTTCAACAGGATGTAATAGTGATGCCAATGGGAGTGGCCGATGGTGAAGACGATATTGATCCTGACACTCGCCTTCGAGAACTCTTTCACAATAACATCTATCGGCGCTTCCACATCAATGTTAAATAACGAATCCGGTGTAAAATTTCGGGTTAGATACACCTCTCTATGTTCCTCCATCCAACCATCCCGTAGACCACGAAATGTCTCATAGATATCCTGATTGATCTTGCCATTGCCATCTTTATCCAGGAAGAAGATCTCTTCCACATCGGACAAACGCTCGATCTGGATTCCATTTGCATCGATGTGCAGTCCGATGTCGACGGGGTGGTATGTTTGATCCTGTGCCATTGCTGATACAAACAAACCAATCCAGGCAATTAGAATGAGAAGTTTCCCGTGTATTCCCTGATTTGGCTTCATGAGAAAATTTGTATTCAATAGATACAAATATAGCACATGAACGAATGAAAATCAATTTTTTGGGGCGAGGAATCGATTGTATAGCAGCAATCCAATGATGGTCAGTACACCAATCATGCTAAAAGTGATCCAGAGCATGGAGGGCTGGTTTAGTTTTTCGACGAACAACACATAAAGCCAGGCGCCCAGAACCCCTCCAACACCGCTTCCGATCACCCCATAAAGAAATGAATACCCCTGGTATAATGCTTTCTTATCCGGTGGTGCTATAAGTCCCACGTAAGAGATAAATTTCGGATGAGCCGTCATCTCACCCAGAGTGAAGATAAACATCCCAGCCAGGAAGATCCAGGGGCTAGGATCGATTGCCAGAATTCCCATTCCAACAGAACCGATGGCGATCCCGATGATCATGGTTGGGAGAGCTTTTGCTTTTCGCACCAGGGCCGAGACAAAGAGCTGCAGGAGGATAATCGCTCCGGCATTCATGACAGTGACATGCTCGGCTTCAAATTTCCAGTGGGGATTCGAGATAAAGAGGGAGAGAAAACTGTTGACAATTTTATTTACTGGCGCCATGTTGATGTGCTCTGTCAGGTACCAGAGTACCGAGTCGTACACCTGAAAATACATGATCCAGAATCCGGAATAGATCACAATCATCACGATAAAGCGGTAATCCTTGAGCACTATGACCATTTCCGTGAAGATTTTACCGATTGATTTTGATCCGGTCGCAGTTCCTTTCGGTTCTTTGAAAACAAAGTAGTTAAGAAAAAAGAGCCAGCCGGTTCCGATGGCAGCCATGAAGAAGATGTAGTTCCAGGAGATTGATTTCATCCATGGCACCAGAATCAGGGGGAACAGAAAAGCACCGAGGTTGATTGACCAGTAGTAGATCCCGAATCCAAGAGAAGAGGTGGACTTATCAGTAACACGTGCGATAGTACCGGCAACCATGGGTTTGAAAAAGCCAGCGCCCAGAGCGACCAGCAGGAGGCTCAGAAATACCGTAGCATAGGTTTCCGAGAAGCCGGTCAGGAGATATCCCGTACTCATTGAAACAAAAGCGAAGAAGAGGACCTTCTTGTATCCCAACCTGTCGCCTATTGCACCTGCGAGGATCGGCAAAAGATAGAGCAATGGGGTGATTACACTCTTTATCACGCCAACACTCTCCTTGGAGAACCCCAATCCTCCACTGTCGCGGGAGAGGACAAGATATACTGATAACACTGACATCACGCCGTAGTAGGATCCCCGTTCAAAAAACTCCATCACAATAACGGTCCAGAAATCGCGTGGGAAGGATCTCATCCCTTTTTTCTTTGTAATTTCAGCCATGGGGTCAGGTTATTTTCAACAATGAAGCGGCTAAAATAGGGAATTTTAAGGGGAGTGGCTTTTCAAAGAAAAAATACCATATTTGTAGCATGAACGAACTCGCCCCCATTGTAGCCACTTTTTCCGTTGAGGGTTCGCCCATGTCAATCACTCCGATCGGCTCCGGCCATATCAACGACTCCTATCTTGTAACCACATCTCCTGACCACGTTCCGAATTATGTGTTGCAACGGATCAATCATAAAATCTTCAAGGACATCTCTGGTCTGATGAACAACATCTCAGTGATCACAAACTATATCCGGAAGAAGCTGGAGTTGGAAAATTCAAACTATTTTGGTGTTCAGGTACTGGAACTGGTCCCGACACATACCAGGGAACTGTTTCACACCGATAATGATGGAAATTTCTGGAGGATGTATCTGCACATCTCCGGAAGCAGAAGTTACGACCGGATTGAGAATCCGGAGCTGGCCTATGAAGGGGGAAAGGCGTTCGGTCAGTTTCAGTCCCTGACTGCAGGCATTGATCCGAACGCCCTGGCCATTACGATTCCCAGGTTTCATGATATTGTATGGAGACTGGAGCAGTTTGAGGAGGCAATCCGGAGCGATTTCGCAAATCGTATATCCAGGATCCCGGATGAAATCAATTTTGTTCGTGAGAGAGCATTGGAGATGCACACGATTCACCGGTTGTTGGAGCAAGGCCGGCTTCCGATGAGAGTCACCCATAATGATACGAAATTCAACAATATCCTGTTCAACTCAGCAAACAATGCCATCTGCATCGTTGACCTGGATACGGTGATGCCTGGGACAATACTCTATGATTTTGGGGATGCTATTCGCACCGGAGCCAATACGGCTGACGAAGATGAATCGAACCTTGAACAGGTCGACCTTGACCTGGGACTGTTTGAAGCCTATGCCAGAGGGTTTCTGGAGACAGCCAAAACCTCCATCACACCTATAGAATTGGATCATCTGACCTTCTCGGCTAAGTTTATGACATATATCATCGGCCTTCGGTTTCTCACTGATTACATCAATGGGGATACCTATTATAAAATACACTTCCCGGGACATAACCTGCAGCGGGCAAAGGCTCAATTCAAACTTCTGGAAAGTATGGAGAAAAAATTTGAACGGATGAGAACTATTATTCAGAACCGTTAAACCTAAACAGCTTTTTAAATTCAAAACTTCTGAAATCAATAATTTAAAGAGAAAATTTATTCTATTTATTCATTTCTATCCTTTTAATTACTATGACACTAAACACATCCTGCAAGAAAGAGAAAGTAACGAAACCAACGACTAAGGTCACCATTTATGAAGTAACATATCAGACACCAGGTGTTGATGGAACACCCGTAACTGCTTCCGGCATCGTGATGATCCCTCCAACAAACTGGACCGAATCCTTTCCTATGATCTCCGTTCAACACGGTACCATCTTCGATCGGAACATTGCCCCTTCTTACAAAGAAAAATGCGATGAGGCTCAGGCATGGTATAGTGAAGTTGCCAGTAAGGGGTATATTGTCGTGATGGCTGATTACATTGGGTTGGGCAAAGCTGGAACAACCAACCATCCCTATTTGCAAGCCCAAACCGAAGCAACCTCTACCCGAGATATGATCCGGGCAGCCCGAATCCTACTGGTAGATAAGGGTGTGGGGGTTAGCGATAAATTGTTTCTGGCAGGATATTCCCAGGGAGGGAATGTAACAGCGGCACTTCAACGCCTGCTTGAAAAGGATCACAAAGAGGAGTTCCAGATCACCGCATCCGCTATCATGGCTGCTCCATTTGATATTGAGGGAATCTGGGACTTCCAGGTGGAGAAACCCAACCCTATATCTTCAGTCATAACCGGGCTGATCATCAGATGTTTTTATGAAATGTATGACATTGGCTATTCTTTTGCCGATTTTCTTGTTGAGCCATATGACACGTTGATCCCTGCATTGATGGATTTTGAACACACTGAAGATTCGGTGACCAAAACGCTCAGCAAACCTCCAAAAGATATGTTTCACGCACAATTCCTGGCCGAAGTGAAAGCGGGTAAGCATCTCTTTGCCGAAAAAATGAGGCTTAATGAAGTGTATAGATGGAGTCCGCAAACGCCTACCATCATTGTCTATTCACAAGCAGACGAGGTAGTTCCATTTGCAATGGAGATCATGGCATTCAATAAAATGAAGGAACTAAACGGCAATGTGGATACCGTTTGTACAGGGAACACGTTAAATCACATGGATGGATTTCCGATAGCCATGTTGACTGCGAAGGCGTTTTTTGACACATTTAAGTGAAATATGAATCCCGCTTCGTAGCGCAATGAAGCTCCCTTATTCCATCAGATCACTTCCCGAGAGCTTCCATTACTTTTTCCTTCGGCAGCTTCTTCGTGCAGAAGAACCAGTCTTTGCATTCCACACCCTCCTCTTTGCCATCCATCCTGTCTTTCGCACTACCACAGGAACCGGCCGGAGGAACGATCACATCATCACCCGGGCGCCAGTCAGCCGGAGTTGCTATACTGAAATTATCTGCGGTTTGAAGGGCCATCAACACACGTGTCAACTCATCAAAATTCCGGCCAAGAGAGAGAGGATAATAGATGATAGCACGAATCTTTCCGTGGGGATCGATGAAGAATACAGCGCGAACTGCTTTGGTGTTGCTTTCACCAGGTTGGATCATGCCATATTTGTTGGCGATTTCCATCGTGATATCTTCAATCAATGGAAACTTCACTTCGACATTTTTCATCCCTTTGAACTCAATCTTATCTTTGATGGTTCGCAACCAGGCGATGTGGCTGTAAAGTCCGTCGATTGATAAGCCTACCAGATCGCAATTCAGGGCTTTAAACTCTTTTTCCATATATGCAAACGTGATAAACTCACTTGTGCACACTGGGGTGAAATCAGCCGGATGGCTGAACAGAATGACCCATTTCCCTTTGTAATCAGCCGGAAAGTTGATCTCTCCCTGGGTTGTGACTGCTTTGAATGCCGGTGCATCATCACCGATCCGTGGCATTGAAGTTACTTGATTTTCTTCCATAACTAATAAATTTAATAGGTTAATACTAATTTTGATTTTAGGTTTTTGCTTTTTGATTTAAGGTTTAAATGCAACATGAAGTCCTTCTGCAACCTTGAATGCAAGGTCTCGATCGGCTTTATAAAAATGAGCTAGTTGGCGTAGAATAATTTCATTGCGTTTTTCTCCGGCAATCCCGCTCATGCCTCCAACAATATTGTGAATCGTATTGATCCGCTCCTGTTCTGTCATTACTGTTCTAAAAAGTACCCCCGGCTGGGAGTAGAAGTCATCATCATTTTCGTTACGGTCGTATGCGTAGGCTATTTCAGAATCCAGCTTAAAAGCAGGCTCCTGATAGCTTTTATCCGCCTCAATGGTATCAAAACTATTGGGGTAATAATTCGGACTGTCTCCTCCGTTGCCGTCAACATTCATCATCCCATCCCGTTGGTGATTGTGTACTTCATTAATTGGCCTGTTTACAGGAATCTGTTCATAATTAGCGCCCAATCTATAGCGGTGAGCATCAGGATAGGCAAGAATTCTTCCCTGGAGCATCTTATCTGGTGAAAAGCTTATACCATCAACAATATTTGCAGGGGCAAAAGCAGCCTGTTCAACATTGGCAAAATAGTTTACCGGAATTTCATTCAGTTCCATGATGCCCACATCAATCAGCGGATATTCACCATGCGGCCATACCTTGGTAATATCAAACGGATTCCATTTGAACTTTTTTGCCTGTTCATCTGTCATCACCTGAATTTTTAACGCCCATTTGGGAAAATCACCTTTGGCAACGGATTCAACAAAATCGCGTTGTGCATAATCAGGATCCTTCCCTTTCAACACTTCTGCTTCGGCTCCTGTCAGCGTTTTATTCCCCTGCAGGGTTTTAAAATGGAATTTTACCCAGATCTTTTCGTTTTTAGCGTTAAGCATTGAATATGTATGACTGCCGTACCCATTCATTTTTCTGTATCCATCGGGAGTTCCCCTGTCGCTGAAAAGGATCATTACCTGGTGTAAACTTTCCGGATTCAGACTCCAGTAATCCCACATCATGGTCGGGCTTTTCAGGTTGGTTTTTGGGTCGCGTTTTTGTGTATGGATAAAATCCGGAAATTTCTTGGCGTCTTTGATGAAGAAAACAGGCGTGTTGTTCCCAACCAAGTCCCAATTTCCATCTTCGGTATAGAACTTCACCGCAAATCCTCTTGGGTCCCGTTCGGTGTCGGCACTCCCTTTTTCGCCTCCTACGGTGGAGAAACGAACCAATACCTTACATGTATTGTCAACTTTACTATACAGTTTTGCTTTGGTAAACCTGGTAATGTCATTCGTCACGGTGAATTTTCCAAAAGCGCCCGTCCCTTTGGCATGGACAATACGTTCAGGGATCCGTTCCCTATTAAAGTGGGCTAACTTTTCATGTAAGTAATAGTCCTGCAGGAGGACCTCTCCTCTGGGTCCGGCGGTCAGGCTATCTTCGTTTTCGAAATATGGCCTGCCTGATGCTGTTGTCAGTTTTTTCTTTTTTTCCATAATTTTTTGTTTTACGCTTTCTTGTTTCTGAATTTTCCAATGATCTGAAGCTTGACATCCTCCACCTCAAAATCCTTGATTTGATTTTCCCTGAAGTAAACGGCGATGAGGTTTGTCAGTTCTTCATTGAAATAATCTTCAATCTTGTCCGACTCGTAGCAATAGAGATGATGATGAGATTCTGCTACGGCATCATAACGCATTGAATCTCTATCGGTTTTTACCTTTTTAACCAGCCGCTTTCCCACGAAAGCCTCTAAAGTATTGTACACGGTGGCCAGGCTGATTTCAGGATAATCCCTGTGAACATCCCGTAGCACCTGTTCAGCAGTAGGATGATTTTTCATCGAGGATAGCGCCTGAAAAATGGCAATCCGTTGCGGTGTAGCTCTTAATCCAACCTCTTTTAGCCTAAGGATAATGTCAGTTCGTATTGACATAATCTTATATTTAAATAATTACTTATTTATAATAATGCAAAGATAATAATTATTCTCATATAGATTACAAATTATTACGTCTTTTTTTTAAATCCCTAAAAACTGTCTGATTTATTTGCTGGATGGGATTGTTTACTTTTGCAGATCAATTCCAAATCTTTTTTTCATGAAATCCATCCGTTTCCTCTCTGTCCTCTTCTGTGCCATTGTTTTTTCCACTGCGATCATCGCTGGCGGGAACAATCTTGCACAAGGGGTCAACATTATTCCACTCCCAGCTTCTATAAAAATGAAGCCCGGAACATTCCGCATCACCAATCAAACCATGCTTTTAGTCGCCGAACGTGATATTGACCTGAAAAACGTAGCGATTCTCTTTGCTGAGCAGCTACGACTTGCAGGGGGGCCATTTCTTCGGGTAAAGCCGATGATGGATGAAACGAGCGATGGCGACGCAATCGTTTTTGCTTACAACAAGAACAGAGAAAAGCTCCCTACCGAAGGTTACCGGCTAAACATATCTCAAAACGGGATCCTTTTGACAGGCAACTCTGGCGCCGGTCTTTTCTATGGAATGCAGACTCTGCTCCAATTACTCCCACCAGAAGTATGCAAAATCACCAAGCCGGAAGAGGGTAAAATCTGGGAAGTGCCCTGTGCCGACATCAAGGATGAGCCACGGTTCCCATACCGGGGGATGCATCTGGATGTTTCACGCCATTTTTTTTCGAAAGAGTTTATCTTCCGTTACATCGATCTGCTGGCCATGTACAAAATGAACATCTTTCACTGGCACCTCACTGATGACAATGGATGGCGGATCGAAATCCTGAGGCATCCCGAATTAACCGAAGTGAGCGCCTGGCGGGTTGATCACGAGGATCTCCCCTGGCGCGAGCGACCTCCCCAAGAGGTTGGGGAAGAAGCAACATATGGCGGGTTTTACACCCAAAACGACATCCGGGAGATCGTGCAGTATGCTGCCCAGAGGTATATCACCATTATTCCTGAGATAGAAATGCCGGCACACTCAGTAGAGGTACTGGCCGCCTACCCTGATCTCTCCTGCACGGGAGGACCATTCACCGTTCCACCTGGCAGCTATTGGCCTAACAGCGATATCTTTTGCGCAGGCAATGAATCTGTTTTTGTTTTCCTTGAGGATGTCCTCACTGAAGTGATGGACCTCTTCCCTTCGGAGTATATCCATATAGGTGGCGATGAAGCGACCAAGACACGGTGGGAAGCATGTCCGAAGTGTCAGCAACGAATGAAAGATGAAGGGTTGAAGGATGAAAAAGAGTTACAAAGCTACTTCATCAAACGAATGGAGAAATTCATCAACTCCAAAGGGAAAAAGATGATTGGCTGGGATGAGATCCTGGAGGGTGGATTGGCTCCCGAAGCCACGGTGATGTCGTGGCGGGGAGTAGAGGGCGGCATTGCTGCTTCCAGGCAGGGACACGACGTAATCATGACGCCAACCTCCTATTGCTATTTCGACTACTACCAGGCAAATCCCGAGTTTGAACCGGAAGCCATCGGTGGGTTTACCACACTGAAAAAAGTTTACTCTTTCGAGCCCATTCCAGAAGAGCTTTCAGCGGAAGAGGGGAAACACATCCTGGGAGCTCAGGGAAATGTGTGGACTGAATATATCCCCACCCCAGAACATGCCGAGTACATGGCGGTTCCTCGTATGATTGCTATAGCTGAGATTGACTGGTCGCCGGCAAAACTGAGGAATTGGGATGATTTCAGGGAACGTCTGGAGTCTCAGTATACCCGATTGGAGTATATGGGGGTCAACTATTCAAAAGGCTCTTTCAAAGCGGACATCCACACCCTCTATAATCCGAAGACAAACAAAATTGAGGTAGTTCTCTCTTCAGAACAGCCCGGGATCCCAATCCAGTACACAACTAACGGGAATGATCCCACTTCGGCTTCCTTGCTCTATACTGGGCCATTTGAGATCTCGGCAAATGCCTACATCAAAGCTGGCCTGTTTGTGGATGGTAAGTTGAAAGAGAAAGCCAGCGAAATGCCGGTTATCTTCCATCACGCGATCGGGAAACCTGTTGAGTATCTTACACTCTATTCAAAACGATATCCGGGAGAAGTGTCATTGCGAGGAGCCGAAGCTGCGAGGGAACCGAAGCAGGGCCGACGAAGCCACGGCATCAATTGTCTTACCGATGGGATTCGCGGTACAACCAACCACCGCGACGGTCACTGGCAAGGATTCCTTGGAAGTGATGTTGAGGTAATTATCGACTTGGGGAAAGAGATGTCTGTCAGATCTGTTTCTGCCACTTTCCTGCAAAACAGCCGCAGCTGGATCTTTGCCCCTTCGATGGTTGAATTCTCACTCTCTTCCGATGGGAAAAAGTGGCATTCGGTCTATGAGAAGCGAAATCCACTGCCGGAAAAGAGTGAAGAGGCCCTCATTCAGCCATTTTCAACTGCTTATCCGTTGAATTCCACAGCACGGTATATCAAAGTCAACGCTTTCTCACGGGGCAACTGCCCCGATTGGCACGAAGGGAAAGGAGAGAAATGCTGGATCTTCCTGGATGAGGTCGTTGTTTATTAAACTGTCATGATATCTTTCTCTTTGACTTCGAGAAATTTATCAACTTGAGAGATAAATTCGTCTGTTATTTTCTGTATTTCACCTTCCAGCCTGGTCGCCTCATCCTCAGGGGTTCCATCTTTTTTCAGCTGCTTGGCAGTTTCATTGCCAGATCTACGAATATTCCGAATACTGATCTTGGCATTTTCCGCCTCCATCTTGGCTTTTTTTACGAGATCCCGGCGCCTTTCTTCAGTAAGGGGAGGAACCACGATTCGAAGTATCTCTCCCTCATTTTTCGGATTGAAGCCCAGATTTGCAGCCATAATGGCCTTCTCTAAAAGCCCCAGTACACCTTTATCCCATGGTTGGACAATAATTTGGCGGGCATCTGGTGTGCTGATATTTGCCGTTTGTTCGATAGGTGTCATCACACCATAATAATCGATCTTTACACCTTCCAGCATCATCGGGCTGGCCTTCCCTGCATGGATCTTTTGAAACTCCTTTTCCAGGTAGGAGACGGCTAGCTGCATACCTTCGCGAGCTTCTTCCAGGGCAAATTCTGTTTCTTCGTTCATAACGGCTTTTGGTTTGATGGTGTTACAAAATTAAATAATTTTGCTTAATGAACCATCTCACTGGTTTCACTAACACTTTTCTATGGCAAATTCGATTGTAATCGGTGTTGATATCGGCGGAAGCCACATCACCGCAATGGGGGTTGATATCCGCACAAAAAACCTACTTCAGTCTCTGGTCAGCCGTAAGCTGGTCAACTGCCACGATTCGGCTGATTGCATTTTAAATACATGGACAGAAGCGCTCAAGGAGTTGATTACGGTAATTCCCGGAGGGAACATCCAGGGTATCGGATTTGCCATGCCGGGGCCTTTTGATTATCCGGCTGGAGTGGCTCATTTCAGGGGAGTGATGAAATACGACAACCTGAATAATGTGAATGTCAGGGAAGAGATTTATCGCCGATTGGGATTGACACACCAGATTCCAGTAAGGTTTCTCAACGATGCTACCTGTTTTGCCATCGGAGAGGCCTGGATGGGATCTGCTGCCCGATTCAAACGGAGTATGGCTATAACCCTTGGCACTGGCTTTGGCTCAGCCTTCCTGGATGACGGCATCCCAGTTGAAGAGGGAGATGAAGTTCCGGAAAGTGGATGTGTATATCACTTGCCGTTTGGCAACAGCAATGCCGATGACCATTTTTCATCCCGGTGGTTTAAACGAGTTTACGAGGAGCGCTTCTCCAGTGAGAGTGGCGGTGTGAAAGAGATATCGGCACAGGCAGAGAAAAATCCGGAAGTTCAGGCTATTTTTACTGAATTTGGACAAAACCTCGGAAATTTTCTCGCTCCTTGGCTAGTTCGTTTCCAGACCGGTTGTCTGACTATTGGAGGGAATATTTCACGTGGATACCACCTTTTTGAACAACCTTTCAGAGTTGCTCTTCGGTCGCATAACTGCAACACTGAGGTATTTCTTTCTGTTCTGGGCGAATGTGCCGCCATTGCAGGTAGTGCGAGGCTAACCGATGATGCCTTCTATTCGAAATTACCATTCATTTCCAACAAATAACATCGTTTATGGAAACCAATAAACTGAAGTACTCACACCTTCTCCCGGTGCTGATGTCGTTCTTGGTTATGAGTTTTGTTGATCTTGTAGGCATCGGTGTCGACCGCGTAAGTAGGGACATGGCTCTCAGTGCTACCATGGGCCAGCTCATCCCCTCTGCGGCTTTTCTCTGGTTCCTGCTCCTTTCCGTTCCTACAGGTATTATCCAGGCGCGGATCGGTAAGCGCCCAATGCTAAACATTGGAATGGGGATCACAGCTCTCGGGATGCTTCTCCCCTTCTTCTCTTATTCGTTCGGGACTGTCCTGGCAGGGTTCGCACTCCTGGGTATTGGCAACACCATTGTGCAGGTATCGGCTAATCCGTTATTGGTGGATGTAGTGCCGGGAAACCGGGTTTCCAGTTTCATGAGTTTCTCTCAGTTCATCAAGGCAATCGGATCAATGATCGGCGCTCCGCTGGCAGCACTCTTGGCCATCCAGTTCGGCGACTGGAAGCTGATCTTCCTGGTATTTGGGATTGTCTCTATCCTGTCGGTTCTATGGCTTGGCTCCGTGAAGATTGAAGAGCGGCAGGTTGAGGGACAGAAAGTCACGTTCGGTTCTGCCTTTAAGCTACTTGGCAATGGGTTTATTCTCCTGATGGTGCTTTCAATCTTTGTGGTTGTTGGTGTGGATGTAGGGTTTAATTCCAACTCCGGCCAATTTCTGATCAAACACTTCGGAATTGAGTCTACCGCAGCTGAGTCGGGCCGCAGCATCTACTTCTTCGGACGTATGCTGGGGACATTCCTGGGCGCCATTCTGCTGACAAAGCTATCCTCCCGCAAATTTTTCGTTTGGACCTCAATCCTTGGCATTGCTGCCCTTGTGATCATCCTCTTTTCCCGAACCCCCATGATGGCGTGGATCCTGGTATTTGTAATTGGCCTCGCCATAGCGAACATCTGGCCGTTGGTCTTTTCCATCACCATCGAGCGGTTCCCCGACCGGGCCAACGAAGTCTCCGGACTCATGATGATGGCAATCTGTGGTGGTGCTGTAATCCCGCTGTTGATGGGATGGATCACCGATATGAGTGGAACGATAGCAGGTATGGCTGTCCTGGTTGCCTGTATGGTTTACCTGTTGGGGGTGGGGGTATATACCTTAAAGAAATGACATGAATGACATTCTTGTCATTGGACAATCGTCCCAACCCTCTCCCCTTTCACGACTCTCCTAAGGTTTCCTGCAACGTTCATATCAAACACAACGATCGGCAGATTGTTCTCTTTGCAGAGGGTGAAAGCGGTAAGATCCATGATCTTTAGCCCTTTTTCGTAAGCTTCGTCGAAGGTCAGCGTATCATATTTTGTTGCCGTGGGGTCTTTTTCAGGGTCGGCAGTATACACGCCATCAACACGGGTGCCTTTAAGGATTGCATCGGCTTTGATCTCCACGGCACGGAGGGCGGAGGCAGTGTCGGTTGTGAAGTATGGATTTCCGGTACCTCCACTGATGATGACCACGTTTTCCTGTTCCATGTATTCAATGGCTCTGGAGCTGCTCATCCGTTCGCAGATGGGGTCGATGGCAATTCCTCCCAACAGTTTTGACCTGATGCCCAATTTCCTAAGAGCATCCTGAATTGCCATGCTGTTAATCACCGTGGCGAGCATCCCCATGTAGTCGCCCTGTACGCGGTCGACTCCCTGGGCAGTGCCCTGAAGTCCGCGAAAAATATTACCGCCGCCGATGACGATAGCGACCTGGATGTTTTCATCCACGATTGATTTGATCTCGGAGGCATAGGTTGCCAACCGTTGCTGATCGATGCCATAGCCCTGCGCGCCTTCAAGGGCTTCTCCGGAGAGCTTCAAAAGAATTCGGTTAAGGGTCATATTGTTGCTGGTTGCTTGTTGCTGGTTCGTCCTTCGTCTCTCGTCCTTCGTCCTTTGTTTAGCCTCCTGCTCCGTGACAATTCTTGTATTTCTTCCCGCTGCCACAAGGACAAGGGTCGTTTCTTCCAATTTTCTTCTCCACTGAAACAGGCTGAGGCTTGCTGCGTTCCTGTGTGTTCGAATGAGCCTGCGAGAGAAGGTCGGAGCGCTCTTCCTTCAACCGATTCCGGTCCATTTTGCGCGTTTGCGCCTCCTGCACATTATCTGCCTTCATCGGCACATCACACTTTATGAGGAAGGAGATGATCTCCTTGTTGGTACGCATCATCATCGTTTTAAATAGCTCGAACGACTCAAACTTATAGATTAGCAAGGGGTCCTTCTGCTCATAGGCGGCATTCTGGACAGACTGTTTAAGGTCGTCCATCTCGCGAAGATGATCTTTCCAGGCGTTGTCGATCATGCCAAGCACGATGCTCTTCTCTATCGAGAGCACTACCTCTTTGCCTTTGTCTTCAAATGCTTTTTTAAGGTTGGCAACGGCCTGCATGGTCTTGATCCCATCGGTAACCGGCACAGCGATATTCTCATACCTCGTATCGTTTTCAAGTACGTTTTTTACTACCGGATAGACACGCTGGGCGATGCTGTTGTTCTTCTCCCGATATCGCTTGTAGGTGGCATCATAAATGGTTGAGGTGAGATCGTCGCTGCTGGATGATGCGAACTCTTTCTCTGTGACGGGACAACTGATGGCAAATTCTTTGAGGAGCTCCAGTTTCATCCCATCGTAGTCGCTTGCATCCTGAAAATCCATGACAGTGGATTCACAGACATCGTATATCATGTTGGCGATATCCACCACTAATCTGTCTCCAAATAAGGCGTGATGGCGCTTTTTGTAAATCGCCTCACGCTGGATGTTCATCACGTCATCATACTCCAGTAGTCGCTTCCGGATGCCAAAGTTATTCTCTTCTACCTTCTTCTGCGCCCGTTCGATCGACTTGGATATCATGCTATGCTGGATCACCTCACCATCTTCAATACCCATGGTGTCCATGATCTTTGCAATTCGTTCCGAGCCAAACATCCGCATCAGGTCATCTTCAAGCGTAACAAAGAACTGGGAACTCCCCGGGTCGCCCTGGCGACCAGACCGGCCTCTTAGCTGACGGTCAACCCGCCGTGATTCATGCCGTTCAGTGCCAATGATGGCCAAACCGCCTGCTTCTTTCACCCCTTTTCCCAGTTTGATATCGGTACCACGACCGGCCATGTTGGTGGCAATGGTAACTGTACCCGCTTTTCCGGCCTCTGCCACAACGTCGGCCTCTTTAGCGTGGAGCTTGGCATTCAACACATTATGAGGAACATTGACCCGTTTCAGCATCCGGCTGAGAAGCTCTGAAGTCTCCACCGAGGTGGTTCCCACCAGCACCGGACGGCCTTTCTTCACCAGGTCTTCAATCTCTGCAATTACGGCGTTAAATTTCTCTCTCTTGGTCTTGTAAACCAAGTCTTCCCTGTCGTCGCGTACTACCGGTTTGTTGGTGGGGATCACTACTACGTCAAGCTTGTAAATATCCCACAGTTCGCCAGCTTCCGTTTCCGCCGTTCCGGTCATCCCCGCCAGCTTGTTGTACATCCTGAAATAGTTTTGCAGGGTGACGGTGGCATAAGTCTGCGTGGCGGCTTCGATCTTCACACTCTCCTTGGCTTCGATGGCCTGATGGAGTCCGTCTGAATACCTTCTTCCTTCAAGGATACGGCCTGTCTGCTCATCAACGATCTTAACCTTGTTGTCCATCACCACGTACTCTATGTCCTTTTCAAAGAGGGCATAGGCTTTGAGTAACTGGTTCACGGTATGGACGCGTTCGGCTATGATGGCATAGTCGCGCATCAGGGCGCTCTTTTTCTCCAGAAGTTCCGATTCCGGCAGGTTAAGTTTGTCCAGTTCCGCCAGCTCGGAGCCGATATCCGGGAGAATGTAGAAACTGGCAACCTCGTATGATTCGGTCAGCAGGTCAATCCCCTTTTCGGTCAGCTCAATTGTATTGTTTTTCTCATCAATGACAAAGTAGAGTTCATCGTTGATGATGTACATATTCTTAGCCTGTTCCTGCAAATAGAAGTTATATGTTTTCTGCATCTGGGCTTTCATGCCCGATTCGCTGAGAAACTTGATGAGTGCCTTGTTCTTGGGAAGTCCATGATGGCACCGAAGAAGCAACTCCCCAACTTTCCGGATGTTGTCATCGTTGGTTTCGTCGGTTGACAGGGTTTTAGCTTCGGCGAGGAGTTTGGTGACCAGGTTCCTCTGGGCGTTATAGAGCTTTGTGACCTGGGGCTTTAATTCATCAAAAAGCTGGTTATCCCCTTTTGGTGTGGGACCAGAGATGATTAAAGGGGTTCGGGCGTCATCAATCAATACCGAGTCAACCTCATCAACGATCACATAGTTGTGCTTCCGCTGTACCAGTTCCTCTGGCAAACTGGTCATGTTATCACGAAGGTAGTCGAATCCGAATTCGTTGTTGGTACCATAGGTGATATCAGCCAGGTATGCATTCCGTCTCGCTTCGGAGTTGGGTTCATGTTTGTCAATGCAGTCGACCTTGAGGCCATGGAACTCAAAAAGCGGCCCCATCCATTCCGAGTCGCGTTTGGCCAGATAATCGTTGACCGTTACAATATGTACTCCTTTTCCAGGGAGAGCGTTGAGGTATACCGGAAGCGTAGCAACAAGTGTTTTTCCCTCTCCAGTGGCCATCTCAGCAACCTTTCCCTGGTGCAGGACGATTCCTCCGATAAGCTGGCAGTCATAATGGACCATATCCCACCTGATCATATTCCCTCCTGCCAGCCAGGAGCTCTTGAACTTTGCTTTGTCACCCACGATCTCCACCCCGGGTCTTCTGGCAGCCAGGTCGCGATCCATCTGCGTAGCAGTTACTTCCAAATATTCGTTTTCGACAAGCCGGCGGGCGGTTTCACGAATTACGGCAAAAGCTTCAGGAAGGATCTCATTGAGAATTTCCTGGGTCAACTCATAACTCTCTTTCTCGAACTTGTCCTGCGCAGCATACATCTTCTCCTTCTCTTCAATGTCAACCTCCTCGGAATTGATCTGTATGTTGAGATCCTCAATCTCCTTCTCTTTCGGTGCAATATACTCCTTTATCCGCTCCCTGAATTCGAGTGTCCTGGCCCTTAACTCATCGTTTGAGAGGGAATGCAGGGTTTTGTCGATCTCTACCGTGCGGTCTACCATCGGCTGGGCCTCTTTGATATCCCTATCGGATTTACTCCCTAACATCTTTTTTACAAAACCAAACATGATATAGTTTCTTTCTTTTCTATCAGTGAATAAGTTTTTCAATCTCCTTTTCCAGCCCTTCACTTGGCGTGGGGGCCGGTGATTGAACAATGTTTCCATATTTATCGATGACCACATACAACGGATATGCCCTCACTTCATAATTCACAAGCAGATCAATATTATCCGAGTAGTGGAGAAGGGTCCATGCATACTCCGGTTTGATCAACGAGAAGTAATTCATTTTGATCCAGTATCTATCAGTACAAATACTGATAAATTCCACCTGATCTTTGTACTTTTCATAGAGTGACACTTCCAACTCCATTTCAGCCAGGCAACCCTGGCAAAAGGTGGTCCAGAAATTTATTACAACAGGCTTCCCCTGAAAATCTTTCAGAGAGTGGGTCTGGTCTTTCTTCCGGCCTACCAGGGTGAATGCGGGGGCAGGCGTTCCCTGGCGAAGTTTGGTTACCTTCGCTTTCATATTCGAAGCAATGACCTGGTTCATTTCCCTGGGGCTCTCCTGGCTTATTGCATTGAAAATTTCAATAATCGGATCCTGCAGCTCGGGGCTGGAATAGAAAAGTTCAAATAACCCCTTTAGGAGAACAAGTTCGCGAAGATCTTCATTCCTCAACACCGAATCGGCTGCAATGGTCTTCATTAGTTTCGGGTAAGGAGAAGCGCCTTTGATTATAGGGTTCAGGTCAATTTTCCGGAGGATGTCGGATGAAGCATTCAAATACTTGGTGAAGTAGTTATTGAAAAACTGCATGTACTCAACATTGTTGTAAAGAATGGGCTGGTCAATGAAGTAAGTCTTAGCCAGGTTGTAAGCACTTTGAGCATGTGCGATTTGCTCCAATCCGGCAGTTTTATATCGCATGTAGTCCTGGAAATAGGGTTGATCAATCCCCCTGTAGCTGTCATTTACCTGAATGCGGAATGTATCGAGGTAGTTTTTCTTTCGTTCAAGGTAAAGGGCATTGAAATTATCCAGAAGAAACTGATTGTATTTATCATTGAAGGTATTGATCCAGATATTCAACTCATTGTAGCCGGGATTAATCAGTTCGATTTCCAGATTTTGAGATAGAATAAAGGGGTTGACCTCCAGGTTATCGGTGTAGTTAATAGGAGCCAGCTTCAGCTTGTAAGTCTGCCCGGGTTGCATATACATTCCAGCCCGGTGAAGATCAATAGCTATTGCAATGTAGGAAGTAGCGGGGAGATCGAATGTCATTGCAAAGTTCCCCATCGTATCGATCACCGATTCGGCAACCTTCTCTTCTGTAAAGGTGACCATGTCATCCCATGTGCTAAGCCTGATGCTCTTGCCTTCAGCTCCAATGGCGGAGCCGGTAAGGGTAACCTGTTGGGAATAACCGAAAAAGGATTGAAAGATCAAAGAAATTAACGAGAAGACGGTAAGAAAGGTTTGGCGTTTCATTGGGAGAAAGGTCATTAGGGAATTAAGTCATTTTGTGATGGAAGTGATGAACGTGATGAAGATTCTGATAATTCATGACAATCTATGTGCAATTTATGGCAATTCATGGCAATTCTTTCATGGCTTCCGGGAGGAACTGCCTGACATCTCCACCGTTACGATGGATTTCCCGAACGATAGAGGAGCTGAGAGCGCTGTATTCGGGTGCACTGAGCAGGAAGATTGTTTCCAGATCGGGCATCATAGCCCGGTTCATGATACCGATCCCCCGTTCAAAGTCAAAATCAGCAGCCGTTCGCAGTCCCCTGAGGATATAGTTCGCTCCTGTTTGCCGGCAATAATCAATTGTGAGCCCTGAGTAAGTCTCCACCCTAATCCTGGGTTCTTTCGCAAAAATCTTTCTAAGCCATTCCATCCGTTTTTCGAGTGGAAAATACCCTCTCTTTCCCGAATTCTCGCCAATCGCTACAACGATGATGTCGAACAGGGGCAGTGCCCTGAGGATCACCGACTCATGGCCTCTTGTGATCGGATCAAAGGAACCTGGAAAAACCGCTATTTTATTCATGGAAAATCTTTACAGAACAAAGATACAAAAAGGGAAGGAACAAACTTATTCAAAGGTAAGGGAGAGCTGGAAGATTTTCGAGTTTAACTTGGCAATGCCATCGGTATAAATGTTATTTTCGCGCTTAATAACATCCATCAGGCCATACATCATTTTAATCTCGATTCCGAATTTGAACCATTCGTTGTATAGGTCAAATCCAATTCCCGCTTCCACATAGAAGTCATTCTGGTTGAATTTCACAATTTTCTGATCGGCGCTTTTCTGTTCCCTCTTTTTTGCCTGTGAGGCGAGGTCGAGGGTATATTGAACCCCTGTCATCAGGTAAGTCCGGAAGTTTTTATACCGTTTGGATTTATATTTGAACTCAATTGGAAAGTTGATATAGGTGGAAGGAATTCGTTTGGTAATGCTGATGATGTTTGTATCTCCGTTGCGGAAGGTCTCCAGGTTATAGACCAGATCGCGATCGCCAAAGGCCAGCGATGGAATAAAGCGAAGGTTAAAATGATCTCCTATCCTCATGTCGCTAACGATGCTGATTACGAAGCCAGGAGTGGGCACTCCTTCGATGGAGAGAATTAAGGCCGAGTCGGGGAGCGGAAGGATATCGGGGATATAGGTAGAATCCCAAATCCGGGTGTTCAAGTCGGCGATGGGCTTGATGGTGACATAACTCAGGTTGGCGCCCAGAACAAAACCAAAATGGAATCTATCATTGTCGTAGGTGGGCATATTGGGAACACCAAACCGTTGTGCCGATCCTTTGACAGGGAACATGGCAACTACGAGAAAAATCAAGAAGATGATGTAAATCGATTTTTTCAACGAGAGGGTTCGGATTTTAAATATGACTAACGCTGATCAGCCTCTTTTATTTTGAATTTCCGCGGTAAAGGTAATTATTTTTCGGCGCAATAGAGGGTAGCGATACCTCCTGATAACCGGTTCTGCCGGAGCTTCTGAAGTTCCAGTTCCCGTAAGATGGCAAGGAATGTTTCTCCACTGGGGAAAATGGCTGCTGTCTTTGGGAGGTAAGTATAGGCTTGATGATGCCTGGAAATCAGTTTCCCAAAGAGCGGAATGATCGCCTTTGAGTAAAACGTGTAGAGTGGTTTCATTGGAAAAGCATTGGGATGAGAGAATTCGAGGATCAGCATCAACCCACCGGGTTTCATCACTCGTCTCATCTCCTGCAAGCCAACAATTAGATCTTCGAAATTACGGACACCAAAGGCAACCATAACCACATCGTAGGTATCCGATTTAAAAGGGATCCGTTCAGCTTCTCCATCCCAGAATGAGATCATTTCCGCAAGTCCTTTCGAGCGGATTTTTCTTTTTCCGACCTCCATCATGTGTGATGAAATATCGATTCCGTCTATGTGTGTCGGATTAAGCTTAGCGACTGCGATGGCGAGATCTCCTGTCCCAGTTGCCACATCCAGGATTTGCAGGAAGGGTAGCTGCTGATTGAACCGTTTCCTGATCTCTCTGACGACCTGTCTTCTCCAGTTGTGATCAATCCCAAATGAGAGAAAGTGATTAAGGAAATCATACCTGGAAGAGATTTCATCGAACATAGTCCGAACCGAATTTTTGTTTGGAGACATAGAGCAAAAGTAATAAAAAGAGGCTGTCAGATAACCAATCCAACAGCCTCAATATTGTTCACAGGCTCCTTTCTAGCCGCCCAACTGCAGACGTTTGAAAGTGACCACTTTTAGATCTTTATCATGTTCGCTGATATGCTGGCCAACAGTTTTCTTGTTATCCTTGATAAACTCCTGGTTCATCAAGGTATTTTCCTTGAAGAATTTGTTCAGCTTACCCATTGCGATCTTCTCAAGTAACTCTTCAGGTTTCCCTTCTTGCCGTGCCTGCTCTTTGCCGATCTCGATCTCACGGTCGATGATGGTTTGATCCACGTCTTCTTTATCAACAGAAACCGGGTTCATAGCAGCAACCTGCATCGCTATTTCACGTCCGAGTTCTTCGATGCCTGCGACATCCTTTTTATTGAATCCAACGAGCGTAGCCAGTCTGTTGCCATGATGGTTGTATGCAAATACGATAGGGGCTTCGATGGATTCAAATCCTGCAACCTGCATCTTCTCGCCGGTTTTGCCCAGCAATTCATTGAGTTTTTCATCAACGGTGAGTGTTCCAACTTTCAGCGGAAGAAGTGCAGAGGCTTCTGTGAGCTTATTTTTGAGCCCAAGATCCAGAAGATCTTTGGAGAACTGAATAAACTCGTCGTTCTTACCAACGAAGTCAGTCTCGCAACTAACCAGGACAACTGCACCAAAACCCTTATCATCCGTTATCTTTGCCACTACAAAACCTTCATTAGCTTCGCGGTCGGCCCGTTTCGCTGCTACTTTTTGTCCTTTTTTCCGAAGATAATCTACGGCCTGTTCGAAATCGCCATTGTTCTCCTGTAAGGCTTTTTTGCAATCCATAATTCCTGCACCGGTCATCTGGCGCAATTTATTCACATCTGCTGCTGTAATGTTCATAATCAATAATTTCTATATTCGAGAATCAAAAAACTTAATTGGTCAATTAATCAATCGGTTGTGGGTTGTAAGTTGCTAGTTGTTTATTACTCGTTTCAGGTTTCAGTTGCCGCGTCGCTTCGCTCCTTGCAAAGACAAGGGTTCAGGTTAAATTTTCTGGTTTCACGTCTACGTCTTACTTCCTTCGTATCGCGTATTCCTTATCGCTTTAGCGCTTGGATCTTCCGGCCGGATTGGTAATACGTTTCCGTGGGGATTTAGCTGAATCGGATTCTTTGTCATCCGCACTTTTTAGTTTGGAGATCTTAGAGTCTGTAATATCCTTACGGATGATCTTGATACCATCTTCATCAAAATCGTCGCGATCCATCCTTGCGTCAAAATCATCATCTCCACCTTCCTCCAGTTCGTCTTCGGCGGCCTTCTTGTCGCGATCGAGTTTGCGCTCAACCATTCCCTCTTCGATAGCATTCAACATGATATCCACGATCAGGGAAATTGATTTAGACGCGTCGTCGTTGGCTGGAATAGGGAAATCAACCAGGCGTGGATCCGAGTTGGTATCCACAATGGCGAAAGTTGGGATATTGAGTTTCCTGGCTTCTGCCAGTGCAATATTCTCCTTCAGGATGTCAACGATAAACAAAGCGGCAGGTAACCGGTTGAGGTCGGCGATACTCCCAAGGTTCTTCTCCAGTTTCGCCCGTTCACGTGTGATTGTGAGGCGCTCTTTTTTAGAGAGGTTGTCGTATGAGGGGCTGCTCATCAGTTTATCAATGGAGGCCATCTTTCTGACAGCTTTCCTGATCGTGGCAAAGTTGGTAAGCATGCCACCGGGCCATCGCTCAGTCATGTATGGCATGTTGATCCGTTTCACTTTTTCAGCCACCAGATCTTTGGCTTGCTTTTTCGTGGCAACGAATAAGATCTTTTTGCCCGACTTGGCTATCTGCTTCACAGCAGCAGCCGCTTCGTCGATCTTGGCCATGGTCTTGTAGAGATCAATGATGTGAATCCCATTCCGTTCCATGAAGATATAAGGAGCCATGCTCGGGTTCCATTTCCGCTTTAGGTGACCAAAGTGAACACCGGCATCAAGCAATTCATTAAATGTCGTTCTCGGCATAATAGTACAGATATAATATTAACGTTTGCTGAATTGGAATCTTTTCCGGGCTTTCTTTTGCCCGAATTTCTTGCGTTCCACCATTCTGGGATCTCTGCGAAGCAGTCCTTTTGCTTTCAGGGCTGGCCGCATCTCCTCATTGATTTTGCAGAGGGCACGTGAGAGGGCTAGCGCCATCGCTTCAGACTGTCCTTTGACTCCACCACCGTCGAGGTTGACCTTAACATCGTATTTTCCCATGGTTTCCGTGACTTCAAAGGGCTCGGTTGCTTTGAATTGCAGGATGGAGGTCGGAAAATATTCCGTAAAAGCCCGTCCGTTGACCGTGATATTTCCCTTGCCGTCCTGGAGGTAGATCCGTGCAATGGCAGTTTTTCTTCTGCCAATGGTATTGATAACTTCCATATTACTTGATTGTATTTAAATTGATTTCTTTGGGTTGCTGTGCCTCGTGTGGGTGATTGGGCCCGGCATAGACATAGAGGTTCCGAAAAAGGTCACTGCCAAGGCGATTTTTGGGAAGCATCCCTTTGACAGCCGATTCAATGATGGCACGGGGATTCTTCGCCAATAGTTCCTGAGGTGTACTCTTACGCTGTCCACCTGGATAACCGGAGTGACGGATATACTCCTTATCCGTCATCTTTTTACCTGTCAGCTTGATCTTCTCGGCATTGATGATCACAACGTTATCACCACAATCTACATGTGGCGTGAAACTTGGTTTCAATTTGCCTCTCAGAATCATCGCTACTTTGGATGCCAGTCGTCCCAGCACCTCATCTTCTGCATTGATCAACACCCACTCTTTGCTAACCGTTTCCTTGTTGGCGCTGATTGTTTTGTAACTTAACGTATTCATGGATTTCGTTTAAAAAAGGGGTGCAAAGATAGAACTAAAAAAAATATCCAACAAGAGAACCAACGATAAAAATCGATATTATTTAGTTTATGGCTTGTTTTGTGACAATTTGATTATCTTTGCGATGAAGTGATATATGAAGATTTCTCTTAAGACTTTGTCATTTGAGCAGTTTCTGGAGGTGACCGGGGAGAGGGAGGCACTGGAACTATACAGGGAAGTACCCTTTCCTAACTATGGGTATAATAAACTCATCTCATTATTTCATCACTTCTGCCTGATTGGGGGTATTACTGACGTAGTGGAATCATTTGCAGCAAACAGAAGCATCGTCCGGCTTGCTCCTCTCTATAAAACCCACCTGGACTCTCTATTTTTCACCGCAGCGTCCATGGCATCCACCGGTAAAACCGCAGAGCGACTGGACCAGATCTACCAGGACACATTCCCCTTTGCAGCTACGCGTATAACTTACAGGGGATTCAGCAATCCGGAGTTCCGAAGCAGGGAGGTTGGAAACGCATTTAGATTATTTCATAAGCAAGGACTCCTTAATCTTATCTATCCCACCACCCGAACCACCCTGCCATGGAGGATCGACACCGGGCGATCGCCACGCATCCAACTACCTGATACCGGACTTGTTAACTACTTCACGGGAATTCAAGATGTGCTGATGGGTCAGGATGATCTTTCAGTTATCTTCAACAGGCAGATTTCCTTGCATATTGTTGCCCAGGAACTCATACATTCATCAGATACAGGAGAATCATCCCTCCATTTCTGGGTGAGGGATAAAACCCAATCCTCGGCAGAGGTAGATTTTGTGATTGAATACCAGGGACTGATAATCCCGGTGGAGGTGAAGAAAGGCGAGCCAGGTCGGTTACGGTCACTACACCGGTTTGTAGAGACGTCACCCCATCCCTTTGCTATAAGGCTCTATGCCGGCCCACTCATTGTGAAAGAGGTTCAAACAGTTGCCCGAAAAACTTATTACCTGATGAGTTTGCCCTACTTTTTAGGGGGAAAGATCCGGGAGCATCTGGAGGGATTTATTAAGTTTGTGGGGAGGTAGTGAGATGGTGAGATGGTGAGATGAGGAAGGAGGAATTGGGGTGATTTGAATCTGTGGAATCTGTAGAATCTGCAGTGAATTTTCTATTTTTGAATTTCAAGCCGTCAAAAATCATGACTCGAAAATTTTGGGTAAAAACGCTGATCATCTCCCTGTTCGCCATCGCGATGGGTTTTTTGGAAAGCGCTGTGGTGATTTATTTGCGAGCAATTTACTACCCGGAAGGATTTGCATTTCCATTGAAAATCATCGAAGGACCAATCGCTGTTACAGAGATCATCCGGGAAGCTGCTACGATGATTATGTTACTCGCCGTATCGATGCTGGTCGCACACCGGTGGATCATCCGGTTTGCCTGGTTCATCTATATGTTCGCCATCTGGGATATCTGCTATTATGTATTCCTCTGGCTAATCCTGAGTTGGCCAGAATCCTTGTTTACATGGGATATCCTCTTCCTAATCCCAACCACCTGGGTAGGACCGATAATTGCTCCAGTGGCCAACTCCCTCACGATGATCCTGCTGGCCGGAGTGATTATCTGGGCTGGAAATCAGTACGAAATGGTAATGCTTTCTCTACTTGAATGGGGATGTCTGATTGCAGGATCTCTGATCACCATCCTGGCTTATATCCAGGATTACTCCAGGTATATGCTTGAGCAGTTTTCCTTCGGGGAATGGTTAAGCCTGTCTCATCAATCAGCAGTCATTGAACGAGTATCAACCTATATCCCCACTTCATTTAACTGGATCCTTTTTTCTTCCGGGACAGCTCTTTTTATAGTTACCATTGGATTGTTTAGCAGAAGGTATTTTCACGCTACTGGCAAAACTAAACCTTAGTAATCACAATAGGCCATGATAGAATCTAATGTGTCCTATATGTCAATTGTGGCGAATTTGGCATACAAATTAGTATTTTTGTTGACTATTTCAATATAATCCGCATGTCTATCATTGTTGATCATATCACCAAACTTTACGGAACGCAGAAAGCCCTGGACAATATTTCCCTCGAGATCAAGCCGGGTGAAGTTGTCGGGTTACTCGGCCCCAACGGTGCAGGGAAAAGCACCCTTATGAAGATCCTCACGTGTTACATTCCTCCTACATCTGGTGATGCTTCTGTATGTGGATTTGATGTACTTGAGCAATCAATGGAAGTAAGGATGCGGGTAGGATACCTACCGGAAAATAATCCGCTTTATACTGATCTGTATGTGAGGGAGTTCCTTCAGTTTATAGCTGGTATACCTCATCAAGGGGATGAAATTCGAAATTCAAAATTCAAAACTCAAACTGGAACTAAGCGGAATTCGGCGAAGCCAAAATCGAAAATCGAAAATCGTATCTCAGAGATTATTGAGTTAACCGGTTTGGAGGCGGAACAGCATAAAAAGATCGGTTCCCTCTCCCGCGGATACAAGCAGCGGGTGGGATTAGCGCAAGCCCTGTTACACAACCCCGATGTGTTGATCCTGGATGAACCGACTTCCGGGCTGGATCCGAATCAGCTGGTAGAGATCAGGAGCCTTATCCAGTCGATCGGGAAAGAAAAGACGATCATGATGTCGACTCATATCATGCAGGAGGTTGAGGCAATCTGTGACCGGACAATCATCATCCACAAAGGAAAAATCGTTGCTGATGATAAAACCATGAACCTCCGGAAGATCGAGTCATCGAAGATCATTGTTAAGGTGGAGTTCGATCAACCAGTCGTTGAGAAAGCTTTACGGAATATTGAGGGTGTTATCCAGGTTGCGAATCCTACTTCCGGCATCTGGCATCTGGAATCATTGCCATCCATCGACATCCGCCCGGCTATATTCAAATTTGCTGTCGACAACGGTCTGACCGTTCTCTCCCTGCAACGTGATGAACACCGATTAGAGGAGGTGTTCCAGGAGCTGACAAGAACGTAAGACGTGAGATGTGGAAAATTCTTACTTCGTAATTCATCATTCTTAATTGAAAAAAACGTAGCTTTGCATCGCATAGTGGAAAGATTTGATTGATTGCAACCACTGGAAAAAATGCTAAACCAACAGCCTTTCCAACAATCAAATCAACGCGCTTTCCTTAAGTTAACTAGTGATAAACTAAATACATTTAGATCATGGGATATTTGTTTACATCGGAGTCCGTTTCAGAAGGACATCCCGATAAAGTGGCCGATCAGATTTCGGACGCACTGCTTGATGAATTTCTGCGCTGGGATCCTGAATCCAAAGTTGCCTGTGAAACCTTTGTTACCACTGGCCTTGTGGTTTGTGGTGGTGAGGTGAGGACAGAGGGCTGGGTGGATGTTCAGGAGACAGCAAGGAAGGTGATCAGAGATATTGGATATACCAAAGCCGAATACCGTTTTGACAGCGATTCTTGTGGCGTGATATCAACCATTCATGAACAATCATCAGACATCAACCAGGGGGTGGTTCGGGAGAAGAAAGAAGAGCAAGGAGCCGGCGACCAGGGAATGATGTTTGGCTATGCTTGCCGGGAGATGGATAACTACATGCCTCTTTCCAGCGAGCTGGCTCATATTCTGCTTCAGGAACTGGCCGATATCCGCCGGGAAGGAAAATTGATGAAATACCTGAGGCCGGATTCCAAATCGCAGGTCACGGTTGAATATGATGAGAGCGGAAAACCTCTACGAATTGATGCTATCGTAGTGAGTACACAGCATGATGAATTCGTCCTGCCTAAGAATTCCTCTTTCAAAGCATTGAAAGCTGCCGAGAAAGAGATGCAAGACAAGATCCGCACCGATATAGAAAAGGTGCTGATACCAAGGGTCAGGAAGACGTTGCCGACCAGGGTTAGAAAGTTCTTTACCGACGATTACAACTTATTCGTGAATCCTACCGGGAAGTTTGTCATCGGAGGCCCTCATGGCGATACCGGCCTGACCGGACGAAAAATCATTGTGGATACATATGGCGGGCATGGCGCTCACGGTGGTGGCGCTTTTTCGGGGAAAGACCCTTCAAAAGTTGACCGCTCTGCCGCTTATGCTGCCCGTCACATTGCCAAAAATATGATAGCAGCAGGAATTGCTGACCAGGTTTTGATCCAGGTGGCTTATGCCATTGGTGTAGCTCATCCGGTAGGTTTATATGTAAACACTCATGGAACTGCCAAGGTGACCGACAAGAATGGAAAGAAACGGACTGATGGAGAGATTTCCTCCAGGATCAGCAAGGTTTTCGATATGCGTCCTTATGCCATCATCGAGCGCTTCGGGCTAAAGAATCCGATCTTCCTGCCAACAGCTTCCTATGGCCATTTTGGCCGGGATCCTTTCACTAAATCTATTGATGTTTATTATCCTGTTAAAGGCTCCAAAGCAAAGAAAGGGAATGGCACTGCCAAAGAGGTCTACCAGAAAACAGTCGATTTCTTTGCCTGGGAGAAGCTGGACTACGTTGAGAAACTGAAGAAAGAGTTCGGGATAAAGGCCTGATGCCAGATGCCGGATGTTGGATAAATTATCGCGATACGACCAGTTTGCGTGTCGTTTGGGTTTGTCCGTTGACGATCAGGCTGTAAAAATAGATTCCTTCCGAGAGGTCCAATGTGGATATACGGGCCACACCTGATCCTGTTAATTGAACCTCTTTCACTGTGGAACCGAGAACATTCCTGACCAGCAAACGTGCATAGGCGTCACTTTCAACAGAATAATTGAAAGATGCCTGAGTGGATGCCGGATTCGGATACACTGAAGAGAGTGTTGCCAGATTTGTTCGACTCTCTATTCCCAAAGGATAAGCATTATAAAGTGATTTGAACGAGACCGAATCATTCGTGTTATTTATGTCGTAAAAGACATACCTGATTACACTCTGTCCGGCATAGGAGAGAGGCTGATACTCCCCTACAAAGACTGTGCTTGTTTCTCCCGGAGTAATATCTATCGGACCCGAAACATAAACGTTTGGAGGGTAACAATTATCCCAGCAAAAGGTATTTTCTGAACCCGCAACAAGGGATATTTCAACTTTTTTACATGAGACACTTATGGTAGTTGAGCCATTATTGGTCACCCCGATATGGGATTCGATCACTGGAGTTGAAGGCTCTCCCGTAAAAACCACACTTCCATCGTTAGGCACTGGACTACCATCATGGTCCAGGGAAAGGCTTTGAGAATAGCCAAAAAAGACAACTAAGCTCAGCAGATAAGTTAAGAGTACAAGTTTTTTCATAATTCTTACGGTTTATTTGGTTACTTTATTTATTTATCAGTTTGACTGCAAAGATAATACATAAATAGTTATTCCCGGAAATGTTTCCATTTTTTAGATGTTATCAGGCAACTTCTTATGAAAAGTGGTATCTTTACATGCTGAAAGTTACATCTTTAATTCTTTATCCTATGAAAAAATTATTCTTTTTTCTGATCTTATTTTTTATTCAGATCTCCTTCAGTTTCGGGCAGTCCCAGCGGCTTGTATTGCTGGAAGAACTTACTTCCTCCACGTGTGGGCCCTGTGTTAATGCAAATTCCAACATTCATGGATGGCTTGTATCCAATCCAACCAAGTTTACAGCGATCTTTTACCACATGAGCTGGCCCTCGCCCGGAAACGATCCCATGTACCTGGCCAATACCATTGACAACAATGCAAGGCGTTCATTTTATAATGTCAACTCAGTACCCTGGTCCGTTGTAGATGGCAATGTGTTTTCTAATAATTGGAACACGGGCGTTTGGTCTGTTATCTCAAACCGAAGTACAGTTACTTCCCCTTTTGAAATTTCTTTACAGCACACCCTCTCACCTGCGAATGACGAGATTTTTTTGACCATGGTTGCCAAAGCTACGGAGGACATCAGCGGCAACCTGGTTGCCCACAATGTGGTGATTGAGAAGTACGTACAGTTCCCAACTCCTCCTGGCACCAATGGTGAGAAAAATTTTGACCATGTGATGAAAAAGATGCTCCCTACCAAAGATGGGACCTCTCTTGGTTCTTTTGAAGCCGGGGATTATGTTATCATTGAGACCAGCTGGCCTTTTGAATCCAGCTAGGTTTACAATATTGATGAACTAGCTGCAGTGAGCTTTATACAGAACACCACCACCAAAGAGGTTCATCAGGCTGCAAACAGCTCCACGGATGCGCTTATTCTTCCTTATGACAGGGATCTCCAGGTCGTGGAAATAGAGAATGTTTCATCCACCAACTGTACCGGTGTTGTAACGCCTATTGTTACTGTGAGGAATAATGGGAACAACACCATTACTTCGTTTGACCTGAACTTCAAGGTCAATGGTGGGCCCATGGCCACTGAAAGCTGGACCGGCAGTATTGGCCCGCTGGAGAAAACGATCATCAACCTCCCTGATTATGAATTTGTACTTCAGGCCAATAATACACTGAATGTATTCACAGATAACCCCAATAATAACTCCGATGAGTATCCGAAGAACGACACCCTCGATATATCAATTGTCGAGGCCCCTGCTACCACCTTTACTCTTTTGCTTTTCCTGAGAACCGACAATGCCCCGGAAGAGACTACGTGGGATGTGAAAGATGAGCTGGGCGCTATTGTAGAAAGTGGTGGCCCCTATTCTGTTCCCAATAGCATGAACAGAGATACCATTGAACTTTCAACAGAAGGATGTTACACTTTTACCATATACGATGCAAACGGAACCGGGATATGCTGTACAAATGGCAACGGACTCTATCTCCTACAGGATGATCAGGAGACAGAAGTTGTGATGGGTGGCTCTTTTGGGTATTATGAGAAGACAGAGTTTAATGCTAACATTGTTTCCGCCCATGAACGTTTTGATCAAACAAAAGCGCTTCAGGTATATCCCAATCCTGCTTCACGTGTTGCAACAGCATTGTTTTACCTGGTTAAGCCCGACAATGTATCTTTGAATCTATATAACACGTTCGGTCAGAAAGTTTGGAACAATCAGCCAGGTTACATTGGAGCCGGAGAGCATCAGGTTGAGATTGAAGCCGAAAGTCTGGCTCCCGGGGTTTATATTCTTCAACTGACTACAGGAAATAAAATATATACAAGAAAGATCACTGTGAGCCGGTAACTACCGGTTGTGCGGAATACGAACTTCAATGGCGCCAACGCCATACAATGCCATGGGGGCATCGAACCATTCGATGCCCTCTGCTTTTTTTAGTTGGTCGGTAAGAACGCCACGCAAGATGCCGTCGCCCACCCCATGAATGAAGACCACATTCAGAAAATTGTTGGCTATTGCTTCATCAAGGCAACGAATAAAGTAGTTTCTTTGAAAATTGAGGATCTCCGCTTTCTGAAGATTTGAAGGATCCTCGATCAATTCATGAATATGGAGGTCGACCACAGCCTTTCTCAGATCAGTCTGGTGAGAGAAGATGATTGGAAGGTTCTTATTTTGCGTTGCACCGGGAGGCTCAGAAATGGATGCCCGGCGTTTCGATAGTTTTGAGTGGGTCTCTTCAATGTAACTGGTCAGTGACAACACCTTGGTAATGATAGCTTTTTCATTTACCAGAGAAGAATCCCGATAGGCACCCTCCTGATGAAATTTCGTTCCGTTAATCTGAAAATCGGCGTTAAAAGGCGGTATGACCTCTTCCAACTGCTCCTTATGAAAAAGGAACTGCACGGATCCATCCGTCCACTGTGAGAGACTTTCACGGCTCACTGTAGCAATGAGATAACGCGTGTTGGCAAAGAGGGATCCATAATCCGTCCCATTGTAATGGCCCAAAGCATTCCTGTGGAAAAGATTATAGATAATATCAAACGATGTGTTGTTAATGATGAAGATATCGACCATTCCGGTTATCAGCCATCTCTGGTCGTGAGGGATAAATGCCAGGAAGATATCTTCAGACGTCCGGTTCCTGATTACTCCTGGATCCAGAGAACCACCTTCATTTTCCACATTATTATTTCTGACAGCCTCCTCTTTAACCTTATCGTTAAGTTCCATTTCCCTCAGGGTTACAGCCGGGATGTTGAACTCCTCTTTAAAAAAACGGCCCCCTGCGTCAGTTGGGTCAATCTTTATTAGTTCAGCGATAAGTGTAGGCATCTCAAATCCATCCTGATCGGCTACCAGCACCATCCTGGTATCAAGTATTTTCGTGACTACACCACCACCGGTAGTATTGAGGAATTTCACCTGATCTCCAGGTTGCAATTTCATGCGTTCTATGATTGGGCGGCAAAGATACAACAAAAGAAGTGATGAGGTGGTGTGGTATTGAAGTGGAGATTTTTTCGATGATTTCATATTTTTAAATATAATTATGTAATATTGCATCTAATTATTAACCAAAAACAGAACACTATGCGGAGATTTACAGCTTTGCTGCTGGGCATCTGTCTTGCGGCAACCACGGCATTCGGCGGTGGATATCAGGTGAGTTTGCATAGCATGCGTAACATTGGGATGGGCCTGATTGGGACCTCCCTTACTTACGATGCCAGCAGCCTCTTTTACAATCCGGGCGCTGCAGCTTTTGTGCAGGACAGGTTCAGTATCTCGGGAGGGGTCAGCCTGCTGATGGCCCGTACAACATTTCAGCCCAAGGATGTGATGGGCCAGTATAACATTGAGAGCATCATGAATACTCCATTATATTTTTATTTTGCTTTCAAGCCTTTCGATGATCTCAGCATCGGAATTGCCGTAAATACACCCTATGGAAACAAACTCTCGTGGGGTGAAGAGTGGCAAGGCCGATACCTGATACAGGACCTGGCATTCAAGGCTATCACCGTTCAACCATCTTTTTCATATAAAATAAAAGATGTTGTCAGTTTCGGAATGGGTCTTGTACTCGCTTTTGGCAATGTGGAACTGAATAAAGCGCTTCCGCTTGAGGGTCAGAATGGTGTGGACGGAAAAGTCAACATCAAGGGCAACACCTACAACGTTGGATTCAACGGTGGTATCCTGGTTCGTCCGGTAAAAGGCTTAAATATTGGTGTGGATTACCGCTCAAAGATTAACATGAAGGTAGATGAAGCCGATGCCACATTCACGGTACCTGAATCGATGAAAACAAACTTTCCTGATCAGAAGGTTGCAACCTCACTGCCATTGCCAGCAAACCTCGACTTTGGTATTTCTTACGAGTTCAAAGAGAAGTTTCTAATTGGCATTAACCTCTGCTATGTTTTCTGGGGTGCATACGACACGCTGATTTTTAATTTCAAAACCAAGACACCAGCTCTCGACAAATCCTATGCTCCGGCTATGTATGAGAATAAGCTGATCCCCAGGATTGGTGCTCAGTATAAAATCAATGACATCGTGACGGTAAGGCTGGGAGGATATTACGATCCTTCTCCGGTACCCGACGGATTCCTCAACCCACAAACCCCAAGCATGAACCAGATTGGACTGACAGCCGGTTTGTCTGTGTTTCCCATCAAGGGACTCAGCATCGACGCTGCATTTTTATATGTCATGGGATTGGAACGGGAAGGCACCTATTCACCGGAGAACTTCTCAGGGACATACAAGACCAACGTCTATGTTCCTGGAATTGGTCTATCCTACAATTTCTAACCATTTAATAAAAGAACGATATGAAAAAACTAGTATATATCCTGTTTTCTCTCGTCATCCTTGCCGGTTGCGAACCCAAGATCGACGAGTTGTCGCCCAACAAGGGCAGCGCAGACTTCTCGCGCTTCGTATCGGTAGGGAACTCTTTGGTTGCCGGATATGCCGACGGAGCATTGTATTTTTCAGCCCAGAAGAACTCTTTCCCTAACCTCCTTGCCCAACAATTCCAATTTGCTGGTGGTGGAACCTTCGTTCAACCTGTTGTGAACAGTGAATTTGGCGTTGAATTTCCAGGTTCAATGCCCAGGCTAAAACTTGGCTACTCAACAAGCTGTGCCGGAACATCAATGGGTCCTGTGCCGGATATTGGTCCCAGAGACCCGGTTGCTCCGGTGGGATATCTGGTAAACAATCTGGGGATCCCGGGTGCCAAATCTTTCCACCTGCTGGCTCCGGGATATGCCATGCTGAATCCCTATTACGCACGGTTTGCTACATCAGCCACCAATATGGTAATTCAGGAGATTCCGGCTTTAAATCCTACATTCTTTTCTCTATGGCTGGGTAATAACGATGTGCTTGGATATGCCACATCCGGAGGCGTTGGAGACACCATCACCGGTCTTCCGACTTTCGGTTATGCAATGGGTGCTGTGGTGCAAAGCCTGGTTGGGACCGGGACAAAAGGTGTGATCGCTAATCTTCCTGATATCACTTCGGCTCCCTTCTTCACCACAATTCCATATAACGGACTTGTACTACCCCGTCAGAGTCTGGTTGATTCAGTTAACTGGGCAATGCAGACAATTTATAAACTTCCGTTTGTTTATCAGCTAGGCCCAAATCCATTCCTTGTTGGAGATCCCACTGCCCCTTATTTCTTTAAGGTGCGCCAAATGCAGCCCGGAGAGCTTATATTGTTAACGGTTCCTCAGGATTCGATGAAGTGTTACGGAATGGGCTTGATCCATGCCATCACCCATGTTCCATGGCCGATCCCAAATCAGTTTGTGCTGACTCAGGACGAGATCAACAACATCGAGGTTGCCGTTGCCGGTTACAATCAAATTATTGCCGGACTTGCTCAAACCCATGGATTGGCCCTGGCTGACATGAATGCCAAAATGAAGAACCTGCAGGGTGGCATTATTTGGGATGGTATTAAGATGAATACACAATTTGTCACCGGTGGCGTATTCTCATTGGATGGCGTACATCCCAATTCGAGAGGTTATGCCTTGATAACCAACTATTTCATCGAAGCAATCAATGCTGAATATGGCAGTACGGTCCCCTTCGTGGATATCACAAAATATTCGGGTGTGTTGTTCCCATAATATCCATATAATTTTGAATCATCCGGTAGGGACGCGGCATGCCGCGTCCCTACTTTTTTTGCAAAAACCGGAACATTTTTGAGACTGCAATACCCCGGTGACTGATGCCGTTTTTCAGGTGAGCTGGCATCTCGGCGAAAGTCATGGAATAACCGGCGGGCTGGAACACGGGGTCATATCCAAACCCCTCACCCCCATGCCGCTCCCTCGTGATCACGCCCGAAATCCTCCCCTCGAATATACGCTCCTCTCCACCCAGAATCAGACTAACCACACACCGGAAAGATGCTTTCCGGTTATCAATGCTCTCTAGCTCCTCCAGGATCTTCCGAACATTGTCATCAAACGAACATCCTTCACCGGCATAGCGGGCTGAATAGACACCCGGACGGCCATCCAGGGCGTCGATCTCCAATCCGGTATCATCGGCGAAGCAGTCGATGCCCGTCTGGTCATAGACGAAGCGCGCTTTCTGGGTCGCATTTCCCTCTATTGTATCCTGCGTTTCCGGAATCTCTGTTTCGAGGTTTCCATCTTTCAGGCTTAAGACCTGGTAATCTTTCCCGGCGATCTCGCGGACCTCCCGAAGTTTGTGGAAATTATTTGTAGCGAATAATAGTTTCATAAACATTCCTCTATCAACCTCGTCACCATCTCCTGATAACTCCAACCATGGGCGGCAATCATCTTCGGAACAATGCTGGCTTCAGTGAGGCCCGGGACTGTGTTGACTTCGAGAAAATAGAATTTATCGTTTGCGTGGATGTAGTCAAAACGAGCGATCCCTTTGCAATTCAACAGATCGTAGAGGGTGGTTGAGATCCGACGGCATTCATCCGATACATCATGTGATACAGGGGCTGGGACAATCTCATCAGCCATCCCTTTTGTATATTTAGCTTCATAGTCGAAGAACTCCTTTTTAGAAACGATCTCGCAGAGAGGAAGAGCCATCACTTTTCCCTCAGTCCGAAGCACGCCACACGTCAACTCTCTCCCCTGGATATACTCCTCCACCAGCACCTCTTCATCTTCCTTTAAAGCCAGTTCCAATGCAGCTGACAGTTGTTCTGCCGAGGTCACTTTTGACATCCCAACGCTGGATCCGCCATTATTTGGCTTGACAAAACAAGGAAGTATGATGTTATCGGTAAGTGTGGATATCCTCTCTTGCTGGTGTTTGAAAAGGTGAACGGAGTGGGGTGTAAGGATGCCATATCGGGCCACAACGCTTTTGCAATATGCCTTGTTGAAAGTGAGGGCCGAAGTCATCACATCACTCGATGTGTAAGGAATTCCAAGCATATCTAAATATCCCTGAAGCTTACCGTCCTCACCCGGGGTGCCATGAATCGCGTTAAACACAATATTGAACCGTACATGGTTTGCTGGAAGATGCAGTGAAAAATCATTCTTATCCACGAGATGAACTGAGCCCTCATATTGATAGGTCCATTCACCTCCTTTGATCTCGATCAAGAAAGGTTGAAACCGGCTTCGGTCGATCTGCTCTTCCACCTGTTTTCCACTCAGCATCGAGATGGCGTACTCTCCGGAATCACCTCCGGCAACGATCGCTACGTTTATCATAGGACGAGAATCACATTCCCGACAAAATTAACATAAAAAAAGCACCCTTGAAGCAATCGCAATTTTTCGTATGTTTGTCGGTAAGTTACGAATACAATAAATTCTACCTTTTCAGGTTATTTTAGGAAAGAACAGAATGGATTTTATCAGGTTTCTTTTTAGCTGGAAATTTGCAAAACAGGTGCTTTTATCAATCGTGTTTTCTGTAGCTATTGTTTGGGGAACGCTGATATTTCTTTCATCCTATACCGGTCATAATAAGTATATTTCGGTCCCTGATATCAGAGGGAAGCTGATCGAAGAGGTGGTGCAGAGTACCTTTTATACTGATTTTCGATTCATCGTTCTGGACTCTGTGTTTGATCCGGAATTACCCCCCGGAACCATTTTATACCAGGATCCCTGGGTAGATACACGCGTAAAACAAAACCGACAGGTCTACGTTACCATCTCTTCATCCACACCGGATAAGGTCTCAATGCCTGACCTGAAATTTCTGACTCTCCGGCAAGCCGAATCAATGCTTGGAAGTTATGGGCTGAAAGTGGGGAACCTCTTCTATACTCCGGCTTTTGATGCTGATGCTGTACAGCAGCAGTTGTATAATGATCAGCCGATCGAACCCGGGGAACGGATATACAAAGGGAGTGTGATCGACCTGGTGGTTGGCACTGGAGGTGGCAGTTATCAGATCCTCATCGAAGAGACCCCGGTGGATACCTTACCGGTTGAGGGGTATGAGGTGGAGGATTATATAGGAGAGTAGTGAGATAGTGAAATGATTTCTATTAGTATGCGAAATTATCTTATCATATTAATCCTGTTTTTACAGCTTTCGGGTTTTGCCCAGGAGGTCCTTGTCGGTTTGGAGATCAATCCCGTGGTACAGGCGAAGGTTGCTGAGAAAAGCCTGCTCAGAGATCTATCGACCGGATTGGATACAATTCCAATGACAGTCCCTTTTTTCGATGACTTCAGGGAGCCAACAGTGTTTCCTAGTGAAGAGCGCTGGATCGACCGGTATGCATTTGTGAACACTGATATTCCAGTCTATGCGATCAACCGTGGCGCTGTTACACTGGATGCCATCAGCGACTCAGGGCAAATGTATTCTATCGCGGTGCCCGGGCCCACAACCTTCCTTGCAGATCATCTCACCTCAAGGTATATTCGTCTCGATAGTATCTTCATGCCGGTTGCCCGAGCACTCTCCCCAGCTGATTCGGTATACCTAAGCTTCTGGTACCAACCTCAAGGCAGGGGGAAACCACCCCATACCGCCGACTCGCTGATGCTCCGGTTCCTGATTCGTCCGGAACGAGATAGCATCACCCCTACCGACACCACGCACTTTGACGCAGTGTGGCAGGAGATATGGAGGACCAAAGGGATGTCGCTGGACACATTCTATATTGACAACAATCAGTATTTTGTTCAGGTGATGATCCCGGTCACAGACACGCAGTTCTTCAAAAATACATTTCGGTTTCAGTTCTACAACTACGTCAGTCTGGCCAGTTCGACTGAACCCAGCTGGCAAAGCAACTGTTCACAATGGAACCTGGATAACATCTACCTCAACATCAACAGATCAGCTTCTGATACATTGAGGCCTGAGATCACTTTCATTGAACGGCCCCCTTCCATGTTGAGGAATTACACGTCGATGCCATTTCCACAATATACTGATAATCCGACCAACGAGATGGCCGACACGCTTGATATTCTGATCAGCAACCGGGATCTTGTGGATCATAACTCCTCCTATAGTTACTCGATGAAGGATGTGAATGGGACATGGCAGCAGGATTACTCAGGTGGCGAATATGTGATCAAACCCTTCTATTCGTATGGTTATGTCACCTATATCCCCTTTGCTCACCCACCTGTTCAACAGCTCTTCCCTATCAGCTCTGCCGATAGCGCCCTATTCCTCATCACACATCAGGTGCAGGCAGTCGATGGATCGTTGTTTGGAGATACCATTAAGGCATATCAGCGATTTTATAATTATTTTGCCTATGATGATGGAACCCCGGATGCCGGCTATGGCCTCACCCCTGCCGGATCCATGCTTGCTTACCGGTTCAAGCTGAATAAGACACCTGATACTCTTCGTGCGGTTCAGTTCTTTTTCAACAAGACGCTTAGCGAAGACAATGTACAGTTCTTTTATCTGAAAATATGGAACGATGCCAATGGGAAGCCCGACCAGGTGTTATACGAAGAGCTCGTTCTTCCCAGATTTGCCGACAGCCTCAACAAGTTTGTCACCTACCACCTCGATCCTCCTCTCCGGATTTCAACCTCTTTTTACGTCGGATGGGAACAAACTACGGATGACAACCTGAACCTTGGATACGACCGCTACAACAACAGTCGCGAACAGATTCTTTTCAACGTTTCAGGGGAATGGCTTACCAGCGCCTTCAACGGCTCTCTGATGATCCGGCCTATTGTTGGAAAACCCATCCCTCTCGGTGTAGCGGAGAAAAGAGAGGAAGCAGTGAAGCTGAAGGTTTACCCCAACCCGGCTTCAGGGGAGGTGGTTCAGATCGATTTCCCGACATCTTTCGACAGGACAGAATTCTACACACTTCGCCTCTACAACCTATTTGGCCAGGAGGTTATCCGGGTACCTTACTCTGAAAAGTTCAATATTTCCGGATTTACAGCGGGGATATATATGGTTACACTCTCCGGATCATCTGGCCAGGTTATTGCTTCTGCCAAACTGGTTATAAGTCGGTAACAATCTTAACACAGTCCTCTCTTTTCATGAGTGATCTCAATGAACATACAGACGAATCGGGCGAACTTTATGAACATTACAGGTTTACGGTTGACAAAGGCCAGGCTCCGCTCCGAATCGATAAATATCTATTTGCCAAGCTGGCAGATGCCTCACGCAACCGGATCCAGAATGCAGCAAAAGCCGGAAATATTCTGGCAAACGACCAGCCTGTAAAACCGAACTACAAAGTCAGACCCCTCGATATCATCACGATCGTTCTGGCCTACCCCCCAAGGGATACTGATATCTATCCGGAAGATATCCCTTTAAACGTAGTTTATGAAGACCAGGATATCCTGGTGATTAACAAGGAGGCAGGAATGGTGGTGCATCCCGGCCATGGTAATTTTTCGGGGACTTTACTGAATGCGCTGGTTTACTATTTTCAGAACACACTGGAGAACATAGCCATTGACGCCAAACCATACCTCGCTCACCGGATTGATAAAGATACAACGGGGATCCTCCTGATTGCAAAAAATGAGCTTGCCCAGTCGAAACTTGCGAAGCAGTTCTTCGATCACACGATCGACCGGACTTACCACGCCCTTGTTTGGGGCGATGTGCGTGATAATGAAGGAGCGATCACTGGAAATATCGCACGAAGCGGACGAGACCGAACCGTGATGGCCATCTACGACGATGAGGAGGTAGGGCGACATGCAGTTACACATTACCGTGTACTTGAACGGTTTGGGTATGTCACAATGGTGGAGTGCCGGCTGGAGACAGGGCGAACACATCAGATTCGTGCACATTTCAAACATATTGGGCACCCCCTCTTCAACGATGCAAAATATGGCGGAGATGAGATCCTGAGAGGGACAACCTTCACGAAATACAAGCAATTTATTCAGAACTGTTTCAACCTGATTCCACGACAGGCGTTACATGCGAAATCCCTCGGCTTCATTCATCCTTCATCGAGAAACCCGATGATCTTTGATTCGGAGTTGCCGGATGATTTTCAGGCGGTACTTGAGAAGTGGAGGCGATATTCAAATGAGGGACGAGGGTGAGGAATGAGGAAAAATTGAGTTTTCTTTGTTGACAAGTATATGAAAAAGGCCTGGGTATATATCGTTTCCTTTTATTTCTGGATTGAGCTTTTCGGAAGTTCTATCATCCTGTTTCCGGCAGCAATCGTGATCTGGCTGATAACCATGCCTTTTGACAGCCGGAGGTACTATTTACACCAGTTTTCCTGCACATGGTCGAACCTTGCTTTTTGGCTGAACCCCCTCTGGCGCCTGAAAGTTGCCGGGAGAGAGAAGATCAACAAAAAAGGGACTTATGTGATTGTTTCCAATCATCAGTCGGGAGCAGATATCCTGGTACTCTTTACCCTTCGGCTTCATTTCAAGTGGGTGGCCAAACGCTCTCTCTTTTTCGTGCCTTTCCTGGGCTGGAATATGGCGATGAACCGCTATATCGCATTGCGGCGAGGGAAGAAATCAAGTATGCATAAGATGATGGAGAGGTCGAAGCGAGATCTGCTGAAGGGAAACTCCATGATGATCTTCCCGGAGGGAACCCGGTCAAAAGACGGGCGTCTTCAGTCATTCAAAAGCGGAGCATTCCACCTGGCCATCGACGCACATCTTCCCGTCCTTCCAATCGTAATTACTGGCACTTCACAGGCTATCCGCAAAGGGGGTTTCCTGATCTCCAAACAGCATAATCTCCGGGTGAAAATTCTTGATCCGATCCCATATGAAGCGTTCAACGGGATGGAGCCGAAAGAGTTGGCGGAGGTTGTACGTGAGCGGATTGTGAGAGAGATTAAACGACCTAACCACGAAGGACTCAAAGGATAACACAAAGGCACACAAAGGCAGGTAGTTTCATAGGGTATTATAGAGTGAATCGCGCTCGACGGGTTTCCGGTTTGCTTCCATGATAAACTCCTGCATCTCTGAAACGGTAAATACCGGGCTCTGCTCCTCGGCGCCGGCCAGGGAGTAGATTTTCGTTGAGTCGTTGATGGTGCCGTCCATATCGTCGACGCCAAACGCGAGAGAAAGCCGGGCATTCTGCTTGCCGATTGCCGGCCAATATGCCTTCAGGTGAGGGATGTTATCCAGGTAGATCCTGGATACAGCATAGTTCCTCATATCTTCGGTGATGGCCACTTCCTGAAGCTGTTCCATCTCATTATTCCAATTTTTAAACTTTAGCGGAATAAACGCGTTAAAGCCTTTTGTCTGATCCTGAAGCTTACGCAATCTCCCCATATGGTCGATCCGGTGAGCATAGGTCTCTAGATGACCGTAAAGCATTGTAGCGTTTGAGGATATATCAAGTTGATGAGCTGTTTCGTGGATCTCCAGCCAGGTTTTTGAAGAGGACTTCATCCCGGCGATATCCCGACGCACCGTTTCATCAAATATCTCAGCTCCACCTCCAGGGATCGAGTCCAGTCCGCACTCCTTCAAGTAGATGAGCCCTTCCTGAAATGACACGCCAGACCTGGTGATCATGTAGTCAAGCTCAACGGCTGAATATGCCTTGATATGCAATTCTGACCGAAGCTTCCGGATCGCTTTCAGGATGTTGCCATAATAGTAAAGATCCCGTCCGGGATGAACGGCCCCGGTGATGTGAAGTTCCGTTACCCCGGCTGGTTGGCTACTCACTTTTTCGAGAATCTGATCCAACGAGAGTTCCCATTGTTCTTTGCTGAAGTGATGAGAGAATGAGCAGAAACGGCATTTATTCACACAGACATTGGTAGGCTCTATGTGAAAATTCCGGATATAGAAAACGTTATTCCCATTATTTCGCTGCCTGACAATCTCTGCCAGCATTCCCAGCCATCCCAACTCTCCATGTTCGAAGAGCCAGAGTCCCTCTTCCGATGTCAATCTTATTTTTGATTTCACCTTATCGGCAATCAGAAGGGCTTCTTTTGAGTGATCCGATGCCAGAAGGGATGAATGCATGGTGGTTTCTTTCAGAGTTTAATGATTCTTCCGGTAAGAAACTGCTCTTCCGGGAAAATTCTGATCAGGTAAAAACCATTGGGAAGCGATGATAAATCCAACGTAAGATGACCTGAATTATCAACGGTTTTCATGTAAGTGACAATACTCCTGCCCCACGAATCCAACAGGTTAATTCGGATTGTTGCCTGGTTCTGAAAGAGAGTCGATCTTAGATGAAGGATGCCGGATGCCGGATTGGGATAGATCATTAGGTCAGCTGGCTTCACTTCAGGTTCCGGGATAATAAGGGGAATTCCGTCGAGAACCATCGCACCGGTATTGTCGGGATCAAGCCAGTGGTCGAGTCGTTCTGTTATCTCTGTGCCATTCATATCCCAGGAATAGCTGAACTTGCCATAGTAATCAGGTTTGTCCAGGTTAGCAGAATCGCACGTTGCTTCTCCGCCAGTCAGGATTCCAACCACTTTTCCTGTGGAGTCAAAGATCGGGGATCCGGAAGAGCCTCCCTCGGTTACCCCATGTCCGTTGATGGTTTCGGCCCAGGTTACCTGCCAGTGCGTCATTTCGCCATTTTCATCCCAGTTTGCAGAGATCAAAGGAGCAGTAAAGGTTGAAATCTTCTTGATGTCTCCCATTGGATGATGAATCCCCACTCCGTAAGGGCTGGAGATATCTTCCCGGTTCCAGCCATTGAACCACACATCGAATGTGTCGGGAACCGTTTGGTTCAATAATAACAATAAAAAATCTGATCCCCCTATAAACACATCGCCTGCCTTAGACTTCACCTCTGCGCCCGTCAATGCCCTGAATCCTGGTTCGATGGGAGGATCTTCACAGGTTGGGGAGTTGTAGTTGAAGTAGAAGATCCATTGGTTGTAATCTGATGGCTTAGCGCCTTTCCCGCAATGATCGGCTGTAAGGAGGTACGGCGTTTTATCCTGGCGTGTATTATTCATCAACGAGCCTGAACACCAATAAGTGGATCCACCTTTTTTCACTCCGATTCGGGCAACTCCTTTCTGCTGGTCCTGCCAAAGGTCGCCTTCCTCACAGTGAATGTTCACTTCGCAAAGGCCGGAAGAACCAAATCCCGTTCGGTCGGTCAACTCTGGAACACCACGATAGGCGTAAGCGATTTCAGAAATATGCAACATTGGGAAGCCGGAAGTTTGTGCTGGCATGTTGTACTCCAGCGTAATCTGATCACCAGGGATCAATGCTGTGGAAAACACCTCTGCGTCGTTGTTATTTAGATCAGTAAATGCTCCAAGCAAGTTGGACCTTTCTCTGTTGTAGAGGTAAAGACGGCCTCCAGGGGGTATGTTAAACCTGTCGAAATAAACCGTGAGGGCTTTGGCTCCGGGAGACTGAATGGTGAAAAGCCAGATGCTGTCATTTGCCATCTGCCCACTGCCAACTGCCAACTGTGGACTTATTCCAGCATTTACCGGCAAATTGATTGCGAACCGGAAAGGTACCGGGTAAAGGAGATCTTCCGCTGCAACAGCATCCAGGTCAGGCGCAGCTAAGACCAGGTCAACAGGCAGGGGTTGCGGTGTGTCAAGGTTAAAACTCCACGGAGTCCCTCCACTATTAAGCTGGCCCTGAGCAGCTACAGTAACAATGAAAAACAATCCGGTCAGAAACTTGTTTGACATATTCAACACTAATCTTTGGGTGCCGATTGTGCATTGGATGGAAGTTGCAGTCCGTATCCTGAAGTTTTATCATCCCATTTCAGCAGGAGAGCAAAGATAAATCCCAATATTCCAAACCCGACGAACATCAGGATTGTTGGCGTATACACCAGGTTTGCTCCCGCTTCGATTGCTTCGGGAGTGATGCCTGGATTTGTAACATCGAGGAGATATCCTGCCAGGATTGGGACGGCGAAGAGACCCAGGTTTTGCAACGAAAACATCGTTCCATAAGCGGTTCCAATTCGGTATTCCGGTACGATCTTGGCAACAGAAGGCCACATAGCTGCCGGCACCAGGGAGAAGGCAATGCCCAGCAATACCATCAAGACATAAGGATTAAATGTGGTAAAGGCAAAGAGCAGGTGAATGATAACAAGCATCAGGGAACCGTAGATCATCAGCGAGGCGCTTTTTCCTTTTTTATCAACAAACCAGCCGAAAAGCGGTGTAAATATTACTGTTCCATAGGGCAGCAGTGAGGCTATATCACCACTTGATTCGCGCGAGATGCCGAATTTATGATAGAAGAAGTCGGGGGCATATTTCAGGAATGGGAAGACTGCAGCGTAGAAGGTGACACAGAGAAAAGTGATGAAGAGAAACGACCTGTTTGTGAAAAGTTTATAAAGATCGGAGAGTTTGAATTTCTCCTCTTCATCCAGAAGTGACGACCGGCTCTGTTGTTGCCTGTCGAGTTTCACATCAAACATGGTATAGATAAGGAAAGAGAGAAACCCGATGAGGAGAAGCATCACCGCAAACCAAATCGGAAAAGTCCAGAAATCGGGCATGACCAGACGGGGGGAGAAATTGAACGCCAGGGCTGTTCCAACCCGGGCAATCCCGAGGTTGATCGCAAAGGCCAGGGCGATCTCGTATCCTTTGAACCACTTCACCAGGATCTTGCTGATCACTACGATGCTCGTCTCGGCACCCAAACCAAAGATCAGCATACCCAGGGCCATCATCTTGAGGCCTGGGGAGTAGCCTGTCCAGAAAGAGTTGAGAAATGCATATCCGAAACCGCCGCCGTTAAAATAGTCGGTAGCGCCGTATGCAGTGAGAAAAGCACCGATCAGCATAAAGACTGCGAAGAGCAATCCGGTGGGCCGGATCCCCATCTTATCAAGGATGATCCCGCCAAGGATTGCCATCAGGAGGAATGTATTCGGGAAGGCATAGAAACCAGCTACAATGCCATAATCCTGCGAGCTGAAGTGAAGGTGTTCCTGAAGAATAGATTTTAATGGTGAGAGGGCGTCATAAAAGTAATAGTTTGCCGCCATTAGCAAACTGACAAGCAGCATTATCGACCAGCGCATCCTTGCTGAATCCCTGAGGGTGGTCTTTAATTTCTCCATATGTTTGGGTCGTTGGATTTGTGTTAAAAGGTTCAAATGTACAATAAATTTTGTACGTATCTTTGTTTCCATGAAGATCCTGATTGTCTCGGCCACCCTCTTTGAAGTGAAAAAGCTTTTTAAAAGAAGTGAACCGGTTGTGGTAATTCCTAACCATCTGTATCACTTCAATATGGGCCGGCTGCAGGTAGATCTGCTGGCACCCGGTATCGGCTTGCTTCATACTGCCTTTTACATGGGAAAAAGGATTCGGGAAGGGTCTTATCATGTTGCTATCAATGCCGGTATCTGTGGAGCGTATAATTCTGAAGTTACGATAGGAAGCGTCCTTCATGTAACTCAAGAGCAACTTCCAGAGCAGGGAGTTGATAAGGATGACGCCTTCAGGAGTTTATTTGAGTTAGGGCTGTTGCCCCCTGATGAGTATCCGTTCGAAGATGGAAAACTAATAAACATATTGGTTCCGAAGCTGAAATCTATTGATCGGTTAAAAATTGTTACAGGAAATACTGTCAACATGATGCAGACAGATCCTGCTCGGATAAAAAAGTTGCTGAAACGTTCTCCTGCCGATGTGGAGAGCATGGAGGGAGCTGCATTCCTGTTTAGCTGTCTGGTTGAGAAGATCCCATGTGCCCAGATCCGTGCCGTGTCGAACTATGTAGGCGAGCGGGACAAAGAGAAGTGGGAGATCCGGCTGGCCATGAAGAACTTGGATGGAGTGCTGGTGGAGATTTTAGAGGAGATGAAGGAATGAGAACTGTGGTGGGAACCTCCTGACCTAATGACTAAAATAATTCGTAATTCGTAATTCGTAATTCACTTCATTCGTAATTGAATATGATTTCCCTTGCCTTTTCCCCCTGTCCGAACGACACGTTCATTTTCGCTGCCCTGGTTCATGGCTGGATCGATCTCGAGGGGCTCTCGTTCGACTATCAGCTGGCTGATATAGAGAAGCTAAATATGTGGGCAATGGAGGGGGGAATCGATATGATCAAGGTCAGTTTCCATGCCTGGTTGTCTCTGAGAGACAGGTACGAGCTGCTTGAGAGTGGCAGTGCTCTTGGATTCGGGAGCGGACCTTTGCTGATTGCCAGACGCCGGATACCATTACTTCGCTTCGCTCGCAATGACACGAATGCCGGAGGCAAAATAGCCGATATACGTGTTGCATTACCGGGGGAACATACAACGGCACATTTTCTCTTCAGTTTAGCTTATCCTATGATAACCCGGAAGGAGTTTATGCTTTTCTCTGAGATTGAAGATGCAGTCTTATCGGGCGCAGTTGATGCCGGTGTCATCATCCATGAAAACAGGTTCACATATGAACAAAAGGGGTTGGTAAAACTGTTGGATCTCGGTGAGTTTTGGGAGGAGAAGAGCAATAGTCCAATCCCGTTAGGCGGTATCATCGCCAAGCGGAACCTGGGTGAAGAGAACCTTGAAAAACTCAACCGAATCATGCGGGAAAGTGTAAATTTTGCCATGGAATATCCTGAACAAGTGATGGATTTTGTCAAGGCTCATGCACAGGAGATGGACGAAGCTGTGATGCGTAAGCATATCAATCTCTATGTGAACAGGTTTACGCTAGACCTTGGCGAAGATGGGAGCAGGGCAATCCAAACGTTGATCGATATTTATGATTGAAAACATCCCCCGGCATACTATTTCGACACTCTTCAGGCAAGCCCTCCAAGAGGGTCTGATCCGTGAAGAAGATTCTGCTGTACTTTTCCATAACCTTGATTATCTCGCATCCCGTATCACCTATCTCCAATCCTGTTTTCCATCAAATACACTTCACGGGCTGGCAATCAAATCAAATCCCCTTCTCCGGATTCTGGAATTTACCCGGGAACTGGGAACCGGGTTGGAAGCTGCAACCATAGGAGAAATCACAATTGCTTTGAGAGCAGGTTACAGGCCTGATCAGATTGTTTTTGACTCCCCTGCAAAGAGCGTTCCCGATCTGCGGTTTGCGCTGGAGAAGGGAATCCATATAAATTGTGATAATCTTACGGAACTAGATCGAGTAAATATTCTACTCGAAAACATTTCTTCCTCCTCTTCCATTGGTGTCCGCATCAATCCGCAGGTAGGGGTGGGAACCATTCTCGAATCGAGTGTTGCCGGAGAGTATTCAAAATTTGGCGTCCCGATCAAATCCAGCCGGAATGAGCTTGAGGAGGCCTTTGCCAATTATCCCTGGCTAACCGGTGTTCATCTTCACGTAGGTTCCCAGGGTTGCTCAATGGAAATGCTTGTAGAGGGCGTGGTTGTACTCTATGATTTTATACTTGAGGTAAACGAAAAGCGAAAAGCGAAAAGCGAAAAGCGAGTTGATATTTTCGACATCGGTGGGGGATTTCCAGTATCATACAGTTATGATCCGATGCCTCTTAAGATGGAAGATTACGTGGCGGCGTTGAAGGAGCGTACACCGCAATTATTTGAAAGGACCGAGGAACGGAGGGACAGAGGCCCCACTTCGCACCAGGAAAATGGTGAAATGGTGAACCAGAGCGAAGCGGAGCTCGGCGGAGCCAAATGGCGAAATAGTGAAATAAAGAAAGATTCCTGGAGGATTATTACCGAATTCGGGAGATGGGTGTATGTGAATAGTGGTTGGACAGTTAGCCGGGTAGAGTATATCAAACGGGATCCTGCCATCAACACTGCAATGATCCATGTGGGGGCTGATCTGTTTGTGAGGGAGTGCCTGAATCCTGCCGATTGGAAACATGAGTACAGTGTACTCGATGCACGAGGTAATTTAAAAGAGGGTCAGGATGGCAATCCATATAACCTGGCCGGGCCGCTCTGTTTTGCCGGCGACATCATGGCAAAAAACGTGATTCTCCCCGTTGTGGAAGAGGGTGACTACATTGTGATCCACGATACGGGAGGATATACATTTTCGATGTGGTCGCGTTATAATAGCCGGCAAACACCAAGGATACTGGGTTGGCGAGATGGGAGTTTGCAAATTCTGAAGGAACGTGAAGGATTAGAGGAGTTGGTCAGATTCTGGGAGTAGGGACAGAGCAAAGAGGGATAACCTCATTTAATGATCAAAATGTTATACTAGTATCTGCATTTTTTTATCGATCTAACGCAACTTTAGTCCCTTTGTCCCTTTATCCCTTTTCATTACCTTTACCACAAAATCACACACATATGATCATCGTCACCGGAGCTGCCGGTTTTATCGGAAGTTGTCTTGTTGGAAAACTAAATAACAGAGGGATCAAAGAGATTGGGATTGTTGATGACTTTTCTCATCCGGAGAAAGCTCGTAACACGCAGAACAAAGCTTTTGAACAGGCTATCGACCGTAGGGCGTTTGCGGATTGGTTCCGGAAAAATCATGAGCTGGTGGAATTTGTCTTTCATATCGGAGCCCGTACTGATACCACTGAGTTTGACATGGCTGTCTTTGACGAGCTCAACCTGAATTATTCAAAGGAGGTTTGGAATCTCTGTGCTGAGTATCAAATTCCACTTGTATACGCTTCCTCAGCCGCCACATACGGAGATGGTTCCCTGGGATATACTGACGATCAAAAATTGATCCCAAAACTCCAACCCCTCAACCCTTATGGCGTCTCCAAAAATGAGTTTGACAAGTGGGTATTAAATCAGGAGATGAGTCCCCCATTCTGGTACGGGCTGAAATTTTTCAATGTGTTCGGCCCGAATGAATACCACAAGGGGAGAATGGCTTCGGTAGTGTTTCACGCATATAATCAGATTAGGGATACGGGATCCGTGAGACTTTTCCGGTCACATAATCCAGCATACAGGGATGGCGAACAGTTAAGAGACTTTATCTATGTGAAAGATGTAGTGGAGGTTCTCCTGTTCGTGATAAATCATGGAAAGGGCTCCGGAATTTATAACCTGGGGACAGGACAGGCCCGAACCTTCCTCGACTTGGTCAATGCCGTTTTCACAGCGATGGTGAAGGAGCCGGAGATTAAATTTATTGACACGCCTATTGATATCCGGGATAAGTATCAATACTATACAGAGGCTGACATGCATAAACTCCGCTCTATCGGATTTCAATACCAGTTTACTTCACTTGAAGAAGGTATCCGGGAATATGTGCAGGAGTACCTTATGGAGGGGAACGTTATGTGACAATTACGAATTACGAATTACGAATTACGAATTAAAAATTCTGTATTTTCGTTCTGAATTTCAAAGTTTTATCTTACCGAAATCACTGATATGAAAATTCTTATTGTAGAAGATGAGCCCAAAGTGGTCGCCTTTCTGAAACAGGGCCTCGAAGAGATTGGCTTTGAAACAGCGATAGCCGGGGATGGTAAAGCAGCCCAGGAGATTATCGATCAAGAACCGTTTGACCTATATCTGCTTGATATTCTATTACCCTTTGTTGATGGAAACCAGTTATGTAAACTGGTTAAGGAGAGATACCCTAAGGCTCCGGTAATCATGATTACGGCATTGGGCTCGCTGCAAAACAAACTCGAAGGTTTTGATGCTGGCGCCGATGATTACATTGTCAAACCATTTGAGTTCAAAGAGCTGGTGGCCCGTATTAAGGTTCTGACTAAGCGGGGCGCTCAACCTGAAACAAAGTCGAAAAATATTATTATAACAGGCGACCTTGAGCTCGACCTGGATAAAAAGATGGCATTCCGCAATCATCGGGAGATCTTTCTCTCTGCCAAGGAGTTCGCTCTTCTTGAATACCTGATGCGGAACAGCGGACGGGTTGTCTCGCGCCCTGAGATTGCCGAGAAGATCTGGGATATCACATTTGACACCGGAACCAATGTTGTGGATGTGTATATCAATCTTCTCCGGAAAAAGCTCAATAAAGAGTCTGAAATAAAGTTGATCCACACCCGGATTGGCCATGGTTACATTTTGGAGCAGGATTAAATGGAGATCCGTAAGCGACTAACCCTGCAGTTTACAGTGATCGTAGCTGTTATCCTCATCCTTGCGGAACTATCCATCTATATCTTTTCAGAGCTCAAATGGAAGGAGGATTTTAATACGCGTCTCGAGAATAAAGCCTCGACGCTGGCAAAATTGCTCCTTGATGTTGAAGGCGTTGATGCTGACATCCTTCGACTGATTGAGAAAAACAACCTCTCCACAATGCCTTTTGAAGAGATCCACATTTTCGATGATTCAGACAACCAGGTATTCTCCAGCCGCGACAGTTCGAAGTTACAGATCACTCCTTTATTTGTAGATTACATCCGTGATAAAAAATTGATCGACATACAACAGGGCAGGTATACGGTAGTGGGATTCCAGTACCTTGGGACCAATGGCAGTTTCGTTGTAATTGCCGGAGCCATCGATATCTATGGAATGCGAAAGCTCTCCAACCTCCGGAACATCCTGATGATCGTATTTCTGGCCTCCCTGCTCATTCTTTACCTGACCGGAAGGTTATTCTCAAACAGAGCCTTACGGCCAATCCTGAAGGTGATGGATGAAGTTCCTTCAATCACCGAAAGCACGTTACACTTGCGGGTTAATGAAGGAAACGGACGGGATGAGATCGCCAGGCTGGCTCGAACGTTCAACCAGATGCTGGAGCGGCTGGAAGTTGCATTCAAGGTTCAACAAAGCTTCATTGCAAATGCATCCCATGAGATCCGTACCCCTCTTGCCCACATCAGCGGGCAGTTGGAGGTTGCCCTGTTAAGAGAACGTACCCGGGAAGAGTATGTCAGGTTAATCCAGTCGGTGCTTGAAGATATCATTAACCTGGGGAATACGGCAAACCGGTTGCTGTTGCTCACCATGACAAATTCAGAATCCTATCAAATTCCAATGGAGGCAATCCGCGTGGATGAGTTGCTCTGGGAAGCCCAGTCGGAGTTGAACAAGGCTCATCCTGCCTATCGGGTCATGATTCATTTTAAGGACGATTTTGAAGGGGATTCAAAAACAGAGCAACTCCTGACGACAAAAGGGAATGACCAGTTGCTGAGGATCGTGTTTCTGAATCTCATGGAGAATGGATGTAAATATTCCGGCGATCAACAAGTTCATGTAACCCTGCAACATCCGGGTTCAGAGATTCAGATCAGCTTCAGGGATAGTGGTGTCGGAGTCCCAATAGAGGAGCAGGAACTTATTTTTGAACCATTCTACCGTGCGAAGAATGTTGCTGCAATTCAGGGCAGCGGATTGGGTCTTTCTCTTGTCAGGCGTATCACAGAACTTCATGGAGGGACCATTACCATGAATCCAGAACCAGGAACCGGATCGGAATTCATCCTCCGTTTCCCTATTCTCATGGACTGAGCACTCCCCTATGCCCTCCCTTTTTAATCACATTTTAACCACCAGTTAACAGCTTTTTAATTTGCCTTTCATTTGCTTTTAACCGTACGGGAATACCTTTGTTGTCAAATATTTCCGATCTCCTCCTGATTGAAATCCACGAACTTAAATATCACTTCGCTGATAGGATATATCCTTGCTCTCCTGTTTATCGGGTTCTCCATTTTTCTCTATTCACGGAATCTTTTTATAAAAGCCAGACTTGATGAGAACCGTCTTGAATATGAGAGTTTGCTTTCCGAAAAACTTCAACTGGAGAGATCCTATTACCGGTTAAAAGAGGAGCGGATTGTGGAAACCGCCTCCGGATCAAAGCTAACGAGCAACAGTCAATTTAACGATTCATTGAAAGCATTGAAACTGCAGCAGGAAGAGGAGGTTGCAAAATTGTACAATAAGATTGAGGAGTTGCATCAGCAACTTATCATTTATCAGAAACATAAATAAAACCAGAATAAATCAACAATGTTAATTTACAAATCAGACATCATGAAAAAATCCTTACTACTATTGTTGGCGCTGATCATCACAGGAATAACCTATGGTCAGCTCACCGGGCCGAAAGCTATCCCGGGAACACCTCCCACCGGATATGCTACCTTCGCCGCAGCAATAACCGACCTGAATGCCCTGGGTGTGGGAACAGGAGGGGTTACATTTAATGTAGCTGCCGGATACACAGAGACCTTATCTTCGGTGACAGCCGGTTTGATTACCGCAACCGGAACAACAGCCAATCCGATTGTGTTCCAGAAGAGCGGCGCCGGAGCCAACCCAATGGTCACCGCCGGAACACCCGGAACCGGGACCATGGATTATATCTTTTGCCTCCTGGGAACCGACTACATTACCTTCGACGGAATCAGCATCCAGGAGAATGCAGCCAATACCACCGCTACCACGCGGATGGAATGGGGATATGCTGTATTAAAAGCCTCCGCTACCGACGGCTCCCAGAATGTCACAATAAAAAACTGCGCAATTTCACTGAATAAGGCTTATACCGCTACCTATGGCATTTATTCAAACAACCATACCAATGCCTCCGTCACTCAGCTCGTTGTGACTGCCCCAAGTGGCACCAATTCAAGCAACAAATTCTACAGCAACACCTTCTCCGATGTCTATGGCGGGATTTACCTCTATGGGCGGGTTGATGCATCGCCTTATACGTATTACGACCAGGGCAATGAGGTCGGGAAAGACGGAGCCAACACATTTACAAATTTTGCAGGCGGATCTGTTACCGCCTATGTGATCTACGTGGCCTACCAGAATGACCTCACTGTATCCAACAACAGCATCAACGGAGGCACCGGACAAACAGGAGCTATTTATGGCATATATGGCGGTACGGCCACAAATGCCAATGCCACATTTTCAGGGAATACCATTACCCTGGTCAGCGCCGGGACCACCGGATACATGTACGGCATGTATAACTCGGGGATCGGAACATCAGGGACCACGAACACCTTGGATATCTTTAACAATACTCTCCAGAACTGTACCTACCCAACGGCAACAACTCCCTATTTCTATGGGATATACAATGCAGCCACCGCCTTCAATATTAATATGTACGGCAACACAGTGAACAATAACGTCCTTGCCGGGAGCTCGTACAATTATCTTCTTTACACTACTTCAGGGGCAACCACAACAGCCAATGTATACAATAATACCATCTCGAATAACGGCCGCACCGGGAATGGATCTACCTGCTATCTCTACTGCATGAATCTGGCGGGAAGCGGGACCTATTCCATCCATGACAACAACGTCTTCGGCAATTATGCTTCGGGACTGACATCTGTTTCCGGCTATAATTACGGTATCTATTGTTCAAACTCAGCCGTCTCCCAGATGGTTTACAACAACACCGTCCATGACCAGACTGTTTCTACTTCCTATACTTCCGGATCCGCAGCATATGGCATCTATTCATATCCGGCCAGTACGGGAGTCGCCACGAATTCGATTTACGACAACACCGTCTACAACCTGACTATCACCAATTCCTCCTCTGGATACGGATATATTTACGGACTGTATGGGTATTACATGGGATTAAACTATTCAAATACCATATATAATCTGACCGTCAACAGCGCCACGGGATACGGTTACTGTTACGGGATTTACGTGGCCGGTGCGGGCGCTTTCAGTGTTTATAAAAATAAACTATATGGAGTCAGCATGGCTGGTGCATCCGGATACTTCTACGGCATGTATTTCACCGGCATCACCACTGCGAATATCTACAACAACTATATTTATGATCTGAATGCTCCGGCATCCACCAGTGCGACTGCCAATCACGGGATCTGGGTGGCCGGAGGGACCACGATCGGCCTCTTCTATAATACTGTTTACCTGAATGCAACAAGTACTTCAGCCACTACGTTTGGTACCAGCGCCTTATATATATCAAGTACGGCTCCTGCCGTAACCTCTCGTAACAACATCTTCGTGAATACATCTACGCCGGGACCTACAGGTGGCAATGCTGCCGCATTCAGGTATGTTTCAGCTCCCTCAACCACGGCCTATACCACTGCGTCAAACAACAATCTATTTTATGCCGGCGCCCCTTCCGCAACCAATTTAATTTACGTGGAAGGAACGACCACTCCGGCAAATCCCCAGCAAACCCTGGCTGCTTATAAAACGTATATCGGTAGCGGACGGGATGCCGCCTCTGTGACTGAAAATCCACCGTTTGTCAATGTAGCAACAACCCCGTATGATCTACATCTCTCCACTACGATAGCAACCCAATGCGAAAGCGGCGGGGCAACCATTTCAACACCTGTTGCGATCACAACAGATTATGACGATCATGCCCGCTATCCGAATCCCGGATATCCAAATAATGCGCTTTCTCCTGCAACAGCGCCGGATATCGGAGCGGATGAGTTTGCCGGATTATTCTTAGACATGAATCCTCCGACAATTGCTTATACCCCATTCCTGAATACTTCCTCCACAACTCCGCGGACCCTGACGACCACCATCACGGATCCCTCGGGCGTTCCAACCACCGGCACAGGTCTTCCCAGGCTCTACTATAAAATCAACACGGGCGCATGGCAGAATGTCGCTGCCAATCTACCGGTAGTCGGGAACCAGTATCAGTTCACCTTCGGCGGCGGTGTAGTGCTTGGCGATGTGGTTTCTTATTACGTCGTTGCCCAGGATAATTACACCCCTCCAAATATCGGGTCCAATCCATCTGCCGGAGCCAGTGGTTTTACAGCAAATCCACCCGCCTGTTCCACCCCTCCGACAACGCCTTATACCTATACGATCGTTGGAACCATTTGCGGAACTTTTAACGTGGGAACAGGACAGACCTATACGACCCTGACGGCTGCCATCGCCGACTTCAATAACAAAGAGATGACCTGTGCGGTCACCTTCCGGCTTACGGATGCAACCTATTCGGCTTCCGAAACCTTCCCGATCGTGATCAATGCGAATCCGGGCTCCAGTGCGGTAAATACCCTGACAATCAAACCCGCGACAGGAAACACTGTAGCGATTACCGGTTCGGCCAATGCCAGCGCCCTGATCAGGGTACTCAACCCAAATACCATAATTGACGGATCCAATGCCGTAGGTGGAACGACGAAAAACCTCACTATCAACAATACAAGTGCAACAACGCCCCAGGTTGTTTTTGCCGGGTCTACAGGATCCACCCCGTTGACAAAATTCACCATCAAGAACACTATCCTGATCAACGGGATCAATTCCTCATCGGCGCTTGTACTGACATCATCGGACGGAACTGCCGGTTACTTCAACGACATCACCCTCCAGAACAACAGCGTTCAGTTAGCCTATATCGGTATCTATTTCAACGCGGTTGTTGCTTCGGGTAACGGAAGCGGGCTGTTGATTACCGGGAACGATCTTTCCGACGCCACCAACCAGATCCGCCTTTGTGCGATCTATGTACAGGGGGCTGATGGAGCGGTTGTTTCGAATAACACCATCGGAAATATGGCCAACACTATTGATGCTGGCAACCTGACCGGGATCTGGTTTGCTACCGGTACGACCAACAGTGCCATCACGGGCAATGTGATTAATACTATGAGCGGCACTTCAACAGGACCAAGAGGGATTGCGGTCTCATCCGCACTCACGAATTCAAATGTCACCATAGACGGAAACACCATCACCGACCTGTCCACTTCGAGTTCAGGTATTCCTTACGGTATCTATGTATTCAGCACCACTACCGGAGTTACGGTGAAGAACAACAAGGTGGGGACCCTGCTGAACAGCAATACGGGTGGCTATGGAGCCAGGGGCATCTATGTTGTCACAGGCCTCCCCGCGAGCAATATCAGCCTGATCAACAACGTGGTCTACGATATCATGTGTACCAGTGACGCCTCTCTTACCTACTGGTGCATTGGTATTGGTATTGAAGGAGCGACGGGGGGTGTCAACGTGTATCACAACTCGGTGAACCTCTCCGGCACCTATGCAGGATATTCTTCCGGCACTATCGCTGCTGCTCTTTATATCGGAACCTCGGCCACAGCCATCGATGCAAGGGATAACATCCTGGTAAACACTTACGACAACACCGGAAGTTCCACTGATAAAGCGTATGCCCTTTACTGCGGCACAACCAATGCGGCCTTTACGGATATCGACTACAACAATTATTTTGTATCGGGGACACCCGGTGTACTGGGTTATCTTGGCAGCGATATCACCACACTTGCCGCTTGGCAAGCAGCTACTTTGAAAGATGCCGGATCAAAGAATATCGATCCAACCTTTGTCTCTGCAACTGATCTGCATCCGACAAATTTAGCGCTGAATAATCTGGGTACTTATCTTACTGCCGTTCCAGCCGATATCACAGGTGTATTACGCACGAACCCTCCGGATATGGGAGCCTATGAGTTCGGAACAAACCCCGCTGTTGTCACATCAGCCGCCACAGCTATCACCTCTGCAACCGCCACGCTGAACGGGACGATCAACGCCAACACTCTGATCGTGAACAGCTTCTTTGATTATGGGCTGACCACAAGCTATGGCAGCTCGGTGGCAGGGGTTCCCTCCTCTGTGACAGGAACGACTACTACCCCGATCAGTGGAGCGATCTCCGGTTTATCCTCTTTGACCACCTATAACTACAGGGCTCGTGGGGTGACTTCCGGAGGAGTAATTGTATACGGAGCTAATATGACCTTCACCACGCCACCTCCACCTCCAACCGTGGTTACCACTGCAGCCACTGCGATCACCGCCACAGGAGCAACACTGAATGGAACGGTCAACGCAAATGGGGTTTCAACGACAGTTACATTTGATTATGGGCCCACTATCGCCTACGGTTCCACCGCCACAGCAACCCAATCTCCTGTTACAGGAAGTACAGTTACTCCTGTAAGCGCTCCCATTACAGGCCTCGCCCCCAACACACTCTACCATTTCAGAGTTAAAGGAGTCAGTGCCGGAGGGACCTCTAATGGTTTAGACATGACCTTTACAACATCTGCAGCTCCACCTATTGTTGTTACAAATGCTGCAAGCAGCATCGGATCCACCACTGCTACATTGAATGGGACAGTTACCGCCCAGAACTCATCTACTACTGTGACATTCGATTGGGGACCTTCCCCAACGTTCGGGAATGTAGCGCCGGGAATTCCGAGCCCGGTGACAGGGAACACAGCAACCCCTTTCTCTGCCAACATCACCGGGTTGACTCCCAACACCACGTATTATTTCCGCGCCGTTGGGGTAAACGCTGCCGGTACAACCTACGGAGCCACTCTTTCATTCCTTGTAGGTTGTCCGCCGATACCACAGGCCGGTCCGATAACAGGTCCAGCCAGCGTTTGTGCTAACAGTGCCGGAAATGTATATAGCATCACCGCTCTTGCGAACGCTACAGGTTATACCTGGAGTGTGCCTGCCGGAGCTACCATCACTGCCGGAGCAAACACCACCAGCATCACCGTAACCTTTGGAACAACTTCCGGGAATGTGACTGTTTTCGGAACGAGCAGTTGTGCTACAGGAGCGCCTAACAGCCTGGCCGTAACCGTCAACCCGTTGCCGGTGCCAACGATCACCGGACCGGCTACTGCTTGCCAGGGTTCAACGGCAAATACTTACTCTACCCAAACCGGGATGACCGGCTACACCTGGACCATTTCTGCCGGAGGTATCATCACCAGTGGAGCAGGGACCAGTGCCGTCGCCGTGACATGGAATACTTCCGGTGCACAGAATGTAACCGTTACCTATACCAATGCCAACGGTTGCACTGCTGCAGCCCCGGTATCGTATGCCGTTACCGTGAATGCTGCTCCTACGCCAACCATTTCCGGCCCGAACGACCTGTGCGTTAACTCCGGATATTACAACTACACCACTGAAGCTGGGTTCACCAATTATACCTGGACAGTCTCCACTGGCGGAACCATCACCGGAGGTGCAGGTACCAATCAGATTGAGGTTACCTGGAACACGGCCGGTGCACAAGCCGTTACCGTGAACTATACCAATGCCAACGGATGTTCTGCTCCCACACCTACCTCCTTTGCCGTTACTGTTAATCCGTTGCCGGGAGCCGCAGGTACCATCACCGGATCATCTGCTGTGTGCGGTGGAACACAAGGGGTTGCTTACTCCATTGCGCCGGTTACAAATGCCACTGCCTATGTTTGGAACTTGCCCGCCGGAGCTACCATCGCCACCGGTGCCAACACCAACAGCATCACAGTCGACTTTGCAGCCAATGCCTCTTCGGGCGACATCACTGTAAATGGCAATAACCTTTGCGGAAATGGCCCCGC
>Ga0265595_1000159_pt1 | contig 64312 bp, 71 predicted proteins | sample saktaG_15_FD_190148 | JGI IMG/M metagenome (GOLD analysis project Ga0265595, IMG submission 190148) | Saline water microbial communities from Sakinaw Lake, British Columbia, Canada - sak_2013_06_06_50m | ecosystem: Environmental > Aquatic > Non-marine Saline and Alkaline > Saline ... | reverse complement strand
GTACTCATCCACCCGGCTCTCCACCGGGCGGGTGAGCGAGATGTCGCCCTTTGCACCCCGGATAAAATAATACACCAGGAAAATGAGGGCACACAGGATGAAGACGAGAATGATGAATTCCAGTAACTCCATTTCAGACCAACCCCTTCAGTTTACTGGCACGGGTTTCAAGCTCGGTGAGCTTGTCCGATGCAGTATGCTCAAATGCTTTCAGCCGGGGGACCTCCTGTTCGATGGCATCCAGCCGGCTCGTAAAATCAGAGAGATCCGTCCTTGTGGAAAGATCCCATTCGTCAACGATATATTTCATCCTGCGATCCACATAGGCATTGAGGTACGTGTTCATGCCGATCATAACGATTTCTCCAGTGATGAGATCACGTCATCTAACTTTTTTGCCCGCGATTCGATGGTCATCTTTCCTGCATAAAGACCGCTGATCTCATCACTCACGTGTGCAAGCCGGTTTTCCAGCTTGTGGAGATCGCTGTCAGTTACAAGATCCCATTCCTCGATGATAGCGGCAAAGTTCTGATCGAAATATGCGTCAAGCGATTTATCGAACGTCGGGATACGGGATTCAATCGTCCCGGGGATATATGAGAACTGATCCCAGTACGAATCTCCTGTCACATGCTGGTTCGGATTCTGGTTGATAACCGGGTACATGGTTTTACTTCACCTTCTTTTCCTGTTCCTGAATATTCCCCAGAAGATTATCCAGTTTTCTTGTTTTTACCAGGTTTTCGAGCCGGGTTAACCGCGTTTCAATAAGTTTTTCCTTTGCATAGATATTCGTTTCAAGGCTCGTGTTATCATCTTCAACATTTTTTATCTCGGCTGTCTGTTCTGAGGAGAGCCGGGTAAACGAGAGGACCTTTGACACTTCATGCTGCTGGAGCAGTTTGAGTTTGTCCTTTTCCAGTTCCAGCTCAATTGTGCGGTTGGCCGTCTTCATGATGCGTATCTCCCGGACAATGAGATACACGATCACCATACCGAGAACAACAAGGATTCCTGTGAGAACGGTGTCGGTGATTACTGCTTCTGATGCCATTTTTTTCACCCCATTACAATTTTTCCCTGTGCTGCACTTAAGGTCTACAATTCATCGTGAGAACCGGTTGCCTTCTTTACCGTTTTTTTCACATCTTTGACGGTTTTTGCGGCAGCTTTTCCGACTTTATCGGATGCTTTCTTTGTCTCTTTTTTCACGGTGTCTGCAGCTTTTGCTGCACCGGCTTTCGCATCTCCGGCGGACCTCCGGACCTTCTCATCAAGTTTATCGACACCCTTTGAGAACGATCTGTTGGCATCCGCTGCCGCCTTTTTAATCTTTTCCTGCAGGGGAGGAGTTTTTCTGACAAGGACTTCATCGTCATCGTTAAGGCCAATTGTCTTGAGATCCTCTTCACTCACACGGATCTGCCCTTTCCGTACCATGGTATCGGCAATTACTGTAGTCGTGACGGATTTTTTTGTGGCTTCGTTGATGAGATCTGCGTGTTCCCCTTCATTGATTCCCAGATCGGGCAGGTTCGCGACATTGAGACGCACCCGCCCCTGGCTTGGGAATGCCCGCTTCCTGATAGTTAACCGGACTTCCTGCATAGAGGATAGACCACGCTGAAAAGGTAAATATCTTTTTACATATTGCCGATTTTTCACGCTATGACTCATGAGTGTCGATATCCGGACTCTTTTGGACAGATCCCCACAGAATACACAGTTATCATCCAAGCGCACCAATACCCTTGCAGGAACTGGGGAGAGAACATATGGCAAAACAGTGCAATGAGCCGGTCACCCAGATGCACCTCAAACCGATGATGACCGTAGGCGAGCTGGTCAGTGCAATGGGAGAGGCAGGCGCGTATAACGGGGGTGCGCTCTCCCGGGCAGCCGGAATTTACGAGGCAATGCTCCGGGAAAAAAACACAACGAAATTTTTCGGGCTTGCCGGTGCGATGGTGCCCGCCGGAATGGGCGGGATCGTCAGCGATCTCATGAAGGGGGGGCACATTGATGTGCTTGTCTCGACCGGTGCAAACCTCACTCACGATATCATAGAAGCGATCGGGTGCCGGCATTTTCATGGCACCGCATTTTGTGATGATATCGAGCTCCGGCACGACGAGATCAACCGCATCTATGATGTCTACCTCCCCAATGAGGCCTTCGAGCACTTTGAGGAGTTCATGCAGAATGTCTTTTCCGAACTTGAACCCGACAGCACCATCTCCATATCTGATCTCCTCAATCACATTGGTACACGAATGAAGAAAGGGATCCTCCATACCGCTGCAACAAAAAAGATCCCGGTCTATTGCCCCGCGGTGCAGGACTCGATGATCGGCCTGCAATACTGGCTCTTCTCCCAGACAAATAATGTGACGGTCGATGCGTTCGCGGATATGCCGGCACTGATGGACAGGTGTTTTAACGCACAAAAAGCCGGTGCACTGCTGGTGGGGGGTGGAGTGCCCAAGAATTTCATCCTCCAGAGCATGCTCATGACTCCCAACGGTTTTGACTACGCGGTACAACTTACCGGGGACCGTCCGGACCTCGGGGGGCTTTCGGGCGCAACACTTGACGAGGCACGTTCGTGGGGCAAGATCACGGAGGAGGCACAGGCAGTGACCGTATATGGCGACGCTACAATCACGTTACCACTGCTGGTTGCTGCTGTGTTGGAGCGGATGCACCATGGCTGATCTGATCCTCGCGCTGGATGTTACCGATAAAGAGCGTGCAGTCACGATCGCCCGTACCTGCGCACCCCATATCGATGCGATCAAGATCGGGTACCCGCTCGTCCTCAGGGCGGGGTTGGGGATCGCCCGTGATTTTACCCGGTTCGGGCTACCGCTTATCGCTGATTTCAAGGTCGCCGACATTCCGAATACAAACCGTCTTATCGCGGATCAGGTCTTTACCGCGGGATTCTCATCGATTATCTGCCACGCGTTCACAGGAAGGGATGCTGTGCAGGCATGCGTTGACAGCGCCCATAAAAACAACGGGGAGTGCTATGTCGTTGCAGAGATGAGCCATCCCGGCGCCACCGAATTTTTCCATGGCGGTGTTGCAGAGCGGCTCGCGCAGGTGGCGCTTGTATGCGGGGCTGACGGCATCATTGCCCCTGCCACGCGACCGGAACGTGCAAAAAAGCTGCGAACTGTTGTCGGAGAGAAGAAGATTTTCGCGCCGGGTGTGGGCGCACAGGGAGGGGACCTGCAGGCAATTACCAGCGTTGTCGATGGCATTATTGTCGGCAGGGCAATCTATGAGTCCGGCAACCCCGCCTATGCGGCAGAGGAGTTTTCCCGCCATTGTAAAGAGTTTCCATAACCAGAGACCGGATTTTTTTAAGAGTCCCTTTCACGGTGATGCTTAATAAATTGTCTATAATGACGGTTCGTGCGCTCCTGCATATATAAACAACCCTCATTTTGTGACCTGATCTGCACGCACGCTCATTTCTGTAACGCGAATTCGATATTAGATTCACTGCACGTTCTAAAAGTTTATTAATGACTCCTGCGATGTAGTAGTATGGATTGGAGCGCAGAGCAAAAAGATCTGGCAAAAAAGTACAAAAAGCTCGAAGATATTCCAGAAAAAGAACGCAAATACAAGTGCCATACATGCCACCTTATCGTTGACTCTGCCCCCTGCCCGAACTGCGGGGAAACCCACCTTGCCATTATGTGCCCGCTTGACCACTGCCACTGCTCCCATGAGATGATTTCCGGGATCAAGTTCTGCCCGCTCTGCAACCAGGCAGTCTGCCCGGAATGCGGCTCCCACGACGTTGTCCAGATCAGCAGGGTTACCGGTTACCTGCAGGATGTCTCCGGGTGGAATGCCGGAAAGCAACAGGAACTTAAAGACCGGGTCCGCTATTCGATTGCCTGACCAGCAGGGTGAACCGACAACGTTTCATGAGATACTATATTGAAAACAACACACTTTTTATTCGCGGGTCTTTTCGCGCCACAGGCACGGTCATCTCCGGAGACATTCGTTCTGTCTCCACCATCTTCTATCATAGTATCTACCCTGAACGGGCAGGCACTTCTCCGGAAAAGGAACTGGAGATTGTCGCAGCTCGAGCTGGCATTGGAGGGGACTATGTTGGGCTGATCACTCCGGTTCCCATTCAGAACTTCTGCGTCCTGCAGTATGACTTCATTACCGTTTTTATCACTGCAGGAATCCGATCGGGAACAGAAGGGGATTTTGCCACCATCAACATCCTCACTTGCAGCAGTCAGGGGATGAGCGACGAAGCGCTTTACGAAACGATAAATGTCGCTAACGACGCGAAATCAGAGGCGTTGGAGGGGGTCGGATCCGGTATATCCAACGCCCATGCCGGGAGCATCATTGTAGCCTGCGAAGGAAAGGAGGAGCATCATGATGCTGGCAGGCTCACGGAAACCGGAAAGCGGGTCTATTCCGCTGTCCGGTATGGCATCCCGGAGGCGCTCAAACGGTGGGGGGTGGGTACACAACGGAGCCGCCCCTCATTCTTCATATTCAGCAGGTTCAACGGCGAGCACTGGATAGACTGGACTCCGGAGGACTGTCCGTACTACCCCTGCCACTTTGCCGGACAGCGGTGCGATTTCTGTTACTGCCCCCTCTATCCCTGCAGAGATGAAGCGCTGGGGCAGTGGGTAGAGAGTTCCAATGGAAGGAAAGTCTGGAACTGCAGCCAATGCACGCTCCTCCATGACCCTGAAGTTGCAGAGTACCTGAAGCAGCACCCGGATGCATTAAAATCCGAACTTGTGCGCTTTTCGACTCTGAAAAAAAGGAAAGTCTGAATTTTCACCCTTTTATTAGTGCAACTTCAGGAGCACGTAGAAAAGAGAGGGCCAATCACTCTTTGATTCCCATCGCTTTAAGGAGCTCGGGAAGGGGAATGCCATGTGCTTCAGCTGCCTCGCGGATGGTCTCACCACGGGCGATCGCGCAGCCAACACACCCCATCCCAAACTTGAATAACGCTTCCGTTGCGTCGGGTTTTGCCTTCAGAAGATCATAGATTGTACTGTCTGCTGTTAATTCCATATCCTATTGTTCGGCACCGTGTATCATAAACCTCACCATATCGCCATAAATTCCATAGATTATTCACTTTCGCGCCACACGCTCCGTAACATTAAGACATGATAAGAAACGATGGATAACCGGAGATGTATAACAATGGATTTTTCCCAGACAGCAGAAAGAATCTCCGTAAGATTCAGCCAGAAAGGACAGACTGTTGATAAAAAAAAGATCGAAGTAAAACTGCGCCGGCTTGTAGATGAGTTCGGTGTCCAACCTGCTGAAGCGGAACGCAGTGTGACCAATGAACTTGCCAAGGAACTAAACCTTCCCGGTTTTGGCACGAGCGCAGGTGGCAGCGGAAGTGCCGGTGCAAAAGAGGACCGGCCAATCTCTGAAATTGCCCCGGGCGAATGGGTGACCATTGAGGGTAAGGTAGTAGGAATCCTGTCGCCCCCCTCTCCGGCTATCGCCCAGAGCGGGATTATCGCGGATGCCACAGGTGCGATCCGGTTCGTAGCGTGGGCAAAGGCAAATGCTCCGAAGATGACGGAAGGATCATGGTACCGTATTGAGTCCGCAGTCGTGGATGATTACAAGGGTGTCGCAAACTTAAAGATCCACTCCGGCACGGTAATCAAACCGGTTGTTGAAGACCGTGCACTCATCCCGTCTGCCGTAAAGATCGGGGAACTGAAACCCGGCATCGGCAGCGTGAGGGCAAAGGTCGTCCAGGAGTGGGAGACTACGCATGAGAGGATGCTCCAGTCAGGAATCCTCGGCGATGAATCCGGCACCATCAAGTTCATCATATGGAAAGAGGCAGGCAAAGAGAAGCTCGCTGTTGGTTCCGTGTATACCATCTATTATGCGCAGGTCGATGAGTTCAATGGGAGGCTCTCCCTGAACCTGAGTACGGCATCGTATATGCCGGATGAGGGGGATATCGCTGTAAGCGGGGGCGATACGGAGATACGCGGGACCATCGTGCATATCGCTCCGGGTTCCGGTCTCATCAAGCGCTGCCCGGTAGAGGGGTGCAACCGTGCGCTTTCGCGGCAGAACTACTGCCCGGTCCATGAAATCCAGCCAAAATTTATATATGACCTGCGGATCAAGGGGTGGCTGGATGACGGGAAAAAGACCTACAACCTCCTCCTGCAGCGTGACGTCGTGGAGTCGCTCACCGGTATGATGCTTGACGCCGCAAAAGAACTCGCCGAAAATAATCCTCTTGGCATGGATGAGGTCTTCCTCCGCATTCGGGACACAATACTCGGCAGGTATGTGATGTGTAAGGGACGGGAGATCGATAACCGCCTGCTGGTCAGGGCATGTGAACGGTTGAATGTGGAACCCGGTGAACATACTGCACTGCTCAACCGGGCCGGGGGTGCGGCATGAGCAATGGGGGGACCTCAGCACCAGTCAGAAAAGAAGGTGGATTCGAGCGAGAGCCGGCGCGGCGTGTCTTTGCAAGCGAACTCCGCGAATGCAGGTACCAGTTCCGTGAGGGGGATGATGAGAAGAGCCCGACTTTTGTCCTGCTCCCAACCGGCGAACGCTGCAACCGGGTCTTTATCGTAGGCACGCTCACTGAGAAACAGCGGCAGGGTGACCAGAACATATTCTATCGCGGGAGGGTTGTGGACCCGACCGGAACGTTCTTTGTGATGGCCGGCAGTTACCAGCCTGAGGCGATGCAGCAGCTGGCAAAGATCGAGACACCTGCGTTCGTTGCGGTTGTTGGAAAGCCCAATCTATACCAGAAGCCGGACGGAGCATTTACCGTCTCGGTCCGGGTTGAGTCAATCACCGTTGTAGATCGCGAGACCCGCGATCTCTGGGTGCTGGATGCAGCGCGATCCACCCTTGACCGTATTGAAGCGCTCACTGCAGGTACATCTTCCGATGCTGCCCAGATCAAAGAACACTATCCTTCACTTGATCCTCAAACATTCCGGAAGATGGTATACGAAGCCTTGGCGCAGATCAAAATATAATTTCTTTTTTACTGTCTCAAAGACAGCAAACCTTATTTTTTCAAATACCTATCACTTATCGATCCATATGGAGCAGAAGGCGTTGAGTGCGCTCATCAAAGACCTTGACACGAAAGTGCTCAAGGAAGAGGCGAAGAAACTGGGGCTCAAACTAGGGCGCTGCCCCACGAAGATGAGCATCGCAAAGATGCTACCTGAGGAAATCCTGAAAAAACTGGCAAAGAAGTAAGGATAAAAAATCTCAGGTCAGGGGCGGTGCGTTACTTCCCACCGCGCCATCACTTCCGGTCCTTCGACAAACACGAGCCCATGCTTTCGGGCGTAGAGCTTCGCATCCGCTTTTGAGAGGGCATAACCGGATTCATCGTCGAGCATTTCGCAGATCGTGACCGAGGGAGTGATTTCTGCCATCCCGGCCATGGCAATCGAGAGTTCGGTCTGGCCTTTCCGGACATCAAGCAGCCCGTCGGCTGCCCGCAGGAGCGCCATGTGCCCAGGGGTGCGGAACGTTTCGTGGAAGCTCACGTTGCCACCGTTGAGTGACCGTTTCACCTGCTCGGCAATCGCGTTGACTGTCAGCGCCCGGTCACGGTCAGTGATACCCGTGAAGGTGTCGCGGTGGTTCACCCAGAGCGAAAACGAGGAGTGGTTCTTCCGGTCGTACGGGATATCCCCTTCCCGTTCTGCAACGGCGATTGCCCTGAGGGCATCGCTGGCAAACGGCAGGCCGAGACGCTGGGCAGCTACCGGGTGAACTGCTGTGCAGATCAGTCCCCCGCCATCCTTGCGCATCTGCAGGATATGGCGCGGTGTGACTACATCGGACCGGATTGCAAAATCCGTTTCACCCTCACGATCATCGAAATCATAGAGCAGGATGAACTTCCCGTCCCGCAGCGCTGCAAGCGCCTTATCGATCAATACCCCACCTCAACCATCACGGAATTCGTATCTTCAACGCCCAGTTTCCGGCGCAGCGCAACGGGGGCGATCACTTCGATAAGGTCATCAGGGTAGTGGGTCCTGCCGGGGACCACAATGCCGCAGGAAATAGTACCGATATGGCACGGGAGACACCGGGCATCACCAAAGGTCCGGCCATCCGTGGAAAAACCCTTGATCCGGATCCAGTCGAGCGCATCGATCTTCTTGCGGATCGGCAGGCTTGACGGGGACAGGCGGATATTGAGCGTACCCGGATACGGTTCAAACCCGAGACGTTCGGCAAACTGCTGCTTGTAGGGTTCAAGGCTCATGTAATACTTGCCTTCGCCAATCCCGCTCACGACCGTGCCGCCCAGCACGTAGCTCTTGTTGTGCTCGGCAAAAATCCGGCTGTATTCCTGAAATTCCTTCCGGAGTTCTTCTTCCCCGGCACCCGTCAGGGTTACATGCTGGCCATCTGCAGCAATCGTCCGCGTAATAAAACCCCGCATTTCGAGTCCTTTTAATCTTCGGGATGCTGTCTGCGGACTGATCGCAAGCATCTCACCGATTGTTTGCGATGAGACAAAGACCGGGCCCTTACAGCCTCCCCGCAGTGCAATCACTTTAAGACACTGGAGATCTTCAGCTGGTATCATGCTTATCAAAATTGGGATGCTTATTATTTATGAGTTGCTCTTCGGACAGCGTCCCGTCGTGATTCGTTCACTGTCGAAGATGCCTTCGTTAATTATTTAATGAGATGCATCGTTGTTATACAGCATGAAATCCGGTATGAGAAGCCAACTCGCCGAAAAGATGGCGGGCGAGATCACGCTGTCGGACTCACCGGGGCAGGCGCTGAAAAAATGGCGCGTAAGTTTTGAGATCGCTCCCGGCGTCCTGTCGGAACGCCTTGGAGTTACTCCCTCCGTCATCAGCGATTATGAAAGCGGCAGGAGAAAAAGCCCCGGCACGGCCATTGTTGGCAAGATCGTGGATGCAATCCTTGACATTGATGAGGTATCGGGCGGGAGACATATCCAGCAGTTTTCCTCGATGCTGTATGCCGGCATGGACGATGACGTCATTTATGACATGCACGAGTATGCCTCCCCGGTTCAGCTCATGCAATTTGCGGAAGCGATCGGGTGCACACTGCTCTGCGGATCGGGGGAACAGATGATCCATGGGTATACCGTGATCAACAGCTTAAACGCAATCCTCCAACTCTCGAGCAACGAGTTTAACCGCATCTACGGCTGGAGCACGGAACGGGCGCTGGTCTTTACCAACGTATCGACAGGCAAGTCCCCTATGGTGGCAATCCGGGTCACTCCGTTTAAGCCTCGCTGCGTCGTGCTGCAGGGGATAGAAGCCCCTGATGTCCACCCAATCGTGGAGAAGATGGCAGAGCGTGACCGTATCACGGTCATGTGCACAGGCATGGAAATCGAAAAAATTGTGAGTACATTGAGGGATAAAGAATGGTAGGCATCATTACCTATGGTGTGTATATACCGAGATACCGTATCAGGGTCGAAGAGATCGCACGGGTATGGGGCGCAAACGCCGCAGAAATCTCCGGGGGACTTGGTGTATTTGAGAAATCTGTCCCGGACATGGATGAGGACACGGCGACCATTGCCGTCGAAGCAGCACGAAACGCGCTTGCGCGTCGGGCTGTCAACCCGAAAGAGATCGGCGCAGTGTATGTAGGGAGCGAATCACACCCTTATGCGGTTAAACCGACTGCATGTACGGTTGGTGAAGCGATCGGCGCGACGCCTCACATGACAGCGGCTGACTTCGAGTTTGCATGCAAAGCGGGGACTGCCGCCATCCAGACCTGCATGGGGATGGTTGCAAGCGGGATGATCACCTACGGTCTTGCAATCGGATCCGATGTTGCACAGGGTGCACCAAGCGATGCGCTGGAGTATACCGCTGCTGCGGGCGGCGCTGCATTCATCATCGGCAGGGACGACCCGATTGCAGTTCTCAACCATACCTGCTCGTACACCACCGACACCCCCGATTTCTGGAGAAGGGAGGGGCAGGACTACCCGCGCCATGGCGGGCGGTTCACGGGTGAGCCGGGGTATTTCAAACATGTTGAAGGGGCAACCCGACTCCTTTTTGAACAACTCAACAAGAGTCCAAAAGACTACGAGTATGCGGTCTTCCACCAGCCCAACGCGAAGTTCCCCCAGAAAGTTGCCAGGGTGCTCGGCTTTAAACCTGAACAGGTCAGGCCGGGGCTTGTCGTGCCACGACTCGGGAATACCTATTCGGGTGCCTCCCCCATCGGGCTTGCCGCAACCCTTGACATCGCAAAGCCAGGTGACCGTATCTTTGTCGCTTCGTTCGGCTCAGGTGCCGGGAGCGATGCATTCGATATTGAGGTGACGGATGCAATTGACAATACAGCGTTCAACCGCAATGCTGCGCCGTCGGTTGAGGAGCTGCTGAAAAATCCCATTTACCTCGATTATGCACAGTATGCCAGACACAAGGGTAAGATCGTGATGCAGTCATGAGAGACGTTGCCGTAATCGGAGCCGGGTGCACAACATTTGGTGAGAAATGGAGCAGTTCCTTCCGCGACCTTTTTGTTGAGGCAGGGGCGCTTGCGCTCGAGGATGCGCAGCTTTCGGGTGAACAGATCGACGCGATGTATGTGGGCAACATGAGCGCGGGCAGGTTCATCGAGCAGGAGCATATCGGTGCGCTTATCGCTGACTATGCCGGGTTGGCGACGCATCATATGCCATCTACGAGAGTCGAGGCTGCCTGCGCGTCGGGGGGTCTCGCATTTCGCCAGGCAGTGATCGCAGTTGCAAGCGGGATGGAGGATATCGTCGTTGCCGCAGGTGTCGAGAAGATGACCGATGTAGAACCAGGTGCCAGCACCGACACTCTCACCGGAGCAGCAGACCGGGAATGGGAAGGGTTTGTAGGCGCAACTTTTCCCGGGCTCTACGCGATGATCGCGACCGATTATATGCACCGGTACCCGCTCACCCGCGAGCAGCTCGCTATGGTCGCGGTCAAGAACCATTACAACGGGGCGCGCAACCCGATCGCCCAGTTCCAGCAGGAGATCACGATCGATACCGTCCTGAAATCCACGATGGTTGCTGAACCGCTGCGCCTGTTTGACTGCTCCCCTATTACTGACGGTGCTGCTGCCGTGATAGTAGCTCCGCTCGAACGTGCCCGTGAATTCACGGACACGCCGATCAAAGTTCTGGCAAGCGCACAGGCAAGCGATACGATTACACTTCACGACCGGCGTGATATCTCGACGCTCGATGCCAGCGTTGCGGCAGGAAAATGGGCGCTGAAAACGGCGCGATGCACGCACAAGGATATCGATCTGGTCGAGGTGCACGATTGTTTCTCGATCGCCGAGATCTGTGCGATCGAGGACCTTGGGTTCTGCAAAAAGGGCGAGGCTGGAAAGTTCACCGCTGACGGCGAGACCGCGCTCAACGGGACGATCCCGGTCAACACCAGCGGCGGGCTCAAAGCCTGCGGCCACCCGGTCGGCGCGACAGGTATCAAACAGGTCTTCGAGATTGTCCAGCAGCTCCGCGGCGAAGCGGGCAAACGCCAGATCGATGGCGCAAAGATCGGGATGACCCATAATGTGGGCGGTACTGGCGCAACCGTTGCAGTGCATATCCTTGGGAGGGTATAAGATGTCTGTTGCACGATTCTGGCGAAAGATACCCCAGCGGTACAACATGCTGGGCACGAAATGTGAGACATGCGGCAGGTACTTTTTCCCGCCACGTTCGTTCTGCCCGGACTGTCGCAGGAACGGGAAGATTACTGACTACAAATTTGCCGGTAACGGCACCGTTGTTACGTACACCGTTATCCACACGGCAAACGAGCAGTTCGAGGCCTACACTCCCTACGTGCTTGCAATCATCAAGCTTGACGAAGGGCCGCGGATGACGGCACAGGTTGTCTGCGAGCCCAAGGATGCAAAGATCGGGATGCGGGTCAAGAGCACGTTCCGCCGGATCGCCACCGATGGCGCAAGCGGCATCATCCACTATGGCACGAAATTTGTTCCCGCAGAATAACCAATCTTACTCTTTTTTTAAAATATCGTACACCGCATGCCATTGGGCTGGTGAATACGACCGGACTACCCGCTCATCGATAACCTCGCCACCAAGTTTTTCGATCCGGTCACGGTGCTCCCCTTCCTTTGAAACGAGCGCGTAGAAATGGATTTTTCCCCCGTTTTTGCAGAGCCTGAATGCAAAGCGCAGGAACAATTCGCCGGACTTCGGCAGGTTCATGATGATCCTGTCGAACTGCCATGGGATGCAGTCTGCAAGATGCCGGGCATCTGCAAGAACCGGAAGGACCGACCGGGCGTGGTTCCGTGCGATATTTTCCAGCATCAGGGCGATTGCATGCGGGTTGATATCGGCTGCAACAACTAGCAGTGCACGGTCTGCGAATGAGATGGCAAAAGGACCGACACCGGCAAACATGTCGAGCACGGTTTCACCGTTTCCGATGAACGTTGCGATGCGATGTCGTTCGGTTGCGAGTCGCGCAGAAAAGTATGCGCCGGCAAGATCGACTTCGAACCGGTGCCCGTATTCTATACATTCTGTCCGCGTAGTCGGGGTGCCTGCAAGGACTTCGAAGCTGCGGGTGCGGTGCTCTCCCCCGACTTCGCTGGTTGCAAACAGTACCGTGTGAAGAGAGGGACGCGCTGCAAGGATCCCCATTGCTCCGTCAACGTCGCGCTCCTGCATTACGGCAATCCCCCCGATCAGCTCGTGTCGCGGGAGTAAAGGACGGTCCGGGTTGGAATCAAATGGACACCGGTCAGCACCTTCGCGCCATTCGATAATTGGCAGGAGAAGATCCGCCCCGTCACGCCGGGGTTTGAACGCCCTGTCGAGCGCGTTCTCCCGTATGAGCGCCTGCCGTGCCTCTTCACCTTTACCGGCAGGTACCCGAAGGCACCACTGCTCAGCCTTCTCCAGATCACCAACCATCATGTAGCTATACGTGCTACCATTATTCATGGCTGATGATGCCGGGCGCCGTCCGATTGAGGAGGATGGCGGTGCTGCTTTGAAAAACGACAGTGAGACAATGATCCTATCGCGGCTCAAAGACGGATCATTAAAACTCTACGAACTGGAAAAAGAAGTTCCCGCCATAGATGCAATCCGGATACGGCGAGGGTTCATTGAATCAGAGACCGGGACAACTCTGGATAATCTCGGTATTTTTTCCATCGATGTTGAGCGCGTGGTAAAACGGAACTGCGAGAACATGATCGGTACGGTGCAGGTTCCGGTTGGTATCGCGGGACCACTGCTGGTAAATGGTGAACACGCTCACGGCAATTACTACCTGCCACTTGCGACTACCGAGGGGGCTCTTGTCGCATCCGTGAACCGTGGGTGCACCGCGATCACAAAAGCCGGGGGGGCGGAGGTGCGCATCCTCCATGACGGCATGACCCGGGCACCGGTCTTTGCTGCGAGAAGCATTTCCCACGCAAAACAGGTTGTGGACTGGGTTACGGGGCATATCGCTGACCTCCGGACTGCCGCAGAGAGCACCACATCTCATGGTAAACTCATAGATATTATGCCGTTTGTTGCCGGCACGAGCGTCTTTTTCCGGATGAATTTCGACACAAAGGATGCGATGGGGATGAACATGGTGACAATTGCCAGCGCAAAAGTTGCAGAGCTGATCGCGCAGGGTACCGGAGCCCGGCTTGTCGCGCTCTCCGGTAACATGTGCACCGATAAAAAACCCGCGGCGATCAACGGGATTTTGGGCCGGGGCAGGAGCGTGGTGGCAGGAGTCGCTCTCTCGCACGACCTTATATCACAGGTGCTCAAGACAGATGCAGCTACCCTCTTTGAAGTGAACTACCGGAAAAATCTGGTCGGGTCTGCCCGCGCAGGATCGATGGGGTTCAACGCCCATGCGGCAAACGTCGTTGCTGCAATGTTCATTGCCTGTGGACAGGATGCCGCACATTCTATCGATGGCAGCACATGCTTAACAACCGTTGACCCGACACCAACGGGCGTGTACGTCTCGGTGACCCTGCCATCGCTCCCCGTCGGGACAGTTGGCGGGGGCACCGGGATCGCCACACAGCAGGAGTGCCTGAACCTTCTCGGCGTTGCCGGCGGAGGCACCCCCGCTGGTACCAATGCAAAGAAACTTGCTGAAATTATTGCTTCCGGTGTACTGGCAGGTGAACTTTCACTTCTGGGTGCACTCGCAGCGCAGCACCTTGCACGGGCACACCAGCAGCTTGGGCGCGGCTAAAACCGGAACCACTTCATCATCACCACCGCATCCTCCCCGCTGGAGTAATAATACGCGAGCCGGAATACATCGCGGTACCCGAGATTCCGATAGAACTGCTGGGCCCGGGTATTTGACGAACGAACTTCGAGCTGGACGCCGCTCGCGAGCTCCAAGGCGTACTGGTGTTCGATACGGTTAAGCAGTAACCTGCCAATACCACGGTGCTGGTATGGTCCCGTCACACCGAGGTTGCAAAGGTGGCCGTAAATATTTTCCCCGGTATCCTCAAGACCGCCAACCACAAAACCCACCACGCGCCCCTCACAAACTGCTACGAAATAGGTGCTCGGATAATACGTCAGCGCTTCTAAAAAGATCGCCTGTTCCCACGGGTCGATGAAGAGCTCTTTCTCAACCGCAACGATTGCGGGTATGTCCAAGGGCGTCGCCCTGCGTATCTGAGCGGGCTGGTACGATGCGATATCCCGGGAGCGGATCATGAGCCGTATCGTCCTGCGAAAAAATTTTGCAGCTCTTGATACTACCGATGAGCAGATATGGTTTGCGCCAAAAAAGGATCCGCGCAGTCCAGCCGGCCCTTTCGTAAGAGATGGGAATAATAAGTGTCCGCACCAAAATATCAGAGCACATACATTCCCGTGAGGATTGGTCGTTTTTCATGGTCAGAGTCTATCGTTTTACCGGGGTTCGTCCTGAACGGAGTGCGGCCCCGGAGATCGCAGCGGTGCCGTACGATATCGTGACGGTGGACGAAGCCCGATCGATTATCCAACAGAGTCCACAGAGTTTCCTGCGGGTCAGCCGTGCTGATACCGATCTGCCCGAAGTTCCCCTCCATGACGACCGGGTGTACCAGCGTGCACGGGATAACTTCCTGCGCTATCTTAAAAATGGCAGTATGCTGAGGGATGCCACTCCGGGGATGTATCTCTACCGGGTGACGCAGGGCACGGATACGTTTCTCGGGCTCTGCTGCTGCCTTGACGTTGACGATTACCGTACCAACCGGATCCGTCGACATGAGCAGACCCGGTACGACAAGGAGGAGGACCGGACACGCCATATTGAGGTCACGCGAACGCACAACGGCCCGGTCGTTCTCCTGTACCGTGACACGGATGGAATCTTCTCATTTATCGAATCTCTTGTATCTCCCACTGAAGTCCCGGACGCTGAGGTGCATATAAAAGGGGGGGGGGTTCACCAGATATACCGGATTTCCGACCCGTCAATGCTTGTTCAGATTGAGAGGAGGTTTGCACAAATTCCCCTTGTCTATATCGCTGATGGGCACCACCGTGCAAAATCCGCGGTCAATGTGGCGGATCGGAACAAGGGTGTGCAAAAAGGAGAGGAGATAAATCGGTTCATGGGCGTGCTTTTTGCCCATAACCGGGTCAGGATCCATGGGTACAGCAGATTACTTACCGACATTGGAACCTTTTCCCCGCAATCATTCCTCACCGGTCTTAGAGAATTTTTCGATATACAACCCTATGAGAATGGAGATGTTTTCAATTATCACATTCAACCAAAAACTGAGCAGCCGCACCTGTATCACATCATGCACCTGTACCTCGACGGGAAATGGTACGAATGCACCCGCAGCATTGACCCTCGTGCGACTGCGCTCGAGTCCCTCGATGTCGCAGTGCTCCAGGAGTATGTGCTTAAAGGTATGTTTGGCATCACCGACCCCCGCGGGGACAACCGCCTCCAGTATCTCGGGGGTGCACGCCCGATACGGGACCTCGAGCAGATAGTGGACAGCGGAAATTACGCGATTGCGTTTGTGATGCAGCCGTTGAAAGTCGATGCAGTGCTCGATATCGCAGATGCCGGCGGGATTATGCCACCGAAATCCACGTGGTTTGAGCCCAAACTTTTGAGCGGTCTTGTCGTGCACACCTTTTAAGTGAAAACAAGGCATCATCCTTTTTTTGTCACGCATCTGATGTGTACTTGTATGATTACCATCGCTCTCCCAAAGGGAAGCCTTGAGGCGCAGACCCTGCAACTGTTCAGGGAGGCAGATCTTGAAGTCAAACGGACTGACCGGGATTACAACCCGTGCATCGATGATGCCCGGATCGGCAAGGTGAAGATCCTGCGCCCGCAGGAGATCCCGACCTTTGTAGATAAAGGATATTTTGATATCGGCATCTCCGGTCTGGACTGGGTTCAGGAAACAGGCTCCGATGTCGTGGAAGTGGCAAAACTCTCGTACAGCAAAACCGGTGAGGGCAACGTCCGGATCGTCGTTGCGGTCCACCGTGATGAACTGATCGATTCTGTCAACCAGATCCGGCCGGGCAGTAAAGTAACCACCGAGTATCCGGAACTCACGAAAAATTTTTTTTCCTCACTTAATATCCCGGTACAGCTCTTCCACTCATTTGGTGCATCGGAAGCAAAGGTCCCAGATCTTATGGATGTGGTCGTAGACCTCACCGAAACCGGCACTACCCTGCGGAGAAACGGCCTTAAGATTATCGGCCAGATCATGGAATCGTATACCGTCATTATCGCCAACAAGACAAGCTGGGCAGAACCCCAAAAACATAAAGAGATCGAGGAGATCCGAACCCTGTTGTCGGGGGTCATAGAGGCACGCCACAAAGTATTGCTCACCATGAATGTTCCTTCCCAATCGATGGAACGGATTGTTGCCGCACTGCCGGCGATGAAAAAGCCGACCGTGAGCCGCCTGCACGGGATTGATTTCTACAGCATCCAGACAGTTGTCCCAAAGAATACGGTCAACCATCTTATCCCCAAGCTCAAGGAGTGCGGCGCGGAGGATATTCTCGAGATCCCCATCACAAAGATTGTCCCGTGATCTTGTGTCTGCATTGAGAAACCGGCGATAAGGATGAAATGAAATTCCTTACGTATTTCTTACCCAAGGGCAAAGAACGCTTACCTGACCGATTCTTGATTTTATCGGATATTTCACCAATATTTATATCTCATTTCCCACCTATTAGCCACTAAGGAAGATTATGCGCAGATCCAATATACTCGCCCTCCTTCTCACACTTGTTATTATCTGGCTTGTTTCTGTTGCCTACCTGGCGGGAACGCCCGCCACTACAAACACCCCGGTGAACACGCAAACCATTATCAAACCGGATGTGGGCCTTCTTTTCCTGCCAGACGCCGGCCAACCCCGGCCGATCGATTTGGAATATGTTATTGACCAGATCCCTTTAACCCTTACCGAAACCAGAGGAGTCTCCTCAAATGTCACGATCCATTATATCCGGGGAAATAATATCGATATGGAGGGCAGGGCGACGAAATGGGCGTTTGGGATCAGGTACGAGAACCAGAGCGCCCTCTTGTATTATGATGATGTGTCGGGTTGGCAATGGATTCCCTGGCAGGGGGAATTCCCGGGGCAGGAGATCATAAATGGTTCGTTTATCCCGCCAAAGGATCTTGTCAGGAAAAATATTGGTATTCTTTTCGGGTCAACCCCAATACAAACGGATCAGATCCAACTCTTGGAACTGGGAAATGGAATTTACACCGTTACGCTGAACCGGCAGAACAGGCAGCAAATCTTATTATTTGATGCAACTACAGGGGCGTTGATTCCGTCGTATGCCTGATGATGGGGGAAACCTCTCTATTGATTTTCTCGCGGGCATGACGCTTTTCATGATCGCGTTGATCTGGGTGGCGACTATGATCCCGGGACTTCTCATCGGCCTGCAGTCACGGTCCATCGATTATGATGCGGTGGCATACCGGACCGGCGTCATCCTTGTTGAAGATCCCGGTATGCCGGCAAACCCCCCATGGGAGATCAAGGACGACCTCCAAAAAGATGAGATCGAACGGTTCGGGCTCACAATCTCAAAAGAAACACCCAACATCCTGAAAATAAGCAAAGTGGAGCGGTTCTTCTGCAGCACATCATTTTCCTATCCGGATGACTATCGACAACGGGTGATCTTTGGGGATCGCCCCTACCAGTTCAATATATCGCTCACTACATTCGATGGAATGGTGAACGACTCTGTCGGTGATATAAAACCCGATGGATACGGGTATATCCGGCGTGTTGTCAAGATGAAATATCCCAGCAATGCGACGATCCAGGACCCGAATATCAGAAATTCCGGACCCTCCGCAAATGTAACCACACATATTTTTTCGCTCAACATCAACTGCACGAATCTGATCGGGGATGAAATAAATCCTGCGTACCAGATCAACCCCCTGAGAGACCAAATTTTGGTAAACATCACGAATCTGAGCAAGGCGCGGGTATTCACAAATCTGATAACCGGCGACCTACTCTATAATCCATGTTCATTGGATTCAATTAAAATTTACCGGCAGAACCCCTCGCAACCACTTGTCCAGGTACGGACAGTTGATGATGCCTATATTGACGGGGGAAGTAACCTGTCAGCGATACCTCCCGTACCTCCCGGTCCCATCGTAAATGACACTGTATCGATCATATTCCCCGCGGGATTCTTTTATGGCATGGCAAATGACAATACACAATTGTATATCAATTATACATTTACCTTAACTCAGAAGGACAATTTCTTCAATAACAGCTTCACATCTCCGTATCCGTATAATTATGACCCGAACAAAGTGACACAGCCCAAATTAAAAGAGGGTGTTCTCGAGGTTGCCATATGGTAAATTATGATGGCCAACTCTATACCATTGAGGGGGTTGCTGCCGGGCTTATCATGCTCCTGACAGCATTTATCGTGGTCGGTACAACATCGGTTTATACTCCGGGCGATACTCATATCACTGATATGCAGCTGGAGCAGATGGGCAGCGATGCATTGCATATGATGAACACCCCCAATACCTCGGCAGCATCCGCAGAGAGTGCACTCCAGAGCATGATAAAAAATAATGAAAAGGACAGGTTCGGGGAAACCTTTCTCTCGTTCTGCGACACCACCGCGGGAGGAACAACCGACACTCTCCAGTTCAGCGCTGATATTTATTATCACAAGAGTAATCCAATGCCTGAAGGAAGTGTCTACAAAGTCAACTTCACTGAGTCTCGACATCTTACCGGAGGGGAGCACGCGGTACGGGTAACGGAATGGGTGCAGGTGGACAATTCAGTAGGGGGGGTTCTGCTTCCGGCTTCACCCCCGCTGGATACCCGGGTCCAGGCGGTTCTCGTGGAGGTGCTTGTATGGCGCGACTGAACGACGATGCGCAGTGGATCGTGCTCATGGGATTTATGGTGAGCTTCTCCCTCATCTTTTTGGGAATTGTCATCAACCAGTCGACAGTTGTGGGCCAGACAACAGCGGAAGGTGTGCTGGAATTTCCCAAAAACGATATCCTCAATGTCCGGAGCGCGATTTTCCAGTCATCGACGCTCCAGTCATCCCAAATTACCCCTCTCAGTTTGACTGATGTCCATGACGATATTATCTCAATTGCGATGTCCAGAAAGAATGCAATCGTCTCTTACAGGGTTAAGTGTCAAGAACTATTAGATCCCAATTGCGTATCAAAAATCATAGACATCCATTACAACAACGGGGTGACTGCATACAATGAAACAGCAAATTACTGAACAAAAGAATGAGGCGGGTGTTACAAACCTTATCGAATACGTGATGATCAGCGGCGTCCTCATGTTTCTTATGGTCGTTATGATGCTGATGGTGAACACGAATATCATGGAGGGACCGGCTGATCAGGTGAGCTCTGCTGCTTTTACCGATATTGGCAATGGTATCAGTACCCGCATTGTCGATGTGTATGTCACTGCCCCGTATAATGGTACAATTTCCACTAATTTTGATATCCCTGACGATGTGGCAGGCAAGGACTATTTTGTCGAGATTGGACAGGGAATCAAACCCACTAACCAGGATGTAACGGTCTGGAGGGGAGATCTTTCCACCAGAGTATCGCTCGCCGGAATCGGGGCAACACGCGGTGTGACGGGAAACACAACGGGCAGGGGAATAAATAAAATCAGTTATGATTCCGGGGGTTTCTGATGGTTCTGTGTAACGATCTTGAAAAAAATGAACGGGGCGTTTCTGAAGCAATCGGCTTTATGTTAATCTTCGCGCTCATCATTGCCGGGATTGGGCTTGTGACCCTTTATGGATATCCTCTGCTCCTTCAGCAGCAGGTAAATGCTGACGAGCGGATCATGGAGAAAAATATGATCGTTATACAGAACGACATAAAAAGCCTCACCTACAAGAGTGTGCCTTACAAGGAAACCTCCCTTAAAATCGGCGGGGGACTGCTCACAGTATATAACCCCACGGTGAATCCCACCCCTTCGTTCACAATATCAGATCTCAATGGTCCCATCGCTACCTTTAAACCGGGTCAACTCCAGTACGAGTCGGTGAGTGCCCAGCAGATTATTACGATTGAAAACGGTGCGGTTATCATGCGTCCGATGTACGAGAGCGGCTCGGTGATGCTTGCCGAACCACGATGGTTCAGCGATATCGATCCGATCACCTCAAAAACAACCACGGTCATCTACCTGATTGGAATCAACTCGACTGAAATGATGTCCAACACAGGTATCGGAACGGTCAAAATGCAGCTGCAACCGGAAATGACAAACTACACGGAAATCTCGATCCCCACGCTTGTGAACCCTGTTACTGTGGAATATACATTCGATCCGAAAAATGATTTTTCAGTGGCGTGGCATAATTATATCACAAATACCCTCAAATGGCCTGAGACTGCCACTACCCCAGGTAGCGCCACCTACACGCTGCCCAACACCGACACGCTCGTCATCAAGCGTTATGATATTCTTGTCAAAAGCGTTTAACTGAGAAGTTTTCTCATTTTTATGAGTTTTTAACGAGAAAAAGTTCAGAGATACCTATTTCTGCGGAGCCATTCGACCTGAGGCCCGGTATACCGGTAAATAATATCACATTTTTCATCCTGGATGTTCCACGGGATAACAATCAGGATATCCCCTTCGCGGATCCAGACCTTTTTCTTGATCTTTCCTTTGATCCGCCCTAACCGGGTGACCCCGTCAAAACACCGCACACGTATGTGATTCGCACCCATCATCAGTTCGGCACAACCAAACATCTCGCGGTTACCCTTACGGGGCAACCTGACCCGTATGATCTCCCCGGTCTCATTCTTCTCTTCGGAAAAGTCGGACAGTCCACCACCTCTCCTTAAGAAATATCTCCCCTGGAGTTTTTAGTGCTGGTTCTGGTTTGTACGATAAAATATAATTATTTTTAGGATGCTAAAAAGGATATCCTGTAACGGTTCTGGTGAAATGCTAAAGAAAATATTTTAAACACTCTGGGGGGCTTCGGCATGTCGAACCGTCCGGATTGAGGCGTAGAGAACAAAAAGATAACGTTATAAAGTGCGAGGGGAGGGAGTTGAACCCGCGAACCCCTTCGGGAACGGATCTTGAGTCCGCCTCTGTTGGCCACTTAGATACCCTCGCTTAAGAATAGATTGGATGCCGGAATGTAAAAGGCTTTGAGTTTTTATTGAAGATTCTCTTATCCAAACCGGGTCGGGAAATTTTAAGTTTATCACGGGTACCTGTTTTTGATCTTCCCCGCTGAGATGTGATTATTGGACCGGCATGGTATGACAGATACCATGGATCCATGTTCTTTTTATCATCATCGAAGCACCCCCGGGTTCTCTTACATGAAATCAGCAAGCCCGAGCTGGTGTTGTTTTTCTATTCCGAAGGTGGAGGTGATCGCAAGATCGAGCACATCAAGACGCTGGCACGTATATTCAGAAACATGGTATTTCGAGCACAGCACCTTTGACATCTCCAGATACTTTTTTACCGATCCTTCATGAACGGTTGGCACGATATTGCCGTTACAGATTCCTTTACCGCGGAACCGGGTACATTTACCGGAGAGTGGCATCCTGCGGAAGATTGTATTACATTTCGTGCACCTGAACTTCTGTTTGGAGAACGCAGAAAGATTGCCCATAAGATCGGGTATAAAGTGAGTGGTGAGTACACGCTCTGCAACATCATCAACATCAACGGCACGGATCTGCTCTGCAAGGGCCAGCTCTGCCTCCAGTTTCTCCATCATCGTCTTGAGCTTTGTATATGTGGATTCCAGAGGACCCGCAGAGATATCCGAAGTGTCGTGGGTAAACGAGAAGCCCTCAAGCTGCTCAGGAGTGCCAATCCGGTGCTCGACACGGTCAATTAACGATTCGATCTCCTTTGGTTTTGCATACCTGAGTGCCGCAGTGTACAGCTCGAGGGGATACCGTGAGCATATATCCACGTTCAGGCTTTCCTTATCAATTTCTGCCGGATCGATCCTGCTTGTCAGGACAAGGGGGGCGTCCATGGAACCACCCCGGGTCTCTGGCAGAAAGGATCGCGAAAAGTTAATCAGGCCATCGAGGAGGAGCATGATACAGTCCTCATCTCCATCACACTGCCCGGTGAAGATTCCATTTGCCACGAGAGTATGATCATCAGCAACCGTGATGCAGTAAACCCGTTCTTCGGGTGAGGGGAGTGTTTCCACGGTCCTGACCGTATCGGTGATCAGGGTTGCGCCCTCGTACACCGGGACGGGATCGCCCTCCCGTATTTCGATCGCGCGAACCTTGCGGAGGTAATTTATATCCCATACCAGCATCGCATGGTCGGGTGTGACAATCAGCTCCTTGCCCCGTGACGTTATAAACCGGATAAGCGCTGCAGGGGAACGATGGGTTGAAACCGATGTGATGCGCCGGAGGTGCATCAAACCGCTGGTGTCAACCGTACGGGTGAACCATGGTTGCGCCGGATCTGAATAATAGGTTCCAAGCCTGTCGATCCCGGGTTTACTGACATCAAAATTTTCGAGAACAAACTGACGGATTGAAACCTTTTTCCAGCGGGACTGGTCAAATACTTCGATCCCGGTATCACCGAAAAAGCAGTTCCGGCGCTTTGCCGCATGGAAGAAAGGATGCGCATAGCCAACATTTGCCCGGGTAAAGCCGACGATCCGTGCAAGAACCCCGGCGCTCGTATGAGGGGCAAGTCCGATGACAAGGTGCCCGACAAGGTCGTTTCGGGTTCTCACGTTATAAAACGGCGGGAGATGATAGCATCTGGTGAGGAGATCATCAATGAACCCGGCTACCTTGATCATATAATCACCGCAGGATTCTGAGACAAGGATATCCTGCGGATGAAGTTCGAATACCTGTGCCCCGTTCTGGAGGTCGTACTCGTGAATATCCCGGAGATATCCCAGTTCCCGGAACTTTTCAACGCTAACTCCCACTTCATCCGGCCTGATATGGGTGACCGGGAGATCGATCATGTCAAACCGGGTCGTGCCGTCTTTGAAAACGAAAATATCCTGCTTTGCCCGAAGCACTCCTTTTTCCATTGCTTCAACAGTCTTTTCCCGGGAGATCATCCCTTTAACCCCTTTTACAAGCGCAATGCTGTCGGGTTTCAGACCCAGGCGCTCCATTGTCTTTGCATATTCCCCTTTTACGTTGATGCTGACTCTCTGGGTGCATGAGGTGGGGATATGGCATCCCGGGCACCGGTCAAGATCGGTTTCACGCCCGCATTTCTGACAGGTAAATACAGGTATGGTGTGCGCACTGCAGGAAGGACACCGGTTCAGGAACGTGATCTCCCCACACCCGGTACACCGGCGCTTTCCCACGTCGATCTCGATAACACCCCCTTCCTTCTGGAAATCGATCCCCACAAAGCTCGTGTCTGTTTCGGGGGTATGGTTCGACGCTTCCTGGAATGAGCGCCGGGACCCCCCGGATTCGCCAAGAGGGAAGAGTACGTGAGGAGGTGGGTTCATCTTCCGGGGTTTTGACTTCCCGGGCCGGCCCATTCGTCCGCCGATTCGCGTCCCTGCCCGCGACCGTATCTTAAAACCGCTCAAATGGGATACAAGTGCAAGCGAATCCATCTGTGCCGGTTCCCCACCCGTATTAATTTTTTTAAGGTCGGTACCGAGGCCGAGGCAGGCGATGAATACACGGTAATCCTTCACCACCACGTTTCCATCACGTACTGTGTGCGGAAGGAGGATCTCTTCGAGGAGGGATTTTATTTCGGGATTGTAAGGAAGGATCAGGTGCCCGTCCCGAATGGCTCCTGCTGCAGAGACAGTATCGGCGAGTGATCTGATCTGATCGCAGGTAAGGTCGTCCCAGATCCATGTATAATCTGGGTGGAGGTACGCCCCGTCATGGGTGAATGCGATTGCCTCCTCCTCGTTATTCGGATGCCGTTTTCCCCCCTCCATAAGCCACCACTCTTCGCAGTATACCGATGGCACAAGGGGGTGGTTGTTCTCAAGAAACTCCCCAAATGAGATGAGGATCTCGCCGACATCGAGTATCCTGTCAACCTGATCGGCAAGCCGGAGCGCTGTGGATGTATCATCGATACGAAGGACTTCCCCGCTCTTCAGTCTCACGGTGGGGCCTTGGATCGTGTCGACTGGTACTACACCACACGCTTTGCCGGGGCGCTCGGTCTTCATCTGGGTACCGACCGCAAGAAAATTGCCAAGGATATGCAGGGTTGCGGGGTTAAGTCCGGCAGCAGCAAACCCCGTATTCCGCGACCTTCCGTACCGGAGCCGGAATCCTCCTTTGCGCATAGGATAGGAGAAAACCGGGCGGCCGCCGATAAGATCGCGGAGGTACTTATCGAGAGGTTTGATGCTGACCGTCCCCTCTTCTGTCTTATCTTTTACAATTTTATCGAGCCAGTCCCACCCGTCCATGTGCATCTGTTCGACTTTACTCTTAAGCTTGCGTGCTTTTCCCGCGATACCTTCGGCAAGGACAAGCGCCATGCCTCCGCGGACGGTATTCGTCTCCACTCGTTCGAGATTCCGGTGCCCTGAAACCTCCTCCTGCTCCGTTGCCTCGCCATCGATACAGACCGGACAGTTCTTAACGATAAGCCGGATCTCCTGTTCACTGGGCAGGTACTGGAGGTTCATGATGTTGTTGTATTGACGGATCTCCTCGATGTAGCGCTCGATCTCTTCCTGCCGGGGAGTATAGCGGTTGATGCCGAGTGCATGGCGCACGTAATCGCCTACAAGTACCGAGAGCGCCTGTGCTGTTCCACCGGCACTCCTGATTGGCCCTGCATAGTAGATCTTCAGGTACTCGGTGCCGTCGTCATTCTTCCCGATACCGATCTTTGCAATCCCTTCAGTTGGTGCTGCAACCACGCCCTCAGTTAACAGTGCCATTGCAGTGCGGATGGCATGATCGAGGATCTGCTCGCGGCTGGCCTCCCCGAACCTCCGCTGCACAAAATCATCGCCGATCCGGAGCGCAACCTCCTCACGGGACATCTGCTGTTCCAGCTCCCGGATCCGCACGGCAACTCCCCGTATGCCAAGAAGAGCCTCAACCCGATCGGCAAGATCGTTAGCGATGGGGATCTCAACTTCTGTGGAAGGATCCATCCCGCAGGAACGTGCCTGCCGTGCAACGGTCATTGCAGCTTCAAGTGATGTCTGCAGCATCTTTTCATATGCCTGCATCTGGGGAGACAGCTGCAACATACCGGAATGGTAGGCACGGGGAGATTTATCTGTTCGGTTCTGATTACAAAAATTAAGTTCCCGGGTGTTTTAAAAAAACAGTATCAAGTGCCCTTTTTTACATCTCCTTCATGGTTTGTCTTACCAACCATAACCCCGATGCCCTCCTCACCCATCTGCCAGAGCGTAAGGGCTGCACAGGTTTTAAGGATCTCCTCGCCACTTTCAAGGCAGCACGTGAGGGATTCGATTGCCGGTTTTCCAATCCTGCAGAGGGCAAGGGAGACAAAACCCCGCAGTTCTCGGTCATCATCTGCCAGTGCCCCGATGAGTGATTCCACAGCAGGGGCTCCGATTGTGCCCAGTGCCGCTGCCGCATATCTCCGGAACTCTGCATCGTGATTTTTTTTCATCGCTGCAATAAGCGGGTGTATGGCCGGCCTTCCGATCTGTGCCAGCGTGGTCGCAATATACCATCGCTCATCGGAATCCTTTGCATCCAAAAGCACTTGGATAAGGGGTGCGACGGCACCTTCACCATACCCTGCCAGTTGGCAAATGGCATCGTGCCGCCTATCGATCGTGGTATCACGAAGCACTGCAATCAGCTGATTAAGGAGTTCGCTATTTTCCGTCATCCGAATCCTTCCGTCCGTTAATCTCCTGTTGATTCTGTTCTTTGCGAGTGTCCCCGTTTGCCCGGTCATTACCGTTCCACAACCGTTTTGCCAGCTGCTCAACTGAGGGGGTAAGAATTGCATCAAGCGTGGAAGCAATGGTACATCGTTCCTGTTCGTCCGCCTTCTCCAGCATCTGCACCAGAGGTTCGATTGCATCATTGGCGTGGAGCTCTCCTAGAGCATTCATCACTTCAATACGCACGTGCCCCTCCGAAAATTTTAAGAAACGGATAAGGGGCGCGATTGCAGGTTTCCCGATTGCTGCCAGCGATGCTGCTGCTTCAGCCCGGACATTCTCGTATTTATCCGCGAGCGCCAGGATCAATGGTTCTACAGAATCCGGATCTTTCACCTTTCCCAGTGCAATTGCTGCCCCCCAGCGCATATTACCATCGCCCTGACGCAGTGCGTGAATCAGCGGTTCCACCGCAGGTTTTCCAATCATTCCAAGTGCCAGGGCAGCGCGGCTCTTGACAAACCGGTCATCATCGGACAGGAGCTGAATGAGCGGGTTGATCGCCTTTTCACTCCCGATCTCACCGAGGGCAATTGCCGCCTTCCACCGGACATCCTCATCCGGGTGCGAGAGGGAAGTGATCAGGGATTCGACCGCGGGAGCCCCGATCTTTGCAAGGGCCTCAGATGCCTTCCACCGGACGCCGCTAAGGGTCTCTCCGTTTAGGAGCGCAGCAAGCGGATCCACGGCGGTAACATCCCCGATCTCACCAAGTGCCTCCGCTGCCTTATATTGAATGTCCGGGTTTCGGTGGTTCAACAGGCGGACGAGTCCCCTCACATCTCGTACGGCTTTCATTTTTATGATATCATTTCCTGATGTGAGTGCATTTTTAAGTTGATCTATTAACGAGATTCCCGACATAAGAAAAAAATAAAACGTAACTTGGCTCATACTGGTCGAACCACCAACCGGGCGGGAGTCATCGTTAGTACGTATCCCGGGAAACGGGATAAAAAGATCGCCAACAGAATAATTTAACCGACACTACTGAAATCTGCTTATACAGCACAGTTCAATTCGCCTTCCGGCAGCGGGAAAGTATATATCTCCCTCTGAGGGATTACACACATTGATCACATTTTGGATGTCGGGGGTATGACACGCGATATCAATAATAAAATTGGGAAATTGAAGGACATAGCGATGGGGAGGTGCAGGGAACGGATAGAGCAGGCGGCATGCAGGGCAAAGGAATTATTGAACAGACCAAAATCTGAAGGAGAGAACGAGGGAACTACAAATTACACTCAGTCTTCCGGGATTACTTCATTTTTAAAAAAAAGGCACGGGCTGTAGCACATGTGAAACAGGGGAGCAGGATATTTCACTACTGCAGGATATTTTAGGAGAGATTGAAGAGACTAACGAACAAACCGGGCATGCTGGTTTGAAAAAACCTGATGTAATCCTTGCCATGTTCAGGTTAAAGACCTGCCTGGCGGGACTGACCTTTTTTAATTATTCTCCCGTTTTATAAGAATCGGCGAATTATACAAACCCTGATTACAGAGAAATAAAAATGCGTGTGGAATTGCAGGAGTACAGGTCGTTTCACCAAATTCCCAATATCCGGTCTCTCAGCCGCTCTGCTTTATTGCTGCCTTTTTCTTGCGTTCAATTATCTTTTTGACCTTTTTTAACCGGAAGAGATCTTCGCGCTCCCTCTCATCAATGGCGTTTTTAATATACTTTGCCTGTTTCTTCAAATCGGGAACCAGCACCTGCTCGAGCGCGTTCACCCTCCTCCGCGTCATCTGGATCTCCCCCCCAAGCCGTTTTAAGGAAGTCTCTGTTTCCGCAAGCCCGATGATGAGGTCCAGTTCCATCTCAAACTTTTCGGCTGCCTCATCGATTCTCCCGCTTGTCGATATAATACTGTATCCCCGCTCAAAAATGCTCTTTGAGACCCTCTTCTTCTCAAGCACCGGAACAGGAACCCCCATGATATTTCTCCCCTTGATATCGATGAACAGACCTTTCCTCGTTGCAAAAGATGCAGATTTCAGGGTAACGGAATCATCAACGGCAAGAGCGGTCAAGAGCGAGCGCTGTGCCGTTTCTGCAACAATCTCCAGCTCATCCCGCGATTTCGAAACCGACTCCATGATGTGGAAGAACTCCTGAATGAGCGCATCCATCTTCTCACGGAGAAGATCCCTTCCCTGCTCGGCGAGCTTGATCTGCGCATTTTTCCTGATAAGCTCCATCCTTGTAGGGTTAACCTGCTCCATGACTCATCCCTTTCTGTATGCCGGATGATACTTCCGGATGTATTCCAGTTTTATACGTTTCAATTCTTCTTCCGGAAGCATGGACATGAGATCCCAGCCGATTTCAAGCGTCCTTTCAAGGCTCCGGTTTTCGTCCCCCTGCGTGATGAATTTCTTTTCGAACTCATCCGCAAACTTCAGGTATTTCTTGTCCAGTTCTGTTAACGCCTCTTCACCCACGATCGCAACCAACCTTCGCAGGTCTCTCCCGTAGGCGTACGAGGCATAGAGCTGGTCTGCCACGTTCCTGTGGTCCTCCCGCGTCTTTCCCGCACCGATACCGAGGTTCATGAGCCGGGAAAGGCAGGGAAGGACATCGATGGGCGGGTTCGCGCCCCTCCTGTACAGGTCTCGTGAGAGCACAATCTGCCCCTCGGTGATGTATCCGGTGAGATCCGGCACCGGGTGGGTGATATCATCGTCCGGCATGGTCAGGATGGGGATCTGGGTGATGGATCCCGTCTTTCCCTTGATCCGCCCGGCGCGTTCGTAGAGGGAAGCAAGGTCAGTATACATATAACCGGGATACCCTCTCCTTCCCGGGACCTCCTCCCTTGCCGTGGAAATCTCCCTTAACGCTTCACAATAGTTGATCATGTCTGTCAGGATTACAAGGACGTGGAGGTTGTGGGTAAACGCAAGGTATTCTGCAACGGTAAGAGCACACCTCGGGGTTGCGAGCCTCTCAATCGTCGGGTCATCCGCGAGGTTCATGAAAAAGACCACGCGTTCAAGGGCACCGGTCCTTTCAAAATCATCCATGAAGAACGATGCCTCTTTGTACGTAATCCCCATGGCAACAAAGACAACCGCAAAGTTCTCACCTTCCCCCAGAACCTTTGCCTGTCGTGCGATCTGGGCGGCAAGCTTGTTTGCGGGCAGACCTGCACCTGAGAATATCGGGAGCTTCTGGCCCCTGACAAGAGTATTTAATGCGTCGATGGTAGACATGCCTGTCTGGATGAAGTCTGCGGGTTTGTCCCTCGCGTATGGGTTGATCGGCATCCCGTTGATATCCAGGCTTGCCTCCTGAATGACGTCGGGGCCTCCGTCGCGGGGCTTGCCAACCCCGTTCAGGATCCTCCCCAGCATGTCGATAGACACATCCACCGTCGGAGGTTTTCCGGTAAACCGCACCCGCGTCTCCTTGTCATCGATCCCGCTGGTGCCTTCAAAAACCTGGATAACTGCAAGGTCCCGCGAGATATCCAGTACCTGCCCTGTTCTCTCTTCACCGCTTGGAAGTGTGATCCGGGCGATCTCTCCATAGGAGACCCCCTTAACAGACTGGACGAAGATCAAGGGCCCGGACACATAGTTAACCGTCTTGCACTCTTTTGTCAGCAGGCTGACCGGCTTCATCTTTCCACCTCCAGTGCAGCAATATTCTTATCGATCTCCCCGATAAAATTCTTGATTTTCTCCACATCTGCCAGTTCCTTCATCCTGCCAATCTCCGGCTTTAACGGCAGTTTCAGGATTTTGTTCAGGGCAACTCCCCGGTTCATCGCTTCACTCGCCCGATCATAGAAGTTGAGGATCACCTTGAGCATCCAGTACTGCTTCTCAAGCGGGCAGAAGGAATCGATTTCATGATAGGCACTCTGCTGGAGGAAATCTTCCCTGATCATTCGTGTAACCTCCAGAATTACCTTCTCACTCTCGGGCAGGGCATCGGGACCGACCAGCTGCACGATTTCCTGCAACTCGACTTCTTTCTGGAGCAGATACATGGTCACGTCCCGCATCTCCTTCCAGTCAACAAACCCGCTCTCCACAAACCAGTCCTGGATGCTGTCCAGATAAAGTGAGTAACTCTTGATCCAGTTCACCGAAGGGAAATGCCGCCTGTACGCAAGGCTCGTGTCTAGCGCCCAGAAGGTTCCTGTTATTCTCAGCGTGTTCTGGGTAATTGGTTCCGAGAAATCTCCTCCCGGTGGCGACACCGCGCCAATAACCGTGATGGACCCCATACGGTCGTCAGACCCGAGGCAGAGCACCCTTCCGGCACGTTCATAGAATGCCGCCAGCCTTGTTGCAAGGTATGCAGGGTACCCTTCTTCTCCCGGCATCTCCTCCAGCCTGCCTGAAACTTCCCGTAATGCCTCCCCCCACCGTGACGTGGAATCGGCCATCAGGGCGACATCGTACCCCATGTCCCGGTAGTACTCAGCCATCGTGATTCCCGTGTAGATCGATGCCTCCCGCGCCGCCACCGGCATGTTTGAGGTGTTCGCAATCAGGATTGTCCTCTGGATCAGGGGCATCTTTGTCCGGGGATCTACCAGTTCCGGAAATTCGGTCAGCACATCGGTCATCTCATTACCCCGCTCCCCGCACCCGATGTACACAACGATCTGGGTGTCCGACCATTTTGCAAGGGTCTGTTCTGCCACCGTCTTTCCCGTGCCAAAACCGCCGGGGATCATGGCAGTCCCACCCTTTGCTACCGGGAACATCGTGTCAAAGATCCTCTGCCCGGTGACAAGGAGCAGCCGCGGGTCGTGCTTCTTTTTGTAGGGTCTCCCCCGCCGCACCGGCCATTTCTGCATCATCGTTATGGGGGTGTTGTCCTCAAGGATGCAGACAGGTTCCTCAACGGTGAATGCACCACTCCGGATCTCCCTGATGGTTCCTGAAATAAGAGGAGGAACCATGATCCTGTGCTCGATATGGTACTCCTTTACAGTCCCTATGATGTTGCCGCCGGATATTCGGTCCCCCTTTTTGGCGGTTGGAGTGAACTCCCACTTCTTTTCCCTATCAATCCCCGGGACAGATATGCCCCTTGATATGAAACTCCCGCTCTTCTTGACCAGTTCTGTCAGAGGTCTTTGTATGCCGTCATAAATCGAGGATAGCAGCCCGGGACCAAGCTCAACGGAGAGCGGTGTGTCCGTGTTCACAACCCTCTCGCCAACCTTTAAGCCTGAGGTGTCTTCATATACCTGGACAACCGCAAGATTCCCGTCAAGGCGTATGATCTCCCCGTTGAGTTCCTCAGTACCTACCTTCACGACATCATACATCTTCGAGCCCCTCATCTTATCTGAAAGAACCACTGGACCCGAAATTCTCGATATTACCCCCGCAATCATAATCCCTACCTCCTCAATACGATATTATACCCGATCGCCCTCTGCAGCAACCGCTCGATGTAACTTGTCCTGTCAATACCCTTGATCCTGGAAGGAATCGGAATAATGATCGGTCGGTACGTCTTCGCGATCTTCTCCAGCAGCTTTTCATCCAGCACGGCCATGAAATCTTCACTTATCGCAACGATTCCCGTATCGTCTTTATAAAGCAGGGGGGGTATGATCTTCTTTGCCTCATCCAGACTTGATGCCTCGAGGACATCCACCCCGGCAAGCCTGAACCCCGGTGCCGAATCCGGATCGGTGACCACGACAAATTTATACATAAATCAATTCCTCCCGTAGTTCTTTTTCTGAGATATCGGCAGTCTTGCATCTCGCTATTATCCTGATATTGGTGATTTCGTTATATTTCGCCCACACATAACCGACTGCAATGGCGATACTCAGCGGATCACCGAGGAACCGACTGATCCCTCGTTTTATCAGATATTTTTCGAGTTCTTTCTCAAATGCCGATATCTTTTCTTTCTTTAACACGTCTGCGGGAAGTTCTGAGAGGAAATTGTATGGCGTGGCGTCAAGGATCTTGATGGCTCCCTCAAGCGTCCCGGTCCGGATCATAGAAAGGAGTCTTTCAAGATCAAGCGTCGCACCACCCTTGATCAGGAATGCTTCTGCCTCTTCAATGCCTATCTTGTCCCGTATCATTTTCAGGACATTTTTGATATTGGTTATATCAATCTCAGTTGTTACCATATCCCGGACGATATGATCATCGTAGGATTCTTCCCCCAGTGTCTCCAGGGCATTTTCATAGTAAAATTTGTCAATGGCGTACTCAAGAACGGCAAGATCGTTTTTTTCAGTATATTCCTTAAAATTACGGGTCAGTGGCCTTGCGAATTCAATCCCCCACGTTGCAAGGAGATCAATTACCTCCCTGACATCGGGCTGCTTGATCAGCTCGATTAACGTGATGTCATCCAGTTCTCCTGCCGGAACAAGGCACTCTATTATCTCGTCTGATGTCACATGGATCTTCTTGCCCCGCAGGATCGTCTTGATGTTCTGCACATCCCAACGGTTCAGAAGGATTTTGATATACTTTTCGGACTTTTCCCCTTGCATGAGATGCAGAATTTTCCTGAATGCAGCGGTAAAATCCTTTCGCAACGCAACTTCGACGCACCGGATCCCGGAATACTGGACACTTGCTTTTTCAATCTCGTCTTTATAGGCGGTATTTCCCAGCTCAGCAATGATCGCTTCAACATCGGGTTTGAGAATCAGGATTTCAAATACAGGAGTATCGAGAAGACGACTTTTCATGCCTCTTATCCGTGCATTTATGTAGTCATACTCCACCCTGACCACCATAGAGTGCTGCAAAAAATTCCAATCTCAGGAGTACCTTTGCCTTCTCAAACCTCGATTCGATTGTGTTGAAGACGATGAATTTTTGATCTTTTGTGCCCACATTCAATCCCCCTGCAGAGGTTAAATCGGTGATTATCTCGCAGTTCAGCTTAAGTTCCGGTAGCAGTTTTTTACAGAGGTTCTCATCCCGTTTATCGATGTGCAGCTGTATTTCCTCTCCTTCCAGCTCAAAAACAGACTCCTTCAGCATTTTTCTGAAGATTTTCTCGTAATTTGCATTCTCACGTCCCGATGACAGGATTTTTTTGGCTTCAAAACAGGCTTTCTGATACACTTCATCCTTCGCGCGGATCAGCTGCATCCTTGTTTCTTCTTTGACCTTTGCAATTGATTTGTTGCGTTCGACTACTACCACTCTTTTGGCTGCATCCAGATGCTTCCTTTTGATGGTCTCGTCTTTTCCCTCCGCCTCCTTTCGTATCTCCATCGATTGCCTGTGTGCCTTTTCCTTCAACTCCGTTATCTTTTCTTCTGCACTCACCTCAACCGATTCAATCAACTGCTCATATGGCATCGTTTCACCAGATTCACGTATGGGATTCTTGGTCCAATTTCATCATCTCCGATCCTCTGAGTTCATAATAACAATTCCATTTTTTTGAAAATATCTGGTCTCCTGTTTCCTATGAACACAGTAAATTCTTCGGTTGTAATATGACTCCAGATTACGTCAGCATGATCATGAGCATCGCTGCAACCACGAAACCTAATATGACCATGGTCTCGGGAATTGCCACCAGAACAACCATGAGACCAAATGTCTCAGGTCTTTCTGCAATTGTTCCCGCTCCGGCAGACCCGATTTTTGATTGCGCAATTCCTGTTCCCAATGCCCCAAGTCCAAATGCAATACCAGCTCCAATGGGAATTCCCCAGTCAACCATGTTTACAAACACCTCTTTCCTGTAACCGTTAAATTCATTTACCGTTTTATTAATCTTTTCAAATACTGTACAGGCCCTTTGCGGTGCCTGCATTACGTTCCGCGTTCAATTCATCCGTCTGTCACCCATCCTTCCCTTTCTTGAACGGTTTGTACATCTTCCCTCCTCCCTCAAAGAATTTGGAATTGAACTCCACCATGTGCAACCTGAAGGAATGGAGGAACGGGCTGAACATTGCAAGGACGATGTTGAGTATATGCAGCAACGCAGCAATACAGAATCCCACCAGCGCCACTTCCATCTCGCCTCCAAGTTTATTCGCCACCAGCGCCAGAACGACTGATGCCATGCCGATTGCCATGATACGGGCGTAGGAAAGGATGTTCCCCACGGTGCTCATGATCTCGAATACCCCGAAGAACCCGCCACCGTAAATGATTAATGGAATTGCAATAATGATCATCACAATCCCGGGCTGGACAAGGACCTCCGGTATCATCTTCGCAGTTGCGGTGACGACAATGAGCAGCCCACTAATCGCAACGATCATCCCGGCTTTTTCAATTGCATGTTTTTTGCTCTTCTTCGCTAGTGAATTGATAATTCCCAGGCAGAGACCAAGGAACACATGGAATACTCCTATGGCGATGGAAAGGACCAGGAGGGGCACCAATATTTCAATCCTGTTCCATGTGATACCGAGGAAATGAAGTGGATGGACCCAACCCATATGTTCACCAAAATTTCCGAAAAATTCACCGAAGAGGTACCCGAAAAAGATGGTTGGGATCGATGAAATGATCAGGATGTTCATCAGGTGGTGCAGCCAGAGCTCCGTTTTATACTTTATTTTCATGATCACGGCAAACACAAGGATGATGACTCCGTACGCGATATCCCCGACCATGAGACCGAAGAAGATCGGGAAGAAGATCGCGAGCAGCGGACTTGGATCCACCTCCCGGTATTTGGGCGGACTGACGAGCTGCATGAGAAATTCAAAAGGTTTTACAATCGCAGGGTTGTCGTAGAAGGTAGGTGCCTCATCCATCTTCTCCGGACTCACCTCGAGCTCATTGACGATGACACGGTTCCCGAAGATATTTTTCAGTGCCTCCTTGGTGCGTTGCAGGTATTTTTTGGGGATCCAGCCCTGGACTACAAAGGTATACTCCGTCTGACCGAATTTGCCGAACATACCCGCTTCTTCATTCCTGTCCTCAAGCACTTTTTTAAGCACCGCGAGTTCCTGGTACCATTCCGTGGATAGTTTTACCAGCTTTTCATCGATTACCGCCATCTCATCGATTGATTTCGTCCTCCTTGCGGATATGAGCTGAAGAATTTCATTGAAGGGCTTGCCAAGGAACTCTGTGGGCAACCGGACCTCATTGACATTCTGGGAGAAGATGAGCGAGTGAACGGCCTCGGTATATCTTTTATTGAACACGATAACCGCAGCAATCGTAGTCTCATCCACATCCGCAGAAATTAATTCAAACTGGTTTTTTGTTATATCTGCCAGCGCATTTTTGATAATGTCCAGAACATCCCTGAATTCCCGCTGAATAAGGATTACCGTGACCTCAAAACCCTCTAAAATCGGCAACTGGCTTTCCAGAGGCTGGATCTTTTTAATTATTTTCTCGTACCTGTCCAGAGCGTTGAGGGCAAACTCCAGATCACTCTTGTTGGTGGCGAGGTCCTTTGTTGTTGATTCGAGTTCCCCAATCACGTGATTTGCCCATGCAACAAGGTCCGGGTGGCTTTTTTTCTGGATATCATCATAAATCTGGACCTGCTTCTGGGTATCATCTTTTATTATGGGGAGAGAAAGTAAAATACCGCCGGTCTTGACAAGAATATTTGCAATTTCCCCACCTTTTTCGATTTCCATCTTCCTGATGAGTGTTTCTCCGGGACGGATGGTCTTGGATATATCCTCAAGATGAACAGTTCCCGTATGGTAGAGGAGATCAACCACGCTTTGAAGATCCTTTTTTGGCCCTATCACCTGAACTTTTTTCATCGTCTGAAGCATATCACCCTACTCCCCAGAGACGACTTTTACGATTTTGTCTATTGCTGATGGTAAATTGCGTTCTCCGTCCACGCGTACCGACATTGCCTGTTGGTTGTTCTGACTTTTGAGCTGCTCAATTTCTTTTTTTAGGTTCTCCATCTCTTTTTCGTAATATTCCTTGGCAGCTTTTTTCCCCTCTCTCTCCGAATTCTCAATCATTTCCGAAGCTTCTTTTCTCGCTTTCAGTATGATCTCTTCGGCTTCCCTCCTTGTCTCATCAATTTTGATGCTGAGCATCAGCTCTTTTTCCCGGATTTGCTGCAATAACGATTTTTCTGCCACAAGCTTCAACCCCTACGATAATCCTCCCCTCATTTGTTTTAATTTTGATGTGAGACCATAATTCGGGCGATATTGTTCCGTTGTGGTACTTGCTCCTTTTGGATTTTGCCGTGCTTCGATAATCCGCTCCCGGCAACGGTCAACTGCCCCTTTTTTCAGTTTTTCAACGAGGTCGGAAGTAATGTTCGTCATAGGCAAAAATTAAATATGGTCAATGTCAATACTCCTATTTTCAAACGATAAATGTTTCTATAGTCATTTTCTGCGGTCCTGTCCCGAAATCATTTGATATCACATCTGAATATCGATCTTTGAGTAAACTGAACGAACCATGGTATCCAGCGAATTACCCGGCAATGGCAAAAGGAGAATCCGGGTGTACAGATTATCCGGGACTTCCAGGTTAGATGACAGCAAGTATACAAGCTCATCACCACATTCAAAGAACTAATAGAATATCCTGAACTCAAAACACGCCGTAAGAAAACCACAATTGATCGATCTAAGAACCGAAGAGTGGAACTTCGAATCCTGTCGCACTGGCGTCCTTGTGCCCACGCATCCGGAGAGAGATCGAAGAGACAAACGGGATTGACGCCCACCATAATACGAGATCCAACGAAAAATTATAGAAAATAGATGAGTGAAAATGATTTTTTCTGCAGAGCGGGCTACGTTATCCGGCATGGATACGTGATGAAAATTCTAAAGGGATTTTTATACCAGCCATTCGTTTGGGATATCACCGCGTATGTTTTATCCAGATATCATTAAATATGGTAAACAGGATTTATTGTTTAAAAGGAGTCCTGCTCAATTCGCGTTGCCAGCTGCCATCCCTTTGGCATGCATATTGGAGTGAGATATGTTCGAGAAAATACTGTTCCCGACAGATTTTTCAGAGTATGCAAATAGAACACTCGACTGTATAGCCGGTTTTCCCGGAGCCCGCGATGTCATCCTGTTCCATGTTATCGAAGAGGCCAGATCTCCGAGAGGGGGTGGAGAGATAGGTGATACGTTCTACCGGACCGGCGAAAATTTCCTCAAGGAAGAGAAACACTACCTTGAAAACCTCAGCCAGAACCTCAGGGTGACAACGGCGGTAAAGATATCATCCGACACCGCAGGGGCAATCATCGAAACGGCCGAGGAAAGAGGTGTTTCCCTGATCGTTGTAGGTGCACGGGGGAACAATCTCGTGGAAGGGATCCTCCTTGGCAGTGTATCGATGGCGGTCCTCCACCGCAGCAGGACCAATGTTCTGATCATGCGCCATAAAATTATTGAGGAGATGAAGGCGAAAACCTATGAAATGTTCTGCCCGATGATACTTTTCCGGGTCATCTGTCCGATTGATTTTTCCCAATATTCAGACGGTGCGATAGCCCTGCTCAGCAGGACAAAGGGGGTGGGAGAGGTTATCCTTCTCCATGTTGTTTCTCAGGGCGAGACTGCAGCTGAGATCGAGGATGCTATCCAAAAGGCGAAGGGTCAGATTGAAGCAATCCGCAACAGTCTTGCCGCACAGGACATCGACGTCAGGACAATTGTAAGGAGAGGGAATCCCACCTTCGAGATCACGAAAATTGCCGATGAAGAGGATGCATCTGTTATCTGGATGAGCTCCCATGGAAAAGGCTGGTTCCGTGAACTTTTGCTCGGCAGCACAGCGTATACAGTGGCTATGAACGCAAAACGGCCGGTGATCATCATCCGCAAACCGGAATGCGGGGAAACGAATATGGCTGAACTCCCCGGGTGACTGCATACCGGCAGGTATCATGTTCGTCCCGAATGCATTATTAAGGATATACTCACGCTAACTTTGCGTAGTTATGCCACGGCGAACTTACTCAGGATACCCAGGATAAACGCCATCACCAGCAGGGCCACGGTTTCGGTCATACCCAATATGATCATGTAATTGCCGAACCCTTTACCGGTTTCTTCCATAGCGTCACAGGCGCAGGCAGCACATTTCCCCTGAAAGTATGCAGAAAGGCCTATAGCCGCGCCGCAAAAGGCGCCGATCCCCCAAAGGGACTGGCCTTGTATGGCAAGTTCAGACATCCTGTTCATTACAATCATGCCATAGATCGTCTGGGTAAGCGGCGCACCGACAAAAGCAAGGAGCATAAATGCCGCCGGCTTATTCTGGCTGTATTTCTTCTTCCATGCTCCTATCGCAGCCATTCCGGCGACACCTACTCCGGCGGCCGACCCACATGCCGACAAGCCAAGCACCAGTCCTAATCCCAGATCCTGAAATTGCATCAACATCGCATCCATGATATCCTCCTGTTCATTCTTTGAGCGGCTCGAATGGCAACCCACTCCATGTTACATTTGCGTGACCCGAAAATTCCAGCACATTAAGCCTGACACCGTGCACGAGTACTGATATTGGTCCCAAGATGACATTTAAGCTATGGCCGATTAAAATAATTACGACACCTGCCATTAAAGCTACGATTCCACCCCCCAATCCTGATGCCAACGTATTCGTAGTCTCTGCAATAGCGAGAGTTGCCAGGCCAACCGCAAAAAGACGTACATACGAGATCACATCGGTAAAATTATTCATAAGGCTCAACACTACCGTCTTCAGCCCTTCTCCGATGCCTCTGATCACATTTGCCTGGGGGTTGGTAAATAAAATCACAAGAACAATCCCTGTGGCAAACAGCCATATCCCCCAAGGTGGAAATCCTCCTCCCAAAATTAACGTCCTGGCAAGGAAAAATGCAGTCCAGAGTACGCATATCCATCCGACATCCGCAAGCGCTTTTGACGACGGAAATTTCAGGTATGCCCGCCAGGAATGGGCAAGGGATAAATGCAACGCTCCCAAAAAGAAGCAGAACGTTTCCATGGACTCGGCGTTGTTTAACTGCGGAACGAGCGGTTTAAATCCTAAATTAAGCAACCATGTCTGACCAAAAAAAGTACCGGTCAAAATGCCCCAGATTATTGCGCAGGAACCTAAGAGATAAAAAAGCGAAACCGTCGTTTTCATCTCAGTATTCAGCTTCATCTTTTTCTGTAATCCCAGAGTGAGCAGTATATAGACCAGCCCATAACCGGCATCGCCGATGAGAATGCCAAAAAAGATGCCAAAAAAAATCAGAAACGGCGTACTTACGTCAAGTTCGCGATATCCGGGCGTAAGCCCCAGGAGCTCAAGCACAGGCTTGATCATTCCAACCCATTTGGGATTGCGCAGGAGCGTCGGCACATTTTCATCGGGCGAAGGATCAGTGATCACGATTCCCCATTTTCTGTTCCTGGCTTTAGCAATCAGATTCCCTTCCATGTCAAAAGGGACGTATCCCGTTACATAACTGATCGCCCCTTCCTTTCCCATACCGCTTAATACCTGCTGGAATTCGATCTCTTTTTTTAGTTTTTTCATTATTCCAAAAAGGGCATCATAAAAACAAGAGGATTCAATAATCTCGGCATTAATCCTCTCCATAACCTTGTTATTTTCGGCAAGCCGTTTTTTAAGCAAAGACAAGCTTTGTTTTGGCGGAAGAATTTCTTTAAAAGCACATTCAAACTGCCTGCGTGATATCGCCACGCAATGGGCGATGTCCCCTGTGATAAATATCGTTTTTGCTACCACGTCATCGGGAAAACTTCTTATTTCTTTTACCGGGATCTCGTAAAGTTTAAGGTAAATGCCATATTGGCTCAGGTGCTGAATCTGGTCGGGATCAACATCACCCCAGTGCTCCCACTCAATGATTTGATCGATTATGTTTCTGGATGAGGACTCCAGTTGTTCCTGGCGCTTGTTAAGTTCGATGATATGGTCTGCAACTGCCATCCAGTCACCGCTGATTTTATTCTGCGGTTGCGTGTTTTTCTCTGACGCTATCGCCCGGTTGAGGACATCAGACGAGGAATTGATTACGGTCACTTTTTCCTCGAGCGCGGATATATCTCTGCCCTCATGCAGATTCTGGTGCTCAACGTGCAAAACCCCTAATGTACGCAAATATTTTATCGTTGCCTCTGCATCTCCGGTTTCGAAAAGGATGGTGGCTTTTTTCATCGGAACGATCATAACGCCACCTCCTCAAAATTCACTTCTTCAATCTTATTTTTGGCAATTTTGCTGCGACCAACGGCATTGGTCATCTGGTCGCCGATATAGATTTTAATTTTGCGAATTGCCTCTTTTGCCTCGGGAATTTTTAACTTTTCGAACAGGTTGACGCGTTGCGTGGTAATACGCAATTCATGCTTCAGGATAGATATTCCTTTTTCAATGACCCTTATCTCTTCCAGTAACGAAACCATATCCCTTAATGTTTCTAATCCTGCATCCACCCACAGCGGTGTCAGGAATAAGTCATACTCCGCGGGCTCAAAATCGACACCTTCAAAGAGGGGTAAATCAACCCCGGCAATATTTTTCTTTGCGGTGTGGGTTTTTTTTAGGATAAGCCATTGGCTGATTTTGGGAGCCTCAATTAAAAGCCCTGGCCAGTTTCCCGCTGATTTCTCCTTTTCGGATAAGGAATTCTTTCTTTCCTTAAGAGCGCTTTGCTGGTGCACAATTTCAAGCTGCAGCTGCTGCTTTTTAAGTTGCAGGGTAGGAAGATACCTCTCGTACTGCCGCAGGGCATCCCGTTGTCTTTTAAGTTCACCTTGAGTAAGTTTTATTTTCATGCGTATGTGGCCAATACTTATCTATCATGGATTTCTTAATCCCGGTTTCTTCTGGAGAGAAACAATCGTGCAAAATCACCCAGCCCAGATCCAGCGCTTTCTCCAGGGGGGTATTTACCTTTAACGACATCATTTGATTTTCGAAAAGTTTTCCGTATTTAAGAAGTTTCATATCCCAGGTACTCATCTGAAATCCCATGGCCTGCTTTTCCTGTGTTTCGCGGTAATCGGCAAAAAGCTGAATCATTGTATCCATAATCGTCCGGTGGTCATCGCGGGTTTCGCCGTTGACCAGCTGCTTCAAACGGCTTAAGGAACCGAATGGTTCGATCACACCGTTCTTAAGATAAAATTGCCCCTCGGTAATATAGCCGGTGTTATCCGGAATCGGATGAGTTACGTCATCTCCAGGCATCGTGGTTACTGCAAGAATGGTAATTGAGCCGGCGGTGTCAAAATCAACTGCCTTTTCATAGCGGACTGCCAGCCGGCTATAAAGGTCACCCGGGTATCCCCGGTTAGAGGGGATCTGTTGCATGGTGATGGCAATTTCTTTTAACGCATCGCAGAAATTGCTCATATCCGTCAATAATACCAGAACCCGTTTTCCCTCCAGAGCGAAATTCTCTGCCACCGCCAGACTGATATCCGGAACAAGCAAACACTCCACAACCGGATCGGCTGCGGTATGCATAAACACAATCGAATGGGAAAGTGCGCCGTGTTCTTCCAGGGTGTCTCTGAAGAAAAGGAAATCATCATATTTTAAACCCATGCCACCTAAAATAATGATATCGATTTCCGCCTGGGTTGCGATTCTTGCCAATAGTTCGTTATAAGGCTCACCGGCAATGGAAAAAATAGGAAGCTTCTGGGATACGACCAGCGAATTAAATACATCGATCATGGGTATACCCGTCCGAATCATCTTGTTCGGGATAATTCTTTTTACCGGATTCACGGGTGGGCCACCGATATCGACGAGATTTTCGGAAAGTTCCGGCCCATTATCCCGGGGCATACCGCTCCCGTTAAAAATGCGACCTAAAAGCATAGTGCCGGTGGCGATACGCAGCGGGTGTCCTAAAAACCTTACCTTGTCGCCCGTAGAAATGCCGCGGCTTCCGGCAAAAACCTGTAAAAATACTTTTTTTCCGTCAAGGCGGATAACCTGGGCCATGGAAGTTCCGCGTCTCGTTATTACCTGGGCGAGCTCCGTATTGCCTACGTTTTCCGCCTCGACAGTAATAACGTCCCCGACAATCTGATTTATGTTGGTATATAATTTCTCCATACTAACCTTTCTTTGACCGCTCGAGTAAAAACACCCTGATTTCTTTTTCGGTTTTACAAAACTCTTCGCTCTGCCAAAGAGTGGAGTTCCAGCCCTTACAAAGCTGTCTCAGCTGCTGAAAAAAGAGTAACGCCGAATCTTTATCGGAAAAGTTGAATTCCGATTCCAGAATGCGGTAAATAAAATCAAAGATGTAAATCTGCCGTTCTTTGGGGGTAGCTTCGTCAACTGCGTCAAATGCATTCTGCTGCAGATAGACAAAATCAAAAAATTCTGCTTTAAGGTAGTCCACATAATCGGAAAGCGAAGTCCCTTCTTCTCCGATAACTTTCATCATCTGCGCCACATCGTAACCCCTGCGCAGAATCCCGTGCCCCCGCTCTTCCTGTTTCTCGTCAATAAAACTTTTATACTTGCTCCAGCTGATTAACGGGTCTATTGCCGGGTATCTGCGGGCATCGGAACGACTACGGGAAAGTCCGTGGAATGCACCAACTACTTTTAACGTTGCCTGGGTTACCGGCTCTTCAAAGTTTCCTCCTGCAGGGCTTACTGTTCCGCCGATGGTAACCGAACCGGTTGAGCCGTCATATAACCGCACCAGACCTGCCCTTTCGTAGAAAGAGGCGATACGTGACTCTAAATATGCGGGGAACGCCTCCTCTCCGGGAATCTCTTCGAGTCTGCCGGACATCTCACGCATGGCCTGGGCCCAACGGGAGGTGGAATCCGCAAGTAAAAGCACGTGAAGACCCATCTGACGGTAATATTCGGCTATCGTTACTGCCGTATAGACGCTCGATTCTCTCGCTGCTACAGGCATGGAGCTGGTATTACAGATAATGACAGTGCGGTCGCTCAAAGGCCGGTTGGTTCCGGGGTCAAGTATTGTGGGGAATGTTTTTAAGGTTTCGACTACTTCTCCGGCACGCTCGCCGCAGGCGGCAATAACGACAACATCCACCTCGGCATGCCGGCTGGTCAATTGCTGCAGGACTGTTTTCCCTGCTCCAAAAGGACCGGGAATGCAATACGTCCCCCCCCGGGCCACAGGAAAGAGCGAGTCAATAAGACGCATCCTGGTAACCAGCGGTTCACCGGGTTTGAGTTTCTCGGCATATGCCACAATAGGGATTTTCACCGGCCAGTGCTGACTTAAATATACAGGATAAATTTTTCCGTTCGGGTCTTTTATCTCGGCAACCACCTGACGTATGGTGAACTTGCCAGCATTTTTAACCGAAACAACTTCAAAATTTCCCTGCAAGGAAAAGGGAACCATACAGTAGTGTTTGAATATTTTTTCCACCACAAATCCGATTTTATCTCCGGCATGTACTCTATCACCGGGTTTTACCAGAGGAGTAAAATCCCAGACCTGGGCATCAGAAAGCGCTTTGATATAAACACCGCGTTGTAAGAAAAAGCCGCATTGTCGGGCAATCTCCGGCAGAGGATTTTGCAGGCCGTCGAATATCTGACCGAGCATCCCCGGCCCCAACTCAACCGAAAGAAGCTCCCCGGTAAACTCAACCTCTTCGCCGATTTTTAAACCGCCGGTTGCCTCATAGACCTGCATCTCCGCAAGGTTGCCGCGCACACGGATGATTTCTGACTTAAGACGTTCGCTTGAGTGCAGGAGATAGGCAACCTCATTCTGCATTACCGGAGAATCGAACCTGACAGTTACCATGTTGCCGCTGATTTTGGTAATTGTGCCTTTTCTTGGTGCTGTCATGTATCCCCGTTAATGCTGTAACGCTTGTTCAAGCAGGATCGTTCCATCTGCACTGCGTATGTTCTCCCAACGCTGGAGTATCAATAATTTATAGGCATAGGTTATCAGGAAATCCAGATCAAAATAATGGCCCGTTGCCAACTCCTCCAATGCTTTCCAGCGTGTCTCATCAAGTATCTTCTCCGCATCAAGAACAGAAGTATTTACGGTCGCTGCCATAATCGCAGGGGTGAGGGAAGAACCGCTATAACTGTCGGGTCGCAGATACGTCGCAGGCTCAATGTGTTTTTTTGTGGCACGTATCCTGACCAGCTCATTTCTCAAGGCAACATCGAATTCGATCCATTTCTGAATAATCCGGTGTCTTTTGCCTTTTTCAAAATAGTGTTCGGGTTGCGGCAACGTGCGTAATAGTTGAAAGTCTTTTTCCGGAATAAGCGGGCACCATACTTCAAGAAACCGCTCAAAAGAAAATGGCGGCTTCATTCCGAAATGCAGCATAGGCAGGCTTGCGATGACATAGGGATAAAAATCTGCCATTTTATTTCATTCCTTAATTGCTTCCTTGAGGATCTGGTTTAATTTCGGCTTAAGATATGTGCCGATATATTCTGCCAAGGCCTTGTCGGTAAAATCATAGCAGGATTTTCCATGGTCAAAACTTATGGTAAAACCTCCTGAAATGTCTTCCGCGGGCCTCAAAATGATCGTTTTCTTCGTTTCTTCCCTGAGTTTGTTCAAAAAATTTTTTTCCAGGGTTTCCAGGTCCTCCTTATTAAGGAAAACCGTAATGTCACTACTTTCCCCCGCGCTATAGTTCTTTACCGCTTCCGATAAGAGTTTGGATAGTGCCCCGGGGGTCAAAGCCTGCCGGATGTCTGAAACCACAATGCTCCCAAGCATGGCATTAATTTCTTTTCTTAAGGACAGAAGCAGATCCCTTCCTGCCTGAGCAAGCAGGGTTTTTTCTTTTTCGTCTTCACGGCGGATCCTGTCTTTCGCAGCAGCAATCATTTCCTCTGCCTCAAGCGTTGCCTGAGCAAGGAGGTCATCGGCTCTTTGCTTTGCCGCAACCTCTATAGTGTGAGCCTTTTCCTCCGCGGACTTGATTCCTTCCTGATTTATTTTTTCGATCAGGTCTCTAATCTCTTCTGCCATATAAAAACCCCTTAATTTTTATTGTATATCAGGATGGCATAAAACATTTTTACCAGTTCAATATCGTTTTTACCGATTTCTATTGGAAGATCCGATTACTTGGTTGTATGTGTCCTAATATTAAAAAATCATTGAGTCCCCCCAAATTTCCTAACTATCGGATATGGGTCGGCCGCCCGACGAGATTATCAGCCTTGCAGATGCAGAGGATATCTCACTGATTCTTATGAGCTCGCACGGGAAAAATTTACTGACGGAGATTCTTGTCGGGAGTACCACGCTTGGTGTCGCCATCCACACGAACCGACCCCTGATGGTCCTACGGACTCCGGGCAAACCACGGGATTAAGAGCGCGCACGGTCTTTTTATCAGGGAGAACAATTCCGTACACTATCACCTTCCTCTACCGGGTTTTATATGGGAATGGCAGCAGGTCTCAACCGCTTCCCTGATTACAGCAATATGCTCTCTTGCCAGTATTGTGCTGCTCTGCCAGCGTAAGACCTGAAATTCAGCGGAACCGTCAGTTTTTCCTGGCATTTTATCGATGAAAAACTATTTAATCAGAATCACAAGATTAAGTTGAGGATGGATACATGCCTGATGTGACAAATGACGAGCGGGGGAGAAGGATTTTTCAGCTGCACAAGGAGAGAGCTGTCGAAACGGCAATAGAGAAGATCCGCCACAACCCGAAATCCGGGTTGTCTGCATTTTCACCCCAGGACATAAAAATGCTGAACTATATCCTTGGTGAGACGTGGGTCTCCGCGGGGAGACAAGTCTGGGAACAGAGTTCCTTTACCCGCCTGACCAGAAAAGAACTGGAGGAAATCATCAGTATCGGAAACGATGTGAAAAGCGAGAAATTGCGGGAGGAAACGGGGATCGATAAGATCTGCGGGATCCTCAAGGGATCCATCTGAATAAGGGGGAAAACCGGATCCTCTGCAATTTGCTGATCGTGATTGACGGACTTTTTTTCAATTCTCCGGTCCTCAAGATCCCTCACAGGGCATTCTGGTCATTCTTTTACGCAGCGAACCCGCTCATCATCATCGTCAAGTTCATCCGGGGACAAGACAACCTCCACAATCTGTTAAAACCCATCTCGCTGGAAGATTTTCTCCCGAAATACCGTGGTGCCTTTTATGGTACTGGAAGTCCTGTAAAAAATAACGGCAATACCTGATCAGAATACCGCAGCCCGGTACAGGAAATAAATTATATATGCGGTGACTGCGGTGATCGGAATAGTCAGTATCCATGCAGTAACGATCTGCCGCACAATCCCCCACTGGACAGCAGAAGTTCCCCGTGACGCACCGACCCCCATGATCGCCCCGGTGATCGCATGGGTTGTCGAGACCGGGACACCAAATGAAGTGACAAATGAAAGGGCCACACCTCCCGACGTTTCCGCACAGAATCCCTGGTATGGACGAAGGTGTGTAATCCTTCTTGCCATCGTTTTAACCACCTGCCACCCCCCGAGTAACGTGCCAAGCGCTATGGCAGCACAGGACACAACAATTACCCATACCGGTACAATGAATTCGTGGAGCACCCCGCCTGCGATCAGGATAGCCGTAATGATACCCATGGCATTCTGGGCATCGTTGCTCCCATGCCCGAGGCTGTAAAACGAGGCAGAAATAATCTGCAGTTTTTTTGAAAGGAAGTTCATTTTTTTAGGATTTGCACTCCCGAAATAACGGATAAAAACAAGGGAAATGATGTACGCGGCGATAAATCCGAGGAGAGGCGAAACGACAATGAAGACAACGATCGCAAACAGCCCCGAGATTTTCAACAGCCCGGCGATAATGACAAACGGGACAGAGAGCACCGCCCCAAAAAACGCCCCCTGAGCGATGAAGGGGAGCATCGCTTCTTCTTTTGTTGATCTTCCAATGATGAAGAGAACGATCATCCCGAAAATTGCACCAATGCCTACGTACATGAACAACATCATGATTGTGTCCACAGATGGCAGGAAAATCACGCCGATTCCGGCGTATGCAGCAGCAGACCCGATAAGACCCCCCACCAGCGCATGGGTCGCCGATATCGGGATGCCAAAGCAGGACGAGAGAAATACCCAGAGAACCGCAACGACCAGACCAATGACAATTACAGAGGTCGTCAAAAACATAGGATCAACAATTCCTTTTCCGATTGTCTTTGCTACTGCAGTTGTAAAGATGAGGGGGCCGATCATGTTGAAAAACGCAGCCATCGCCACAGCCTTGACTGGGCTGAGCACCCGCGTGGCAACAATTGTGGCAATTGAATTTGCCGCATCATTCATACCGTTGACAAAATTGAAAAGAAGGGCAAGGACGATACCGGCAAGAAGGAGGGGGTCCATGGTGATCACGAGTGTCGATTCGCGATATTGGAGAGCGCGTTTGCGACATCCTCACAGTTATCGGTCGCGATCTCGAGATGTTTGTTAATATTCTTTGAATTTGATGATCGCAACCGCATCTGTAATCTTGAAGAGATCTTTATTAATCATTTTGATATTAATCAGAGCAAAATAATGGATATATTCGGGGTTTTTTCTCAGATTTACCGTGCCCACTCCTTACTCGTGATCTCCAGTTTTCCTGCTGCTATGATATTAGGAATATTTCCGGGGATTGGCATCCCTCCTGCAATAATCAGTCCCAAAACTGCGCTTTTTATCTGCTTGACTGAGAGGGCGGAACCGATCTCAGCTGCAGCAAGTGTCGGGTTGTCAAGCACAGCAGAGACCATATTCACGCATCCTTATTCCGTTGGGGGGGCCTGCTAACCTATTGAATTTTTTTGCGTTGGATCAACAAGGGCATGGCACGTACCAATCGAAGGACCAGAACAAGAGTCCCTCCATCCATATCTTTTCTTTTTCGCCGCGTGGTTACCCGTTCCCCGGGCATTGTCCGTCATCTCACAAGGGAAGAGCCATAAAGGTTATCACGTGAGAGGGTAATGAGAAACTGACCAGGATTTTGTTAAAGAGACGCAGGGGTTCATGAGATGCCGGATGTAACACAGACCGACGTGGGGAGGAGGATGTACCATCTTCACAGGGAAAAAAGGGTGGAACATGCGATCAAGAAGATCCAGCACGGGGTAGGACCCGGATGGAGATCTTTTACGCAGGATGACATTATCCTGCTTGGGCATTTATTGCAGTGCACCTGGAATGATATTGATCAAAAGATCTGGGATGAGATACCCTTTGCCCGTATGACAAAGGAAAAAGTCCAGGAAATACTTACTTACGGTGAAGGTGTCAGGCCAAGAAATAATCCGGAACCAGCAGCAGTTGAGGAGATCAAAAAAATTCTCATGGCTCTTGTGTGATCAATATCCAATTTTCTATTTTTATTAAAATACCGGCTGATTAATTATCAAGAGATCGTGCCTTTAATAAACCGTTTTATGACGTTGCAACTTCCACGCATTCCTCGATCGTCCCCATCCGTGCTGCCGCCCCGCACATCCCGGGAACATACGCGAGTGCCTTGCCACTGTTCACCATAATGGTCGTGTACTGTTCCATCACCGGGGAGACAACCATACAGGTATCGGCATAAACCCGGGCGCCGCTTCTCTCAATGGAGGCAACGGTCGTGCGGTTCCTGTTGATCACCTCATTTGCTGCAAAGATATAGAATGGAATTTTGACCTTTTTCCCGTAAAGCAGTTTTTCTGCCGTTGTTAACTCTTCGGGGGAACAATGCGGGCAGCCTATGGCCACCGCTTCCACGGGCATTTCAGAGAAGAGAAGATCGATCTCCTGACGATCAACGGTGATCTTCTCAAGGCCGGATGTATCATAGTCTGACTCCCTTGCTTCCGGAGTTACCCGTTCAACATGGTACAGCGCCACCGCACCGGTCGCCGCCATGGCAGCACCGAGCGCCTTAAGCCCGTCAGGATCCGGACGGATTCCCAAAAAAAGCGGGATCCGGTTTCCGACAAGTCTGCCTGCATGGTACCCGAGAGCCCCGTAGTGTGCGATGGAAAGAGAACGCACTCCCCCGCTCACTTCGATCACAACCTGCGGTTTTCGGTTCTTTGAAAGGTGCAACCCGTAGCACGGCGTCTTACCGATGAGGGCGGCGGCAAGCGCCCCGGGCCCTCCTTCCCGGTTTGTCCGGGCCCCAATCACCGAGTTGGCGTAACTGACCGCTGACGATTCAGACCATGCAAGATGGTCCTTGAATTTCGGGGGGTTGAGGTAGTATGGCGTGCAGGTGCATTCAAGCCGGATTCCGAGCCGTTCATATGCAGCAATGACCGCGTTTTGTTTTTCTGCAAAACCGGGTTGTACCCCCATCTCCTGCCAGCGCTCACGTGGCATTCCGATCGGGTTCAGCACCGCCGGTACTACTGCCCGGGCATCGAGGTGTTCCAGCCATTCAAGCCCATACTTCCCGATCGTTTTGTACGATGCCCCGCTCACCTGGGCACTCGTGATCGGGACGAGCCGGTCAGCGCCAAAGACTTTGCCGAGTGCAACAAGGATCTCCAGCATCTCCTGCTTTGTCTCACCCTGCTCACCCGCAAGGATCTGTTCGTCCCCGGGTTCAAGATACACGGGCTTCACCACGTTGCGCGCCGGAAGTCTTCCTCCCTGCCCAGGACCATCGTTGCATCGACCCCGATCTTGACATTGGTACCGTCCTCAAGCTGGCACGGGTCAAGAGACGACCCCCGCACACCGGTGATCACCATGACATCCCTGTCCCCGCTCACCCGTGTTGCCAGTGCATACTCGATGTCTTCCGGATTGGTGATGTCGATATCTTCATCGACAACGATGACATGCTTGAGCGAGGTATGGGCTGCAAACGCTGCCATGATCGCGTTCTTTGCATCGCCCTGTGTGCTCTTCCTGATCTGGATCACGGCATGGAGATACCCGCACCCGCCACGGGTGAGAACGACGTTCTTTACCCTTGTAACACCGGCCACGGCGCGGTAGATCTTCGGTTCGTAGGGGCAACCCATCAGCACCTTGTGCTCGTCTCCGCCCGGCAGGATCCCGTGGTAGATGAAATCCGGTTTTGTGTACATGCCGGTAAACTCGATCACCGGCTGCCGGCGCACAGGATCGTAGGTACCGGTAATATCCACAAACGGCCCCTCGTCGGTCACTTCAGGGCCGATAAACCCTTCCAGCACGATCTCGGCATCAGGGACAAGTACCCCGTTACTGCACCGCTTCACCCGGATCTCTCCCCCCAGCAGCTCGGCTGCGTAGGAGAGCTCCTTTCCTTCAGGGACACGGGTGCAGCTTGCAAAGGTAACTGCAGGGGAAGTCCCGATCGTGACCGCAATGGGGAGCTTGTCCCCTTTCCGAAGCGCATTGTTCAGCATTACGTGTGTGTGCCTGCCCTCGACAAGCCGGGCAGCGACCCGGTGGTCATCCAGCACGAGCATGCGGTGGATCGATGCATTCTCCACCCCATCATACCGTGCGAAGACAATGCCCGACGTGATGTACTTCCCGGCATCTCCGGGAAAGTGGTGCAGGACCGGGAGCCGGGCCAGATCGGGCTTTTCCATTTTCAGGGTGCCGTCCCCGGTGACCTTCCCTTCGTAGGTTGCGCCGGCAAGCGTCTGCACGATCTCCGGTTCGTTGATCCCAAGTGCAACGGCAAGTGATTCCCGGTTCGCGGTGAGGTTCATAACGGCACGGGTGCCGCCGAGGTTCCGGAAGAACAGGATCTTATTCGTACCGGCTGCCATCTTTGCCGCTTCCATATCCGTGGAACAGGGTTTGTCAACATCGGTAACAAGCCCGCGCCCTCGCATACGTTCGATAAATTCACGCATCGGCATCACCCCACCGCTTTGTAATGGTATGTTCAACACCGAGGTGGTCAAGCACACGGGACACTACCATATCCACGAGGTCGTTGACTGTTTTTGGATGGTTGTAGAACCCGGGGCTTGCAGGCATGATCACAGCTCCTGCCTGGTGTGCGGCAAGCATGTTTTTCAGGTGAATTCCCGAGAGCGGGGTTTCGCGGGTAACGAGGATGCATTTCCGGCGCTCTTTTAAGCACACGTCGGCTGTCCGGGTGATGAGGTTGTCCGCATACCCGTGCGAAATCGCGGCAAGCGTCTTCTGGCTGCAGGGGATCACCACCATCCCGTCATACCGGTACGACCCGCTTGCGATTTCAGAAAACATCTGGTTGTTGTCATGATACTTTGCTGAAAAGCCGGAGAGCACGACACCTTCGTGGGATGCAATTCTCTCAGCCACATCAGAAATGATGATGTGCACCTTTGCATCAGTGCAGAGCACATCAAGCAACCGTCGTGCGTAACAGATCCCGCTCGCACCTGTGACCCCGATGACAAACTCTTTCTTCATTGTTGCCCCGCTCTTCTTTCATACCAATGTCAGAGCCGGAACCAAAAAGAGTTTATGCCGTTTTTTTACACGGGGATGATAACCGGGCGACCTGCACGCAGGTCGGATAAAAATGTTGAAGGCATTTTTATGCAAAATATTATTTTTTTGGAGGCGCGAAAAACCTGAACCGTACCTGTGCGTCCTCAACCCTTCGTGCATGACCGGGGTTGAGATCCCGCCGCGCCTCGATGACGAGCGAGTTGAGGATATTGTGGAGCCGCAACGCGTCAAATTCCTTCCCCTGATGCTCATTTAAAAAGTCAAGAAGGTCATTGGTACTCTTTAATACCCCGGAACTTGCGATGAGGTTCAAGCGGTTTACCGAATACGCGAGGTTCTTCTTTGCGATATCGATCTTATACTGGTCGTCTCCGGCAAGGTTAAGTTCGGTGACCGCATGGAGCAGTTCGCTATATACCAGCATCTTGTATTTGCTCCCGATAGAGTGGCGTTCCTCTCTCCGGATTATGATAAGGGTGAGACAAACCGCAACAACTACGACAATGATACCGCACGTAACAACGATCCAGTCTTCGAACATCTTAAATCACGTTACCTACGGGTTCCGCTTTGCGATATTGACATTGACGCTGACACGGTTGCCTTTCATCTCGATTTGGTACGGTCCGCCATTATACATCGGGTGCAACTGGTGCTTTTCGAAATCATAGGTGCGGCCATACCCGAATGTATCCGTCTTTCCGGTGTCCATTTGCGTAACCTTCATTTCAAACCATGTATACTGCGGGTCTTCATTTGTCGGATTGACGGTAAATTCGATACCCCAGGGCTCATTTGTCGTCCGGAATTGTTCGGTGTAGGGAGGATCTTTCTCGCTCGTGAAGGAGTAGGGTGTGGGATGACTCAGATAGGATGCCCCCAGAGTAAATGAAGTAGTCTGGGTTGGGGTTGGGGTCTGGGTCAGTGCCGGTGTTGGTGCAGGAGTGGCACTATCCTGGGTGCCTGTACAACCTGCCATAAGCGCCCCGATGATGATCAGGCATACGATCAGCGGAACAATATTTTTCATACAGGTGATTGTTTGCTTTCCGGGCTATATTACCTTTTGAGATGTATTCGTTTTAAAAAGGATGTCCGGGTGCAATACTATCAAAACAACGTGTCCTGCCGGGTGGCTTTTTTTACATGAAGGACGTCTGCTGCTGTCTCAGCGACGGCTTCCAGCTGGTCCTGCAGGGTATACACACCCAGCCGCCACTGTTCCCGGCGGGTTTCGTTCAATGTCCGTATGCGGGGTGTAATCTCCTCAAAAGTTACTACGGCGTTCCGGTTCTTCACGCGCACGCCCATCGACATATCACGGGGAAATGATGGGATATCCAGAAGAACGGTATGGGATTCCACCCCGGCACCGGCAGCAATGGCCACTGCAAGCTCCCGGTTCTTTTCAAGGGTAAGTGCCGCGGGAAAGGCAGTGGTGTTGACCTGGTCCTGCCCGACATACAGCGCCCGTTTGTACAACTGGCGCCCATAGATCCGCTTAATAAGCATCTTTGCAACGGGGCTCTGCGAATTTCCAAGGGTATGCATGCAGCCCATATCATCCATGTGCAGCAAGTGGTCAGCGGTTTTGTCGTCTTCATTTTTCATGTGCTCCAGCATTGCGAGCTGGAACATGCTCTCCCCGATCCTGCTCACATGATGGAAGTAGACTGCGGGACGCATCATCGTGCGGGCAATCAGGAGGGATTCTGCTGCATTGATCCCGTTCTCGTCAAGGATAATACCGTCATCTGTCCGTATCATATTCCGGATAAGCCTCTGCGCGTCGACCGTCCCGTACGGGGCGCCGGTGTAATACGCATCCCGGAGCAGGTAGTCCATGCGGTCGACGTCGAGGTCGCCGTGAATGATGCTCGAGAGAGGGTGGTGTCCCGTTACCAATGCACAGAGCTCTTCGGGATCGATATCGTGCTGCACGAGGATGTCTCGGGTCTGCCCATGCACAAACAATCCGATCGCATCATGGGTCCGGTGCAGGTATTCCTCGAGCAGGGGTTCGCTGGCATGGGAGAACGGGCCGTGCCCGATGTCATGAAGGAGGGCAGCAGCGGCAACAAGCATTCGCTCCGTATCAGAGAGGCCGAACCTCCGGGAAGCAATATCAGAAAGATACATCGTTCCCAGCGAGTGTTCAAACCGCGTATGGTTTGCCCCGGGGTACACAAGGTAGGAAAACCCCAGCTGCCGGATGTACCGGAGCCGTTGCAATGCCGGGGAATCAAGGAGCGCACGGGCGAAATCATCCAGTTCGATATAGCCATGCACCGGGTCTTTGATGATCTTTTTGGAAATCACTAAAAGAATCTTGATATACAAAGGATAAAACTATTGAGTAATGATCACGTTTCTGTCGGGCGGCACGGGGACACCCAAGCTGCTCCGCGGTATGCAGCGGGTAATCGACCATCACGATATTTCAGTTATCGTGAATACTGCGGAAGATATCTGGATATCAGGCAACCACATCTCCCCGGATCTTGACACGGTCATGTATCTTTTCGCCGGGATCCTGAATACCGACACATGGTGGGGCATCAGGAACGATTCATTTACAACACATAACGAGGCACAACGCCTCGGCATTGATGAATTCATCGGTATCGGGGACAATGACCGTGCAGTGCATATCGCACGCGGGGAGATGCTCAGGAACGGGATGCGGCTCACCAACGCCACCCGGGTGCTCTGCGATCGGTTCGGTGTGCGGGAACATGTGCTCCCCATGACCGATACTGAAGTAACGACCCAGGTACGGACTGATATCGGGCTGATCCATTTCCAGGAGTACTGGGTCCGGGCGAAAGGCGCCCTTGAAATCCACGAGGTTGTGCGCAGTTACTCCGAACCGCCGGTTGCCACCAGCGAGGTGCTCGCCGCAATTGAGGCAAGCGACGCTGTTGTTATTGGCCCTAGCAATCCCATCACGAGCATACTTCCTATTCTCGAGTGCGGGGGGGTTTGTCCAGTACTGAAAGATAAATACGTCATTGCTGTCAGCCCGTTTATCGGAAACGCCCCCGTGAGTGGCCCGGCAGCGGCACTGATGCGGGTGAGGGGGTTTGCACCGTCATCGCAGGGCACGTTCTCCTGCTATGAAGACCTGCTGGATGTTTTCATCCAGGACATCCGGGATCCGTTAAACGTGGAAGGCTCTGTACGGCTCGATACCCTCATGACCGATGAGGGAAAAAGCATCGGCCTTGCACGGGAAATTCTAAAGATTGCCACTCCATGATCTTTGTGAATTTCCAACAGGTTTTGGGCTCTATAGATATCCTCATTTCATTCGATAATTGATTTAACCTTCTAACCTGGCTATCACATGATGGGGGATGCTGCCATCGCCAAAGGCATGGCAGGCTCGAGAAAATACTGCGGCATTTTCGAGCCGCCACAGCGGCGGGGGCGAAGGTATCAGCCGAAGCCCCCAGGAGCGTTTAAAATATTTTTTTTAAGCATTTCTACAAAGCCCGGTTTTGGAAACCTATATAATGCCACGCAATAACGGTTATCGTGGGAAATATGAGAGTAAAAAATAACCTGTTGATTGTTCTTTTCATCATATTCTTGTGCGTGGTATTGTCAGGGTGTACATCAGATCAGAGTTCGGGAAAAGGTACACTAAATCTCACATCAACACCATCGGGTGCTGAGGTATATGTAGATAATCAGTTCCAGGGAAGCACCCCCAGGACTATTACGGATTTGAATGCGGGAATGCATCATGTTGAACTCCGGTTGAAGGGCTACCAGAGCTGGTCGACAGATATCGCAGTATCTTCGGGCACCTACCAGTTTAATGCTTTACTGACACCGGTTACCCAACAGACGACTGCCCCTTCCGGTGTACTATCCCAATATACTTCAGTGCCACCTTCACAAACCGGGGTAACCATCCAGGTAAACAGGGATTCCATGGTTATCGGGGACTCGATCTCTTTTTCCGGCACCGGCACTCCGAACAGCAATGTTCTGGTGACGCTATTCGGGCCCGGATATTATGCCAAAGGAGTACTCCTGGACCAACCGAAAACCAATTCTGCCGGTTCGTGGAGTTACCGGTGGAACCCCGGATATTCTGTCCAGTCGGGATCCTACACCATGGTGGTTGATAATCCCGATAAAACGTATTCCGGCAGGGCTGAATTCTCAGTTATCGGGGGAGGAGAAGTAACCATTACCGCGAACAGGTATTTTGCCTCCAAAGGAGATACGATAACATTTTCGGGCCGTTGTACAAGTGGCGCAAAAACGGTTGTGTTGAGACTGACGGGCCCGGACCGGTATTCCAGTGGTGTAGAAATCGGTTCGTCATCGGTAACAGCGGATAAAACATGGAGTTATACCTATACATTTGATCCCTCAATGCCTGCAGGGTATTATACAATGAACGTTAACGATGTCCCCAGAACAGGAACAAGCAATATCCAGTTTTCACTTGGGTCCAGTCTGGCGTCCTGATGCAATAATTTTTAACAAAGATAACTATTTTTCCGTCTTTTTTAGAGCACCCATGGGGTTTGAGTGATATTCCCCTCACATAATCTCGTAAAATCAGCAGCAAACCGGGCGGATTTGGGAGATATCCGATTTAAACATCCCAAGCGTGAAATAAATTCAGCACAGGTACCCGATACCTATTTGAATGATTTTATACAAACTATCGGTACAGGAATATCGGAGGATATCTATGGCAATTATCAAAAAATTCCTGAACCTTTTCAGGTCAGGTAAGCGGGAGGATGAGGAAGAACGGCTGCGCAGCCAGAAGGAGCGTTACGAGACGTTCCTCAAAGCCCTTACGGAAGGTGACCTCGATACCCGCTGGAATGCGGTGAGATCGGTTGGAGATCTGGGTGAACCGTTCATCGAGCCCCTCATCCAGGGGTTAAAGGACGAGTACTGGGTCATCCGGCGGGGCTCTGCTGACACACTCGGAAAAATCGGCGCTCCGGCTGTCGCTCCCCTTATCCAGGCATTGACCGAGCCGGGTGATGACATTCGCCAGGAAACAATTCGTGCACTCCTGCTCGTCGGGGAACCATCCTTTGGGCCCCTTGTTGCAGCAACCAAAAACAACCACCTTCTCATCCGTCGCGGCGCGGTGCAGGCACTGGGTAATATGGGCGATACACGTGCAGTGTCCCCTCTCGTTGAAGCACTGAAAGACCCGGATGCCAATGTCCGCCGTGAATCGGCAATAGCGCTCGGCAGGCTAGGGGAGGCCCAGTCGGTCGGGCCCCTGATCGAAAGCCTCAACGATGCAAAAGAGCCCGTCCGTATGGCAGCGATGGCCACACTCTGCGCTCTTGGCGAACTGGCGATAGAACCGCTCATCAGGGCTCTTGTCGACCCGAACGAGGATGTCCAGCGGAGGTCGGCACTTGCACTCATCACCATCGGGGAGCCATCGGTAGAACCGCTCATCAGGGCAATGGGAGATGCAAACGCCGGCATCCGGAAAGGTGCGGCCGAAGTACTGGGGCAGATCGGGAACACAAAAGCGGTCCCGGTCATCATCGAATCGCTTAACGACCCGGACCGCGCTGTCCGCATCGAAGTTGTCAAATCGCTCGCAGCGGTCGGGGTGCCCACCATCGCACCCCTCATGCAGGTCTTCCGCGAGGGGGACCTCATAGTCAGGACCGGTGCTATGGAAGCACTCTGGATGATCGGTCAGCCGGCGACAACGCCGCTCATCATGGTTCTCAAGGATAACCAGAGCGATGTCCGGAAGCGTGCCGCGCTCCTGCTCGGCGAGATCGGTGATGCAAAATCAGTCGACTACCTTACCGCCCTGCTTGCCGATGAGAATGTCGGCGTCCGCAGGGAGGCGTTCGAAGCGCTTGAGATGATAAAAAAGAGGGGACCTGCATAACAATACCATTCAACTAAAAAATATTCAAAAATTTTTCTTTTTTTAATTTTTTTGTTCACCGACAGATTTTCGCATACAATCCCCTGTGCCCTCAGCCGCAATGCTTTTGTCCTTTCAGGCACGGAATTCAATTGTGATCACGCTGGATACTGTCAGGGATGCAGAACGCAGGATTGCAGACCATATTATCCGGACACCCCTTGTTTTTTCACCCACATTTTCAGAGATGACCGGAGCCCGCGTGTACCTGAAACTCGAGACACTCCAGAAAGCGGGATCGTTCAAGGTCCGCGGGGCGACCAATAAAATCCTGTGCAACCTCAAAACGTCAGGAACCCATGGTGTTGTTGCGGCATCTGCGGGCAATCATGCACAGGGAGTGGCAGTAGCAGCGCACCGCGCCGGTGTCGCTGCAACCATTGTCATGCCAGTATGGGCATCCCTTGCAAAACAGGAGGCGGCCCGGGGGTATGGAGCGACAATCATCATTCATGGGCAGACACTGGAGGAGAGTGTCGAATACGCAAAAGTACTCTCCCAGCAAGGCATGCTGTTTATCCACCCCTATGACGATGAAGAGGTCATCGCCGGGCAGGGAACGATCGGGCTGGAGATCCTGTCTGACCTCCCCCAAACTGATATGATCATTGTCCCGGTCGGGGGCGGTGGGTTGATTGCCGGCATCGCAACCGCAGTAAAAGCCCTGCACCCGGCTACCCGGATCATCGGTGTGCAGGCAGCGGGATGCCCGTCTGCATACGAAGCGCTCCGTTCGGGTGAACCGGTCTGTGTACCTGCCAGACCGTCACTTGCTGACGGGATCCGGGTGGCGCAGACCGGCACACTCACGCTCCCGGTCATCCGCAGCCTCGTCGACCGGATAGTGCTTACGGATGAGGATGCTATTGCAGATGCAGTGCTCTGGCTGATCGAACGCAAGAAAGTGGTTGCCGAAGGAGCAGGCGCCACCCCGCTCGCTGCCCTGCTCAACGGCTCAATTCCCGTTGAAGCCGGAAGCACCATCGTCCTTGTCATCAGCGGGGGCAACATCGACAGCCCGCATCTTGAGCGGACGATCCGGCACGCGCTCATCCGCCGCGGCAGGATTATGCGGTGCTCGGTGGTGCTCGATGACCAGCCGGGAGCTCTTGCCCTCTTCCTTGCGACGGTGGCAAAGGAGCAGGGTAACACTCTCCATGTCCACCATGAACAGGGGGCATCCGATCTCCCGGTGCATGCTGTGAGGGTTGAACTCGAGATAGAAACACGGGGAAAGGAGCATATCGCAACGCTCGCCGCGGCACTGGAACAGGCAGGTTACCCGATCAAATTGCTCTAGTCAGATAACAGGGAGCATCTCTCTTTTGTTAAAAAAAGAATTGAACCGTTATTTACAACCAGCCCATTGTCTTCCAGTGATCGTATTCGTGCTTCCAGAGATCCTTGTTGAACATAATAAGCCGTTTGAAGTACTCCCTGCGTTCCGCATGGGCTTTTGCCTGTTCCGGGTCCTTCCAGCCGGTCTTAATCGCATCAGCAAGCTTCCTGCCCAGTTCCTTTGCCTGCTTCTCCGCGGGTACGATCGCATCAGGGTTGCCCATGAGGTTCACTCCCACCTTTCCGACCGTGGTTGCACCAAGGTGGAGCAGCGTATAGTTCATGTAGTCTGCGACCTCCTCGGCCATGGAACCCCCTGCTGTCGATACAGCGCACCCGTACTTGCCGGTGAAATACTGGCAGTGGATCGAGTCCGCCATCCGGTCGAACATGGTCTTGAGCTGGGCAGTGACCGAGTTGATATAGTTGGGTGAGCCCAGCACGATGCCATCCGCATCCAGCATCTTCTCAAGAAGTGCCGGGAAGTCGTCATCGTGGATACACTCCCCTTTGGCATAACAGGTACCGCATGCCGTACAGTACCTGATCTCAAGTTCGCAGATGTCCACAAACGTCACATCCGCCCCCGTCTTTCGCGCCCCTTCGAGGGCTGCCATCACGAGCCTGCGCGTCTGGCTCTTTTCTCCTTTCGGGCTCCCGTTGATTCCAAGGATCTTCATACTATTGCCACCATGAAACTGTGTGCATGGGGGATGGATAAAGATGCGCGATAGAGCGGCAGCTGCAAACACATAAAAGCTGCCTGTTCCCATTTTTCATAAGTGATATGATGGAAGATATCCGGTGGCAGGACAGGTGTTCATGAGCGGGCAGGAACCGGCGGGTGATTATCACATATCCAAAAACCGGGTAGAAGCGATGGTCGATGCCGTCTTTGCATTCTCCATGACCCTGCTTGTGATCACTCTTTCCGTACCCATCCTCACAAAAGAACAGGCAGCAACAGAGCTTCCTTCCCGCGTTGCAGCCATGCAGCCGGAATTCTTAATGTTTTTCATCGCCTTTTTTGTTCTTGCTTCATTCTGGCTCGTGCACCACAAACATTTCCATTTTGTGCATGCTGTCGACAAGATGGTTGTCAGGATTAATCTCTTAATACTCGCTTTCATCGTGTTATTTCCGTTTTCCACGAGTATCAGCGGGGATTATCACAATGTCTGGATTGCCGTAGTAATATTCCACCTCAATCTCATGGTCATCGGGATACTCTTTTTTATCCACTGGTATTACCTGACACACCACCCCCGCCTCCTCTCCACTGAGCCGACCAGAAAGGAGGCTGATTGCGGCATGTATCTTTCCCTGATGGTGCCCTTGGCTGCCCTGATCGGTATTGCGGTCGCATCGGTGTCACCATCGTATTCCACGTTGGCCTATTTCCTCATTCCGCCGATGCATTATATCATCCCAAAATATTTATGCCCTTAAATTAGCAATCGGTGAAACAATCCAAATTGTTAAAAATTAACAAAGGGGAGACTGGAATACTCGTTTAATCCCAGTAATGCCGGACAAAGACCTTTGATTTTTCTATTTCCGGTGTCAGATACCGGAGCGCCAGCGGCACAACCAGCGCAGTTACGATGACGTTCCCGATAAACCATGCAAAAAATGCCGGCGAGACCTGTGTCCACGCGATCTCATTACCGAGTCCGAGCGTGACTGCTCCCCAGAGCGCCCCGAATGCGTTGTTGATAACGATGCCGAAGATGACAAAAATAATAAGATCACGGAGTCTGCCCAGACGTACGTCAACATCAAGCATCCGCAGGGCGACCAGCGGGATCAGTACCTGCCAGAGTCCCGCAAGCGACCAGTACCAGATGACCGCCGGAGGCATGCCCGAGAGCACGCCGGCGCCGATGAACGTGCCCACGTACGCAGCCACGGCTCCATAGCCGCCGAACCACAGGGTAAAGAGGATCATAACGGCAACCGCGAAATACAGGCTGGACACTCCTGGAACATTTCCGAACGGGACCGCAATAACCGCAAAACGGGCGAGCACCGTGTTGATGAGGATGAGCGCAATGAGCAGGATGAGAAACGTATAGGTTGGTTTTTGCTCGGGTTTCATACGTGCACCTTAGCCCATATTATACGGTTTTATAAATATGGTTTTTCCCTGATGGTGCCGGCTTCAGCATTATTATTATTACCCCGTTGCAGCCTTATGCTGTACGTGAGGGATAAAAACTGATGACATCGACTGGGGAGGAAGACCTTGCCCGGCAGGAGGAGGAACTCCTTGCGCAGGCACCGGTTGTCATTGACGAACGGAACGAGGCCGGCCTTGACGGGCTGGTGGGTGGGCTCGATGCGCTGATCATCAATACCGGGCATGACCGGCTTCTTCCGGCAGTAACGGAGCTCCTGCGGTATACCGGTCATGTATCCGCAGAGGCTTTTTCCGATCCATCGTCATCGATGTATGTCCTCTTTTGCACCGGTTCCGCCTCGCTCCTTGTGCAGTCGAGGACCCGGGGATGGAACCCGTTTGAACCGTTCAATAACGCCCCTCTTGCAAAAAAACTCCCCGATACGCGGCTTGAGACCCTTGTCTTTACAACCCCGGATATCATGGAATATGTCGCGATCCAGAAAGAGCGCGGAATTACATTCCTTTCCGATGCGCCACTCAGACTCCGGCACGGCATGTTCATCCAGACCATTCCTTCGCGTTTCACGGGAAATTCGCTTGGATTTGTCGAGTGGCATAACGACCAGCGGTCGTACCTCCCTGACTCCGGGGTGTCAGAATTACCGTTGCTGCCGAAACCTTCTCCCCGGCACCTCAGCAACATCTCGGTACTCGACCATGCCGCGACACGGGTCAGGGCGCAGGAGCGCAATGCCGCTATCCTTGAATTTCTGTCGCTCACGAACTACCACTACGATTTTGCGGTGTATGTGAAGTCGCTCAATTCGATAACGAGCGTGGCACGGAGGGAGCCTGGCGATTTTGCGATGGTCTTTACCTCCGGGATGGTGCCGGACACCGGGGGCGGGGAACCGGGGCCCACGGAGAAGTTCATCCGTAACTACGGTACCCGGGTTCACCATATCGCGTTCCGCACGGAAGAGATCGTAAACGTGGTTGCTGCATTGAAAGACGACGGCCTCTCGTTCCTCCTTGGCCTTGTCGGCTCACCTGAGGAGGGATTACGACAGATCTTCACCGAGCCGTCCCCGAACACGATGCTTGTCACCGAATACATCCAGCGGTATGGCAGCTTTGACGGATTTTTTACAAAAAGCAATGTGGAGAAGCTGACAAAAGCGACGGAAAAACAGTGAGGGGGGCTTTGCTCGAGTGCGTGGAGATCCTTAGTACGGGGTTTTCTTATTTTTTTATTGGAAAAGGTGATGTGCGGGGGGCAATCTGCCCCGACCATGATATTCGTATTCTCACACATTTCTCCGGAGTTTTAAAAATACAAAATTATTATTGGCACAAATCCAACCATAATCTGGTAATACCATGACAGAAGAAACAAAGAGTCCTGAAGCGATGGTGCTGGGTGAAGCCTGCATGTTCCCCTGGTGGCTGGTGCTGCTATGGGGAATTCTTTCGCTTGTTATCGGATTTTTATTCCTTACGACACCTGAGATTACAACCGTGCTCCTGATCACATTCATGGGAGCGTACTGGCTTGTCGGGGGGTTCTTTGCGATTGGCAGTGTTTTTGTGGACAAGAACGAATGGGGCTGGAAGGTCTTCCTTGCCATCATCAACATCATTGCCGGTATCCTCATCCTCATGTACCCGTATTTCTCCACGCTCTTTGTCCTCTCGTTCTTTGTCATTTTTATCGGGTTCTGGGCATGTTTCATCGGTGCAGCTCACCTATTCCAGGCGTTTAAGAAAAAAGATGCCGGAAACGGTGTGCTGGGTATCCTCAGCCTGATCTTCGGCATGCTCCTGCTCGTCAACCCGTTCATCACGGTTGTCCTGCTGCCCTTTGTGGCAGGCGGCTTTGCAGTTGTCGGGGGGCTGTCAGCCATTGTTGTCTCCTTTACTGCACATAAGGCACAGGCGACCGTTCCGGCACCATAATATACAATTTTCCCGGCAGTCCGTCTGAAAACCTCATCTTTTTCATCCTTTTTACCAGCCTGCTTTTCCCGATCCGTCTGACTATTGCACCACGAGATGCTCTTGAGACGCCAATCCATCTCATTACTTCGATTATATTCGCAGTCAACGCCAGATTAATGACCTTCTCTTTACAATAGCCTGCGTGATACATTATGGCGCGCCACGCAATCCTCTGGCTGGGGCTCACGCTCGTGCTCCTCTCCGCACTTATCGCCTGCGGGTGTATGGGCACAACGGTGGCATCAGCAGGAGAGATAAAGAAGTTTGGATCCGCGGACGAGATCGGGCAGTACATCAAGGAGAATACCCAGAAAGCACAGGAGTCCGGGTACGGGGTAACGGACGGATCGGTACGGTTTGCCGAGGGAATCGTGGCAGCGCCCATGATGGCGACGCAGGGCGAGGCGAAGAGCACCGCTGATTTCAGCGGGACTTCCGGGACTACCGATTACTCGACGACCAATGTGCAGGTAGCCGGCGTGGATGAGCCGGACTTTGTGAAAAACGACGGCCGGTACATCTACCTCATATCGGGGACCCGGCTCGTGATCGTCGATGCGTACCCGGCGCAGGATGCGGATATCATATCCGAGACAGAGATCGAGAATACGGTAAAGGAGATCTTTGTTGCCGGTGACCGGCTTGTGCTCTTTTCTACGGGCAATTCTGATATTCCCGTCCGGACCATGAGCGGGAGTTCCGGAGGCATGGAGAAGACGGCGATTATGCCGCCGCGGTACCGTTCCAACCCGGTCACATATGCCACTGTTTACGATATCTCTGACAGGAAGAACCCGGATGTCATCAGAGATTACGCGATCGATGGCGATTACGTGGACGCCCGCATGATCAAGGGGATGGTGTACATGCTCACCCGCGAGAACGTGTACTCGTACGACGATATCGTCGTGCCTGCCGTCCGCGAGAGCGGCAAGGTCGTCATCGAACCGGACGTTTACTACTTCGACAACCCCGAGTACAATTAC
>Ga0265595_1000155_pt1 | contig 65491 bp, 67 predicted proteins | sample saktaG_15_FD_190148 | JGI IMG/M metagenome (GOLD analysis project Ga0265595, IMG submission 190148) | Saline water microbial communities from Sakinaw Lake, British Columbia, Canada - sak_2013_06_06_50m | ecosystem: Environmental > Aquatic > Non-marine Saline and Alkaline > Saline ... | reverse complement strand
ATTGGCCGCTCCTCTGAGCTGATTGTTTAAATCATTTTGCTGTTGCTCAACGATAAAGGCAACGTAACGCTGCGCCTCTTCAGCGTTAGGAAACTTTTTCGCGGATAAATCAGTTTTTAAATTTTGCTCAATGAGCCCCGCCATTTGGCCGGCCATGCTCTTCAGCTCGTTCTCTTTTTTGGCTTTCTCCTGGGCGATAGAATTTTTCAGATTGGCCTTATCAACGGCGAAAATTTTAGCCTTTAAAACGTCGGCCCTGTCCTGAAAATATTTTTGCAAAAACGCGTCCGCTTCCCTTAATTTTGTTTGAGCTAAAATTTCAATGTCCGCTAAACTGCGAAAACTATCCAACGCCGCTGTGTAGCTATCACTGACGCAAATCTCTGATAGTTTAGCGGCGCTTTCTTTTTGAAATTGCTCCGGGCCGGGAAAAACATCCTTTTCGCCTGTTGGAAAAATTTTCTCCGGAAAAATTTTTTTAAATTCTCCGTAAGCGCTAATCCATGCCAAAAAATCCGCTGAACGCCATTGGCTATTTAAACAAAGCGCCTCAATCAAGTCCTTCTCGGGCAAAATGCCGTTTTCTTGGCTCGTTGTTGCCTGTTCATTATCAACGGCTAAAACAGCAAGCGCGCCCGCCAAACTCAAAATCGCAAGAACGATCGCCAGCCCGTTAAAAATTTTCCGCTGCTTGGATAACATAATTGAAATGATTATATCATTATAGTAGATAAAAATATAAAAACAAAATCAGATTTCCCCTTTGCCAATGAAATATGATACATTAGCTTAATGCTTTATTTGGAAAAATGGCCGATTCAAAAAATCAAAAATACTGATGAAAAGTTTCCTGCTTTATTAAAACAAATCCCCGACTCTCCAGAGGCCTTGTACTTCCGCGGTAATTTTTTATCAAAAAACGAAAAATGTTTTGCCATTGTAGGAACACGTTTAGCCAGCGATTACGGCAAAGAAATTGCTTTCAGTTTGGCTAATAATTTAAATCAAGCGGGCCTTGTTATTGTTTCCGGGATAGCTAAAGGCGTTGACAGCTGGGCGGCCAAAGGCGCCTTGGAAAGCAACGGACGCACTATCGCGGTTTTAGGCACGGGCTTGGACGAACCCAGCTTTTACCCGCAAGAGAACTTATTATTGGCTAAAAAAATTCTGGAGAATAACGGGACGCTAATTTCTGAATACCCCGCTGGCACACGGGGCGCTAAATTTACTTTTCCGCAAAGAAATCGTATAATTGCTGGGGTGTCGCTAGGCGTGGTGGTGGTAGAGGCCAAAATAAAATCTGGAGCCTTAATCACTGCCGCCTTTGGCCGCCAACAAAAAAAGAAAATCTTTGCCGTGCCGGGAAACATTCACAGCTCCAACTCAAAGGGCTGCCATCTGCTGATTAAACAGGGAGCAAGATTAGCAGAAAGTGCCAACGATATTTTAAAAAACTTGGGGCTATCGCCGCTTGTCAGCCAACAACACCCCGCCGCCAACCCGGAAGAACAACTTATACTTAACGCCTTACGGCAAAACGCCCTGCCCATTGATAAAATTATAGAAATAACCAAGCTGCCAGCTCAAGTGGTATCAATAAACTTATCAATAATGGAGGTTGAAAACAAAGTAAAAAATTTGGGAGGAAACACTTACGCGCTAAATTAAAAATTAAAAATGAAAAAGTAAAAACCAAAATTAAAAATATATGCAATTAGTTATAGTTGAGAGCCCCACGAAGGCGAAAACAATCAGCAAATTTTTAGGCAAGGACTACAAAGTTGAGTCATCTTTCGGCCATATCCGCGACTTGCCCGAAAAAGAGCTTGGCATTGATATTAAAAATAATTTTGAGCCCGAATACGTTATTCCAGTTAAGGCCAAGCCGAAAGTAAAGATTTTAAAAGCAGCTGCCAAAACCGCCAAAGAGATTATACTGGCCACCGACGAGGACAGGGAGGGCGAGGCGATTGCTTTTCACTTGGCGCACATTCTGGGCTTGAAAGAACCCCAACGGATTGTTTTTCACGAAATCACCAAATCGGCCATTGAAAAGGCCCTAAAGAATCCCCGAACCATTGACAACAACCTGGTGAACGCCCAGCAGGCCCGAAGAATCTTAGACAGATTGGTTGGCTACAAACTGTCGCCCTTTTTATGGAAAAAAGTGATGCGAGGGCTGTCGGCGGGCCGGGTGCAATCGGTGGCGGTGCGCTTAATCTGCGACAGAGAAAACGAAATCAAAAAGTTCGTTCCGGTGGAATACTGGAGCATTGCCGCTTTGCTGGTCAAATCGGCCGCACAAGAATTTCAGGCGGCCTTGGTCGCCAGAGACGGCAAAACAATCGGCAAGCTGGGAATTAAAAACAAAGCCGAAGCGGACAAAATCACGAGCGATCTGGAGGGCGCCCAATACAAGGTTGCTAATGTGGAGCAGAAGGAAACGAAACGAAATCCCCTACCGCCCTTTACCACCAGCTCGCTACAGCAAACAGCCGCCAACAAATTCGGTTTTACCGCCAAGAGAACCATGATGGCCGCCCAAAAATTATACGAAAACGGCTTAATTACCTATCACCGCACCGACTCACTTAACCTTTCAGCCGTTGCCCAGAAAGAGGCTCAAGATTTTATTTGCGGGCAACTGGGTAAAAATTATTGGCCCGGCGCCCCCCGAAGCTTTCAAACCAAAAGCAAGGGCGCCCAGGAAGCGCACGAAGCGATTCGCCCGACCATTCCCGGCCAAAACACTCCCGAAAAAATCAAAAGCAAGACCACGCCCGAAATGTTCAAAGTGTATGATTTGGTGTGGCGAAGGTTTGTCGCCTCGCAAATGACCCCGGCGGTTTTTGACGCAACCACCGTTGATATTGAAGCCGGCCAATATGTGTTCCGGGTTAATGGGCAGGTGATGAAATTTGACGGTTTTTTAAAAATATACAACGCCAAGTTTGAGGAAGCCGACCTGCCAAAACTGGCAAAAGGCGAAATTTTAGATCTCAAGGACTTGCTCAAAGAACAGCATTTCACCCAGCCGCCCGCCCGCTACTCGGAAGCCGCCTTGATTAAAATTTTGGAAAAAGAAGGCATTGGCCGCCCATCCACCTACGCTCCGATTCTGGACACCATTCAAAGAAGAAATTACGTGGAAAAAAACGAAGACAAACGATTCATACCCACGAAAATCGGCGGCATTGTCAGCGATATTTTGGTTGAGCATTTCCCAAGAATAGTTGACGTTCATTTCACGGCCCAAATGGAAAAGCAGTTTGACGAAATTGCCGAAGGCAAAGACAGTTGGCAAAAAACCCTTAGCGATTTCTATACTCCTTTCGCAAAAAATCTTAAAGAAAAAGAGAAATCCGTGGTCAAAGCCGACCTCACTGAAAAAACCGACAGGAAATGTCCGGAATGCGGCGGAGACGTGATTATTCGCCTAGGGCGATTTGGCAAGTTTTACGCTTGCAGTAAATTTCCTAACTGCAAATTCACTGAAAACATCAAAAAGCCGCCGCTGAATGTTCCCTGCCCCAAATGCGGAGCTGAACTGGTAGAAAAAAACACCAAAAAAAGAAAAATCTTTTATGGTTGCTCCAAGTGGCCTGATTGCGACTTTGCCCTGTGGGACAAGCCCACCGGCGAAAAATGCTCCGAATGCCAATCCTTGATGGTGCAAACAATCCGCAAGCAAATAAAATGCTCCAATAAAGAGTGCGGCTCTTTTGCCAAGAAAACAAAAAGCAAATTGGCCGAAGAGAAAAATGGAAACTCCTAACAAATTAAAAAACGGCGTGGAAAATCCGCAAGCCCTTGAAAAGGCGGCTGATTTTCTGCAAAAGACCTTGGGCAACGAGGCGGTGTTTTTTCATTGCCTAAGAACCGGCCTCTTATTAAAAGAATTAGGAGCTGACGAGTCCGCTGTTTTAGCGGGGATGCTCCAAGGCGCCCCAGACACTGACGCCATTAAAAATTTCTTGCCCGCGGAAATACATAATGAGGTTATTTTTATTATAAAAAAATATGAACAAATCAAAAACCTTGCCCTGCCTAAAAAAGAACTCAAGCTAAAGCCATTGGCCAGCTGGGAAAAGACATTTCTTGACGTTCAATCGCAAAACTTAAGAAGAATGTTCTTTGCCATTGCCCAGGACCTGCGGCCTATTTTGATTATGCTGGCCAAGTCGCTGGACGAGATGCAACACCTTGAAGAATTATGCCCCGCGGAGTTACGCCTCAAAAAATCATTGGCCGCTTTAGAGATTTTGGCTCCTTTGGCTTATGGTCTGGGCATCAATGAAGTCAAGGGCCAGCTGGAAGACGCGGCTTTTCCTTATATTTTTCCGCAAGAATACCAATGGCTTGTTTCGGCGGTTAAAGACGAATACAACCAGAAAGAAAATTATCTGAAAACGATAAAAACAGCCGTGGAGGAAACACTCAATAATGAAAATATCCAGGCCATGATTATTCAGGCCCGGGCCAAACATTATTTTTCTTTGTATCAAAAACTATTGCGCCACAATATGGATATTGAAAAAATCTATGATTTGGTGGCCCTGCGAATAATCGTGCCCGACATTGAGGCCTGCTATCAGGCCTTGGGAGCGGTTCACAAAAGATGGGAGGCCCTGCCCGGCAGAATAAAGGACTACATCAGCTCGCCCAAGAACAACGGCTATCGGGCTTTGCACACTTCGGTTATCGGCGAACAGGGTAAGTTTATAGAATTTCAGATCAAAACAATGGAAATGCACCAAGAAGCCGAGTATGGAGCAGTGGCACATTTGTCTTACAAAGCCAAAAACATCAAAGAAAAAACCTACCACAACCAATTTTACTGGCTTGACCAAATAAGGAAATGGCAAGAAGAAATCAAAGAGCCGGGCAAAATAGCCGAATATGTTAAATCCGAGCTTTTCAAAGACCGCATTTTTGTTTTTACGCCCAAACGGGATGTGGTTAACCTGCCCAAAGACGCCACGCCCATTGATTTTGCCTATGCCATACACAGCCAAGTCGGCGAGCATTGCGAAAGCGCCATCGTTGACGGAAAAATCGCGCCTTTTAACCAGTCGCTTGCCACCGGCCAAACCATAGAAATTATCACCAGCAAAGGCAAATCACCCTCGCTGGACTGGTTAAAGATTGTTAAAAGCCATCAGGCCAAGAATAAAATCAAAAACTTTTTGGAAAAGGCCTACGGGCTTTCATTAAAAGAAGTTAAGAAACAACGTTCTAAAGAAAAAAGGGATTCCTTGCTGGAAAAAATTTTACCACGGCGCAAAAAGGAGCCCAAAATTTTAGTGGGCGGGCAAAGCGGCATTATGACACACTTGGGCAAATGCTGCTCGCCCAAACTCGGCGATGCTTTAGCCGCCTTTATCACCCAAGGAGAGGGCGCCTCGGTGCATCAGGCCGATTGCCCCAACTTAAAAGAACTCTCCGAAAAATGGCCCGAGCGTGTTTTACCCGCCGCGTGGTCCAAACCTTGAACAAAACAAAATTTATTGTAAGATGAAGTTGTATCGCCGAGGTGGTGGAATGGTTTACACGTACGACTCAAAATCGTATGGTCGCAAGGCCGTGAGGGTTCGAATCCCTCCCTCGGCACAAAATTATAATAAACTACTTATCTCTACGTTAATCTATGAAAATCGGGGTTATTGGCAGTATGCAATATACGGAAAAAATGCTGGAGGCTCGCGATGAGCTTATTAAGCTTGGGCATAACGCTTTTGTTACGAAATTAGCAACTCCGTTTGTCGGAAAGACCGACGAGGAAAAGGAAACCATTAAACTTCATCAGAAGAACAATATGGACGCCATCAGGGAATTTTGGCGGTTGATGCAGGGAGCGGACGCTGTTTTAGTAATGAACATTGACAAGCACGGCATTAAAAATTATATCGGCGGCAACACCCTGATGGAAATCGGTTTTGCCCATGTTCTTAATCAAAAGATATTCCTCTACCACCCCATACCTGAAATGCCCTATTGCCAGTCAGAGATTGAAGCGGTTAAACCGGTGATTATCAATGAAGATTTGTCGTTGATTAAATAACGCATCGCAGATTATGGAAATAAAAGGTAAACTAAATGAACTGGGCTTGAATCCCGACAATGCTATTATTATTGGTTCGGGCATCTTGAACGCCTTAAAAGTTCGCGAGAGCAATGATATTGATGTGGTCACAACACTAGAAAAGTATCAAAGTTTGGCTTTAGATAGCCGTTTTAAAAAAGAAATAAAGCGCGGCCGAGAAATACTGGTAAGCGACCTGCTGGAAATTATGACAAGCTGGACTGTGGCGGGCATAATCTGGACATTTGATAATCTCTTAGAACATTCGGCTGTTATAGACGGTGTCAGGTATAATACCATTCAATTCCTGCTCAACGCCAAGCGAAGCTGGCTAACGAACAAAGATGTCCGCCAAAAAGACATAGATGATGTGAAACTAATGGAAAATTATCTTAAAAATGGAGATGGGCAGATACGAACAAAATAAAATTAAGGAATATCAACACTGGTCGGTTTATGTTCACGAAAATCAAAGCTATTTGGGTCGGTGCGTAATCGCTTGCAAGAGAGCCGAGGCCGATGATTTGGCCAACGCCGCCCAGGAAGAACTGCTGGAATTTTTACAGATTATTAACGAACTAAAAAACGCCTTACGAAAAGCGTTTCAAGCCGACTGGTTTAATTATTCTTTTTTGGGAAACGAATGGCGGCATTTACACTGCCACCTTGTGCCCAGATACCGAACCGAGCGAATGTTTGAAGGTGTTGTTTTTAAAGACGACCTCTGGGGGCATAACTGGAAAACCGACCATAACTTTCAAACAATGAACGAAATCAGAGAAAAAATAAAACAAAGAATAAAAGAAGCGCTAAAATAGCGCTTTTTTTAATTGATTAACCTAATCGCCAAAGCCGTCGCGGAGCAAAATGCGCTAGCATCGCCATTAAAATGCCCAAGCCCATACCAGCCAAAATGTCAGAGGGCCAATGTATACCGCAAAAAACGCGAGCCACGCTAATCAAAGCGGCGGCAATCAAAAAAAATAAGCCGGCTTTTTTATTATAAATAAAAACAATAATGGCAAGAGAAAAAAATACAATAGCGTGGGTAGATGGAAAAGACGGCGAAGCGGCATGCGGCAAAATCATCAACGAATTGCCGTTGACAAACGGTCTTGCCCGAGGTAATAAAAACCCGATGGCTCCAGCCAGCAGCCAGCTTAAAAAAACGGCCGCAGCCCCTTCTAAAAACATCCACCAATAGCGGCGGAAATTTATCAAAAGAAAAATCAAAAAAACCGCTATCAGCAAATAAGGCAAGTAATGGGCCAAAAAAATGCCCAAGGAGTCCAGCCAGAAATAACGAAGCGTCAAACCGTTTATGCGGGCCATTAACCAAACGTCTAAAAACATAATTTATTGCTTTCTTTTAGTTTTGGCTTTATTTATTTTGTTTTTTCCTTGAATCAAGAAACTGGCTCATCTTTCTAATATCGCCCGGATTGCCAAAGTCCATCCAATAATCCTTGATGATTTTGATTCTTACCTTTTTGTCTTTGGCCAACAGGGTAATGGCGTCGGTTAGCTCGTATTCACCCCGCGGAGATAGTTTCACCTGCGGTATCTTCTTAAACACCTCGGGCGTAAATTTGTAAAGCCCGGTGTTGACGAGATTACCTACAAATTTTTTGGGCTTTTCAATGATTTTCTCTAAAAACCCGTTTTTCTCCACCAAAACCCCGTATTTTTCCGGATGCGATTCTTCTATGCGAGCGGCAACATAGCAAAAATCATCGTCAAGCTCCGAACGGAAACTCTCAAGGTCTTCCACCGAATAAAGATTATCGCCGTAAACAACCAAAAAATTCTCTTTGCCCACCAAATCCTTAACGCACTTCAGGGGACACAAAGTGCCATACTCTTTTTCCTTGGGCCCCAAAATCTCAAACTGATTAACCAGGGTGGCCTCATAGCCATAGTCCTTAAGAAACTTTTTCATCAAATCGGCGCTGAAACCCGTAACCAAAATAAACTCTTTGTATCCGGCGGCCAGCAGATTATCCAATAAATAAGCTAAAAACGGCTTTTGCTGGACGCAAATCAGCTGTTTGCATTTGTTTTTGCTTAGATGCTTCATTCTTGTGCCCTGGCCGGCCGCCGCTATAACTACTTTTTTTATCATATCACTATGTTAACTAATTTATTCTTAATAAAAATTGTTTTTTTGATTTCTCTGTTTTCCAGCCATTTGGAAATTTTTTGGTCTCTCTTAACCAGTTCAACCGCTTCTTTCTCGGCCATATCTCTTTCAATTTCCAAACTACCCCGGGCCTTGCCGTTTATCTGAATAATTAAATTTATCTTCTCGTCTATAATTAAATTATTATCATATTTTGGCCATTTTTCCAAGGCAATACTCTCGCTCTTGCCAAGCCCCTGCCATAACTCTTCGGCCAAGTGCGGGGCAAACGGCGATAAAATCAACAGAAACTTTTCCATAGTCTCTCTGGCGATTTCTTTCTCTTTTTCCATTTCATTAAGTAAAATCATTAAGGCGGAAATAGCGGTATTGAACTTCATATTTTCTATATCCTCCCCCACCTTTTTAATCGTTTTATGCAGTAGTTTTTCTAAATTTATACGGCCGTCACCCTGAGGCCTTCGCCGAAGGATTTCGTCGTCTTGAGATCCTTCGCCTGCTGGCTCAGGATGACAACTTGCTACTACCACCCTGGAAACTCTATCTAAAAATCTATATACGCCCTTTACTCCTTTCGTATCCCAAGTAATCGCCTGCTCAAACGGCCCCATAAACATTTCATAGACCCTCAAGGTATCAGCGCCATATTCTTTAACCACGTCATCGGGATTTATCACGTTGCCCTTTGACTTGGACATCTTCTCCCCGCCTTCGGCCAAAACTAAACCGACGTTGCGCAATTTCAAAAAGGGCTCGTCAAAACCAATCAGCCCGGACTTAAAAAGCGCCTTGGTAAAAAACCTGGCATACAAAAGGTGTAAAACAGCGTGCTCGGCTCCGCCCACATACCAGTCAACCGGGCACCAATAATCAATCAGCTTTCTTTGGGCAAATTCTTTTTCGTTTTTGGGGTCGGCATAACGGAAAAAATACCACGACGAACAAACAAAAGTGTCCATAGTGTCGTTTTCCCGCCTTGCCGGGCCAGCGCAAACAGGACATTTCACATTATGAAAATCTTTTGACTTGCTTAAGGGCGATTCGCCCATTGGCATAAAATCAACATCGGTTGGTAGCAACGCCGGCAAATCACTTTCGGGCACGGGTTGCTGGCCGCACTTTTCACAATAAATAATAGGAATGGGAGCGCCCCAATAGCGCTGGCGGGAAACAAGCCAATCCCGTAGTTTATAGTTCACCTTCTTTCGCGCTAATCCCTTCTCTGCCAAATACTGTCCAATTTTTTTCATCGCTGCTTCGGATGATAGGCCGTTAAAATCTCCCGAGTTCACCAATGTGCCCTCGTCTTCCCAACATTCCGCTTCTATCCTCACAGAATCTTTTTTACCCATAGCAACATCCATAGGATTAGTCAAAACAGAATCTAATTCCGGCGGCAAGATAACTTTTAAACAAGGTAAGTCATATTTTCTCGCGAACTCAAAATCACGGCTGTCGTGAGCCGGCACGGCCATAATAGCGCCTGTGCCATAACTGCCTAAAACATAATCCGCCACAAAGATTGGGACTTCCTGGCCGTTGCCCGGATTTATCGCCACGATGCCTTCCAATTTCACGCCTGTTTTATCTTTCGTTTCCGCTTGTCTGTCACGCTCGGTTTTCTTTTTTGCTTTTTTAATACATTCTTCAACCTCTTTTATATTTGCAATTTGCAATTTGCAATTTGCAATTATATCGTGCTCCGGCGCCACCACTAAATAAGTGCAGCCAAAAATTGTGTCAATTCTGGTGGTAAATACTTTAATTTTGTCATCCTGAGGCGAGCGCGCCGAAGGATCTCCGAGATTCTTCGCCTGCTGACTCATAATGACAATCGGAAAATCTATTTCATAACCTTCGGACCTGCCAATCCAATTTCTCTGCATTATTTTAATTGACTCGGGCCAGTCAATTTTATCCAAACCAGCCAGCAAATCCTCGCTGAATTCAGTTATCTTAAAAAACCATTGCTCCAATTCTTTCAGTTCAACGAGACTTTCGCATCTCTCGCACTTGCCTCCCTGCGCCTGCTCGTTGGCTAAAACCGTCTGACACTTGGGACACCAGTTAACGGGCGCTTTGGCCTTGTAGGCCAGCCCGTTTTTATAGAGAAAAAGAAAAAACCACTGCGTCCATTTGTAATACTCTGGGCTCGCGGTGTCTATTTCTCTTTGCCAATCGTAGGAAAAACCGAGCGATTTAATCTGCTCCCTGAACCGCTTAATGTTCTGGTGGGTGCTTTCGTTCGGGTGCACTTTTGTTTTAATGGCGTAATTTTCCGCGGGCAAGCCAAAAGCGTCCCAGCCCATTGGATGCAAAACATTAAAACCTTGCATTCTTTTGTAGCGGCAGATAACGTCAGTGGCGGTGTAGCCCTTGGGATGCCCAACATGCAGCCCGGCCCCCGAGGGATAAGGAAACATATCCAGGCAATAAAACTTGGACTTATCGGAGAAATCATCCGCCTGAAACATTTTTTTCTCTTCCCAAAGCTTTTGCCATTTCGGCTCAATTTTTGCTGGTTCGTAATCCGGCATAATTAAATACCTTATTATAAATTTTTTAGCGCTTTTTTCAACCGCGAAACCGCCATTTTCTCGCCCATCACCTGCATTATCTCGTATAAATTCGGCGTCTCGGTTTTGCCGGTCAAAAATACCCGTAAAATTTTTGCCACGTCAGCCACATAGCCCTTGTATTTGTTGGGAAATTGTTTGAACATTTTTAAATTAGCCGCGTACCCCAAATCCACGGCAATATTTTTTACCTTTCCGAACCACTCGTCCTGGGTATCGGTGGCGCTATAAGAACTTAAAAATTTATCTAAAACCGCTTTGACTTCAGCCGGACCGACTTTCAATAAAAGCTTCGGCCAAACTATTGCTGTTTTTTCAAAAATAGCCTCGTAAAAATAACCTATTTCACCCCTTAAATCCGACCACTTGGCAATGTCTTTTCTTTGATGGGCTCCGCCCCTCTCTATACTAAAAATCTTTTCCAGATAGCCGTTATCTTTAGCCATCTCTTTGAATAACTCCTCATCATATTTTTTTGCCCATTGCAGAGCCGTTTGAGCTGCCTCGTTAGCAGTCATTTTAGCAATGAGCCCTTTGTTGATATTCTGCAGCTTCACCAAATCAAACAAAGCCCCGCTTTGGTTAATCTTTTCCAAACGTAAAATAAATTGGCGGTTATTTGCTTCGGGATTTTTCATTCGCCAATCTTCAAAATCAGAATTAGCCAAATTGAGTAAATATTCAACTATCGCTTCCTGGGAATAGCCATCTTTTTCGTAATACTCAACATTGGCTTCGGGATCCTTTCTCTTACTTAGCTTCCTGCGAGATACGCCATCAATTTTTTGAATAGGCGAAATATGCCCAAAAAGAGGGGGTTGCCAAAGCAAAGCCGCGAAAAGCTGCAAATGTAAAGGAAAAGAAGAAAACCATTCATCGCCCCGCAAAACATGAGTAGTGCGCATAAAATGATCATCAACCACGTGGGCGAAGTGATAGGTGGGCAGGCCGTCGGATTTAAGCAAAACCACATCTAAATCGTTCTCGGGCAATAATTTCTCGCCTTTTATTAAATCGTTAGCTTTAATCTTGCTTAAAAAATTACCATTTGATTTAAAGCGAATAACAAAAGGCGCTCCTCGGTCTATTAATTTAATAATTTGCTCGTTTGAGTTGTCGCGGCATTTCGCCCACTTGCCATAATAGCCCGGCCTCACCTTTTCAACGCCCTGTTGCTTGCTAATTTCTGCCAAGCTCTCGGCCGAACAAAAACAAGGATAAGCCAGCCCCTTTTCAACCATAAGTTTGGCAACCGCCTGATAAATTTCAATCCGGCGGCTCTGGCGATACGGCCCATAATTACCCGCTTCTTTTTCCAGCTCTAATTCGCCTTCGTCAATTTTTATATTGTATGCTTTTAAGGCCTCAATAATCACCTCCACCGCGCCTTTAACCTCCCTTTTTTTATCAGTGTCTTCTACACGCAAGTAAAAAAATCCATTATTTTGATGGGCAAAACGTTCGGAAATCAAAGCGGCAAAAATACCACCAATATGTAAAAAGCCGGTGGGACTGGGCGCCATTCGCGTAACCGGCGCTCCCTCTGGCAAATTACGGAGTGGATATTTTTGCTCAATCTCTTCAACCGTGAGCTTAGCTTCCGGGAACAATTTTTCAGCGATTGTTTTTGAATTATCCATATGGCTCTATCTTATCATATTTTAAATAATTTTTTAGCATTTTCCGTTGTGATTCGGGCAATATTCTCAAGCGGCTCATCTCTAATCTCCGCGACTCGTTGAGCGACGTACCTAACGTTGGCGGGTTCATTTCTTTTGCCCCTGAAGGGAACGGGCGACAAATAAGGACAATCGGTTTCCAGCAACAACCTTCCAAGCGGCATATTTTTCACAACCTTGTCATAATCATTGGCGTAAGTAATGATGCCATTGAATGAAATATAAAAGCCCATTTCAAAATATCTTTGAGCGCTCTGCCACGAACCGGAGAAACAATGGATGAGCGCTCTTATACTGCCCGCTTTTGACAAAATTTCCATAACTTCTTTGTGGGCGTCTCTACAATGGACAATCAACGGTAAATTTAACTCTTGGGCCAAATCAATTTGCGCTTCAAAAACTTCTTGTTGGTTGGCCAGGTCACCAGAGTTTTTTAACTCCAAGCCACACTCGCCAATCGCCACCACCTTGTTCTTTTGGGCTATAGCCAAAAAATCATCTTTATTAAAAATATAGCCGCTTTCCTTCTGGCTTTTAGGGTGGCAACCCGCCGCCGCGAAAATATGTTCGTATTGCCCTGCCAAATCAACGGCTCTTTTCGCGCTTTGCAAATCAAAGCTAGGGTTAATAATAAAACCAACGCCGTCTTTTACGGCTCTTTCAATTACATCTTCCCTATCCAAGTTGTATTGTTCAACATCTAAATGGGCGTGAGTATCAATAAACATGAAAATTTTTAATTCTTAATTTTTATTGAATTTTTAATGACTTAATTTTTAATGTTTAAAAATTTAAAATTAAGATTTGATTAGAAATTAAAAATTTGAAATTTAAAATTGCTACACCACCTCTCGCAAATAGCATTGTTCACAATAAATTGTTTCCGGCCGGTCAGGAGCGTAGCTGGTTTCAAAGGTGTTGGAACAGCCCGGGGCCTGGCATTGGCGTTTCCAGAGCTTGAGGGGGTTTCTTTGTTTGAGGCGTTGGTAATGACGGCAGTTAGGGCACAATCTTGGCAGGGGGAGGTTCATCCGGCGGTAGAAGGCCAGCTCTTGGGGAATGATGCGGAAGGCCTCGGTGCATTGCTCGTTGCACCTGCCTTGGTGGGCGCAGCCAATTATCTCTTTTAATATGGAGTCCTCAACATCTTTGATGTTGTCGGGGAGGTCTTGGGATTTGATGGTTATCTGGTAGTTACGGGGTTCCGGGTCTTTCCATAGATATCCCTGCTCTTGGGCCTGTTGTTTGGTCAGGGGGAAGTATTCCTGGGCTATGGTTTCGTTGTAGGCGAAGGGTGAGAGCTCGGCTGGGAAGAACTCCCCATACTTGTATACCCTGCCTTTCTTGTCGGTGTAGGGCATATCATTCATATGGGAGATAATCTTGGGGACTAAGGCTTCGTATTCCTCTTTGCTGTATTGTTTGTTGAGGATGCAGTATTGCTTGTTACGCAGGCCGATGCAGGCGAAGAGGTGGGAAGAGGCGTGACACTGAAAGCAGTACTGCGAATCGCTCACGGTTTTATAGCAATCCCAGCAAAAATTGAGACGCGCAATATCTCGGCCGCACATGCTGGACTCATAAATCCTATCGGCGTTTAAGCCCCAATCGGTATAATCGTAGCAATCGCTGGCCGGCGGTATGATAATCTGGCAAAACTTCAAATCACGACAACCGTTAACATCGTAAGAATTAATAACGTTTTTTGAATCAGCGATATATTCGCCGCTAACATTAACATTATTAACGCCCTCCCTAAATTTCACTGGCAGCTTTAGCCAAAAATTTCTTGTTTCGCCAATTATTTTTTGCAGCTCGGCGTAAGAGCTAAAATTAAATTCTTTAATTTTCTTTTGATAATCTTCCTTGCTGTAGGGCTTATTAAAAACATGGTATTTTTTGTTCCGTAAGTTCATACAGCCAAAGCAATTATTACAGCCGATGAGATTTTTAGAAAAATAAACATCCAAGCAGTTGTCACAATAAGAGGAGAAAAAAACTCGCGAGCAGTTCCAAGTCATAAAACAGTCGTAGCACAACTCTATATTATTGGCATAATAAATATCCAGCGCGTCCTTGGACTTATGTAACATATAGCTATAAAGCACGTTATCACAATTGTCAGCGTCAAACACCAAGTAGCAATTTTTCAGATAACCGGCATTATTACAATACTCGCTGTTAATCGGACTGACAAACGAACGGCTGGCCAAAGGCACTTGTTTTAACAAAGACAAAAATTGAGAAAAAAACGGCTTGTTAAAATCATAGTTCCTTCCAAAGACCATTGCGTCCCACTCGTCTGACCACCAGAGCTTATGGTCGTAAACTTGCAAATCTTTATCATTAGAAAAACCGGAAAAAATCATTTCGCCCGTCTTGCTGTCCTTGCGTTTATACAAAATTCTCTCGTTGAAAAATGTCATCCGTCTTTGCGCTCGGCACTCCGAGCAAAAAGTTGGCGGGGGCATTTTGATTTTCTCATAAAAATCAAAATCTTCGGGCTCTATCACGAAGTCCTTTTGGCAATTCTGACATTGTTTTATTTCCTGACGCATAGAATTTACCGGGGACGGACCCCAGTAAGATTACGAGCTAAATCCGAGGAAAAAGCGGCTGACTTTTGCCGGTTTTGACTTGCTCTAAAATTTTCTCGGCGGTTTGGGGCATAAACGGCTTTAATAATTCAGCTATTTCTTGTAAAACAAGCAGCAAATCGCTAATCACTTGCGGAGCGTCTTCCCCGCCTTCCCATGGTTTATTATCGTTGACATACTTGTCACAGAAGCCAATCAACCCCCAAACCGCTCCCAGCGCCTCGTTAAATTTAAACTCATCCAAAAATTGCTTGTATTGTTTTTTTATTTCTTCCGTTTTGGTTTGAAAATTGGTATTTGAAAACGACACAGCAGTGTCGCCCTGAGGTCGCCTCGGGCGAGCGAAGGGTCTCACTCCGGGATTCTTCGCCTGCTGGCTCAGAATGACACTATCGGAAATTTTGCTTGCGAGGGTTACCACCCGAGCAAGCAGATTTCCTATCCCGCTGGCCAAATCACTGTTGTATCGGCCCTCAAACTTCTCATAAGTAAAATCACCGTCTTCGGTTGGTGATATTTCCCGCGACAGAAAGTATCTAACCGCGTCAACGGCCGCTTCTTTATTGCCGATTTTTTGAGCGTATTTTTCAACCAACTCAAAAGGATTAATCACGTTACCAATTGACTTTGACATTTTCTGGCCGTCAACCGTGATATAGCCGTGAATAAAAATTTTGTCCGGAATCTTTACACCAGCTGAAAGCAATATACCCAACCAATAAACCGCGTGAAAACGGGAAATACCCTTGCCAATAACATGCAAAACCTCGCCATTCTCCCAGTAATCGTTAAATTTCTTCTCGTCCGAGCCATAGCCCAAGGCGGTAATATAGTTGCCAAGAGCGTCAAACCAGCACCAAACTTTTTGAGTGTCGTCGCCGGGCACGGAAATACCCCAATTCTTGGCCCGCTCATTACTGCGTGAAACGCAAATATCTCTTAAGTCCTGTTTCAAAAAACTCAAAATTTCATTTCTTCTTGTTTCGGGAACTATTTTTATTGCTTCGTTTTCAATTACCTCCTTAATCTGCTGTTGATATTTGGAAAGCCGAAAAAACCAATTTTTTTCTTTAATCTTCTCGGGCTCTGTTTTGTGCTCCGGGCAGCAGCCGTTTTCTAATTCATCCGGGGTGAAATACGCCTCACAGCCCACACAATAAAGCCCCTCGTACTCTCCCAAATACAAATCGCCTTTTTTAGCGCACTCCTGCCAAAGTTTCTGAACTCCTTGAATATGCCTTTCTTCGGTGGTTCTGACAAAATCATCAAAACTCAAATTCAAAAGCCCTTTTAACTCTTGAAATTTAGCGGCGTTGCGGTCTACGAAATCTTTAACGGAAATTCCCTCATTTTCAGCCGCGCGAACATTTTTTAAGCTGTTTTCATCACTGCCGGTCAAAAAGAAAACATCCCTGCCCAAAAGCCGGCTATACCGCGCAATTACATCAGCTTGAATTTTCTCAAAAGCATGGCCTGCGTGCGGAAACGAGTTGACATAGTCAATTGCTGTGGTGACGAGTAGTTTCTTGTTTTCTTTTTTCATAATCCAATTATCACATTTATTTTTTTTCACTTTATCATATTTTATAACTTTCCACCACTAAAAAACGCCTTTTCGACGCTTCTAAAACTTCAGACAAAACCATTGCTACCCCCTATTAATCGCTATCACAAACTCCCCTTTTTGAGGGTCGTTCTTTATTTTCTCAATTACTTCGTCAAGCGAGCCGCGATAAATTGTTTCAAACTTTTTGGTGAGCTCACGACCAACCACAAGGGAGATTTCAATATTTTGAGATGACGATATGGCGAGCAAGTCGTTCAAAGATTTCAAAATTCTGTGGCAGGATTCGTAGAAAATTACCGGGTATTTGGAGCTGATAACTTCCTCAAAAAATTTCTTGCGTTTGTTTTTGGCCGGCGGAAAGCCCAAAAACAAAAACTTGTCCATTGAAAAGCCGCAAACACTGGCGATGGCCGTAATGGCTGAAGCCCCGGGTATTGGTACTATCTTCACTTGTTCACCTAATGACTTAACCGCCTCTTCCACCAATTTACCCCCCGGATCGGAAATGCCAGGCGTACCGGCATCGGAAACCAAAGCGATATTCTTGCCCGCTTGCAACATTTCAATAATCTGCTCCACTTTAGCCAGCCATGAATGCTGATGATAAGAAATAAACGGTTTTTTTACGTCAAAACGAGTGAGCATTTTTTGGCTCACTCGCGTATCTTCGCACAAAATGCAATCAACGGATTTTAAGACATCCAGCGCCCTTTGGGAAATATCGCTCAAATTGCCAATGGGCGTAGCCACAATATACAAAACAGACATAATTAAATGATTAAAAATTGGCTTCGGAATCCGCCTCCACGGCTTGTTCTTTTCTGCGTAATCTCACCAAATAATCTCTGACAATCTCATAAACAACGCCCGCCAATGGCATCGCCAATATGGCCCCAGCCAACCCCCATAGCTTGCCGCCGATAACCAAAGCAATCAACACTAAAACCGGAGAAAGCCCCGCGAATTTTTTAAATAAAAACGGCAACAAAACATGATTTTCCAACTGCTGGATAAGAGCCACCGCCAAAACTACAATCGTCGCTTGCCAAAAAGAACTAACGGCAGTTACGGCAAATATCGCCAAACCAGAAAATACCGGCCCGATGAAAGGCACTAAATCGGCCAACCCGGCGATTAAACTCAAAACAAAAGCATACTTAACGTTAAAAATCGCCAGTATCAAGTAGGTGGCCAAGCCGATAAATACCGCTCCGATAACTCTGGTAATAAACCAAGCGCTGATTTTCTTTCTGGCCCTCCTCCATAAACCCAGCAAATACTCGTTATGCCTTACGGGCGAAAAGATATGAATCAACTTTTCTATAAACTTGCCCTCCCATGACATAAAGAACGCCAAGGCAAAAACCATAATAGTTGAGGCCACCCCGCCAAACAAAGCAAATAAAGCGTTGGTTACGCTGCCGCTGGCTTTGGTGAGGCCAAGCTCCACGGTGTTCATAAAGGCATCAGCGCTGGATATAGCCCTTAGATCAAGATTGATGCCGAACTTGCCTAAAACAGGCACCACCTTTTTCATATATTCAGGGAAATGCTGAATAAAATCCTGCAATTCATCAAGCAATATGGGGGCTATCATATAAATGAAAAATCCCACCAAAGCAAGAAAACCTAGATATAAAAAAGTAGTGGAAAGCAAGCGCGGTATATGCTTCTTCTCCAGGAAATCAATAATGTAATTAAAGAGCACGTTGATAATCAAAGCAAAAATGAACCAAATAATAATATCTTTAATGACAAAAATCACATAAAGCAAAACCACGGCCACTAAAATCTTTATAATCGCCGCCCAACTTATATTAAAAGAGGCACCTTCAGTTTGATTACGGAAAATCATATTCTTTGAACTATTTCACTACGAAATAGCTTTGCAGCCAGCTCTTAATAATTTTTCAAAATTTTCTTTTTCTTCATGCGGGCCCAAAATAGCTAAATTCAATTTTGCCGGTTGAAAAATTTCAACCGCCAATTGCTTAATATCACCAACCCGCACTTTATCAATTTTGGCACATTTTTCCTCCAACGTCAAAATCTTGTTTTCCAACAGCTCCTGTCCGGCAAAAAACATTGCCTGGGCGTCAGAGGCCTCCAAGGACAAAACAAGCACGCCTTTCAAATAGTCCTTGGCCTTTTGCAGTTCAGCAATACTCACGCCTCTTTCTTTTATCTTTTGGTATTCTTTCAAGATAACTTTAATCGCTTGGGCTGCCTTTTGGTTGGGCACGCCCGCCTGCGTCATTAAAAAACCGCTGTCAGCGTAATCTTCAGCTGAAGTGTGAATATAATACGCCAAACCCCGCTTCTCTCTAACTTCAGTAAAAAGCCGAGATGACATATTGCCCCCCAAAATCACCGCTAAAATTTCTTGAACGTATTTTTTAGGATGAAAAGTATTTAACGCGCGAACCCCCAAACATAAATGCGTTTGGTCGGTTTGTTTATGGTGCACCAAAATCCGCGGTTCGGTTTGTTGCTCTTTTGTTTTAACTTTTTTGGCGGGCACGGCTTTGTTAATGCCGCGAAAACTTTTTCTAACTTCTTCTTCAATTCTACCCACTGGAAAATTGCCCGCCACCGCCACCACTGTATTATGGCTGGAATAATGCCCTTTTAAGTAATCAATGAAGTTTTTTCTTTGCAATCGCAAAATATTCTCTTTAGTGCCAATAATATCCCAACCCGCGGGCTGGTCGCCGTATAAAAGCCGCTCCCATAGCTCGCCAATGTATCTCATCGGCGTGTCTAACATCATATTGATTTCCTCTAAAATTACGCCCCGCTCCCTTTCAATTTCTTTTGAGGGCAAGACCGAATGTAAAAAAATATCGCTTACCCAATCAAAGGCAAGGGCCCAATGGCTGGCGTCAACCTTAGCGAAATAACCGGTTAGCTCTTTACTGGTGAAGGCGTTATAGATACCGCCAACCTTATCCAATGTTTCGGAAATTTTCAAAGCGGTTGGCCGTTTCTTGGTGCCCTTAAAGAGCAAATGCTCCAGAAAATGGGAAACGCCGTTGGTGTTTTTGGTTTCGTATTTACTGCCAGCCCCCACCAAAATCATCACCGTGACGGCCTTGGTGTTTTGATTGGGCACTAAGATTAAACGCAAACCATTTGGTAGAATTATTTTTTTATACATGAATTTAATTTTCAATTTATGAATTTTCAATTTTTAAATACCGCCACCTACCGAACTGGTCCTTGTGAAAGCCAAAGTTTTGATAGTCCTGCCGCTTCAGAATACTTTCAACTTCCTTTTTTTGATTATAACCGATTTCAAGATAAATTACGCCGCTTTCCGCCAAAAAGTTTTTGGCTTGGCTTAAAAACTTTTTGATAAAAAACAGGCCTTTGTCTCTCGCGAATAATGCCCGCTCGGACTCAAAGTCCAAAACCGATTTTTGCACTTTCTTTTTTTCAGTTAAACCAATATACGGCGGATTGGCCAAAATCATATCGTATTTTCCGCTGTTGACATCAGATGTCAACAGCTTTTCAAACACATCGGACTTTATAACGCGGTATCGCTTTTTATCAATGCCGTTAATTCTTAAATTCAAACGAATTTGTTTCAAGCAATTATCGTCAATGTCGCAAAAATCGCAATGGCTGTTTGGAATATTTTTCAAAACCGCGATGCCACAACACCCCGAGCCGGCAAAAATATCTAAAACTCGCCGAAGCCCGACTTCGGGAAGCTTCCCGAAGTCGGGCTTTGGCTTTTCTGCTATAACTTGCTTAACCCAGTACTCGGTTTCGTCTCTGGGAATCAGCGGCTTGTGACGCAAATCAATTTTACAGCCGCAAAAATTTTTATAGCCAATCACATAATCAACCGGCTCGCCCTTTCGCAAACGAGTTATATCTTTTTTCGCTCTTGACGTCAACCGTCCGTTGTATTTTTCATTCAACAGCCAAGTGATCGCCTGTTGTATGTTCTCCTTCATAATTTTTAGCTATTAAATAAAACTCTCGGCTGCCCCTGCGAACAGCTTGAGGGCGGTATCTTTTAACTATTTTAAAGTTTTTCTCAACTTCCCTGACAAATTCATCAACATCTGTTCCTTCAAAAATCTTGCAAACGAAATCCCCGCCAACTTCCAGCGCTTGGCAGGCAATTTCAAAAGCCCGTTGGGCTAAATCCAAACAGTCAGCCACGTCTTTTTCATGCAGGCCCGAGGTTCGCGGGGCCAAATCCGAAACAACCACATTGAAAATCGACGGCGCCAGCCGTCGTCCTGAGGCATCAAGCCGAAGGATCTCTTTGGTTGATTCTACGAGACCCTTCGTTTCACTCAGGGCGACACTTCGTGTCAAATCCTTCGGCTCGTCGCTACTCGCCTCAGGATGACAACAACGGATTAAAATATCAAAAAAATCGTCGTCAAAAACGTTTTTTTTAATAAAAACAGAATTGGCGGGCAGATTAACCTTCAAATCTTCAATGTCAACGCCAATCACCCGGCCTTTCAGGCCGACTTTTTTACTAATATAGAGCAACCAAGAACCCGGAGCGGCTCCCAAATCCAACGCCGAGTCGCTCTCCTTAAAAACGTTAAACTTCCGGTCAATCTCCTGCAGTTTATAAACCGAACGGGCCGGGTAGCCCTCGTTCTTGGCTTTCTGGGTATAAAAATCATTTTTACTCAAATCAAGCTTCATATTCTCTCAACATAGCAAATATTAAAATAAAACAAAAGGATAAAACTCCGTTATGAAGATTTATCCTTGAGAACTTCTACAAAAAGAATTTGCTTGCCAAAATCATCTACCATTTTGGCGGTTGGCAACCAAATGTCTACATGCCCTACCGGAACCCCAGTATCACAGAAATGAAACTCTCCCTTAAAACCCTCAATCTTCAGACGAGAGTTAAAAGGAATATTGGGGTCGTTGAGGTTGCCGGCAATAACGTAAGGCCCAACCGGCTTACCCGAATAAGTGGCTTGCCCTTTGGGAAATTTTGGCGGGCCGTAGGCAGTAGCGTGAACTAAAATTATTCTTTTCGCTGGCCCCTCGCCAATTTTTGGCAAAGGCACTGGCTTTGTTTTTATCTCTTGCTGTGAGATAGAACTCCCAAGCGTGGAAACAAAAATAAAACCGGTGAAAACCATTACGCAAAAAAATGCAAAAAAAATTTTCACTATATTCTCCTCTTTAAAGAACTCCGAAAAAACAAAAACTCCACCGCGGAGTTAATATCCCTCAAGAACTAACTATTGTATAACAAAAATAAAATTGCCTGTCAAGCCCATCCCTTAAATAAACTCGGGGCTGATTAAAGATCAGCCCCCCACTAATTACTAACTAAATGATGCTGACGGTGGCTTGCGGCCACCAGCCAGTCCATTCTCCTTCAGTCAGATCCTCTACATAAATAGACCGATCCTCTTTAGAAGAACAAACAAGAATACGTCCCGTAAAAACAATTCTTGATTTCCCTACATTTACTTCTATGATTGCAGGTAGCGCCATTTTCCGCCCTCCCGAAAAAAAATATTAAAAATACAAAAAACCATACAAATTCGTATGATCCATAAACTAATTTCAAATCTACCACAATTTCAAAAAAAATCAAGGCAACGGTTAAGCTATCTTTCCCCTAAGCGCGGTTTTGAGCTCGCTTATTTTTATTCGTTCCTGCTTGGCGGTGTCGCGGTCGCGCAGGGTAACGGTTTCGTCTTGCAAGGTATCAAAATCACAAGTTATGCAAAACGGTGTTCCCACTTCGTCTTGCGCGTAATAGCGCTTGCCAATATTACCTCTATCATCCCAAGCGCAGGTAAATTCGCCTTTGAGTGTTTCAAAGACTTCGCGGGCTTTCGCTACCAATTCGGGCTTGTTGGCCAACAACGGAAATACCGCCACTTTGTAGGGAGCCAAAGATGGCTTTAATTTTAAAATCACCCTGTTGCCATCTTCGCTATAAGCATCACAAAGCAGAGCCAAAATAGTCCGTTCTACGCCAAAGGTTGGCTCAATTACATGGGGCACATAGCCGTCTAAATCCAATTTATGGGCAGTCAAATCATAATTTGTACGGTAGGCCAGGCCATATAATTCTTTTTGGCCGAAAGGATATTTATATTCAAAATCAATTGTTTTTTTTGAGTAGTGCGATAATTCTTTTTTTTGATGCTCCCTCACAACAAAATTTTCTTTTTTGATGCCAATGTCTAAAAGCCATTTTTCCATTTCGTTTTGCCACCGGTTAAAACGTTCCTCCCAGCCATTCTCCTCAATGAAATATTCAATTTCCATTTGTTCAAATTCCAACACGCGAAAAATAAAATTACCCGGGGTGATTTCATTACGGAATGCCTTGCCAATTTGCGCTATGCCAAAAGGCAACTTTAAACGCGTGGTATCTTGAACATTTTTAAAATTAACAAACATCCCTTGAGCGGTTTCCGGCCGCAGATAAACAGTGGCGGTTTCATCTTCCACCGGGCCGATAAATGTTTTGAACATTAAATTAAACTGGCGCTCATCAGTAAAAACCTTACCGGAGCACTCTGGGCATTGATTGTTAAAATTCTCTTTCAAATGGTCGGCGCGCAATCTAACATGGCATTTCTTACACTCAACCAGCGGATCAGTGAAACCCTTTAAATGGCCGCTGGCCTGCCAAACCTTTGGATTCATCAAAATAGCCGAAGAAATACCAACGATATCTTCTCTGTCTTTGACAAATCTTTTCCACCATAATTGCTTAATATTATTAACTAACTCTATACCCAAAGGACCAAAATCCCAGGTGTTAGCTAAGCCGCCGTAAATTTCAGAACCAGGAAAAATAAATCCCCGCCGTTTGCACAAGGAGACAATCTTTTGCATCGTATTATCTTGAGACGTTTTATCAATCATATAATTATTGGCCCGCTTCCACTTCGCTGGCTTCTTTGGGCAGTTGAGGCCCGACTGCCGCTGAACTAATGGTTATAGCTTTAGTTTTTTCAGAAATATCTTCGCCGGTAAAAGCGTCTTGCGCTGTAATTTCGGCCTCGTTAACTAATATGCCGGCATTGGTTGTTGAGGCGTTATTCATATCAACTTCAACCTGAAACCATAAACTTGATAAATTGCTTGCAGGATTTTCTGAAGTCACAAACGCGGGAATACTGCCAATGCTCCAAACAACCTGGCGCGAGGACGGGTCAAAAGTAAACTTGGCGTCAATTGGGCTAGTACGGCCTGTCGGACGGACATTGCTCGGCAGGGTAGCCCTAACCTTCACATTATCTAAATCATTCCAAGAATTTTCTATTTCCCAAAAAATAGAAAACGTATTGGCAATAGCGCTCGCTGGCCCGGAGCTATTAAATTGAGCATCTTGAAAATAGGCATTCTGAACCACAGCCACAGTAGAATTGATTTTCATCTCAAACACTTTTTGCGCGCCCCCAGCGGTGATTTTGTCCACTAAAACCGGATTTTTTCTTTCGCGGCCGTTCAAACCATCTTTTGCTTTTATCCAAAATTCCACCTTGCCTTCTTCGTCGGGGTCTAAATAACGCAAATCAGAAACGTTTTTCCAGTCCCAAATAATTGAATTGTCGCCCTTGCCAACATCGCCGCTAAGTGTTCGCAAGGTATCCAGATCAAAAAAGTCGCTTTCCAAACTTAACAACAAAAACCTTTTCTCAATGGGCTTTTTACCTATATTCTGAAAGAAAATTTCATAATGTAGTATATCGCCAATATTAGCCACGTAATTCTGCGAACCATTAACCATTTGTGAAATATATAAAGAGGGCTGGGTTATTTCCACGCCTTGAGCCGCATCTTTGAGCGCTATGAAAGTGTCATCCTTCACAATGCCCAGCTGCGCCCTGAACATTTTCTTCTCGCCTTCTCGGCCTTCAATGTTCCCCCTGATGGTAATACGGCCGCCATCGGCTGACGAAAGCGGCTGGGGCTTCCATTCGTTTTCGCCTAATGGCTTGGGGCTGGCGGTAAAAAAGCGAAAATCCTCGGGATAAAAAACCTTCACCCGCAAATTGTCCAAAATGCCCTGCATATTGGAAAAATAATTTAAAGAAAATTCCAAATCATCGCCGGGTTCGGCTTTAGCGGGTAAATCAAACTCAAAGGTTAAGGGCACGAACTGGATTTGCGAGATAAAGCTGGTTTTGCTTTCGTATTTTGCTTTCAAATTCTTGGGCTGGTAGGTTAGCCAGGCCTTGGCTTCCAAATTATCGTTTTCTTTGCCGAAAAGCCGCGCTTTAAAACTTACGATGCGCTCCTCTCCGGGATAAATATCTTCAATGGTCTGCGTAACGCGAGCAAACTGATTTGTTGAGGAAGCAATCACCGAAGGCATAGCGTTGGCGGGGTATTCAAAAACCAGCTCGGGCTTTTCCAGCCGCGCCTTACCGTTGTTTTTAAATTTCACTAAATATTCAATTTCCTCGCCCGCTTGAGCGCTGGCGGGCCCTAAAATTTCTAACTTCAGGGCCTCTTTAGAATAAACATTAGTTTTCCAATACCAAACGCCCGCTATGACTATAGCCAAAGACAAAATGACTAAAAAGGCTGTGCTCTTACGCATAATTTTAATAGTTATTAAAGCTATGATAACCGCTAAATCACTAAAATACAAGAACTCACAAACTATTTTCCCGCAGGAAGCCGCAATAATTGTTTGAAATTTCCAAAAGGTTCCGCTGCGTGTCCTCTCTAATCTTTAGTTTCCCGGATAAATCCCAGCCGTCTTTAAGATACACCCGCAAAACTTTCACTGTATCAACACAAATATTGCTCCATAAGCCATTTTTTAGGCCATTGCTTGAAAAACATCTCCAACAAACCACCCCGCCCTCTTGAGGCACAAAGAAAAATGTTTCGGGTAAAAGCTTTTTTTCGCACAAAGGGCAATGATGCAATTCAGGCGGATAACCCAATATTGCTAAAAAATTCCACAAAAAATAATAGAAAAGCGCTTGGGTGGTTGGGTAGTTGAGCGGTTGAACAAGGTTAACCCTCTGAAACGCGTCCAGCAACAGCTGCCAGATCTTCGCGTCTTTTTCATCCTTAGTAATAAAAGAGTCGGCTAGTTCAGCCACAGCGGCCGCTGTGGCTAAGTACCGCGAGCTCTGACGAATGTTGCTGAATTTATCAATCATTAAAGCATCGGTTAATGTTTTAAACCGCTTGCCCTGAATAAACTCTATCTCGGAAAAATAAAAAACGTCCGCTCCGGAACGCAACTTAGAAGTTATCTTACGAACGGCTTTGGCTAAAACATCAATCTTGCCAAATTGCTCCGTAAAAATCGTAAAAAGCTGGTCGGCCTCGCCCTGATTTTTCTTTTTCAAAAAAATCCCTTTAGTTCTATAACGCTGATGCATGAAAATAATAGCTCAAAAAACGCAAAGTTAAAAGTTAGATTTTCGCTATAGCCAGCCAAAGAGACATCACGTCAACCTTAGCCTCTTTCTGGACTAAAAACTCGCCTTGTTTCTCGGGATTTTCTTTGAGGGATTGCAATTTAGTAGTTTTTAAAATCTGCGCTTGATTCCTCCTGATAATTTCAGCCAATTCATTTTGGCTGGCGAAATATAAAACAACCATATCCTTGGGCGTCAAGCCGGCTTTTTTGCGCAAATCCTGAATATGCCTGATAATTTCCCGCACCCGCCCCTCTTCTTTTAACTCGTCAGTTATAATTGTGTCTAATTCAACCGCCCCCTCAATATTTTCGTCAAAAACAACCTCTTTAATATTAACCTCGTCTCTCATAAGCTCTGATAATTTTTCATTTTTAATTATCGTTTTTAATTTTTCATTTTTAATTTTTAATTTGCTTAACGCCTGCCGCACCCCGATACCCAGCTCTGTTCTTTTTGCCAACGCCAACGAAACAACTTCTCTCACCGCCTGCATTTCTTGCTCTAATTTTTCATCAATCGCTTTTTTATCATACTGCGGATACTCGCAAAGATGAACTGATTGGGGCATTTCGCCAACTTTCAACTTTTGGTAAATTTCTTCAGCCAAAAACGGCATAAAAGGAGCTATGGCCTTAGTGATAGTTAATAAAACATAATAAAAAACTCGCGATGCTTGTTCTTTATCTTCATTATTTTCCGGATTCTGAAAACGTTTTCTTGAACGGCGCACATACCAAAGCGACAAATCATTTATCCAAAAATCCTCAATGGCCTGACTCGTTTTCGTGGAATTAAATTTTTCCAAGCTCTCGGTCACTTCTTTAATAACATTGTTTAACCTGCTCAAAATCCATTTATCTAAAATATTATCAGATTTGAGATTTAAATTTGAGATTTGAGATTTGAGATTTGAGATATTGCCGTATGTTTCAAAAAACTTAACACAATTAGTTAAAGTCAGAATTTTTCTCTCAACCTCCTTGGCCACATTAAACCCAAACCTCATATCACTGGCCGGATTTTGTTTGACATACATCCAGCGCATCACGTCAGCCCCTATCTTTTCCACACCTTCGTCAAACCAAATGGCATTGCCCTTGGATTTGTGCATCTCCTCGCCTTTTTCGTCAACCACATTGGCGAAACCCAAAAGGTTTTTGAATGGCGGCTTGCCTTCCAGCACCTGACTCATCACCAACAAAACGTAAAACCAATTTTTGAACTGCCCGGGAAAGCCCTCACAAACTAATTCCGCTGGAAACCATTTCTGCCACTCCTTTTTATTATTATGAAAATACGGAATGTTTTCGGAACGATTGTCATCGGAAATCGTTGAAAACGGCACAATACCCGCATCCAGCCAGGGCGTGCCAACAGCTGCCACGCGCGAAATAATTTTCCCGCACTTAGCGCACTTTATTTTCACTGCGTCCAGCCAGGGCCGATGCGGCGAGTGCCCTGCAAAATCCTGCCAGCCCTCAATCGCCCGCTCTTGCAATTCTTCTTTACTGCCCATCACCTCAAAATTGCCGCACGAACATTCAAAAATAGGCAAAGCCAAGCCCCAATAGCGTTTTTTGGAAATCAGCCAGTCATGCATATTCTTTAACCAATCCAGCTCTCTTTCTTTGCAAAAATCTGGCAGCCAATTTATTTTCTCAACCGCTTTCATCAAGAGTTCACGTAACTTGTCCATGGAAATATACCACTCGTCAACCAAACGAAAAATTAGCTCGCTCTTGCACCGCCAGCAAGTCGGGTATCTGTGTTTATAGTCCTCAATTTTATAAACCAAACCCTTATTCTCTAAATTTCTGAATATCCACTCTCTCACCTCTTCGCTACCTACAAACTTGCCGCTCAAATCGCCAAACCCCTCCCTATAATTGCTTTCGTTATTTGTTAAATCAATCACCGGCATTTTATTATCTTTAGCCAGCTGAAAATCATCAGCCCCGCAACCCGGCGCTGAATGCACAATACCCGTGCCCTCTTCAGCCGTTACTTCTTTCCATAAAACTACCTTGCGAAAAGAGGGAACCTCCTTACTAACAGCGGGTAAGTCGTCAAAAAGGCCAGTGTAAGTTTTGTTTTCCAACGCCTTGCCCTTAAATGTTTCAATAATTTCGCCTCCTTCAATTAAATCAGCTTTGTTTTTTAATAAAATATAAATATCCCCGTTACTATCTTTCACCTTTGCGTAAATCAAATCCGGGTGTACTGATAGAAAAACATTGCCCGGCAACGTCCAAGGCGTAGTTGTCCAAGCCAAAAAATAAGTGTTATTTTCACCAACAACCGGCAACTTGAAATAAACGGCTTTATGAGTTATTTCTTTATATTCCTCGGTTAAAATTTCGTGCTGGCTAATGGCCGTGCCGCATCTTGGACACCAAGCAACCACATCATGGCCCTTATATAAAAGCTTTTTTTCGCGGCAAATTTTCAAAAAATGCCAAATGGCGTAATTATTTTCATCCGAAAGCGTATAGTAAGAATGGCTTTGTTTTATCCAATCGCCCTTCTCGTCAAAATCCGTTTGCCAGTTCCCCCAATCCCGCAACATACCCAGCCGAATGGATTGCTCGGTTTGAATTTTTGAGTATTTGTGCGCCCGCTCTTTGCATTTATTGACAAACTTTTCAATGCCGTATGTTTCAATATCTTTCTTACTCTTAAAGCCCAGCCCTTTTTCCACCTCTACCTCCACCCAAAGCCCTTGGCAATCAAAGCCATTTTGCAATCGCTGGCTAAAACCCTGCATGGCCTTAAACCGCTGGAACAAATCCTTTAATGTTCGGCCCCAAGCGTGATGAACCCCCATTGGGTTGTTGGCGGTAATCGGCCCGTCCAAAAAACTCCAGGGTTTACCCTTTTTGTTTTTCTCTTTTATCTCCCCCAAAAGCCCCATCTCCTCCCAAAACTTCAAAGTTTTATGCTCGCTTTCAATAAAACTGCTTTCCATAAATTAAAAAGTATTTTCTTTGATTTCTAAATGGCAATCTGGAGCCAATTCCTTCAAGGCAGCTTTTAAGCTTTCAATAACTTTTTCAAGATCAAATGGCTCACCCTTATGCCCGGACATATTTCTAATCTAGTTCCCCTGCTTTGGACAATACAATTATTCTCGCCCAATAATTCTTCTAATCTCTCTTCCATTCTTTCATAAAACTTTGGTTGCATTTTTTCTTTCATTTGAAACCTATATTCGCTAGAATCTCCAAGACGAAAAAAAACCGCCCCGGAAGCTTCTTCCGCATTTTTTTCTTTCTCAATATTATCTTCAAATTGGCTTGGCTCTTTTTCCATAAAATTATCTTAAATTACTCCAATTTACTATTTTTTCAGGAAATTATCAAATATAAAAAGTTGGGACGAGGGCAGACCTCGTCCCAACTTTTCAAATCCTCTTAAAGTTTTAGAAACGGATTATCCATTTCAAAATTTATTTTCGGTATGTGGTTGTTAACAAAATTTTCGTCAATGCCGTACTTTTGGGCGTAAATAGCGCCCACGGCGCAAAACAATGCTTTGGCATAATCAAAGCCGAGTTTTTCCGAAACCTCTTTGACTACTTGTTCGCTTTGGCCTTCAACCTCAATCAACGGCTCCAAAAACGGCCACTGATCAATGCAAATTTCGGTTTCACCGATTTTCCAAATCTCTCTTTTTGTCTCCAGATAGGCCTTTTCTTGGCAGCCGATTGTTCTCAAAAAATCAACCGCTTTGTCAAAGTTATCAACATTAAAACAAATCTCCTTTTGTTCGTCTATATTTTTGGTTCCGCCCTCGGGAACAATCTTAAAAGATAAAGTTATCCTGTCGCCCTCATCCCTTACCCGCAAAAACTTATCCTTGTGCTCATGGCCTTTGGGCAAATTAAAAGTATAGCGCTTCATCAAAACCTCCGACTTTGCCAAAATCGCCCCAACTTCCTTGAGCTTTTCCCTTATTCCGTCTTTATTAACATTTATAAATGTTGCCTCGTATTCCGTTTGCATATAATCTTTATTTTCTAAATTTTAGCTTACCAGAGGATCATCTTAACTCCTTGACAAAATACTATTTATTTTGCTAAAATCAAACTATCACGATGAGAGGACTACCAAAGGCCTGTGCCGCGGGAATGCCTCTCATTTTGTTTTTCATTAACATTTTAATTTGTTTCTAAACAATTGAATATTAACAATATATTTACTGAATTTTCTAAGTAAAGACGAATACCGTAAATTCGGCACAATAATTTTAAGAAGTTGATTCTGCTGTTCCAAGTATTCTACCAAACAATGAAAATCGCCGTCTCCTGAAACAATAATCATTGTATCATATTACAATAAAGCGCGCTTCGTCCGCTCTTGCAAATTTTCTAAAATAAATATAAAGCCGTTGCGGCTCCAGAACCAGAGGGGCGGGTGCATATCAATCGGGGCAATGCCGCTGCCCTCCAGCAACTCGCGCCATCTTTGGGAAATTTGGCCTTTAGATAGTTTTCGCGCCTCATTCTCGCTAATTACCCCCAGCAAAACCGAGCACTTAATAATGTGGGTATCGGGCGCTATTTCAATAAAATCCCTGTTGGCCAGAGGCGCTTGGCCATAAGTGCTAATGGTAAAGCTCCAATAATTGAAAATTTTCGGGCCGGATAAATACGGAAACCCCGCGCGATATTCTTTCTGAATTATATCTCTCAATTTCAAAAAATCATAGTTGGCGGCTCGCAGCAGATTTTCCAGTGTGCCCCAATTCTGAAAAACTGTTTTGGCAATTTTTTGCCAAATTTCTATGTGCCTGTTGGGCTGTAAGGCCAGCTTGTATTTTGTTAAACACTCTCGCAAGTCCACTTCGTTCATAGCCGCAACCTCCTTCACAGAAAAAACTTTTCTGGTGGTGGCTTCATCATTGTAAGTTGCCAAAGCCGCTTGCCAAAGCTTGTAACTGTCGCGCTGATAATTTAAAGCCATGGGCAAAGTGAAATAGGCCAGACGTTCCTCTGCCTGATTATCGCTAAATTCCGGATGGCTCTCCTCGGGCATTTTTGTCTGCCCTAACTCGCCACTTTTATAAGCCACCAACAATCTCCGGCAATTATTAACGATTTCATCTCTGTTCATATAAGATCTAATTTATACCTGCTGGACTCAATGATTTTCTTGGGATTTAAAAATAGTCTTTCTTTCAATTGCTGCGCCAATAAACAATCGCCCCGCAAATGCGTATGCAAATCAATAATTGGATAACTTAATTTCATTCTTAAAATGTTTTTACAAATCTAACATTTCTTTTTAGCAACAAGCCCTTCTCTTTTAAAAGTTTTTCCTGACTTTTTGGAATCAGCTTAAATCCTATTTTTTTATGAGCCCTAACCGAAGCGATATTAGCCATCGCCACTGTTGAATAGATCTTTTTAATTTTATATTTCTTTGCCAACAGCTTTAAAGATTTCTCAAAAACACCCCGCCCTCTAAAATCCTGATGAATGCCAATTTTTAAAAAGTATTTTCCTGATTCCTTTATTTTGAATCCGATAACTCCCGCCTTGAGCCCGTCTGACATAATCGTATAATAAACTCCCTCATCTTGGCCAAGGTGAATTTTTTTATAATCCTTAATTGTCTTCAAAAATTCACCGTCAAAACTAATAAAACTTATACGACTCATAGTTTCCTATTTCTCTAATAAAACAAAATCAATGGTGTTAAAATGATTTTATTTCTTTGATAATCTTTTTAATTTCTTTTAATGCTTCGGGGTTCTTAGCGATGTCATTAGTGTTTTGCGCCTTAAAACAATGACTGCCTATAGTTTTTATGCCGTGGATTTGAGCAAAATCTTGTAATATCTCAACAACAGGTTGGGAGTTTTCAACTTCGCCGCCGCCCGCCACGACGAAAAACGCTTTTTTGCCTTTTAGAGCGCTTATTTCATCTTCATAGAAGAAAGGAACTGTGCGGTCAATGAAATCTTTAAGCAAGCCCGATACATTATCAAAATAATTGGGCGAGCCGACAATTAAAACATCAGCCGATTGCATTTTCGGATAAATGGCTTGCATATCATCCTGCTGAACGCATTTTTTGAGTTTGTCGCAACTCAAACAACCCTTACAATGGTTAATACTCTTTTCACGCAATAAGATTAATTCTTTTTCTTCAGGCAAGGCCTCAAAAATTTTCTTGAGGATAAATTCCGTATTGCCTGACCTCGGGCTGCCGGAAATGATTAAAAATTTAGACATAAAGCGATATTTTGAAATTTAGATATTTAGAGATTGCGAAATAAAAAAGATTACTTTTCTACCTTAAACATCTTGCCGTGGCCCGGGATTATATAGTCGGCTAGGGCTAAAAGTTTTTTGCGGCTTTGCAATAAGGCCAGTTTGTTTTTCACAAAAGGGTCTTTTAGCTTTAGCAAACTTTTTTTGTCGGTTTTTTGTTTTTGGTCGCTCCACCACCAAAAAACATCGCCCGCGACCGCAACCCTTCCTTTGGCGGTTTGCACCAACAAAGAGCAATGTTCGTGGGCATGCCCGGGCGTTTTAATAACCCTGATGTTTGTTTTGGGCAGCTTGCCCCCTGAATAGTCAATTATTTTATCGCCGCGGCTTATCGTGTCGCCGTCATAAATATCGTTAGTGGGAAAAAGACGGATGTTGAGCAAGTGGTCTAAATGATAATGAGTGAGAAAAACAATGTCTATATCGGCGGGCTTAATCCTTTCTTTTCTTAAAGCCCCCAACAGCGCTTTGGCGTTAGTTCCCGGGTCAATTAAAATTTTAGTGTTACCGTCAAACACCAAAACAGAACTGGGCGAGGCGGGATGCCCTTTCTTTCTGCGATGAGCGTAGCCCTCAACTAAAATTTTAATCTTGGCCATACCTGAAGTGTTATTCGTTCATTTTAGCTAAATTTTTCCCTATTTTCAATATTGCTGGAAAATACATTGAATGCTAAACTAAAAATAGAGGGTTATCTCACTAACCCGCATTATGAATATATTAGCGGAAAATAGAAAAGCGCTGTTCAACTATAAAGAGCTGGAAAGATTTCAAGCGGGCATTGTATTAACGGGTCAGGAAGTGAAATCAATTCGCAGCGGACGCTTGGGGCTGGCTGGCTCCTTTGTAACCCTCAAGGGCGAGGAGGTTTTTTGGATTGGCGCGCACATACCGCCCTACCAGCCCAAGAATCTGCAAGAGGGCTACAGCCCCGAAAGAACCCGCAAATTGCTTTTAACCAAGCCGGAAATCAAACATTTAATCGGTCAAGCGCGGCAAAAGGGCTTGACGATGATACCCACAAAAGTGTATACTGGTGGCAACAAAATCAAGCTTGAGTTTGTTTTAGCAAAAGGCAGAAGCAAGATTGATAAACGAGAAAAGATAAAAAAACGAGAGGTTGAAAGAGAAATCCGACGAACGTTCAAAAATTAAGGGGGCGTATTGTTTTGACAGCCCTTAGATCGTAATAAGCAGGTGGAGTTCCAAAATCTCCTAAAACTTTTGGAAAACATTAAGTGCCAATATTTTTCAAGTTGAGCAACCAGCTTTAGCTGTTGCTTAAGCACTTTTCTCGCTTTTAGCGAGAACATCCTTGCTACTGATTCCTGATAGGTAAACGAGGGTGTCATATTATCAGGATAGGCGGCCAGAGGCCCTGGCTGGCTGCTGAAACTAAGGGGATCGGGCCGGCAGTATATTTTGTCCGCTTTTTAGACAGCCAGCCTTAAAAAAAATAAACGGACTAAACTTGTAGAATTATCACGAGCCTGAATGCTGCACGAGGGTTCAATCCCTCCGTCTCCACTATTAAAAATTATCAATGATTGATAATGGACTAGTTGCGAAATTAATAATTTAAGAAAAAGAAATTTGCGCAAAAGAATAATATACAACAATTTTATTCGCTCTTCTAAGTTGCGGCTGATTGATGAAAGCGGCCAACAATTAGGAGTGGTGAGCTTTGAGGAAGCCAAGACAAAAGCCCAAGCGTTAGGGCTTGATTTAATTCAAGTGACTGAAAAAATAGACCCGCCTGTTTGTAAAATAATGGATTATGGCAAATATGCCTATCAATTAGAGAAAAAAGAAAGAAAAGGCAAGCACCAAAAAGCCGGCGAACTAAAAAACATTCGCCTTACTTTCGCCATCTCCGAACACGACTTGGAAACAAGGGCAAAAGCCGCGGTGGAATTTTTGCAAAAAGGTTATAAAGTGCGCTTGGAAATGCGCTTGAGGGGCCGGGAAAAATATTTAGACAATTTCTCCCGCGCGAAAATCAGTAAGTTGTTAGATGTTATTAAACAGGCCACTCCTATTAAATTTGAAAGAGAGCTAAAAAAAGAACCGCGAGGTTTTTCAGCAATTATCGCTAAAGAATAATTATATGAAAACGAGGAAGGCGTTAGCCAAAAGATTTAAAGTTACAAAAAATGGAAAGATTATGCGCCGAGTGAGCGGACAAAATCATTACCGCTCCAAAAAAAGCGGCAAGGTTATCCGTCAGAGAAGGAAAATGATTGAAGTGCCCAAAACATTGGCGAAAAAATTAAGAAAAATGGGGCTGAAAGCATAGTATGCTTTCAGCGGGCAGTTTAGGTCGCCTGAGGCGACCGTTAAAAAATGCCCCGGGTTGCGCGGAAAAATTATAAAAATTATGCCAAGAGTAAAACGAGGAACAACAGCTAGCAAGCGCAGAAAAAATGTTCTAAAAGACGCCAAGGGCTTTCGTTGGGGCAGAAAATCCAAATTTCGCTTAGCCAAACAGGCCTTGCAAAAAGCCGGCGCTTACGCCTATCGCGACAGAAAGGTAAAAAAAAGAACATTCCGACAGTTATGGAACATTCGAATTTCAGCTGGTTGCCGGCCGCTGGGCATTTCATACAGCAAATTTATCGCTGGCCTAAAGAAAAATCAAATTGAAATTGACCGAAAAGTTTTAGCCCAACTGGCTCAACAACAACCCGAGACATTCGCCCAAATTGTTGAAAAAGCAAAGGGCTGATAATTAATAGTTGATAATCAAAACTCCTCCGCCTTAGGCGGGGGAGTTTTTAGTTGTTACAATAGAAAGCTTACCTAAATAGCCACGAAGACAGCACCCACATAATTATAATAGCGCCAATGCCCAAAATAACCCAAGAAACAGGCACTTTTTCCGGCGGCTTTGGCGAAGAGGGCTGGGGCGGTTGCTTTGGCTTATTATTTTTGGACATAAAACAGTTGATAAACAGCAGCCAATAACTAATAATTTATTGCGCCCGCGGCCATTTGGCTGTACCAAAGGGGTCTTTCCGCTTGCAGGGCCTTAAACTTATTGGATTGATAAATAATGATAGCGCCCAAGATGAAAGCTATTCCGGCAACAAGGGATAAGGCTAAAAAGCTGGAAACGCGACGATTGAAAAATAATGAGAGCATAACAAGGATTACTGGCCGATTAAAAATCTAATTACGTGATAAATAAGCCGGGTGCAAAGCGCCAAGGTCAAACCAATTACTGACCAAACAATTATCTTTGTGGCGCTAGATGCCTTTTTGAAATCTCCTCCGGCCGTAAAAAATTTAAAAGCGCCAATCAAAATAAACAAAGGAGCAAGGATAAGCCCGAAATAAAAAATCCAATTGGTGGCTCTATCAATAATACCTTCTTCGTTGCCTTCGGGATTATTACGAGAACAGACACAGGCCGTGCCCACCGGCATAGTATAGGTAGCCATATCGCCGCAATACTGCGCGCAATCATTTGCTATTTCCTTGGCCAGAGAGAAAAATGGCGCTATCAAACCGCCAAACAGCAAAAACAAAATAAAAAAGCAGAAAAACTTTTTGATAAACATATTAGCCCACTAAAATCATTTTAATAATCGCTGTTATGCCTTTGGCAAACAAAATAATAGCAAAGCCAATAACAGTCCACTGAATAATACTGCCGCCCAGCTTGCTCTGTTTGGGGCTGCCCGCGGACGTAAGAAACAAAAAAGCGCCGATAATAATCATTAAAGGGGCCAAAATCACACTGATGTAAAAAATATAATCTACAGCGGACTTAATAAAGCCCTCTATGCTGGTATGGCTGGAAAACGGGCAGATAACATCTTTACACTCAAGGGCATTCGTTGAGCCCGGAATACTTATTGGAAAGCAAACGCCGCCGCCGGGAACTTCGCCTGTTTGGCCTTTATCGCAAGTTCCGTCGCCATAGCAACAGCAACATTGTTCGTTGGCTGTCGCGCATTCACCGCCGTCTTTTGTGCACGACTTACCCATGGCCCAAACCAAACCGCTCCAACCGCTGAAAATCAAAATAATCGCTAATATTGCTAAAATTTGTCGGGCTCTAAGCATAGAAATTTGTTACTCTTTTATAAAAAGTAGGCCGTAATGATAGGACTCCACCGGCAAGTCCTTCTCAAACCGCAAATGGAATTTGGCGGCAATATCTTGCGCCTGCCGGGCGGAAATCTTGCCTTCTTTGGGGCCCAAGGCGGCCTCGGGCAGCCAATCAACTACCAACAATTGCCCGTCTGTCTTCAAAATACGGCTGATTTCTTTAAAAGCCGCTTCTCTATCGTCAACTTGGAACAAAACATTAGTGATTAAAGCAAAATCGCACGACTCGCTGGAAATTTTAAGCGCGCCCGCCTCAATATCGCCCACAACCGTTCTAATGTTATTTAAGCCCAAGGAACGCGCCTTGCCCTGCAAAGCCGACAAGGGCTCTTCTAAAATATCCACCGCATAAACAAAACCATCTTCCAAAATTTTAGCCAATGGCAAAGCCCAGCCCCCACTGCCCGAGCCAAAATCCACGGCTGTCATTTCCTTTTGAAGACCTATTTGATTGAGGGTTTCGGTTGGATTGACGAACATAAAAACAAATCTAATTTTTAGTTTTTCGTTTCCGGGGCATCTTCAACCTTTTCGCCTATTAAGCAAGTTCCGGAGGCCACTTTATCCCCGGCTGTAAGCCGCATCACCCGGACGCCCGAAGCCGCTCGGCCATGAATGGAAATTGACTTCAAAGCGCTTCGTATCACCTGGCCCTTCTTGGAAATAAGCACTAAATCCTCGTCTTCCGGTTCTAAAATTTTAGCAAAAACAATTTTGCCTGTTTTGTCATTGATTTTAGCCGCTTTGATGCCGCTGCCGCCCCTATGCTGGAGCCGATACTCTTCTATGGCCGTCCTTTTGCCGAAACCGTTCTCGGTAATTATCAATAAATATTTTTTTGACTCTTTTTCCCCAACTTTTAACTTTACACTTTGAACTTTTAACTTGATAATGTCCATAGCGATAATCTCGTCGCCCTTGCCTAACTTCATACCCTTAACACCGCCAGCCCCCCGGCCCATAGACCTAACATCGCTCTCTTTAAAACGAATAGACGGGCCATTTTTAGTTACTAAACTAATCTCATCGCCCTTGTCGGCTATCTTAGCGGAGCGCAAAGAATCTCCCGCTTGAAGCTTTATGGCCAACAGGCCATTTTTGCGAACATTCTTAAAGGCCGAAAGAACCGTCTTCTTAATTATACCATCTTTCGTAACCATAACTAAAAACTTATCCACCAATTCTTCGTCTTTTTTAGTATAAGAGATTAAACTTAAAACCTTGTCCTGCGAAGTAACCTCAATAAAATTTAACAGGCCTCGCCCCTTAGATACCCTTGTTAACTCCGGTATTTCCCAAGCAAAGCACTGAAATATCTTGCCAGAGTCGGTAAAAAACATCATTTTATCCAAAGTGTTAGCCACCACGAAATGCTCCACAATATCCTCTTCGTTAACCTCCAAGCCAGAAACGCCCTTGCCGCCTCTCTTTTGCGTGCGATAAACCGATGGTTTCATTCTTTTGATAAAGCCGCCTTGCGTTACGGTGATAATGGCTTCTTCTCGCGGAATTAAATCCTCGTCGCCAATTTCACCCACCTTGCCAGCCATCACCTTTGTTCGCCGCGCGTCTTTGTATCTCTCAAGCATCTCCTGTAATTCTTTCTTAATCACCTCTTTTAATTTTTTAGAGCTGCTTAAAATAAGGGTGAGCTCTTTTATCAGCTGCTCAATTTCGGCCAACTCTTTTTCAATTTTATCGCGCTCAAGTTTAGCTAACTGCGACAGGCGCATTTCCAAGATAGCCACAGCTTGAATTTCAGTGAATTTGAATTTCTTTTGTAAATTAATTTTTGCCTCATCTTTGCTGGCCGACTGTTTAATGACCTTAATAACCTCGTCAATGTTCTTAAGGGCTTTCATCAAACCCTCCAAGATATGCGCCCTGTCCTTAGCCTTTTGCAGCTCAAAACGAGTTCGACGAACCACTACCTCTTCTTTATGTTTTAAATAAAAAGTTAAAACATCTACCAAAGACAACACCCTGGGCTGTATGCCATCTGCCAAGGCAAGCATATTGAGGTGAAATGTTTTTTGCAGGTCGGTGTATTTAAAAAGGCCGTTAAGCGCTTTCTTGGGGAAGGCCTCTTTTTTGAGCTCTATCACAATACGCATTCCCTCTCGGTCGGATTCGTCTCGGATGTCCTTAATGCCGTCAATCCTTTTATCTTCCACCAATTTGGCCATTTGTAAAATCAAAGAAGATTTCTGCACCTGAAAAGGTATCTCCGTGATAATAATCCGCGAATTGCCTTTTTTGGTCTCTTCAATATCCGCCTTGCCCCGCGTCAAAATCGGACCCTTACCCTGCGAATAAGCCGCGAGAATGTCTTTTTTGCCATAAATAATGCCGCCGGTGGGAAAATCCGGACCTTGAAAAAATTCAAATAAATCCTCGGTATCCGCGTCGGAATTCTCTAAAAGATAAATAGTAGATTGCAAGACCTCGCCAATATTATGAGTAGGTATGCTCGTGGCCATACCCACGGCAATCCCAAAAGAACCGTTTAACAAAAGTTGGGGCAGGGGGGAGGGCAGAACAGTTGGCTCTTGTCTGGTGCCGTCATAATTAGCTGTAAAATTAACCGTGTCCTTTTCAATGTCGCGAAGCATCTCCTCGCCAATAGGCGACATCTTTGCTTCAGTATAACGGCTCGCGGCCGCGTTGTCCCCGTCCTGGCTGCCAAAGTTTCCCTGGCCCTTCACCAATGGGTATCGCAAAGAAAAGTCCTGCGCCATTCGCACCAACGAATCATAAACCGCCATATCGCCGTGCGGATGATATTTGCCAAGGCAATTATGAACAACCATGCCATTGGCAATGAATTCATGATCTTGCTCCACCTGAAAATCGTAAGTTTTTTCCGAAGCAACCTTTTCTATAGAAGAAACTCTCAAAAAATAAATCTTGCTTTTAATAATGTTATCTAAAAATTCAAAAAGAGGCGAGCCGATCTTGCCAAGTTTTTCTTGAATTCCCCAATCAATTATCTGTGTCTTTCTTAGGGGTTTTTCCATTAAATCCGCGCAATACCTAGTCTTGTAGCCCGCTCTATGTTTTATCCCCATTCTAAATTTATCTCCAACCGCGTCTTGATACCACCCTCCCCCTAAATGACTTTCACTTAACTCCCCGAAAAGCATTCTTGCTCCATAAGGAATAAGGTCGTAAGTATTAAAACCCTGCCCGGCAGATTTGTCCGATATTAATCTCTTTGCTCGTAAATTTTTATTTCTGCTGCCAAGCTGCAAGTTTAACGATAATTTTGCTGAATTATCGCCGCGAATTTCCAAATAATAAAATTTATGAGCGCTCTTTATCATTCTTCCTAAAGCAAAATGGCTCTTTCCTAAACGATTATCAATAAGTTTATGGCTAAATATGCCTTGTGATAAAAGAAGAGTCATTAACTGATTTATTAATTTTTCAGAAATAGAGCCATAATGAATAATTCTTCTCTTGCTATGAATTGAACCATCGCCATCAATTAACCCGCTAATCAATGAAAAGATAACCGTCTTTGGCGAAACAAAAACTTGCGCGGGTATTTCTTTGGTCAGGGCCTTTTTGCCAGCCAGTCCGAAATTCAAAACAAAAAAGTCATTGATGGACTTCCGATTAATTCTTATGCAATATGTCGTGTGCGTTAACAAGTTTCCATTTAGTTTTTTAATTTGATAGTGTTTGGCCTCAATAGTGGGAGAATAAAAAAACTCTTTTTCTAAAATAGCAACGGCTTTTTCAATAATGCCTCTGTCGTTATTGGCAACACTGATGCGAGGATGTTTTTTCCTGCCATAATCATTTGATATTGAACCCTCTGAAATAAAAAGCCCTAAAAAATACGCTAAATTTTCATTTAGGTTTTGCGGCTGTCCTTTCCCGGTTTGTCTTAGTTGCGCCTTATTTTTAATATCAGGGTAATCCGCTTTGACTACAACAAAATCATTTTCAGACAAATCTTTAGCCTCTTTCCAAACAAAATTCCAGTCTGAATCCAAAACTTTAAACTTTTGCGAAAGAGTAGCCACATTTGAAAGGCCGTTGTCTAAGGTCACCTTTAATAAAGGTTTTTCAGGCATCTCATAAAGTTGAGATACCGCCCTAATTCCATTCTGGGTAAAAACCCTATCGCCAAAACAAATATCCTGAATTGGCTTGATGCCCTGTTCCGTTAAAATTGCCGTATCCTTAACAAAACATTCGCCAACCACCGTGGCCGACTTCCTGAATTTAACGTTAGCGCGCAAACCCATATCATACATCGCGTAAAGTATTCTGCGATGAACCGGCTTCAAACCGTCCCGCACATCAGGCAGGGCCCTAGAAATAATTACGCTCATCGCGTAATCCAAATAGCTCTCCTGCATTTCAGCGGTAATTTCTCGGGGCTTGATGTAGCCAACTTCTAAATTATCTTTTATTTTATGCTCTTTTTCTTTAGCCATAAAAAGTTGTTTAACGGAATTTTAAAAATCATCGGGAATGTTTATGGGAATGTCTTCAAAATTGATTTCGCCGGTGCTGGTTGGCATAGAAGAAGTGCTAAAGTCGCCCCAGACCTCCAACAATTCCCGCTGTTCGTTAAAATTTTCTTTTTCTTGCTGTAGTTCATCAAATGATTCGCTAACTTCGGGCGTCATTTCGGGCAACTGTAATGTTGCTGGCCCGCCCTCCTGCTTTAAAGCATCCATTCGCGCCTTAAAATTCCTAAACACCAAGAATACCAACGGCAAAGCCAAAATCAATAAAACAACAAAAACAACAATCCGCCTCTTTTCCTCGTTAAGGCCTTTAATTTTATCAATTGCTTTCATCTAATCCGCCATTTTTATATATTCAGCTAAAATCTTAGCGGCAATATCTCTAATTTTTTGCTCCAGGGCGCCATATTGAGCTAAAACCACCTGGCTATGCTCTTGCAATAATTTACCCCTTTGTTCAAAATCATCATCGGAAACTTTAGAAAGCTTGTTTTCTAACTCATTTAAAAGAGCAGGCCTTTGTCCTTGCATTTCCTGTTCAGCCGCTTCGGTTTGCTCTTCAAAATTCGTGATAATCGGCTTCCCCTCCTTGGCCGTTTTTTTAACGGCTGTTTCAAACATTTCTTTAACTTTCTGGAGAAAAGCTTCACTAACCCCTTCTTCTTTAAACAAATCAGCTAAAATTTTCTGTTCTTCCTGATTAAAGAACTTGGCCTTAATGATGTTTTCTATGATTTGGTCTATGTCTGTTTTTTGTCCGTCCATAAATTTTTATGTATTAATGCCTTTTTCTATTTTCTTTCTTACCTTTTCATTTCTCCCGCGTTTTCTTATCCCTTTTTCTATCGCCCCGCCCCCTCCAACCGAGAACTTAATACCAAACCGAACCGGAGAAACAAGGGTTTCTTTCAAAAAGAATTCAGCCCCGCCGGAAACAACATTCCAAAGCAAAGCCCCAACCTCTTTTCCGCTAACTAATAGTCCGCGCTTCAGGATGTTCCCGATAGGACCTCCCACGCCCCTGAACATATCAATAAAATTTCTATATAATATGTCCTGCAAATCCTGTTTAACGGTATTTTTTAGGATTTGTATCTTGCGTTGCTCCGCTATCTCTAAATGAAACGATTCTTTTATGTCGTTCTGGAATCTTGCGGCCTCTTTTATCTTAAGCCAATCCTGACCCATCCCGGGATTTTCCTTAAAAAAAGCTGATAAATTCCGCGCTTCGGGATCTTTTTCCAACGAAAGCCGCGCCGCCTCATTCATTCTTTCAAGAATTTTTAAAACCAGCTTTTGAGATTTGGCATATTCCTCTATTCTCAAGTCGGCCCACTCTTTTCTTTCCGAATGCTCCATCCTGACGCTCTCGTTTCGCATTTTTTTATCCGAGGGTTTCTTGGGCTCTATGCCGATTTCATAAGGTCTTTTTTCAAATTTAGCTTCCTCATACCATTTTTTGGTATTCGCCATTTCTATGGCCGTTTCTTTTAAACTGTATTCCAACATTTCCCTCACTTGCTTTTTCCGCGCCTGCGCTTCACCGCCAGCCCATTTAAAACCTATCGGCTCGTACTCACCGTTCAAATGCATCTCCTGTTTGGTTCTGGAATCAGTAAAAACGTTAATAGCATCTCCTACTTTTCTCAAATTATCAACATTTAAAGCGGCGGCTAACTTTAACATCTCCCGCTCTACTTCTTTTTTTAACGAGTCTATTTCGGATTCTATCTCTTTTTTTCTTTGCTCTGGCAATGTCTTTTCTTCTTTTGACTTTTCTACGTACAGTTCATTCAATCTTTTTTCTCTTTCTTCCCCCCGCCTAAGGTATTCTGAATCCGAGATACTTGCCCCAGAAGTAGCGACGCGCTCCACGCGCTTTTTCAAAATCGTTCTTTGGGCAAAGCCGACCGGATGCTCTTCTTCGTTTATAAATGTCATTTGTTGATCCTCTTTTCTCTGGCCTTCTCGATTTTTTATAAGCTTTTTTTCAAGCCGGCCCCTTTGTTCCTTCTTGTGTTCTTCGTCGGGCTCTGTTTTAAGCTCTTCTTCAAGCTCTTTCCTTCGCTCTTTCTCATCCTCTTGCAAAAAATCGTTCTGATCTCGCCTATTTTTAAGCTCTTCTTCAAGCTCTTCAAATTTTATTTTGCGTTCTTCCTTGCTTGGTTCATTTTTAAACTCTTTCCCCAAATCTGTTCTACGTTTTTGCTCATATTTTTTTATAAGCAATTTGAGGACTTTATTAGGATTTGCGTTAAGAATAGCTGCTTCAATATTTTTTTCATCTTTTACTTTCGCCGCCTCAATAAATCTATCGGCGGCGCGCTCTCCTTTTTCATTTAAAAAAGCGCCAACCCGTTTCCCCGCCTTTTTAGCGCCTTCTTTTATTCTATTCCCAAATTCATGTTCCATAAAAATATAAACTCATAAAGCGCGTTTCTGCGCTCGTTCGCTTAAAAATAAAACTACGGCTCCAAAACAACAATTTTTGTTTCTTCGGCGGGCAAATTTTTGGCGGTAATTTTCAACTTTTTCTCGGGGGCAATATCTTCCTCGCCCATTACCTTTAAAAATCTGTCCACGCCGTCAAGCTCGGCATTTGATTTTGAGCGGGGCAGATTATAGTGCATAGGCACGACAATACGGGGCTCAATTTGCGAAATAATCTCCGAGGCGCCCTTAGCGTCAATGGTAAACTTACCGCCCACCGGCACCATTAAAATATCCACGTCGCCGATTTGCTCCAGTTGTTCGGAGGTTAGTTCCTTCTGCCCCAAGTCGCTCAAATGGCAAACCCTAATGCCTTCAATCTCAATCTTATGAATAATCACCCTCCCCCTCTCCTTGCCGCCTTGCTCATCATGAAAGGCAAAAAAACCTCGCGTGAAAGCGTCTTTTATTTCATACTCGCCGCAAGAATTAATTAAAAACGGATTGCCGCCAACCGCCTTGATATTATTATGGTCAAAATGCGCGTGGCTGACCAATAGAACATCAGCTGTTAACTTGGGCAACCTTAAACCCGTCTCTTCAGAGAACGGATCAATAACGATTGTGGTGTCGCCGCCTTCTTTGTTCTTAGCTATAATCTCAAAACAAGATTGGCCATACCAAGTAATAGTCATAAAGATAATGATTATTACATTTTATCATCATTGTTTGCCTCTTGCAATACTGACGGTTTTTGGGTATTATTGGTTTATAAAAAAAGTATGGTATTAAAAAATCTAAAAAAAATTAAAACTGATTTAGTTTGCCCGCCCAAGGTTGGCGAGCTGGTTGAAGGCATTATTGTTAGTCGCGGTAAAAGCGCTTTGTATCTTGATTTGGGAGCCCAAGGCATTGGCGTTATTTACGGCCGAGAATTTTTTGACGCCAAGGAAGGGCTAAAAAATCTTAAAATTGGCGATACATTAGTAGCCAAGGTTACGAGTATGGAAAACGAAGAGGGCTACCGAGAACTCTCGCTGGCGGAGGCCTCGCAAGAAATGTCATGGGGCAAGCTTAATGAGGCCAAAGAAAGCGGCACTTCTTTTGAAGTTCAAATCAGAAATGCCAATAAAGGCGGCTTAATATGCCCGTTAATGAGCATTAATGGATTTTTGCCCACCTCGCAGCTATTGCCAGAGCACTATCCTAAAGTCACTGGCGGGGACCCTTCAAAGATATCTTTGGAATTGCAAAAATTGGTAGGACAAAAAATCACCGTAAAAATATTTGATTTGGACCCCAAAGAAAAAAAGTTGATTCTTTCGGAAAAAGCCACTAAAAAAGACAGAGCCGAAGAAGAATTAAAAGAATATATGGTTGGAGATATGGTAGATGGTGAAATTAGCGGGGTTACCAGCTTTGGCGCTTTTATTAAATTCGGCAAAGATTTAGAGGGCCTTATTCACTCCTCTGAAATATCCATTGAACCCGACCAAACGCCGGATAAAGTTTTATCAATAGACCAAAAGGTGCAGGCAAAGATCATTGAAATTGCCAATAATAGGATTTACCTCTCATTAAAAGATGAAAAACAAAGTTCTTAAAAATATCATCGTAATTTTTGTTTCTTTCCTGATTATTTCGGGTATTTTTACTTTGCTCAACCCTGGGGCGCTGCAAAAAAATGAAGAAATATCTTTGAGCGTTTTGTCTCAAGAAATTGCCCAAGGAAGCATCAAAGAGATACAAGTGTCGGGGGACAAGATAACCGCCGTTAACAATCAAGAACAAAAAATGGTAAGCCGCAAGGAAACCGGCGTTTCTTTGAATGAAACCCTCAAAAACTACGGCATAACCGAAAACGAGATAAAGGCTATTAACATTACCATTGAAGAAGAAAAACAGGGTCTAATGGGCTGGCTGTTTCCTTTATCTTTGATTCTGCCGGTGATTATTTTTGCTTTATTCTTTTGGATGATAGCTCGGCAAGCCAAAGGAGGCGCCGGGGGCGGGCTTGGCTTTCTAAAAGCGCCCGTTAAGTTATTTGGCGATGGCAAAGATGACAAAAAAACCGAAAAAGTAACTTTTGACGATATAGCCGGCGTTGAAGAAGCCAAAGACGAAATCAAAGAAGTGGTTGATTTTCTAAAAAATCCCAAGAAGTATCAAACATTAGGCGCTAGAATACCCCGCGGCGTATTATTGGTTGGTCCGCCGGGCGTGGGTAAAACGCTTTTAGCGCGAGCGGTGGCTAACGAAGCCAAAGTGCCTTTCTTCTCAATAGTTGGCTCGGAGTTCATAGAGCTTTTTGTGGGCGTGGGCGCGAGCCGCACCAGAGCGCTCTTCTTGGAGGCAAAAAAGCACCAGCCCTGTATTATATTCATTGATGAATTAGACGCAATCGGCAAAATGAGAATGCCCGGTGTCGGAGGCGGCCACGAGGAAAGAGAGCAAACCCTAAATCAAATTTTAGCTGAAATGGATGGCTTTGAGCGAGATACCAATATTATAATTTTAGCGGCCACCAATAAGCCCGAATCCCTTGACCCGGCACTTTTGAGGCCAGGACGATTTGACCGCAGGGTAATGCTTGATCTGCCTGATGTGAAGGGCCGAGAAGAAATCCTGCAAATTCATTGTAAGGGAAAACCGCTGGACACCACAGCTAAAATTAACGAGGTGGCTGAAAGAACGCCCGGTTTTTCAGGGGCTGATTTAGCCAACTTAGTCAATGAAGCGGCTATTTTGGCCGCTAAAAAAAATAAAATAGCTATTTCGCAAGACGAACTTCTGGAATCAATTGAAAAAGTGCTTTTGGGCCCGGAACGAAGAAGCCACTTGCTCTCTGAAAAAGAAAAAAAAATAACGGCTTACCACGAAGCTGGTCACGCTTTGACGGCTACCTCCCTGCCAGCCGCCGAAGGCGTGCGCAAAGTTTCTATTGTAGCTCGCGGTATGGCCGCTGGCTACACTTTGTCCTTGCCAAAAAAAGAAAAAAGGATTAAAACAAAATCAGAATTTTTAGCTGAATTAGCGGTTCTGTTATCCGGCTATACCGCTGAACGACTCACCTTTAAGGAGCTTTCTACCGGCGCCGCTAACGACTTAGAAAAAGCCAGCGAATTAGCCCGCGACCTGGTTACTAAATACGGTATGGCTAAATTTGGGCCGATAGTTTTTGGCGTTAGGGACTCAATGACATTTTTAGGTTGGGAGCAAGAAACAGAAAAGAATTACTCTGAAAAAACGGCTACTGAAATAGACGAGGAAGTAGCCAAGTTCATCAAAAATGCGGAAAGCGCGGCTATTAAAGTTTTAACGCAAAAAAAAGCTCTGCTCGCGAAAATAGCCAAAATCCTCATTGAAAAAGAGACCATTGAAAAAGAGGAGTTTGAAGAGATAATAAAAACAAAGCCCGCCAAAAAGAAACCGGGCGCGTAGCTCAACGGTGGAGCAGGGCCCTTATAAGACCAAGGTTGTTGGTTCGACTCCAACCGCGCCCAATGGCAAACGTTCCTACGCCCTTCAGTCTTTTGAGGGTAAATCAAACAGACAATCAGCCTTCCTTCACTTCGTTTCGGAGGGCGTAAGAATAACTAAACTCCCCGCCTCAGGCGGGTCAATAAGTTATTCTAACGGGCGATTAGCTCAGTTGGTTAGAGCGTCGCATTGACATTGCGAAGGTGACAGGTTCGACTCCTGTATCGCCCACCAGATAAAAAATTTCAAAAAATATTATGACAAAAAAAGAACAATTCACAAAACAATATCTAAAAACTGATTTACCCGACATCAAAGTTGGCGACATTATTAAGGTTTACCAAAAAATTTCCAGCTCACAAGCTGGAACCTCCGCGAAAAAAGGTAAGCCAGTCGCGAAAAAAGAGGGCGAAAGAATTCAAGTGTTTGAAGGTATGGTTTTAGCTATGAAGCACGGAAAAGGGATTTCAGGCACTATTACGGTGCGGCGGGTTATCGGAGGCATAGGCATTGAAAGGATATTCCCTTTACACTCGCCCGCCCTGCAAAAAATTGAAATAGTCGGGCGCAATAAAGTTAGACGCGCCAAACTCTATTATCTGCGAAGCAGAGCCGGCAAAAGAGCTAAACTCCAAAGGAAATCATTCGTGCCGGAAACCATTTCCCCGAAAACCGAAGAATCAACGGAAGCGACTTCCGAATAAAAATCTTTTTCTAAGAAACTAAGCCCGGGTGCTGGAATCGGTAGACAGGCTGGCTTGAGGTGCCAGTGAGGTAAAACTCGTGGGAGTTCAAGTCTCCCCCCGGGCACAGAGTTTTAGTTTAACAGCAGGGTAGTTAGCTCAGCTGGGTTGGAAGGCAGCTGCTTGCCTTCCAACGGGAATTTTAGGCAAAGCATCGCAGCGTAGCGGAGCGCTTGCCCGTAAAAATTCCCCGGCAACCGTATATGCAGCATGATTTCAAATATTACGCAAAACACTTAGAATAAGGGCAGTTAGCTCAGCTGGCCAGAGCGACTCGCTTACACCGAGTAGGTCATAGGTTCGACTCCTATACTGCCCACCTGCGGGCTTATTTGTCTCTTAACGTTGTGTTTTTACGAAAATTAGTTAAAATACAATAATAAACGCCGTGGTAGCTCATGTAGTAGAGCGCAATTCTGAAAAAATTGAGGTAATCAGTGCAACTCTGATCCACGGCACATAATCACCATTTTAACGCGGGTGTCGTATAGTGGTTATTACATCGGCTTGCCAAGTCGAGTACGGCAGTTCGACTCTGCTCACCCGCTCCAACGTTAAAGTAAAATCTCTCAAAAATAGCTCCCACTCCTCACGGAGGGAGCCGTTTTTGGTTAAAAAGCAAAATACCTAAAAACACCTCGCGAGCCAGTATAAACCATTGACTTTTACCGCCAAATATGCTACTATTCACGGCATAGTATGTTGTTAACCCGAAAAACATGCCCGCTGATTTTTACGCTTATTGTGGGCATTATAGGGGTATACTTTTGGCATTTTCAGGCCATCGCGGAAAGCGATTGGGGCTACGTTGACCACCAAGTGCCGCTGGTGAATCAGGCCTTTATCTTACCCTTTGCTAATCTTCCCGGCCCTGATATTTGCCAAAAAGTGACCGTGGTGGTGACGGCCTACTCGTCAACGCCCGAAGAAACCGATGATACCCCATTCATTACCGCGGCCAACACTTCAGTTCGTAACGGCATTATAGCTAACAACGCCCTGCCTTTTGGCACCAGGGTGCGCCTGCCGGAAATTTTCGGCGATGCAATACTGGAGGTTGAAGACCGAATGCACTGGAGAAAAGCCGACAATCACATAGACGTTTGGCTCCCTTCTAAAGAAGAGGCCTTACACTTTGGAGTGAAATTTACCACAATGGAAGTTCTCTCCAACTAATTATTAATAATGAAAACAAAAACTCCCCGCTTCAAGCGGGGAGTTTTTGTTTTGAAGCGTTAAATTTGATAAAGATAAATCGGCGTTTTGCCTTCCGGGCAATCAGCTATTAAGGGGCTCCAGCCAGCCATCGGCCAAGCGTAAACAATCACCTTGGCGCCCGGCTTAAGTTCTTTTTTTAGTTTGGCTTTCATTTTAGCGAAAATCCTAGGCATCAGAAAAAAGTATACTATGTCGGCCTCGCTCAAATCCGCCTTCCAAAAATCCTTAAATTTAACTTGGCATTGCTTTTTAAAAGGAGAACGCCAAACCCGCCATTTAGCCACCCCATAAGGTAAAAGAGAAATCTCAAAGCCAACCGCCACTGCCCCGGCCTCTCCGGCTGCCGCAACTAATCGGCCGTCGCCACAACCCAAATCATAAACTTTCTGGCCGGGCTTAATACCAGCCAATTTCAAAAAACGTTCGGTATCGCTTTTAAAAGTCGGCGCCCAAGGAGCCGCCCGCCAGCCCGCCCAAGCGGCCGTGCTAGCTAAAACCAAAATAATCAATAAAGAAATGAAAAGTAAAATAGTCATTGGAGTAATTTATAAGGCCTCGTATTTTACTTCGTCGGGAAAGAGCAATTGAAAAGGATAGCCCACGTAATTTCGTAAAATCTTACCGCAGCCCAAATCCTTCAAAAATTTCACCATCCCATCGGTAATCATTTTGGGGTCAACGGCTTGCGAGGCGCCCTTATATTCAATCTCCACAAAATCGCCTAAGCCCTTAATCTTATCAATGGCAATTTCATAATCTTGATAAAGATAGGTCTTGCGCGATTTATCTACTATTGCCCGTGATTGAAAATTTAAAGCTTGCAATATCTTTTTTAATTGGTCTGCATCGTCTATTTTCGTTTCATACTCATCGCAATATTGGCTCTTACCTTGCTCGTCATAGTGCCAGTTTTTATAATTAAAAGAAAAAGCTCCGTCGCTGTTTCTTAATCGCAACCACTCCACCGCCGGCCTAACCGCCAAAAAATCGCGATGATGCGGCGTGAAATACTCGTCAATTTGCCGCTTTTCTGAAACAAACTTACCGCTCTTGGTCAAAAAATCCAAGAGCGGTTCAATTTTTTCAACATTTACCTGTATCTCTATTTCAATATCCTTTGGCATAAAATTTTGGTTAGTTTTCAAAGCCAACAACACGTTTTTGCGATTCTGTCTCAACTGTATCGTCAGACGAATGAAGCCCATCGCGCGGCGGGGTTAATTTAAAGATGCCTCTCAATTTCAGCTTTAGCTTAGTAATTATCTCGTAAACGTCCTTGCCCTCCACCAAAAGGACGATGGCTGGCTCCCCTGAAAAATAATTAATAAATCTCCCCATCTCCGCATCCTTGTCTTTTGGCTCTGGAAAACGTTTCTCAATATTTACCTCGGCGTTAGGATAAAAATCCAAAAGAGTTTTTTTATCAAGGACCATCTCCCGCTTGTTTACCACCTTCAAATTATGCTTGAACAGAAACTGTTCAAGCCGTTCCTCATAATCCAGAGCCCCGGGCTTAAGCATAATCAACACCTGCTCAAGGCGCGGCTCCCCTTCCTTTGTCTCTGGAGCCGTTGTTCCGCTCTCCTGGGGCGCTAATTCCTGTTTAAAAAATTTCGGCCCGCCCTCTTTTATCATAAAAATTTATCCTTTGCGAAAAATTTTAAATTTTGCCGTCCCATTCTTGGAAAAACCTGTCCAAATAAATTTCCAAAAACTTATGCCGGCCTTGGGCAATCTTCTTGCCGGTCTCGGTGTTCATACGGTCTTTTAACAGCAAAAGTTTTTCGTAAAAATGGTTAATGCTGGTTCCGTTGCTTTTGGCCTTGAAATAATCCTCTTTTGTTTGGTGCATTACGGGTTTGTTATCAGGGTCGTAAAGCGGCCTGCCAGCGTGGCCCCCATAAGCAAAAGTTCGCGCTATACCCATGGCGCCCAAAGCATCAAGCCGGTCGGCGTCCTGCACTACCGCCCCCTCAATGGTTGGCATTTCACTGGCTACGCCCGCGCCCTTAAAAGATATTTTTTCAACAATCCCGCTAACCTGTTCAACAACTTTTGGGACAACTTGATGCTTAATAAGAATCTCTCTTGATAGCTTTGGGCCAACCGTGTCGTCGCCATCGTGAAATTTCCAATCAGCGATATCATGCAGCAAGGCCGCCAATTGGACCACAAACATATCCGCCTTTTCCTGCTGGCCAATGTTTTTAGCCATTACCAAAACGCGGTAAATATGCCACCAGTCATGGCCCGTGCCCTCTTCGCCCATAATTTCTTTAACCTCTTGGGTAATTTCCGCGATAACTTTGTGAGTATCCATAAAAAATTGTGCCCGGGGGGAGAGTCGAACTCCCACGGGATTACTCCCAAGTGATTTTAAGTCACTATTGTCTACCATTCCAACACCCGGGCGAACTTCTAATATGAGGTCGCGGCCGGAATTGCACCGGCGTATACTTCTTTTGCAGAGAAGCGCCTTAGCTACTTGGCTACGCGACCAAAATTACTTCTCATCTTCTATTTTAATTTTTTCTAAGATATTCTCAACCCTCTGCGCGATTGGAATTTCTGTCTCCTCCACAAAGCGAATTTTCGGCACCGGGCGCATCTTCAAGCTTTTATTCAAGGCCTGCTGTATAAAATAAATAACCTTGCCTAAAACCGTTAAAACATTTCTCATTTCTGCTTCCGGAAAAACCGAGACAAAAACCTTGCAGTGAGTAACGTCTTGCGAGGTTTCAACGCCGGACACGGTTACTAAAACATTATTAGGAAAATCAACCTCTTCTAAAATTGTTCGCCCCACCTGCCGCTTGAGCAGTTCGTTGATTCTTTTTATTCGCTGTTCCGTAGCCATAATTAGAGAGTGGCTTTTTCTTTTTCTTCGCTAAAAGCCGCTAAAATATCATCTTCTTTGACCGCTGTCTCGCTTTGCAGTAAAATCCCCACTTCCTGCCCCTTTTCGGCTTTGCCAATATCTTTTTTGTCTTTTTGCAAGCCGCGAATCCTGCCAATTCCGATCACCTCTTCGTCTCTGATAATTTCCGCTTTAACGTTTCTTACTAATTCGCCGCTTAACACCCGCCCGCCAATAATTTGCTCGGCCTTGTCTTGTTTAAAAATAATCATGGCTTTAAACTTGGCCAAATCCTTTCTTTTCATTTCGGGCGACAAAGAAGATGTCATAACTTTTCTTACCTCCTGCGCTAAATCATAAATAATGTCAAACGCCCTTATTCTTACCTCTCTTTGTCGGGCTAACACGCTGGTTTTTTCGTCAATTTTTACCCGAAAACCAAAAATTTTCGCGGGGGCCTGTTCAGCCAGCAAAATATCCGAAGCGTTGATTCCGCCAACTTCAGTTTTTAAAAAACGCAGAATAACTTTGTCTCGCGGGATAGCTTTCAAAACACCGAGTATCGCCTCGCAAGAACCCAAAACATCTGTCTTTAAAATAATATTCAGAACCTTAACGCCTTCGGGCGCTTTCTCGTTGAGTGGCTTGGGGCATCCTTGAGAGCCCTTGAGCTGTTCCGCCGCTGCTTCGCGCGTCGCGAACACCTTAAACGTTTCCCCAACCGCCGGCGGCTGTTCAAAACCCAAGACCCGAACCGGCTGGCCGGGGCGCGCCTCTTTTAAAGAAACTCCTTGAAAATCAGCCAGGTTACGAAGCTTGCCTAGCACCCGACTTGTCGCTGTCACGTCGCCCTCTTTAAGAATACCCTGGCGCACCAATAACGTCGCTATCGGCCCCTTCTTGTTATCCATAGAGCTCTCAATAATCGCGCCTATAGCCAGGCCTGTTAAATCTGGCTCTAATTCTTCCATTTCCGCTACCAACAAAATCGTCTCTAATAATTCTTTTATCCCCTGCTTGGTTTTAGCGGAAATATCGCAAGAAGGCACCTGCCCGCCGTATGACTCCACTAAAACATCAATTTGAGATAATTCGCGTTTTACCTTTTCCGAGTCGGCTTCGGGCCTGTCAATCTTGTTAAAAGCAACAATCATCGGTATCTCGGCTTTTTTAATAAAATCTAACGCCTCTTTAGTTTGCGGTTTAACGCCTTCGGCCGCGTCTATGACTAAAATAGCTATATCGGCCACATTAGCTCCCCGTTCCCGCATAGCGGAAAACGCCTCATGGCCAGGCGTATCAATGAAGGTAATCTTGCGGCTCTTGTCTGAAGGCATTGTCACTTCATAGGCCCCGATATGCTGGGTAATGCCGCCCGATTCTTTGCTGGTTATCGCAAAATCCTCTCTAATGGCCTCCAAAAGAGAACTCTTGCCGTGATCAACATGGCCCATAATCACCACCACGGGTTGACGCGCTATTATATTATTTTTTTGTTCTGCCATATTGGCTTATCTTACTTGAAAAATAGCTCCCTTGCAAGCAAAAAAGGAAGGAGTTTAACTCCTTCCTTTTTCGTAATTTTACCGGCATTCGCTTAAAATCATTTCACTGTCCAGCCGCCGTCAACCACCAAAATTTCACCCGTTATGAAATCCGACTCGTCAGAAGCCAAATATAAAGCCGCCATAGCTATATCTTCGGGCTCGCCTAGCCGCGGGTAAGGCGTTTGCGCCTCAAAGCCCTGTTTTGTTTTCTCATCGGCGAGCATATCTTTAGTCATAGCGGTTTTAATCACTCCCGGAGCGATGCAATTAACGTTAATTTTGTTCTTGGCGTATTCCACGGCCATTTCTCTTGTTAAAGCGATAATGCCGCCTTTTGAAGCGCAATAAGGCCCGAGATTTTCAAATCCCACCAAGCCCGCGACAGAGGCCACATTAACAATTTTACCCTTACCTTGTTTAAGCATTTCAGGAACCACCGCCTTTGAAGCTAAAAAAACACCCTTCAAATTAATATTTAGAACAGCGTCCCAGTCACTTTCTGATGTTTGATGCAAAGGGCCCATCTTTACAACGCCCGCGTTATTGGCTAGAACATCAACTCGGCCAAAATTGTCTAAGCAATCCGCGACCATTTTAGCGGTATCATCGGCCTTGCTAATATCAGTTTTCACAAACACTGCTTGGCCCCTTTGGCTTTTTATCATTTCTGCTGTTTCCTGCCCGCCTTTTTCAGCCCAATCAGCTACTACCACTTTGGCTCCTTCTTTGGCAAAAGTTAAAGCAATGGCCCGTCCAATGCCCGAACCCGCTCCCGTAACAATTGCTGTTTTGTTTCGCAACCTCATACTTTTTTGTTTAATTTTACAATTTTTTTGATTATACCCTATTTTGTTTCCCAAATCACTTATCAATTAAAGATTTAATTTTTAGCCGAATAATTTTTTCGCTTCTTTCCTGCTCGTCTAACTTGGAAGAAATATATTTTATTTTCTTTTTAACATCAGGAATGATCACATATTCCAACGCGTTAACCCTTCGTCTGGTTTTTTCAATCTCAAATGATAAAAGCCGAGCGGAATGTTCTTGGCCGGCTAGCTCAAGCATCAACTCCAACGCCTCCCAAAATTTCTTTAGCACCCGGGTAATGCCCAGGGGCGCGGAAAAATTTGAATAACTGCGAAAATCGCCCTTAATTTGGTGCTTAAATTTCGGAATCCAAACGCTCATTATGTTTTCTTGGGCTACCTCCGCTTCAACAGAGGCAGAGGGAGCCAAAAAAATCTCTTGCAGTTCTTTTTGATGCAAAACAGCGGTAGTAACGGCAAACGCTTTAAAGCCATTGGCCAATTCCGCCTCCAGAGCGGAACGCTGGCTCTTAATCTGCCGCACAATCTCCATAAACCTTTTCATCAAACCGTCTCTCTTATCTTTTAAAAGCTTATAGCCCCTGTTGGCGGTTTTGAGCTGGCGCTTTAGCTTCAAAAGCTCCATTCTTGTTGCCTTGATATTATCCATTTATTTAGAAATTAGGATTAAGAGTTTTCAGGAACACTTTTTAAATATTTCTGAATATATTCATCTTTAACCCGCTTCATTTCTTCCTTGGGTAAAATGCTCATCAACTGCCAACCCAAGTCCAATGTTTGCTCAATGGTGCGATTTTCAAAATAGCCCTGATTGACAAACTTATTTTCAAATTCATCGGCAAACTTCAAATAGGCCTTGTCAACGTCAGTTAAAGCCGACTCGCCCAAAATTAAAGCTAACTCTCTTACCTCTCTGCCCCTCGCGTAAAAAGCAAATAATTGGTTTAAAACTCCCGAGTGGTCTTCTCGGGTTTTACCCTCGCCAATACCCTTGTCTTTTAACCGCGACAAAGACGGCAAAACATCAATAGGCGGGTAAATCCCCTTGCGATGCAAGTCGCGAGATAACAAAATCTGGCCTTCGGTAATATAACCCGACAAGTCAGGTATGGGATGAGTAATGTCGTCTTCGGGCATAGTTAAGATGGGAATCTGGGTGATTGAACCCTTTTTGCCTTTAATGCGGCCCGCCCTTTCATAGATGTTTGCCAAATCGGTGTAAAGATAGCCGGGATAACCCCTTCGGCCGGGCACTTCTTTTCTGGCCGCCGATACCTCCCTTAAGGCCTCGCAATAGTTGGTCATATCGGTGAGAATAACTAAAACCTGCATATCCTTTTCAAAGGCCAAAAATTCAGCGGCAGTTAAAGCAATTCTGGGCAAAGTAATTCTTTCAATAACCGGATCATCGGCCAAATTAATAAATACAACCGCCTTGCTCAAAGCGCCGGTTTTACGAAATTCTTCAATAAAAAACTCTGCCTCTTCAAAGGTGATGCCCATCGCGCCGAACACCACGGAAAATTGCTCATCGCTGCCAAGCACTTTGGCCTGACGAGCAATTTGAGCAGCCACCCTTGAGTGCGGCAACCCGGCCCCGGAAAAAATCGGCAATTTCTGGCCCCTTACCAATGTATTCAAGCCGTCAATGGTGGAGATGCCCGTCTGGATAAAGTCATTAGGATATTCCCGGCAATAAGGATTAATGGGATTGCCATTTACGTCCAAGTATTTTTCCGCCACCACGTCCGGCCCGCCGTCTTTAGGGCTACCCGCGCCATTAAAAATTCTGCCCAGCATCTCTCCCGAAACAGCTAACTTCATTGTCTTGCCTAAAAATTTGGCCTTAGAACCCTGAAGGTTTAAACCGCGAGTGTCCTCAAAAACCTGCACCACGGCCTTGCCTTTAGCGGCCTCCAAAACCCGGCCTCTTTTTATAACGCCATCCTGCGTTTCAATCTCCACCAGCTCTTCATACTTGGCGTCTTCAACGTCATAAACCACCAGCAGCGGGCCTGCGGCCTCTTTTATTGTTTTGTACGTTTTTAACATAAATTATTAAAAAATTAGATTTGTTCAATACCTTTTTGCAATTTCTCAAACTGTTCCAAACTATCTTCCGGAATCAATTTCATTCTGGCAACCTTTTCTTTTGTCTCGGCTGTTAGTATTCCCGCCATTGGTTTATCCAGCGCGAGAGCATTCTCGCCCCGCTCAAATATACTCATAATAGCCCTAAGCATCAAATATTGTTTTTTCAACGAAGTGAAAGAATCATGTTCGGTAAAAGCGTTCTGGTGTAAAAAATCTTCGCGGATTATTTTCGCGATTTCCAGCCAAAATTGATCTTTTGGCGATAAGGCCTCAACACCAACCAACCTTACTATCTCCATAAGCTCGGCTTCCTTCTGTAAAATACTCAAGGCCTTGGCGCGGAAAACGCTAAACCCTTCACCAGCTTTTTCGTCTAAAAACGCCTGCAAGTTTTCCTCATATAATGAGTAGCTGGTGAGCCAATTAATGGCCGGAAAGTGACGTTTGTAGGCCAATGAAGCGTCCAACGCCCAAAAAACCTTTGTAACGCGCAATGTATTCTGCGTAACCGGTTCGGAAAGATCGCCGCCCGGGGGAGAAACAGCGCCCACTACCGTAAGGCAGCCGCTTCTGTCGTCGTTGCCTAAACATTTAACGGCCCCCGCTCTCTCATAAAACGCCGCGGTACGAGAGCCCAAATAGGCGGGATAGCCCTCGTCTCCGGGCATTTCTTCCAAGCGACCGGAAATCTCTCTTAAGGCCTCGGCCCACCGCGAAGTAGAATCGGCCAATATCACCACAGAATAGCCCATATCGCGAAAGTATTCGGCGATAGTAATGCCGGTATAAACAGATGCCTCGCGGGCGGCCACGGGCATATTTGAAGTATTGGCGATTAAAACAGTGCGCTCCATTAACGGTCTGCCTGTTTTTGGATCGTTAAGCTCGGGAAACTCCAATAATAAGTCAGTCATCTCATTGCCCCGTTCCCCGCAACCCACAAAGATAATCACATCGGCATCAGACCATTTGGCAAATTGATGCTGAACTACCGTCTTGCCGCTGCCGAATGGTCCGGGTACACAACCCGCTCCCCCTTTGGCAATCGGAAAAAAAGTATCAATCACTCTTTGGCCGGTAATCAAGGCCTCGCTGGGCACAAATTTTTGTTTTACGGGTCGCGGATTGCGAATCGGCCATTTCTGGGATAAAGTCATTACCTGCTCTGTTTGGCCGGAATTTATCTTTGCCATTACTTCTTCCAAAACATAATCGCCCTCGCTTGCTATGAAGCTAAGATCTCCGGGAGCGAAGGCAGGAGGCACCATAATTTTATGCAACAGCAAAGCAGTTTCCTGAACTTCGCCGATGATATCGCCGGGCGACACGCTTTCTCCTTGATTCTTCACGGGCTTGAAATGCCATTTCCGCTCAACGTTAAGCGCTCTGGATTCTAAACCCCTACTCATAAATTCGCCCGACTTTGAAGCCAATTCCTTAAGAGGACGCTGGATGCCATCATAAATATTGGCCATCATTCCAGGCCCCAGCTCAACCGCGAGAGGCTCTCCGGTTAAGTAAACCGGCTCACCGGGCCCGACGCCGGAGGTTTCCTCGTAAACTTGGATAAAAACATTGTCGTTTTCTATTCTGATAACCTCTCCCACCAGCTGCAGCTCTCCAACCTTAACCACCTCATACATTTTGGCTTGAGGCAAGCCAACAGCCACCACCAAGGGGCCGGCAACTTTTACAATTTTTCCAGTTATTTGATTTTGCTCTGCCATATTTTTAACTTTAAGATTATATTAATATTTAAAATTTTAATTTTATTTAAACCCCAATATCTTCACTGCCCAACGCTCTTTCCATAATTCTCTTTAAACTTTCTCTGCCTTTCTGTCCGCCGCCCTTAACCCCCGGCACCACTAAAACAGCCGGCAGAACGCTTTTAAATAATGGCTCAATTTCCGATTCATACTTTTGCATAATGTCTTCGGTAATGAAAATAACCGCGAAATCGCCGCCATTAATATTCTCTAAAGCAACGGTTAAACCATCTTTGTTTATAACACCGAATGTTTGTATGCCTAATGGCTGGAAAGCCAAAACAGATTTTTTTTCTCCGATAATGCCGATTTTCATACTGGTAAAAGTAAATTTTCAATATCTGCTGGAGGTAAATTGTTATCTTTGGCGAACAATATCAAACGAATATTAAAATGGCTGTTCATCTTGCGGTAAAAGAACGCTAAAACCTTTTCCAAACCGCTGGCGGTAGCTCGCGATTTTTCAAAAACTCTGCGGCTTAGAAAGGCCTGTAAGCCCTGCTCTAAAATAATCTCGTCGGATTTGTTCTTAATAAAATTTTCAATTAAAAAAGAAAGATTTAAAACCTCTAAAAACTTCGCTAAATTCTCTTCTGATATTTCCCCTTCGCGACTTTCCAATAATTCTTGAGCTTCTTGGATATTTAAATTGCCGCCCTCAATAAAGCTGCCGCCATGGCCAACCAACCCTTTCAAATTAGCAACATCAATCTCTAAACGAGCCAACTCTTCCAAAAAAGGAGAAATTTTCTTGGCCGCTTCTTGCTTTATCTTAAAATAAGCCCTATCAACGGCAGTCTCTATTTGAACGGAGTCAACATCCAAAGATTGGCCCAAAAGCTGTCGCGATAGAGATATAATCTTTTCCAGATAAACGTTGCCAATGTCCACGCTTTTTAAATCATCATCGCCCGGCAAGACGCCCTTCTGCCAAACCTCCAACGCCCTGGTCTTTAGTTTATCGTAAGAAACCAACGAGCAGACAAAGGGCTCCACCGCTAAGAGCTTGTCATCCAACAAATGCTCTTTTAGGGCCATCTTCAAATTCCAAACATCAAAAGAGATAAACAAATAGCTCGCGAGCTGATTTTGGTCGTCGGAAACTTTCATTAGTTTCTCTTTCAATAGGCAAAGATCATTTTCAAAGATGCTTTCTATATCATCGGTGTTAGAGGCCAACTCACCCAAATCGGTGTCAAACAAAACCATAAAAGAACTCGCCTTGTCGGGAGCGGTGAGCATTCTTTCCTGGTCATTACGGCTCAAAACCTTCTTTTCCCAAACGTTAATAACGCCACTGGCAAATTCGTACATATAAGCTCAAGTAAACAAAACCTTTAATATTTCCGGATCGGTTTTTTCCCGATTCTGATTCAAAATTTGAGAAAACCTCAAATCAATCTCCATGCCCGCGGTAATCACCAGAAACCCCTCTTCAGTCAAATCATCATCCACGAAAAGTTGGCGGCCGGCCAACAACGCGCGCAGAATCGGAGCTGTTCTCTGACCGGCCTTTATCTTGCCGGTTAATTCAAAAGGCAGGGCCTTAACTATTCGCTCAACTAATTTCCGAAAATCATCTTCATCCAACTTATTAATCTTTAGCAAGGCCGCTTGATATGCCTCCTCCAAAATCTGCCGCTTGGCTCGTTGAATCTCAAAACGAGCCCGCAACTCCAACCTTTTTTGCGCTTCGGTTGTTTCTCTTTCATTCTTCTGAAGCAAGGTATCCTTGGTTTTTTGATATTTCTGCTCGCGTTCTTTATCATAATCCCTGCCCAAAGCCAAAATCGCCTCTTCCTGGTCTTCCTGGATTTTATCAATCTCTAACTTGACCTTTTCATCAATGCCTTGAAAAATAGCTTCTAACATAAAAAATTATGTCTCCTTATAATTGAATGCCTTGAATTAAAAGAATGGTGGCCAACAAACCTAAAACCGCGTATGTCTCAACCATGGCCGCCATAATCACGCCCTTGCCCGCGTCTTGGGGCTGCTTAACCACGATATTCATACCAGCCACCGAAACCCTGCCCTGAAAAATGGCTGACAACAAACCGTTGAAAGCCACCGGCAAACAAGCGAATAAAATAGCTAACCCGGTTTGCCAAGAAATATCAGGCACATTGCCCGATAAAAGGCCCAACTTAATAATAACCCAAAAAGTACCGATGAACCCGTAGATGCCCTGGGTTGAAGGCAACGCCTGCAATAACAAAACCTTGCCGAATTTTTCCGGCTCCTCCGATACCACGCCCGAGCCCGCTTGACCGGACTTGCCCACGCCAATAACAGAACCAACACCAGCCAATATCACTGACAAGGCCGCGCCCGCTAATGCTAAAACTAAACCTAACATAATAACAATTTTCAATTTTCAATTTTCAATTTTCAAACGTTAAAGGTTGAAGATTGAAAAAAAGATAAACTGATTTTATAAAAATAATTACAAAAAATAACGACTTTTAAACTTCAATATATTTTAACTCCGCCTTTGTGGGTTGGAATCTTTTTCCTCCGCCCTCTAAGAACTTAGGAAAAAATTCAACAAATTGCAAGCGCCCCGAGTGTATAAAGGCACCCAGAGCGTTAATGCCCAAATTAAACACGTGCCCGCCGGCCATTATTAAGCCGGTAACTACAAACCCGACATAGGGCACCATGCCGCCCAGTAAAATAGCAATCTGATTAACAATTAAAGCAATTACGCCCGTAGCCAAGCCCAAAGCAACCAACCGCGAATAAGAAAGCACGTCCGACATCGTGCCGATCAATCCCTGAAGCATTTTTACGCCCCCGACCAATGGTCTCAAAAAAATCTTAACTCCGCCTGATTCCGCTATAATAACAAAAAGTCCGGTGGCTCCTAATGCGGCGTAAGAAACCATTTTTAGAATAGGCCAATAAAAACCCGCCCCGGCTAGAACTAATGCCAGATAAAACAGAGCCCAGGCCGCGCCGCTAAAAGTCATGGAGCGGTTTTTGTTTTTCGTTCCCGAAATTATTTTTACAATTTGCGCGAAAAATACCTGCAAATATCCCAAGGCAAAAGCGATAATCATAAATAACACGGTATCTTCAATGGGGTCTATACGCTTTAACCGCAAAAGCCAAGGCCATTTTTCCAGGGCCGAGGCAGGCGCGCCGAAATAACCGCCGAACAAAACGCCCATTATTAAAGTAGAAATGCCTCCATAAAAAAGCAAAGTAATGAGCTTGGTATCTTTGAGAGCTCTCTTAAGAAAAAGCAAGGCGAAAATAGTTACTCCTATAAGTATCACGCCATAGCCCGCGTCGGTTAAGCAAATGCCGAAAAATAAAATAAAGAAAAAAGACAAATAAGGCGTAGGGTCAATCTCATTATTGCGGGGCATACCAAAAATTTCGGTTACATATTGGAAAGGGCGCATTAGTTTATGGTTTTCTAAAACCATGGGCGGCTGTTCGCCTTCCGCCAAAGTAAGCTGCGTTATGATTGCTTGTTCGCCCAGCCCCTTTAATCTAGAACGCAATTTTTTTAAATCGCCCTCATACGCCCAAAAAACCAAATAAGCCAACAAGCCATTCTGCCAAGCCATTTGCCGTACCTCTAATTTCGTTTTTTGAATAGATAACAAGTCGCGATAAATTTTTAATTTAGAAAAATCTCCGGCCATGCCTGAAATTTCTTTTTGCAAGCTAGACTTTTCGCCGGCTATTGCCTCCAATCTAACCAATAATTTTTGACGCTCCGCTAAAGGAGGTTGCTCAAAATTATACTGTATTGTTTCAATTTTCAAATTTTTTAAAACGTTCTGAATTTCTTCTTTATCAGCCGACAAACCAACTAAAACAAAAAAATTCTTGCCGGCCGCAACGGATAATTCCCGCAGATGCCAAGAATGTTCTTTTGCTGTTTCTGTCAAGCCCTCAAGAACTGCTCGAGAAAAACAAATCAGAAAAGAAACAGAATATTGGGTTTCTCGGGGTATAAAATTCAGATCGCCGAAGCTCTCCAAATCCTTGAGCCGCCCCGCTATCTCCCGCTCTTCTCTTTGAAAACCGCTTAACTGTTTTTCAACCGCCTCTAAGCGTTTTACGCTGTTGAAAAGACACTTGCGTTTTTCAGGGCCTAAGCCAGCCCGTGTTTTTTTGTCAAGAACAATCTTGGGCTGTCTTAATTTTTTCAAAAACGATTCTTTCTTCGCCCAAGGAGCCAAATAACCAATGGCAAAATCCAAAGAGGCCAGACGATACTCCGTTGACTGCAAGCTATTAGCGATACTTTTTACCAGAGCGTTATCCGCGGGCCAGTTCGGCGAGATTTCAAAGCACCCCGCGCGGCTCACTACGCGGGAAACTTCCTTTAGTTGCTCCTTAGGAAAAGCCAACAAGTATTTTTTGGCTATTTTAATCATTGAAACGAAAAATTATTTTACTAAACTTTGAATGTTTTGAAATCGGCAACAATAAGGTCAACGGCCTGCGCAAGCTTGGCTGACTTGCTGTTTAACAAACCGTCTAAGTCATTTTTTTGCTGTTTCTGGCATTGGCTCTCAAAGTCCTTTATTCGGGCTTGGGCTTTTTGGATAATTTCCTGGCTTTCGCTGGCCGTCACGCCAGCGTCAGCGGCCAACTTTTTCCCTAACTGCTCCTGTTTTTTCTGAATAGCTTCTTGGGCCGCCTGACGGGCTCTGGCAATTTCCTCTTTTTTTTGCTGCTCGTATTCTAAAATTTGGTTTAATTCTGACATAAATTTTTTAATCTTAGTAAAACTTGCTAAAGCTCCCCCAGAGTTAGGTTGCATTATAATCAATATAGAAAAAAAATCAAGATAGCGCACTTCACTCTAAAGCAAACAAAGCCAAACAAAAACCCCAAACGGGGGCTAAGCTTAATCAATGGCGCGATATTAAAAATTCGCCATATAATCTCTCATTTTAGCAACGCATTCTTTAATCTGGCTGGAAACGTGTTCATTTCGCATATTCTCCTTGGCATAATTTATAATTTGTCTGACGGACTCAATCTTTCGGCCAAATTGCTCCATCCACTGGTGGCGGGGAAACATCCATAAATGAAAATCGTAATCAGTGTCTTCGTTTTGAAACAAATAAGCATCTTTAATGCCCAAAATATCTTTCATTCCTTGGCGCAATCTAACAATCAATTTGATGAACTCCGCGGCCTCGGTTTCAGTGAATTCCGCGATTGATCTTATTTTCCGCGCCGAGGCAATAATGAAAAACCCCGGAATAGGCGTTTGCCAATCTTGATGAATATCAAATAATTCGGTTTTTATAATGGTTTCATTTGGAAACAAAATTTCATCGGTCATGCTTTTATAAAACAAACGGCAAGAAATAATTATTTATCGCCTGCTCTGAATTATCAAACTGCCCCAGATTAAAAAAGGTGTCGCAAAAAACAGAACGCAGTTTCAAAATTTCGCCCAACCCCGAACTTTCAGACAAACTATCGGCCGTTAAATCAAAAAGCTCCAAAGCCCTGTTCGCCGTTTCAAGCGCTATTTTTTCATCTTTTTTCTTCCAATAAAAACTTTTGGCAACCTCGCTGGCTAAATTACCCATTTTTTGACGCAAACTCATTTTTTGCCATTTTTCTTTTGAAAACATATTATTCAATAAATTTATCAACTATTGTTTTTATGGCCTGCCTCACGCCCTCATCTTGTATTTCCATATCCTTCGTTCCCAACGACGGCTTTATGTTTATCAAAGAAAAAAATTCCAGCCAACTCTCTTTGGGTCGGTCTAAATGTATATTAAATCCCCAGACATTCTGACCACCAGACCCCTGGCCAACTAACGCCTCTTGGCATTCCGAGTGCCATTCGCCGCCTATGGCGATTTTCTCTTTTTCAATATCAGCCGCTCCCTTAACAAGCGAATCAAATGTTTCTTTGGCTATTTTGACCAACTCTTCCTGACTTATTTTTTCATCTAAAATATAAACCGACATAGTGTTAATCTAAAAATAAAAAATTAAACAATTTCAGCAAGGTTGCCCTCTAAAATAATCGGCTGCATGGCCATAATTTCGTCTTTATAGGAAATTTCCGGTATCGGGTTGAGCAAAAATACTTTTTTATCAAGCACGTGGGCAAAAGCCATTTCTATTAAAGTGTTGCCGCCGATATAATTTTCTATGCCATTCTTATTCATATTAACAACCAACACAGCGTCAGCTCCTTTGATAATCTCGTAATAGCGCTTGATAAGGTCATCTTTAATCTTGCGAAGCGCGCCATCGCCATTTTTCTGTTTTTCAGCTAAAAATTGTTCCAAAGTAAGCTCCCCGTTAATAATCCGCTGACTGGTAAAAGGAATCTCAACAATATGCCCCTTTTCAGAAAGTTCCTCGGCTACTTCCTTTATTTCATCGGTAAAACTGATACTCGCGCAAATTACTACTTTCATAATTATTTATTCAATAAATATTAGCAAGGCGGTGGGGGTGGGATTCGGCCTTGCCTCTCGCCTCGCCGCCGCTCGGCTCGGGCTGGCCAGTTTTATTTCATAAAACCCCTGGGAAATTTTATACGGAAATTTATATAAAAATTTCCTAAATTTCCCGTTGAAGCCAATCAATTGGCTTCAACCCTCGCAAAATTTTCTGCTGAAAATTTTATGCTCCGGCGTTCGAATCCCACCGCGAGCCAAGCAGTTGGCTCGCTCCCTTCACGTAAAATATATTCGCTTCGCTCATTATTTTGCGGAAGGGGTGGGATTCGAACCCACGAGCCCATTGCTGGGCACGGCGTTCCAAGCCGTTCCGGTAAACCGCTTCGGTACCCTTCCTCACTTAACTCTCCTTTATTTTTTCTCTATTCGTTCTAACATTTTATCCATCAACCTTTCAATAAAATCATCGGTATCCAAAGTCAAAAAACCGTCTTGCCAAATCATGAGGCTCCATTTCCCTGCCCACAACGTTTAGATTTTCTTGTTTTGGTGTTTCCATATTTTCTAACTTAGCGCTTTTAACTTTTTATATCCATTCCCCGCAAAGCAGCAACCCGCTCCCCAACCGGCGGATGGGTCATAAATAACTTTACAAGCCAGCTCGCTCCTTTTTTTCCTTTAAAGGGCGAAGAAATAAACAAATGGGCCGTAGAGTTGCTAGCGCGCCGCATTGGCGTTGGGTCATCGGAAATTTTCTCCAAAGCGCTGGCCAAGCCCTCGGGATAACGAGTGAGCAAGGCGCCCGAAGCGTCAGCTAAAAATTCTCGCTTGCGGGAAATCGCTAACTGAACCAAAGTGGCGGCAATCGGCGCTAAAATAGCCGCCGCCAAACCTAACAAAGCGATAACGGCGCTGCCTCTGTTATTATCATTGCCGCCCCGGCTATAAAAACTGATCCGTAAAAAAAAATCCGACAACATTACCACGATGCCCACTAACGCCACCACCACGGTCTGCAGAAGCATATCTTTGTTTTTAATGTGGCTCAACTCGTGGGCAATAACCCCTTCAAGTTCGCTTTTGTTAAGCCGCCCCAAGAGGCCGGCCGTTACCACTACCACCGCGTGCTGGTAATCGCGGCCGGTGGCAAAGGCATTGGGCTGCTGTTCGGGCATAATATATATTTTTGGCATAGGTATG
>Ga0265595_1000154_pt1 | contig 65829 bp, 58 predicted proteins | sample saktaG_15_FD_190148 | JGI IMG/M metagenome (GOLD analysis project Ga0265595, IMG submission 190148) | Saline water microbial communities from Sakinaw Lake, British Columbia, Canada - sak_2013_06_06_50m | ecosystem: Environmental > Aquatic > Non-marine Saline and Alkaline > Saline ... | reverse complement strand
AGACGCAGGCGAAGCAGGTGCTGGACGCAAGCGGCATCGACACGATGTACATCGTCTTCTACCTCGACTTTGCCCGGCAGCTCTTCCGTCTCTCGCACGGCCGGTCAATCTCCGGCCCGACGCTGGCGAAAGAAGCCCAGGTGCTGCTGGAAAAGTGGCAGAATCGCGGACTCAACCCCGCGGTCCTCGCCGCCATTCGCACCGACGTCTTCAGCGTCCCCGCGCCCGCGCCGTAACCTTAATGCCGACGGCCCATGCCGTCCGGTTGAGACGCAGGGGCGGGCATCCGCCCGCCCCTGTCCGCGTCGGCTATTCTCTACTCTCGATTCTCCATTCTCGCGCGCTACCGCGTCACAACCGCCTTCTTCACGTCGCGGAAGCCCTTGGTATCCAGTCGGTAGAAGTAGACCCCATGCGGCACCAGATGGCCGCGGTTGTCTTTCGAGTCCCAGTTCACCGAGTACGCACCCGGCTTCTGGAAGCCGTTCTGCAGCGTGCGCACGGTCCGGCCCGCAGCGTCATACACCCGCAGGCTGACGTTGCCGGCACTGGGTAACTGGTAGCTGATCTGGGTCCGGTCCCGGAACGGATTGGGCCGGCAGGCGTTAAGCGCCGGCTTCATCGGTATCGGTGTCCGGCCCGCGCTCTGCCGAATCGGGACGCCGGGGCTGTTGAGAAGGTACCAATCGGCTTGCTGCTGCCAGAACGGACAGAAGACCGCCTGCGCATGTGGCGCTACAGCGGCGATTGTGGATGGGCGTTTCCGCGACCGGCATCGAATGCACTCCGAAGTGGGGTTTCTCAGTAGCCCCACACTGACTACTCTTCTAGTATGCCAAGGTTCTCATTCTCAAGTCAGCGTCCATGCTGGGCGCACCAAGCAGGCTGCCCGCAACGACGCGGGCAGCCTGTAGGCGGGACGCGAAATAGCCTATTCGGTCAGGACGACCTTTCTGCTGATTCTCCTCCCGCCGGTTTCCAGCGTGCAGAAGTACACGCCGTTGGCCAAGTGACGGCCACCATCATCCGTTCCGTTCCAGACGCTCGCGTACGCGCCCGGTTTAGTCATACCGTCGGCCAGCACCCTAACAGGTTGGCCTGCGGCATTGTAGACGCACAACAACACGTCGGCATCCACCGACACTTGCCAGCGGATGGTCACCCGGCCCATGGCCGGGTTCGGCGAGACCGCGATGTCCCGACTCGTCGGTAAGACGTGACGCTGCTCGACGACACCAACCGTGTCATCGGATAGAACGTAGATGGTCGAGTCCTTGCAACTCACGAACATCTTGTTGTGACGAGCCACATAGGTCAAGCAGACGGGGCCCCGACGGATCTCGACACCCGGCCCCATCAGTGTGTCCGCTCCGCAGTCCAACACCACGACGCGGTCACCCATGGTGAGGTATAGCCGGTCGGTCCGCTCTGCCATCGCAATGTCGGCCCCATTCCAAGGCAGCGTGGTTCGGCTGACGATGGAGTCGGCAGCGCAGTCGATGACGTAGAGCGTCTCTTGGAGCCCGGTGCCCCCGGGGACATAGAGCTTCTCTCTGGCCGCGTTGTAGGCGGCGCGAACGTCCGCGGGCCCCCGATAGATGATGGGGAACACGCGGAGCACCGAGTCGTTTTCGCAGTCGTAGGACGCCACGTTGTCTGTACCCCAGTCAGAACCAAGATAGGCTCTGTGGAGTGGCGGGTAGTACGCGAGCACGGCCGGGCAGAAGATACCGGTGCTGACCGCTGCCAGCGGCGAGTCGTTGACGCACGAGAATGCCATGAGCACATCTTCACTCGGGTCATCGTATGCCTCCGCGTAAACTTTGTCCCCCACCGAGTCCCACGAGACTGCCCCCCACGGGCGAAAGGCCCCGGGCGGCACGTCCCGTACGAAGGAGTCGGACGCGCAGTCAATCACACGCATCTGCGTGTCGTCAACCACGTACACTCGGTCGTGCGTGGATACGTAGCAGGGGCTGCGTGTGCCGTATATCGGCAGCCAGCGAGTGAAGGAGTCGCACGCCGGGTCGAAAACCGCCAGGCTATCCGGCCTTATGAGCACGAAGTAGTACTTGTCACGCCGCCAGTTCCAGGTCCAGTACACCGGCACGCCTGCCCGTGCGTTCAAGGGAATGACTTTCTCTACTGCGTAGTCGTCGCAGTTTAGCACGTACAGGGACTCGTGATCGCTGTGAAAGACCAGCAACTCGTCAGATGACTCAACGTACACCATCTCGGTCGGCCGGAACGCGAATCGCAACACGGTGTCGACGTGCACCTGCCCGGCCAGAAGCAAGACAAGAGCCAGCGCGGTCACGCGCCACGTCCTCTCACGTCCATGTTATCTCTAGTAGAGCACGACCTTGGCATGCTGTATCATACTCCCGTGAGTCAGCCGAATCAAGAGAACGCCTCCGTGCGAGGCCGTTCTTCCCGCACCAAGTTCGGACGCTGTGACGCGTAGCGTATGCTCGCCGGCTGCCTGCACACCCATGTCCCGTGACAGCACCTTGCGTCCAGTTGGGTCGTAGACGTCAAAGCAGGTGCGCTCAGGCGCGGGGAGGACGCACCGAATGAAGAACCCGTCGCCGCTCTGACCTGCAAGCAACTCCCGGCTTTCACCGGCACGGGACAGAGCTTGTCCGCCGCCCGAACCGCCGCCCCTCCTCCTGGCACAGCAGCACAAGCCCTTCGGCTCCGATTCCCTCGAATCCTTGACCCCTTGAATCCTTGCCCCCTATCCTGACTATCCTCTTCGCCTGCCAGCAGAACAAGTTGGTGAAAGTCAACTCGGAGACCTCGGGCGGGAACCTCTCCAACGCCGCATCCACCAGCGGCTTGTCAGCCAAAGCCAGACGCCGGAAATCCATGACGGGTTGAGACTACTTCAGCCGCTTGTCGTCGCTATGGACCTGGAACCGCCATTCGGCGGTGTACGGATGGAGCCAGCCGCAGTTCTGCAGAACCCAGAACAGCCCCTCTTCTACGCGCAGCCGGGGCCGGGTGATGAGCGTAACCAGGACGCTGTCCGGGTACTTGACTTCCATCTCGTGCCGGACGTCAATCAGCCAATGTTCGCCGCGGCGCTCGGCCCTGGCCGTGAGGATGGTCTGGTTCATGGCCAGCGCGTAGCGCGATTCCGGTTCAGTCAGCCGGTAGTCCGACTTGTTCCACTCGATTCTGACCGGCCCATAGCTCCGTGATGACGCGGTGTCCGATTGAAGGTTCGCCACAAACTCGACGAGTTTCTCTCTCAGCTTGCGCGAACCGAGCCCGAACCCCGAGTTGAACACGCGACGGGCCGACGGCCCCGGGTCGAGCATCATCAGGAGCGTCTCTCTCGATGCCTCGGGATAGAGCGGGTATCCAACCACGCCCATCATGATGTTCAGACCATAGATGCCCACCCGGTCGCGGAGGTCGAACGCAGACAGGTCATGCCGGTTTCTCCCGCTAAGCACCTCGACTTGCCGGTCCACTTCGCCAATCATGAACGGCGACAGCGCCAGCGTAGCCGGAATCAGGACGAACGATACCGCGAACTTGAGTACCTGGATTGCCTTGAAACGGTTGAGCAGCGGGAAGAGAATCCACGCCGCGGTGAATGCAACTATCGATAAGGTGGGCACGTTGAACACCAATCCCCAGCCGGCCAGCAGAAGACACGGAATCGCGAGGATGAAGAGGATGATGCCGGCGACGGTGCCGGCCAGTCGCCGCATCAGACGCCCGGTCGTCCGGCCCGCGGCTGGCCTGGCGTCGCCCGGTGCTGGTTCACGATTCACTGCCGAAAGGACGGAGATCGGACGCGCGGCTCATGGATACGGCACTCGCCGCGCCATCCGCTTCACCCGGTTCAACTCCTCCTGGTACCCTTCGCCGCTTAGTGCTCTCTCAGCCGCACCCTCGACGTCCGGGTCAGTATCCTGCACCGCCGCGGCAATCGCGTTCATGCCTCGCTTGTCCCCAATCTCGCGCAAGGCGATTATCGCGGCCATCCTGACGTCCGGGTCACGGTCGCGCAATAACCAGATTAGCGGGTCGACTGCATCCGGTGAATGCAACTTGCCCAGTGCCCGCGCAGCACCGGCCCGCACCGTAGGCCGGATCGAACGCAGCAGGTCGATGAGCGGCCGGACTGAACAGCCGCCCAATCGCAGCAGGGCCCTGATGCCTGCGTCCTGCACGTCCTCGATCTTCTCCTTATCATAGAAGTCGGCCAGCGGCTGGCACGCCCGCTCGTCGCCAATCTTGCCCAGTCCTTTGGCCGCCGCCTTGCGTACCTCCGGCACCGAGTCCTGAAGCAGCCCGACGATGGTCGGCACCGAAACCGTGTCCTTCGCTTCGGCCAGGGCCTGAATCGCGGCAATCTTCACGTCCGGGTCAGGGTCGTTCAACTGCTCCCGCAGCCTCGGCAGCTTCGACGCGCAGGCGGAGAAGAGAAGAACCAGACTAACCACCAGGACGCACACGCACGAAGAGAACCCGGCGCTTGGGTCCTGCCTGAACTTCGTCATTTCCACTTCGTCATTTGCCATTCCCGCAATAATACCACCTTCCCCTCACCCGTCAACCCTGCCCGCGTCTGCCACAACCGGATGCGGAATGAAACCGCCAAGGACGCCAAGTTCGCCAAGATCCCGGACTCCGGACTTCTGCATTCTGACTTCTGACATCTGACTTCTAGCATCTAGCTTCTGACTTCGTCTGTTGACTTCCACCATACCCATCCTAGACTGCTGCTCTCGATGTTCAACGTCATCATCACCGGCATCGCGAGCCTGCTCACCGACATCTCAACCGAGATGGTCTACCCACTCATACCGCTCTACCTTGCCGCCCTCGGCGCCCCGCCGGCTATCCTTGGCATGATTGAGGGATTCGCCGAGAGCACCGCCTCTCTGCTCAAAGTCTTCTCCGGCCGGTTCTCCGACAAACTCCGACGCCGCAAGCCGGTTGCCATCGCCGGGTATGCCGGCTCGACCATCGGCAAGGTACTGCTCTACGTCTCGCAAGGATGGGGACTGGTCTTTGCCGGCCGGATGGTTGACCGGTTCGGCAAAGGCATCCGGGTCGCCCCGCGCGACGCGCTGATTGCCGACTCCACACCCGAAGGCAAACGTGGCAAGGCGTTCGGCCTGCACCGCGCCATGGACACCCTCGGCGCGGCAGCAGGGGTCGCCATCTCCATCTGGCTGGTCAGCACCCTCGGTCACAACCTCGCGCCGCATGACTATCAGCGCATCTTCCTCTTCTCACTCATCCCGGCCGCGCTCGGCGTAGCGGCGCTGTTCTTCGTCCGTGAGCGCAGGAAGGAAACAAGAGTCCGGGGACTGCCTCGCCTATCATGGAAATGCCTGCCCGCGAAACTCAAGTGGTTCCTGTTCGTTATCACGTTATTCGCCCTGGGCAATTCCTCCAACCAGTTCCTCCTGCTCCGGGCGAAGAACCTCGGCATGTCGGTGCTGGCGGTACTCGCCGCCTACCTGTTGTACAACGCAGTCTACAGCGTGCTCTCCTACCCGTTCGGCCACCTGTCCGACCGCATCGGGCGCAAACGTCTGCTAGTCGCCGGGTACGCCTTCTACGGACTGGTTTACGTCGGCTTCGCCCTGACGCACAAACCCGGATTCGTCTGGCTGCTCTTCGCGCTCTACGGCGTCTACTCGGCCCTGAACGAAGGACTGGAAAAGGCCCTGGTCGCCGACATCGCGCCCCAGGACCAGTGCGGCACGTTCATCGGCCTGCACTCGACCCTGACCGGCATCGGGCTCCTGCCCGCGTCGCTGCTCGCCGGCGCTCTCTGGAGCCTACTCGGTCCCACTGCGCCATTCTGGTTCGGCGGCTGTCTGGGCCTTGCCGCCGCGGTTGGCCTCGCGATTGTGCTCTGACCCGGAGACCGGAATTGAACCGCCAATCCGTGTTCATCTGTGTCCATCTGTGGTTCTACGTCGGGCTTTGTGGTTTGACGTCAACTTGACAATCATCCGGCGCAGCCGATAATTACCGCCGACTACCATGGCCGCAACGAAATAGACCCACAAACCAACATGCGCAGGCTGCTGTTCAAGTATTGCCGTCAATCGGACTTGGCGCGATTTCCCCAGCCTTCTCATTCCTGCCGGCCCGCGCTCGCCTGCCGTCGTCCACGGCCGTGAGGCCATAGGCCCGCCCCATGCCCAAGTTGCTGAGAGCCGCGACTCCAATCCAGATTCTCGTCACCGGATTCGCCCTGATTGTCCTGGTCGGCGCGGTCCTGCTGGCCATGCCCTTCAGCTCGACCAGTCACAGCTTTCAACCCTTCACCGATTGTCTCTTCATGGCCTCGTCGGCCATCTCCACCACCGGGCTCGTGGTCGCGGACATCGGCAAGGACTACACCCTGTTCGGCCAGCTTGTGATGCTCGTCGTAATCCAGGTCGGCGGCCTCGGGTACATGTGCTTCCTGCCGCTGGTTGTGATGGGCCTGCTCGGCGGCAAGCTCTCCATCAGCACACGGATGCTGCTGCGCGAGTCAATGGCCCGGCCCACGTGGCTCGACATGGTCAGATTCACAAAGGTCATCCTGGTCTCTACCGCCGTCATTGAAACTGTGGGGGCCGCGGCGCTGGCGTGGTACTGGGCTCGGTTCATGCCGCCCGGGCAGGCAATCTACGCCGGCATCTTCCATTCCATCAACGCATTCTGCACTGCCGGCATGTCAATCTGGTCCGTCAGCATGATGGGCATCGGCAGCGCCCTGCTGCCCAATCTCACGCTGATGGTGCTCGAACTGGCCGGCGGCATCGGCTTCTTCGTTCTCTATGACATTGCCCGGCAGAGCAAGAAGATGGTCCGCCACGTCCACCCCCGCGCCCTTACCACACACTCCCGGCTGGCCCTCTCCATGACGGCAATAGTCGTGCTGGTCGGCGCATTCGTGGTCACACTCACCGAGTGGCACAACCCGGGCATGACCGTAGGACAGCGTATCATGACCGGCATATTCCAGGCAGTGAGCGCTTCAACCACTACCGGGTTCAATACCGTGGATATCGCCGGCTTGGGCGTACCGGCCCTGTTCATGCTCGCCGTCCTGATGTTCATCGGCGCGTCGCCCAACTCCACCGGCGGCGGCATCAAGACCACGACCATGGGCATCATGGCAGCCGGGCTCTGGGCCGTGCTCAAAGGCAGGGAGGACATCACCGTATTCAGGCGCCGCATCCCGCACCGAATCCTGCACGCGGCATTCAGCCTGACCCTGGCCGCGGTGTTCTGGGTCACGGCGGTAATGGGTATCATGCTCATCATCGAGCCCGCGACTTTCCTGCAGGTCTTCTTCGAGGTGTTGTCGGCGTTCGGCAACGTCGGCCTCTCAATGGGCATTACGGCCAAACTCTCGACTCTGAGCCGTCTGCTCATCGCAGCCACGATGTTCTTCGGCCGGCTCGGGCCCCTGGCCATCGGCTTCTCGCTCATCGGCAAGCGCAAGGCCCCGCCCCACCACTATGCCGAAGATGAAGTCTATGTCGGGTAAAAACGAAAGGACTCCAGGATTCGAGGATTCAAGGGGTCCAGTGCCGGACACTGGAATCCTGGAATCCTTGACCCCTCGACCCCTTTCCTGTGGAGGTATACAATGAAACAATTCGTCGTCATCGGTCTCGGTAATTTCGGATTCAGCGTCGCGAGCCGGCTGGGCCAGATCGGCCATGAAGTCCTGGCGATTGACTCGAACGAAGCGCGAATCGACGCTATCAAGGATAGCGTCACGCAGGCCATTGTCGGCGACGCCAAGAACAAACAAACGCTCAAGGACCTCGTGGCGAATACCGTGGACGCGGTAGTGGTCGGACTCGGCGACTCAATCGAGGCCAGCGTTCTCTGCGTCCTCTATCTCAAGGAACTGGGCGCGAAGCGCATCATCGCCAAGGCCGCGAGTGACGACCACGGCAAGATACTCGAATCCATCGGCACGTCCGAAGTCATCTACCCGGAACGCGACGCCGCGCTCCGGCTGGCCGAAAAGCTCAACGCGCCGACCAGCGTGCTCGACTACATCGAACTCTCCCCTGAATACAGCATCATCGACGTGGCCACGCCCGACGACTTCGTCGGCAAGACCCTGAAACAACTCCAGCTTCCCAAGAAGCACGGCATCCTGGTCATCGCAGTCCGGACCGTACTCAAGAACGAGATTCAGCTCCTCCCGCCGGCCGACTACCAGTTCCAGCCGGACTCGATCATCACCGTCATCGGCCGCTACGCTGACCTGAACAAACTCGCGCTCTAGCGGACCTCGGCCGGCCGCCCCAATCCGAAATGCGGAAGGCCGCGCCTTGCGGGCGCGGTCTTCCTACGTACATCGTCCGCGTCGGATTCACCAGCCGGTGCCCGGTGAAACGAGAACAACGCGCGGGCGGAGTCCGGCAGCGGAACTCCGCCTGCACTTCGCTTCCGGTCACGGCTGTCAGCCGGTCTCGTCCCAGGGGTTTGTCGCTGCAAGCCTTTGCCATTTCCACTTTGGACTTATGACTTGCGCCCTCGCCATGCATCCTGACCCGGGACAGGTTACGCATGATAAGGATTCTTATCATGCGAATAGTAGCCGTCGGCTGTGTAACTTCTGAATTCTCAATTCACTATTCTCTACTGCCTCAAAACGCCTCCCCCGCTGGGGTGGCAGTTTGGGCTGTTGCGATAGCCGTAGCGAGCCACGTGATTCGTCTCGTTACGGCTACCGTTCCTTGAGCCGTAGCGGGAGTCGCGATTTGTTCCGTTACTTCATCCGTTACGGCTCGTTTCACTTCACCCCTGATTTCAGCCGTTCCGACATCCGTTACTTGTGCCGTTACGGTTCACGCAACAGGTCAGGATACTTGTGCCGTCACTTGTGCCGTTGCGACCACCGTAACGGCCACGGTAACTTGAGCAATCACGATGTCCGTTACATGTACCGTCACTCGTTCCGCAACGTGTCTCGCTGCGACCCTCATCGATTGTCCCGTGCCAACTTCCCGCCGCGCCCGATTGCCGACTGGACAACCGCCAAGCACGCCAAGGCCGCCAAGACCGACTTCCGTCACTGCAAACTGCAACCTGCCAACCGCAAACTCGCGGCATCCGACCGCGCATGCCCTTTGACATCTCATATCTCACATCTCTCATCTGACTCTCGCCCTCGCCCCTCCTGCCTCCTGACATCTAGCTTCTAGCATCTGACTTGGCCTCAGCGGTCCCTGTCCGACAGTGCGCCTGTTCTCCACTCCTCTCCTCCTCCAGCCGAACCGCCACTCCATCACTGCCTCGCCGACCCGCCACAGCGCCCGGCCGGAAACTCCCCGCCGAAACCACTTGGCCGCTGTGCGCTTGGAGCTGGTGGAGAAATCGGGGAACGGGCGCGGCCGCCGCTTCGTCCGCCCTGTCACCCCGACCGAAGTGGAGGGGTCTCTCGGACTCGGGTTGGCCGAGAGATTCCTCGAATCGCCTGGCTCCCTCGGAATGACAAGCGCCGGCGACTCCTTTTCTTAGGTCCTCAATATACTATCTGCACCTGGAGCCCGAAATAATGCACCTGGGTTTGGCCGGCCGCATCCCCACGCGAAATACGGAGGATTTCTCTCGCCGCGCCTCGCTAAGTGCCCGAATCTCGGCAATCTACAACCCTCTCTCCGCAATCTAAAATCCAAAATGCCCCCCCTCCCCCCCGACGGGGGGAGTGGCTCCAAAAGTGACTCTGAAACCAAATCGAACAGATACTCCATGAGATACTCCGAAAGAAACTCCAAGAGAAACTCCAAAAGAGGCTCCATCAGAGAATCCAAAAGAGACTCTGACAGAAACTTCGACTTAGGCTCCAAGAGAAACTCGAACAGAAACTTCAACAGAGGCTCCAAGACAGGCTCCAACAGAGAATCCAAAAGAGGCTCCGAGAGAAACTCGAACAGAAACTCCAAAAGAGACTCCAAGAGAAGCTCCAACAAAGACTCCAAGAGGAACTCCAACAGAGACTCCATCCAATACTCCGTCTTAGAATCTGTCATAGCCCGTTTCAAACCCGCCTCGCGACCTCCGAGATACGCAACCGAGTATCCTCTGCCTCGTCAATTCCGGTGACGCAAGAGAGAATTACTGACCCCGGCCGCGCCCGCCCATTTGACACGCCCGCCCAATTCTGCATAATGGCCTCGTGCCAAAGACCAACCGCTGGCATCCCGTCATGCTGCCGGACGACTACCTGCGGAAGCTGAAGCAGGACCTTAGCGAGGTCGAGGCTCAGGTCGAGGCTGAGACCCGTTACGAACCCGTCCCGGACGCCCCCCCGCCGCCCGACGACGACCCGCCGACTTGACATCCCGGCCCGAATTGGTACGCTTCGACTGATGGAGAAGCCCGAACCCCGCCCGGCCTTGACGGACACATAATTGGATACTATGTCCCCGGAATTATTGACGGACACATAATTGGATACTATGTCCCCGGAATTAGAGGGGCATATATTGACAACACGGTGCTATCGGCTGGAATGTTGGCGGTAGGTTCGCAAAGGGCCAAAAAGGAGGCTCCATGGTGTTCGTTCTGCTCGCGTTGGTCGGTCTGACCGTGAGTTCGCAGGTCGACTCGGTCGTTGTGTACCCGAACTACGTGATCGTGGTCAGGACAGCGACCGTCAGTGTCACCGGGCCTGGGGAACTCGTATTCGAGAAGCTCCCCGGCGCTCTCGAAGACAACACGGTGAGGGTCAACGCCTCGGGAATCGAAATCGGCGAAGTACAGGTCGTGAAGGGCTACATGGCCGAGCCTACACCCGAGGTGAAGGCCCTGGAGGGCAAGGTCCGGCTCCTTGAGGATGAGGTCAAAGGGTTGGATGATGAAGCCGGCGTGCTTCAAGCCAAGGAGGAGTTCCTGAAGTCGGTGAAACTGGGCGCGCCGGAGATCATCTCAAAGGAGTTGCAGCAGGGCAAGGTTGCGACCGAGTCATGGCGCGGAGCGCTGGCGTTTGTCGGCGACGAGCTGATGAAGGTCAAGATGCGCCAGGCCAAGCTTGCCAGGGAAAAGGACGAGAAGCGGAAGCTGCTTGATGCAGCCCGTGGGGAGTACAACGACGCCAGGGCCGCAATCGAGAACCGCAAGGACCTGCGCTTTCAGTATGCCGCCGCGCCGGGCACGTATGCGGTGCGATTCTCTTACGCGGTTCGCGGGGTCGCGTCGTGGTCGCCATACTACGAGATGCGTGCGAAGCCGACCGACGGCAAAGTGGAGGTTACGTATTTTGCGAAGCTGGAACAGCGGACCGGCGAGAACTGGGATGGGGTCAAGGTCGTGCTCTCGACCGCCAAGCCGGCGATGAGCGGCGACGCGCCGATACCCAAGCCCTGGTACCTGTCGCTGGTGGAAGAACGGCCGGCCATCAAACTCGGCAAGACAATCGACGTCACGGCTAAGAAGAGGGAGATGGTGCAGCGCCAGTCGGTGTCGGTTGAGCGGGTCATATCGAGCGAGGACTTCCAGCGGCTGCCGGTGACCCAGCTTTCCGAACTGGTCGGGCTGCAGGCAGGAGTAACTCAGCAACGGGTGTCAATTGAGGAGACCCAGGTGTCGCTCCAGTACGAGATCCCGGGCCGAGTGAACCTGAAGAGCGGCGAGCCGGCCAAGAAGCTGCTGCTGCACGAGGCGACGTTCCCGGTCGAGTTTGAGTTCTACGCCCTGCCGAGGGTGCTGCCTCAGACTTTCCTGGTGGGCAGGATGGCGAACACGACCGACTTCATCTTCATGGGCGGCCAGGCCAGCACGTATGTCGGGGAGGAGTACACCGGGACAAGCTCCATCCCGATGGTCGCACCCCAGGAGTCGGCTGCGGCCAGCTTCGGGGTGGACGAGCGGGTGAAAGTGAACCGCGCGCTTGTGAAGAGCTACAAGTCCAGAGGCCCGGGCGGCAGAAGCGAGCGGGTCCAGTTCGTCTATCGCATCACGGCGGAGAATCACCACCCGAAGCCAGTGAAGTTGTCACTCATCGAGCAAGTGCCGGTATCGAAGCAGGCCGAGATAAAGGTGACGGTGACCAAGGTCGAACCCAAGTTCCTGGAGCAGAACCGCGACCTGGGAACCCTCAAGTGGAAATCGACCCTTAATGCGGGTGAGCGGTTCACCGCCGATGTCGAATACACCGTCGAGTATCCGGCCGCAAGGCAGGTGCAGGGGCTGTTCTAGATTCGAGACGACCACGGGGCAGGCTTGCCGCCTGCCCTTTTCACTTGCTCGTGGCTGCTTGCGGTCAGCTCACGGCGGAGCAGCGGTTTCCAGCGCGCGGGCGTGACCACGTGAAGCTCGACCGCGTCGTGACGACTACCCGAAAGGGCGTTGCCGGGTAGGACCTCTTCGGCAATCCGATCACCGACCACGAAGTCCGTCAGCGCATGCAGGCGCCCAACCGCATCCTCTGCACATTTCTCGGCATGTCAACGGGCTGGGTAGCCGGGGCCAGCGTCGGCCTGCTCGCTGTCGCGATAGCCCGGGGCGTGGTGTTTCACCCGAACGCATGGGACACGATCATCATCAGACATGACGGCTTCACTCTTGACCTGCCGCTGATTGCCTTTGCCCTCGGCGGAACTCTGCGCGGGGCGTACGTCGGCTACAATCTGGGCGAACGGCAGGACTGGAAGGAAGCGGTCGAAGACCTGAAGCATGAGCGGCTCGCGGTCGAGCCGTAGGCCCGGGAAGTCTCAGCGAAGAACCGGGAAGAATCAGGCAGAGGCGCACCACTCCGGGAAGCTTCGGGACATCTTGGCAGATTCCGCCCGCCGATTTGACATCCCGGCCCGCAGTAGTAGTATTCGCCTGATGGAGAACCCCGAACCCCGCCCGGCCTTGACGGACTCAGAGTTAATGTGTCCCCGAAATTCCCGGGCGCAGTGAAGCAGATCATGGTCTTGGCGGGCATCGCCCGCACATCGGCCTTCGTGCTGTCCGCCCTGATCCTAGGAGGGTGCGCCAGTCACCTTGCGGCTGTGATTATGCCGGACACCGAACCGGGCAGCGATTACTACGACGGCTATATGGCCGGTGTGAGCTTTGCAGAGGACGCCTGGAACCACATCGGAACAGCGGCAGTTTGGCTAGACGGACAATCGTTGAGGGCGACAGATGTGGCAATTCAGAAGGCGCTTGTGCGCCTTCCGCCGAGCATCGTTGGGAATCATTCGCAGGTCTGGATCGACGCGTTCCGGGCCGGTGCATCGGGGCGCTTTGACCAATACCGCGTGTTCGCTGGACGAGAGAGAGCCACGACTTGCCTGGGCCAATGCGCCGTGGGATTTGTGGGAATGATCGTCGTGCTCTCCCTCATATTATTGCAGCAGCAGGTCCCTTGGCACTAGAGAAACGGGGGAGATTCGGGACGCTTCCCAATATCCTGCGTATCAGACTATCGGGGACGGTAACCGTTTTCGCTTCATCCGAATTCCGTGTCCGATGACCGTAGACCGTTCACCGTTTGTGGTAGGCCGTAGGCCGTGAGCTGTCGGGTGAATTAGGGACAGTCACCTATTTGGGGCAATCAGGGACAGGTACGCTATTTCGGGAAGCTTCGGGACATCTTGGCAGATTCCGCCCGCCGATTTGACATCCCCGCCCGCGAGTCGTAGAATCGAGCCATGCCCGAGTGTTCCAACGGTCGGGTATATGTACCAGATGGACGAATTGCTGGAGACGAACGCGGAATGGGAGGTCCTGTGAAGAGGCTTCTCCCGGTCATGCTGCTTTGCGCGGCCTTGCTGCCGTGCACCTGCCACAACAACCCACCGGTTCCGCAGGGACAGCCCGACCTCGTGGTCGACGGCCGCCAGATTCTGGTCGAGCCGAGCCTCTCACGATTCTACCCTCACGGATCGCGGGATGGCGAGCCGCTGCTCGTGTACATCCGCCTGGCGGCGTCCGATTCCGCTCCGCTGCCGGTCGGGCTGGCCGCAACCCGGGCGTGGGTAGTGTGCGACGCAGATGCCTGGGAGACCGGATTGACAGAGCACGCGGCGAAGAGGTCTGACTACCACTCCGCATACTACGCAGAGGGAGGCCCGAAGTGGACGCCGGGGCTCACTGCCGGCGTCACCGTTCGGATCATCCAATCTGGCGTCGGGACCTGGGACATACTCGTTCGGGACTGCGTAGTCGGGGCGATTCAGCAGTACTGAGTCATCATCAAGCCGACCGGGATTCTGGTGAGTTTGGACAGGAGATACGGAGACACATTATCTCTGCGGGACTGACGAGCGGGCGGCGTCTCCCCTGCCATCAGCCGCGGCCGAAGGCCGCGAGGTTCCAGTATCCAGTTGCCAGTATCGGACTCGGCCACTTGCTTCTGGTCTCATCTCTACTGGTTACGTCGCGCAGCTCATTATAGTGAACCAGGAGCCGTAGGCCGTGAGCCGTGCGCCGTCGGCCGTTCCCACGAGTTCCGGAATGGTTCTCGAATCTACAAGGCACAACCGGGAGGTACATATACTCAGATTTGTGATGAACTCCGGTCTCGGTTCCAAGACGTCTTCCCCGCCCGTTGACATCCCAACCCGAGGGGACTACAATGTCCGCGATGAGACGCGGGATTTGGCGCGCAGCAGTCTTCGCGCTCCTGGTGGGGTGCGTCCTCGCCTTCGGAGCTAGGGCATCAACGCCCGGCCTGACGCCGGCAACGTCTTCGTCGGACCCGCCGGTTTTCCGCACGTACCTGCTGCAGTCTGCCGGCGCCCTCGGTGTCGGCACCGGTTGCGCCGCCATTGCGCTGCCGCTGACTCTTGCCTACTACCTGTTCTCTCCCGGGCAGGTCGCCCCCGTGGTTGGAGCAGAGGGCGTGCTCCTGGGCCTTGGTAGCGCAATCGGGGCCTGCTGGACAGGCCGGAGCCTCGGCCAACCTGCGAAGTTCTGGCCCGCGTTGGGACTGGCTTTCCTGCCCGAGGTCGGAACGGCCCTGGTCATGGGCCTGACCCACAAAGGCGCTGACCTGACTGACCCGCTCATCATGGGCTGCTGCGGCGGAGCCATTCTCGCCTCGCCCATCCTGGCCGCCCTTGGCGCCAACCTCGGACGACGCGGCACCGCGACCGGAACCAGCTCCCGCTTCCAGCTTGTGCCCGAACTGAGGGTCTGCTCCAACCACCAACTGGGGCTCGCCTCAGGCAATCCGCATACGTCGGCCGGCCTGGGGCTCAGGCTGTCGTTCTAGGGCCGAGCGCGGACCGGCGAGGCCCCCTGTTACCGCGTCTCTACTACCTGACGTGTGGCCGGAGTCGGCGTGCTGCTATCGGTTGTAGAGCAAGGAATGCGGTTCGAGGTCGCCGGGCAGGCTGCACGACGTCACAACTTTAGCTTGACACAAGCACCTGCCCACCTAAAATGGTCATACTGATGGCTGAGTGGAGGCCCGTTCGGGTGCGACATGTCCGAACGGATGCGGACGTGCAGCAGACCCGTCCCATGAGATGCATACGCCTCCGCTGAAATGCGGCGCAGAATCGCCGCAAGGTTTGAGCGATGCCGGTTGGCACGCGTGCATTGGTACGCGATCCCGAATCGGCACCGCAGCATCGAGATGTATAAGGAGGCATCGTGATACGTAGACTTGCCGCTTTGGCCGCCCTGGTACTGATGCTCCCGCCTGCGTTGGCTGCGCAGGAGGGAGGGTCGGCCGCAATGCGGGAACTGAACAACGGGAAGGAACATCTCAGAAGAGATGAGTTTATGATGGCAGTCAAGAGTTTCACCAAGTACGCATCGTTAGCTCCCAACAACAAGCTCCCCTACGACCTGCGTGCATGCGCGTACCTGCGAATGGACAGCGTGGACCTTGCATTGAAGGACATCGCCACCTCGCAGCGGATCGACGCCAACGAACAGACCGGGTATTTCGCGAACTGGCTGAGCGGGATAGCGCTGATGCTTCAGGGGGACTCCGCAAACGCCGAAGTCGCCCTGGCCAAGGCCGCCAGTGGCTCCCCGGACATCGCCGGACGTCGCATCGCAAGGGCACGGGCGAACGCTGACTTACAGGTTGGCGGAGAGGGAGGCCCGGAGCAGAGCGAGCTGTACAGCAGGAGGCTGGCCGAGTTGCTCCTTGACGAGTGCATCGACAGGCAACTCCTCGGCCAGGGATAAACCCGCCCGTGATCGCGCACCGGTAGCGTGCAGGCCGGCTGACGTCATTTGCCGGGTCGAGGCGGCCCGGCGGGGCTAGTCGGCGCACGACGCCGGAACGAATTCGTCCGCGGCTGACGTCGGTCGCAGACGCCACACACCGCTTTGCTGCTATCTATTTGTCAAAAGGATACGTCTACTATCGCCGCCGCGCTTCGGCCAGCGCTCTCCCCTACCTGAAGTTTGTGGCTTGAAGCTGCACTGACATGTAGCGCGCCTGGAGGGACTCGAACCCCCGGCCATCGGATTAGAAATCCGATGCTCTATCCACCTGAGCTACAGGCGCATGCCGAAAGGAATCCAGGAATCAAGGGGTCGAGGAATCGAGTGTCGGACACAGAACCCAACTCCTGAACCGTTGAACCCTCACTCCTAACCCCTAACTCCTAACTGCTAACTCCAATCGGGGAGACTGGATTTGAACCAGCGGCCCCCACGGCCCAAGCGTGGTGCGCTAACCGGACTGCGCTACTCCCCGAAGAACAGAAGTGGTCCAGTGGCCTAGTGGTCGAGTGGTCCAGTGATCAGACCCGGATCATCGGGTACTGTCCGCTTCGGCGTTAATATAGACGCGGAGCAGACAGAAGTCAACGCGCGCGAGTTACCAGTGACCAGTTTCCAGTTCCCAGTGTTCGGCTTCCGTTCGCTCGCTCCCTCGATCTCTCGATCCCTTGCTCCCTCTCCCCTGCCGCTCTTGGCCGATTCTATTCCGGCTTTCGGAGATGAGCAGCGTCGCCGTCCGACTTAACTCGCGACTGCAGGAACGCGATGACCTGCCGCATGGCCCGGGCCCGGTGGCTGACCCGACTCTTGGCGCTTTGGCCGAGCTCGCCGAACGTAAGGGCCTGCCCCTCGGGCATGAATATCGGGTCGTAGCCGAAGCCGGATGAGCCTCGCGCGTGGTGGGAAATCCGGCCTTCGCACTGGCCTTCGAAGCAGGTATCAGTGCCGGCCGGATCCACGAGGCACATGACGCACTGGAATCGCGCGGTGCGACGTTCGTCCGGGACCGCGACGATGCGGTCGAGGACCTTGCGCATTCGGTCCGCGTCGCTCGCCCCTTCGCCGCAGTAGCGCGCCGAAAGGACTCCCGGCTCACCGCCAAGCGCATCAACCTCCAACCCCGCGTCTTCAGCGAGCGTCCACATCTTCGTGCGTCGGGCCGCGCTCAGGGCTTTCTTGCGGGCGTTCTCCTCGAACGTAGCCCCATCCTCCTCAACGTCGGGCATGTCTTCAATGTCCGCGAGCGTCACGACCTGCCAGCCTGTACCCTCCAGCATCGGCTGCAATTCGGTCACTTTGTTCCGGTTGCGGGTCGCGAGGAGCAGTTTCACAGATGCCGTCCTCCGACCGCGTGTCCCGCAATCTCAGCGAGCAACTGCTTCATCTGCCCGAGGCGTTTCCGGTCGGCGACGAGTACGGCGTCGCCGGCCCGGACAATGACCAGGTTCTTGACGCCCAGGGCCGCGACGATGCCTGAGTCCGAGTCAACCACGCAGTTGGTCGAGTCTTTGCTCACGAGCAGCCCGCTGGCCACGTTACCGGCTGAGTCCGGCTTGATGTGGCGCACAAGCGCAAGCCACGAGCCGACGTCGTCCCAGTCGAACGCGCCACGCACGCACGCGACGTTGTCTGCCTTCTCCATGACCGCGTAGTCAATCGAGATCGAGGGCGCACCGCGATAGAGGTGGGCGAGCGCCTGCTTCTCCCGGCGCGTGCCGATGGCTGCGGCGAACTCTTCGAGTTTCGCGTGGAACTCCGGCATGAACTTCCGGAACGCGCCCAGTATCGCATCGACGCGCCAGATGAACATGCCGCTGTTCCAGACGTAGTTGCCCGCGGCCAGGTAGGCGCGGGCGCGGGCCGGACTCGGCTTCTCCTTGAACGCCTGCACCCGGTGCGCGGTCAGGGAGGCTTTGCCCGCAATCTGCTTGCCGAGCTGGACGTAGCCATACCCGGTGTCGGGCCGGTCCGGCCTGATGCCGAACGTAACGAGCAGGCCTTGCTGGGCAAGCTGCGTACCCATTTGCACAGCCTTCAGGAACCCGGGCTGGTCTTCGATAAGGTGGTCGGCAGGCAGAACGACCATGGTCGCGTCCGGGTCCTGCCGCTGCAAGTACGCGGCTGCCAGGCCGATGGCCGGTGCGGTATTCCGGCCCATCGGCTCGAACGCAAGGCGGGCGCGCGGGCCGAACTGCCTGCGCAGCACTACCTTGAACTCGGCCGGCGCGACGAAGAGCTGCCGTTCCGGCGGACAGAGAGGACGGATCCGCGCGCTCGTTTCCTGGGTAAGGGAGTTCCGGCCAAACAGGGCTATGAACTGCTTGGGCAGGGCACGCCGGCTCTTAGGCCAGAAACGCTCTCCCCTGCCGCCGCACAGGATTACCGCATGCAGTCCGGAAACCGGAGTGGAACCGCCAAGGACGCCAAGATCGCCAAGGTTCCGGACTCTGGGCTTCTGCATTCTGACTTCTGATATCTGACCTCTGACTTCGCCCGCGCCCGCCTTCGTGTCTTTGTGTCTTGGTGGCAAACTCCTATCCCGGTTCTTCGGATGCAGACTCATCGTTCCTCCTCGTTTGAGACCGAGCGTAGAAAGGCGCTCACAATCAGGCCGCCGACCCGCGTACGGATGGAAACCGGTATCCGTTCCCTGTCGTCGCTCAGGTAGACTGTGCCGAGTGGGCCGCCGGCATTGGGCACGACCGCGATGCAGTCGAACACGCCGGCCGGCGTGCTCACCGTCTTCGCGGCCCGCGCAACCGCGACCAGCTGGTAGTTGTGCCGGTCAACGTGGAGCGCGGTCCGTACCGTGTCTCCGGTCAACATCGGGAGAGTGCGAAAGTAGTACCAGGTCGTGAGCAAGTCGCGGACGTCCGGTTGAACGGGAATTGTCTCACCATCCGAATAGCGGACGTCCGAATGGTCGAGGTCGAAGTCCGCGCTCCATTCGGCGCGGTAGTTGGGCTCGCGCGTCCGCTTATACGACCGGAGCGTGACCATGTCGGAAGTCCGGCACCAGCTCTCCAGCCGGTAGTTCGCCCAGAACAGCCAGGAGAATGAGCGCATCAGTTCCAGGTCCGCCCGGAAGTGCCAGCACTCGGTTGTCCCGACCGTCTCCGGCTCCAGCGTCTCGAGTACGAGCGTGCCGAGCGCGACCGGACCGTAGCGCAGGCCGTAGTCGAGTCGCTCACCCGGAACGAAGGCGACCGCCAGGGCGAGAAAAATGGATAGCACCGGCCAATCATAGAACCGCACGGCGAATAGTCAAGGATACGCCGCGCGCGCGTCGAACCACAGACGTGTAACTCGCGCACCTGCAAAGGCTTGTCCTCTCCTGTCCCGGCTTTCCTTGACAGTCTTGTCCCGTCCGGTAGAATCCCGGGATGGCAATCACCCCGCTCGACATCAGGAAGAAGACCTTCACGGCCAACCGGCACGGCTTGTCCAAGACCGAGGTCGAAGGGTTCATCGAAGAGGTCGCGACGGAAGTGGAAAACCTGCGTAAGGAACGCGCGCAACTGACCGAGAAGGTGCAGGAGTTCACCAAGCGCATTGAAGCATACGAGAAAACCGAGCAACTGCTGAAGGACACGCTGGTGACCGCTCAGAAGGCAACCGGCCAACTGCGCGAGGACGCGAAGAAGGAAGCCGGGCTGGTCATCGAGAAAGCGAAGTTTGAGGCAGAGCGTATCAAACGCGATGCGGAGAGTCAGATCCGAAACGTCGGCGATGAGGTGCGAACGCTTGAGGCGAAGCGCTCGATCCTGAGCGACGAGATTGCGGCCGTCGCGCGGACATACCTGGCCATGGCGGAACGGATGAGGGACAAGAAACCGAATGCTGAAGCAGCAGATAGCGCAAAGCGTCCAGGCGATAAGAACTAAGACCGGCTTTCGGCCCGAACTCGGCATCATACTCGGCACCGGGCTCGGCAAACTGGCCCAGGAGGTCAAAGCCGACGCCGTGGTTCCCTACGAGGACATACCTCACTTCCCGATTCCGACCGTGGAAAGCCATCGCGGCCGGCTGATCCTCGGCACTCTGAACGGGCGCGCGGTCGTGGTCATGCAGGGCCGGTTCCACTTCTACGAAGGTTACGACCCGCAGCAGATCGCCCACCCGGTGCGGGTGATGAAAGAGCTGGGCATCCACACACTGATTGTGTCCAACGCGGCGGGCGGCGTCAACCCGCAGTTCAGCGCCGGCGACCTCGCGGTCATCACCGACCACATCAACCTGACCGGGCAGAACCCGCTGAGCGGGCCCAACGACGACTCGCTCGGGCCCCGGTTTCCGGATATGTGCGGCTGCTACGATCCGGCGCTGGTAAAACTGGCGCTCGACACCGCGCTCAAACTCGGCATCCGGCTTCACCCCGCGGTCTATGCGTGGGTCACCGGCCCGAACCTTGAAACCGGGGCCGAATACCGATACATCCGGACCATCGGCGCCGACCTCGTCGGCATGTCGACCGTGCCCGAGGTCATCGTGGCCCGGCACGCCGGCCTGCGCGTACTCGGATTCTCGGTCATCACCGACATGGGCCTGCCCGACGCAATGAAACCGGTTGACCTGCCGGAAGTGCTGAAAACGGCTGCGCTGGCCGAGCCGAAGCTGACTGCAATCGTCAACGAGGTAGTAGGACTCATATGAACCATCTCCGTAGACTTGCTCTAATCATCCTGGTGCTCGCGGCGGGCTGCCCGAAACGCGCCGTGATAGCGCCGCCCCTGCAGGACGCGCAGCAGGCTATTGACCAGGCAACCGGCGACCTCGAGGCGAAGCGGTACCGCCAGGCCGAGGACCGGTTCACATTCATCATCTTCAACTTCCCGGGATCGCGCCAGGCCTCGGACGCGCAGTACTACCTTGCCGAGGCGTATTTCCGGAGTGCGGACTATGTCCAGGCGCAGAGCGAATTTGACTTCTACCTCAGGAACTTCCCGAACGGTCGATTCCAGGAAGAGGCCACGTACAAGCTCGCGGTCTCCTATCTGAAATCCGCCCCCGGCCGTGTCCGCGACCAGGCCCAGGCGCTCAAAGCTCGCCAGGTCATTGAAGAATTCCTCGACGCCTATCCCGATTCACCGTTGCGCAGCGAGGCCGAGCAACTGCGCGGCGACGTCGATGAACGTCTGGCACTCAAGGAATTCGACGCGGCCCGGCTCTACTACATTTCCGGCGAGTACAAGTCAGCGCTCGTCTATTACGACTACGTTCTCGAGACCTACCCCACCGCGCGCTGGCCGGGTCCGGCGAGATACCAACTCGGTGTCTGCCTGCTGGAGACTGCGGACAGCGCCAAAGCGCGCGTTGTATTCGGCGAGATCGTGTCCGGCGACTACGAACCCGCCGTCAAGAAGCTGGCCCGCACGCAACTCAGCCGAATACACTGACGTGCCGCTGCGACTCGGTGTGTTCGGCGGCTCGTTTGACCCGATTCACCTTGGCCACCTGCTCGTAGCCGACGACGTCAGGCGCCGGTTGCGCCTTGACCGGGTCCTTTTCGTTCCGGCCTGCCGTCCCCCGCACAAACGCGGACCCATGACTCCGTACCGCCATCGACTGGCGATGACGAAACTGGCGATCGCCGGAGAGCCCGGCTTTGAGTTGTGCCGGATCGAGGAGCTCCGGCACGGCCCATCATACACGGTTGACACTCTCTCCCGGCTCAAGGCCATGTACGCCGGCGCCGCGCTCTACCTCATTCTCGGTTCGGACCAGTACCGGGAAATATCCGCATGGCACCGACCGCAGCTCCTCGCCCGGCTCGCCCGCGTCGTCGTGATGGACCGTCCCGGAGCCCCGCGGCCCGCGCTGTTCCAAGGACACGACCCGCGTCGGGTCTTGTTCCGCACCGTCATCCAGGTCACAATCTCGGCAGCGGCGGTCCGGGCAAGGCTTGCCAAAGCCCATTCTGTCCGGTATATGTTACCTGTGAGAGTCAACGAATACGTAACGCGGCACCACCTCTACCGACGCCCGAAGGTCTCGGCCGGGTGAGCCCGGTGCCGGCAGCAGGCTCAAGACAAACCGCATAAGGGCAATTGCCCGAAGGAGAACTAATGTTCGGAACCGCTTTCGCCCAGACCCCGGCCCCGGCTGCGCCCGCTGCCGGCGGCGGCCTCAATTCGGTACTCGGGTTTCTCCCGATCATCCTGATCTTCGCCGTGCTCTACTTCCTGATGATCCTCCCCCAGCAGCGCCGCCAGAAGAAGCACACCCAGATGATCGAGCAGATCAAACGGGGCGACCGCGTGGTCCTCGGGGCCGGCATCCATGGCATCGTGTCGAACGTGAAGGAACAGACCTTCCTGGTCAAGGTAGCTGAGGACACCGAACTCGAAGTGGACAAGAGCGCGGTCAGCTACAAGTTCGGCACCGAGAAGTAACGCGATGACGCGCCCGGCCGGAAGGAACCGTCGAGTGGTCCTCTACGGCCATCCTGCCCTCCGGACGAAGTCGCGACTCATCGGCGAAATCACGCCCGAAATCATGCAGTTCCTCGAAGACCTGAAAACCAGCATGTTGACCCAGGACGGCCTCGGCCTCGCCGCCAACCAGGTCGCCGAACCCGTCGCCGCATTTGCCATCAACCCTCGTGCGGCCGACATCGACCGGGAACCGTACTGCATCCTGAACCCGCAGGTTGCCGCCACCAAGGGACTGATTGAGGCGGAAGAGGGCTGTTTGTCCCTGCCCGGGCTGTTCGACTTCCTGCCGCGGCCGGAGTTCGTCCGCGTCACCGGCATGGACGAAGACGGCCAGCCGATAACGGTCGAGGGAACCCGGCTGCTGGCCCGGGCGATGCTGCACGAGATTGACCATCTGGACGGAATCCTGTTTGTGGACCGCCTGAGCGAATCCCGGCGCCGGATGTTCGCCACCCGGCTCAAGGAACTGGAGACGCAGGAGGCCTCGCAGTGCGCGTAGCCTTCTTCGGCACTTCCGAGTTCGCTGTCCCGGCCCTGCGAGCGCTTGCGGAAAGTGGTCACCAGGTCGGCCCGGTCGTCACTGCCCCGGCCAGACCCAGCGGCCGCGGCCGCAAACTGGTTCCGAGCCCCGTGGAAGAGGAAGCGCGCGCGCGCGGTCTCGCGGTCCTTGCTCCGGAAGACCCGAACGACGACGCGTTCCTCGAAGACCTGGCCGCACATCGGCCCGACGTCGCGGCGCTGGCGGCGTACGGCTGCATTCTTCGATCCCCTTTGTTGCACCTGCCCCCGCGCGGTTTTCTGAACATCCACCCTTCGCTGCTGCCCCGCTATCGAGGAGCAGCCCCGATACAGCGCGCCGTACTCGCCGGCGAACCCGAAACCGGTGTGACCGTCATCGTGCTGTCCGATCAGGTTGATGCCGGCGACATTGTCAACCAGCTCGCCATGACCATCGGCCCGGACGAGACCACGGGCGAGCTTTCGCACCGGCTGGCGGAAATCGGCGCCGGGCTGTTGCTGGAAGCCCTGGCGCGGCTGGAGAAGGGTACCGGCGACCGAACGCCTCAGGACCCGGAACTCGCGACCCGCGCCCCGAAAATCGGCAAGTCTGAGCGCAACGTCGACTGGCGCGAGACTGCTCCGCGAATTCACAATCGCATCCGGGCCCTGTCGCCCGAGCCCGGCGCGGTCACGTCATTTCGAGAACGACGCATCGTCCTGCTCCGCTCACGGTTGCACGACACTCCGGAACGCGGTGAGCCCGGACTGCTGCTTCTGCAACACCAGGGCCTGCTCGTTGCCACCGGTGGCGGGGCCATCGAGATTGCCGAACTCAAACCCGAGGGCAGCCGAGTCCAGAGCGGCGCGGATTTCCGCAACGGTCACCGGCCGGTTCCCGGTGAGAGGCTGGTTTCGATATGAGGCGCGCGAAGCCGCGCCGGCACCGCGGCATCCTGGCCGTGCTCATCGCCCTCCTTTCCCTGGCCTTGCTCGTTGTCATTCTCAACTGGGTTGTCATGCCGCTGGTCGTGGGTCGCGGGCGGGAAACGACCGTGCCCAGTGTCATCGGCATGGACCGGTTTGCCGCCGAGGAATCGCTGCTCAAAGCCGGACTGCGCCTCGGCGAAGTGCGGAGCATGTCGAGCGTGACGGTGCCCCCGGACCACGTCGTGACCCAGCATCCCGAACCCGGACAGCGGGTCAAACTGGGGCGCCAGGTCCACCTTGACGTGAGCCACGGCCGGTCCCGGCTCAAAATCCCGCACATCGAAGGGCTCACGCTGGCACGGGCCACGGCTCTGCTGTACGAATCCGGTCTTGCAATCGCCGGCGTCGAGTCGTTGCGCACGCCCGGCGTGCCGCCGGGCCAGATCGTGGCAACCCGTCCGCCGGCCGGCGTCGAGGTAGACGAAGGTGAGCGCATCTTCGTCCAGATTGCCGCCCGGGTCGGCAACTTCCCGATGCCCAATCTCATCGGCATGAACCTGGAAACCGCACAGGGAATTGTGGCATCGCAGGGCCTCACCCTCGGCGAGGTAAAACGCGCCCCGAGCGATGAACCGGCAGGCAACGTGCTGATACAGTATCCCGAGGAAGGCATGACGGTCCGCGACCTCGACACGGTAAGCCTGATAGTGGCTGCCCCGACAGGAAAGAAATGAGAGTCTCCGCGTCGATACTCGATTGCGACTTCCTCCACCTGGCCGACGAACTGGAGGCGGTGGTTAAGGCGGGCGCCGATGCGATCCACCTCGATGTGATGGATGGTCACTTTGTGCCCAATCTCAGCTTCGGCGTGCCGCTGGCGCGAGCCGTTCGCCGGGCCGTGACCGTACCAGTCCACTCGCACCTGATGGTCAGCGAACCGGAGTGGCTGATTGAGAGGTTTCTACCCTATTCCGACCTTATCATCTTCCACATTGAGACGGCGGAAATACCCGCGCAGTGTCTCGAGACCATCCACGCGGCCGGCAAGGCCGCCGGTATCTCGCTCAATCCCAATACGCCGGTCGAGTCCCTAAGACCCCTGGTTACCGAAGTCCAGGACGTGCTCGTCATGAGCGTGTACCCGGGGTTCGGCGGCCAGGAATTCTCTCCCGAGTCACCGGGCCGCATCCGCGAGGTCGCCCGGTTGATCAAGGAGACCGGTTCGAACGCGACGATCTCGGTGGATGGCGGTCTCAATCCAGGGAACTGCGCGATCGTGGCCGCGGCCGGCGCACAGGTGGCCGTGTCCGGAAGCGCCATCTTCCACAGCCCGGACTACGCTGTGGCAATCAAGGCATTAAGATGTTCGACGCCCTGACCGACCGCTTCACCCAGCTTCGGCGAAAGCTGCTCGGCTACGGCCGGCTGACCGACCGCGAGGTCTCGCAGGCCCTCCGCGAGGTGCGTACCGTGCTGCTCGAAGCCGACGTCAACTACAAGGTCGTCGGCCACTTTGTCCGCTCGGTCGAGACCCGGCTCAAAGAGAAGGACATCGCGGCCAGCCTCAAACCGGGCGAGCTCATCGGCGCGACCCTGTACCAGGAACTCATCCAGTTGCTGGGCGGCACAACCGCCAAGCTCGACTTGAGCGCCAGCCCTGCGGTCATCTCGCTGGTTGGGCTGCAGGGCACCGGCAAGACGACCTTTGCCGGCAAACTCGCCTACAAGTTCCGAAACCGGAAGCCCCTGCTCGTCGCGTGCGATCCCAAACGGCCGGCCGCATCCGAGCAACTCCGGTCGGTCGCCGAGCGCGCCAAGTGCGACTTCTACCCGGTGTCAAACGACGTCGTCGCGACCTGCCTGGCCGCACTCAAGCAGGCCCGGGACCGCGCCAACGGCATTGTGGTCTTCGACACCGCGGGCCGGCTTCACATCGATGACGACCTGATGAACGAACTGGCCGCGGTTCAGGACAAGGCGCGGCCGCATGCCAGCCTGCTGGTGCTCGACGGCATGGTCGGGCAGGACGCGGTCAACCAGGCGGAGCAGTTCAATACCCGGCTCAAGTTGACCGGCTGTTGCTTCACCAAGCTCGACGGTGACGCGCGCGGCGGTGCGGCGATGTCGGTACGCCACGTGACCGGCCTGCCGGTCTACTTCACCGGCACCGGTGAGCACCTTGAGGACCTGGAGGAGTTCCACCCCGAACGGATTGCCTCGCGCATCCTTGGCATGGGCGACATGAAGAGTCTTGCCGACAAGGTGCAGGCGGCAACCGAAGGCCAGGATCAGCGCGCGATTGCCGAGAAGTTCCTCAAGGGCAAGTTCGACCTCGAGGACTTCCTGAACCAGCTCAAGAACATCAAGAAGATGGGCAACGTCTCCAAGCTGCTTGCCATGATTCCCGGGGCCGGGAACATCGAAGTTGACGACAACGAATTCGTGCACATTGAGGCGATGATCCAGTCCATGACCGCGGCAGAGCGCCACAATCCCGACCTGGTCGACGGTTCGAGACGACGCCGCATTGCCGCCGGCAGCGGTAGCACGGTAGCGGACGTCAACCGGCTGTTGAAGGAATTCGACCAGGCCCGGGTGATGGCCAAACAGATGTCCGGCGGCCGCGGCCCGCGTCTGCGGCTGCGCTAGCCCTTGGGACAACCAACGATTGTCTCTTGAAGTAAACTAACGGAGACTGGCCGGTGCCGGCCGCGCGCCGTTTGCGGCCGTCCTTGTCTACACCGGTATGAGCATCTTCACGTAGCCGACGACCTTCTCCTCCTTGAACGATGCAATCATCTCTTCGTTGCTGTAGAAATTGATGTACCCGTCCGCCTTCTCTACCCGATCCGCGTCAACGGTCACCTGCGGCCGTTTCTCCGACTCGATGAAAACGTCATACGGCACTGTCAACTCCTTTCAGAAAACCATTGCGGTGCGCACCCGGATGACTGCCGACGACCACGCCACCCGTGCTCACAGGCATTATGCCCAACAGAAACAAGCTGTCAAGGTCCGCGCCCGGCGTGGGCGCACCGGACCTGCCCTGCACAAGACCAGTTCGGCCCGGACGCCCGCATTCGGCATCCGGAACTCGTCACCCGGCACACCTTCTCGGATAAACCACCGCCCGAAATCGGCACTCGGTTTTGGGATTTGGGGTTTGGGATTTGGAGTTTCCGCGAAGCGGCCGAACCACTGCCGCGCCTCAGCCTTCAATCTAGAATCTGGAATCGGTCGGCGGGGCCGTAAGCCGTGAGCTGTCAGCCGTAAGCTCGCCGTGCGCCTGATACGCAGGAAAGTGGGAGGTGTCCCGACTTCTCCCCTAATAGGTGACTGTCCCTGATTTCCCCCTGATTTCCCCAGGTCGAACTTCCCCATTCGGTTCTGCCGCAGCAGTTGTGGCAGTAGGACCTCGTAGAGTATCGCGGCGTCGATGTCACCGCCACCCAGTCGGTGATAACGGGACACGGATAACGGCGCAGCGGAAACCAGAGAACTGTGGTCTCCACCCGACAGCCGGAAAAGTGCGATATCGCAAGTACCGCCACCAAAGTCGAAGACCAACAGCACCTTCGGCTCCGCCAGGTTGGAGACCAGGCGTTCGCCATAGCTGACCAGGTAGTCTAAGAAAGCTGCGACTGGTTCATCCAACAGGTCGCCGCCCTTGACCGAAATCCCAGCCGCCTCCGCAGCCTGTCGAGTGTCGTTGCGCTGAGGGGCTTGGAATGAAGCCGGCACCGTAACAACCGTTCTGACGTCCTCGGCATGACTATCATGCAGGGCCGCGGCGCGAAGAAACCCCAGGACTTTGCCGCCAATATCCGCCGCCGATTGATATCCTTCGGACGCGCGATGATACTTCCTGCTCGTGCCTATGTCGTTCTTGCACTCATAGAACAGATTCTGGTTCCGCACAAGACCAAACTCAGCCGCCCTCGCACGCAACCGCCTCGCTCCTTCCCCGATGACTAGGTCACCGTCTGGAAGAGCCACAAAAGACGGCACGAGCACCTGGATATACGAACCATCGAGCGTCTTCTGTTCTACCTCAATGCAGCGCACCTGTGAGCCTTCTGGGTTTGCCGGGTCCCAACTGACCTCCGCGACCGTCGAGTTGGTCGTTCCAAGGTCTATGCCAAGCGCACGAATCGGCTTGTCCGGCAGCTTGACGTCAGGCGCGCGCAACTTCAGCAGGTCAATCAGTGTCACGAGCAACCTCCAACTTCACTTGAACATCACTCCCGCCCATTTGTAGATGCCTTTGCTGACGAAATGGAACCGCTCGCGGGGGACGTTGAGCTTGCCACGAATCTTACGGGCTTTGGCAAGACCGTCGAGCTTCTTCTTCTCAAGTTCGTCCCACGGCTTGGCGAACGGGATGCCCTCGGGCACGGACTCTTCGTCGACCTTTTCCTTTTGCAGGCGCATGAAGCCCTCTGGCCCGGCCAGCGAAGGGTGGACCACTTCGACCGCTGCCTGGATTCGTGTGTCTCGCCACAAGCCTTGCGCCCAGGCGCTAAGCTCGGCCGGGCCGCCGTCCTTCTTGTGCTCTAGATACCACTCGGCCTTTTCCAGCAGCCACCAGTCAAAGGCGTCGGCCAGTTCCTGCTCGTATGCGGCTGGGCCGCACTCCCAGCGGTTCTTTACCTTCCACTGCTCGTCCCAGCGGCGCTTGTACACCGGCTGCTCGATGCGGCGGATGTGCTCGTTGTCGCGGATGACGGTGAGGCGTTCGCGCCAGAGGCGCTTGGACGGATCCGACCAATCGGACGGAATCAGACTTATCGCGGAAGCGAAGTCGCCCTTTGCGGCCTGCCAGAGGCGGTAGGGGCGGAGGTCCTTCGCCAGCGGCTCGGGCGCGGCCGGAACCTGAACGGCCGGGTGGTCTTCGGGCAGGAGGCCGTAGGCGGCGTAGACTAGCCAGTCCATTTCCTCCTGCAGGGCGATCATCTCGCTTCGCAGACACTCACGCTCAGTCACCACGCGGTCATAGGCCTGTTTCAGATCGTCGGCCGAACCGAACGGCTTGCCGATGACCTGATGCGGCTGCTGGTAACCGGGCAGTGATGAGTTCCACTCATGGTACGCCTCGCCCGGCTTCTCGAAGAGCTTCTTCATCGCGAGTGACGGCAGCTTCTGCCCCCGCTCCCAGCACGCCTGCGCCAACTCCGCCATCCGCTTCGCCAGGGGATTCCACTCGCCCTTCAGCGCCCGCGCCACCTTGTCCGGGACCGGCAACTGCTCCACCTTGCCTCCCGCGAACTCGTAGTAGGTGTCGGTCTCGCCATCCTCAGACGCCCTCTTGCTGAAGCACTCGGCCTTTAGCCACTCCAGCGCACATGTGCTATTGAGCGCGCCGAGCAAGGCGAACTGTGCCTCTTCAGCAGCCCCGTTCTCAAGGACGATGGCGGGGACCTTCTCCTTGAAGGCAACGGTGTGATCGAAGATGACGAAGTGCGCGTGTGTGGCGATTTGGGGCACCAACGTGTTGAAGCGGTGCCTCCACTTCCCGCGGGCTAGCCGTGAGTACTCAAACCAACGAAGCGCGGTGTTGCGCTTCTGCGTCGTACCTGAGATGATGCTGCTCTCAAGCTCCTCGCGATACGGAGCTAGATGACCATCGAGCGCGGCTGGGAGGGGTTCGGCGGCAGGGGCGAGAGCCTTCGTGTACGGGAAGATGACAAGCTGGCTGGCAGCTACGCACCAGTCGCGGATATCGCGTCCAGTCGCGTAGGCTCTGAGGAATGAGAGAGGGAGTGAGCGCCGCCTCGCATAGCCCGGCGACAGTATGAATACCTCGTCCCTGCCCGTGATGAGCTGTCTCCCCACGGGCTCGGCACAGAACTCGGACAGCTTGGCGAGTCGCCCAACACCGCCAGCGTCCCGCAAGAAGCTCCAAGGAAAAGCGTGCAGCTCGCCGCGCGGGAGCGCGCTGACTCGAATCCTGCTATCCTCGTAATCTGAGTTGTGGTGCAGAGCAATCGCGTGCCACAGTTTGCTGTCTTCGGGCGACAGCTTCAGCGCGCCGCCGCCCGACTTGATAGCCACGACACGAACCCCGTCAGCCGCGCGCGTCGCTCGTCCGCCCAAGAAGATCAGACAAGTCGGCGTTCCGTGGCCTTCGAAGTTGAAGCCGGAGCAATCTACTACCTTCTGCAGGTTGACGGTGGGAAAGAAGCGCTCGACAAACGGCTTCCCGAAATCCCGTGTGCCGAAGGCGTTGGCGACGATGAAACCCAGTTGGCCATCGGTCTTGAGTAGGCCGACGGACAACGCGAAGAACGGCACGAGCATGTGGTACTCTTTGTAACAGTACGGCTGCCAGCGCTCACGATAGAGTTCGCGCTTTTCTGCGTTATGGGCCGTGACGAATGGCGGGTTGCCGACGAAGATGTCGAAACCGCCAGATGAAGGCGTCGGCACTGCCAAGTCCATCTGACCCTTGAGGTCGTTGCCGAGTGCCAGCTTGCCGTTCAACGTGGTCTTTGGTCCCTCGGGGTAAAAGACCTGCGGGAAGTCTATGCGCCAGGCGAAGTTGAACGGCGCGTCGAAGCTCGCGCCTTCGAGCTTGCGGAGCCTCTGGACAAGGTCTCGGTCTATCGGCGCGGCCTCCAGTCGGTCCCGTTCTTTCTGCGCAGCCTTCACGCCCCTCAGTGCGACCTCAAGCTGCTGTGTTTCGTGGGCGATGCGCTGGCGACGGTCGGCGTCAGACTTGCCCTCGCCGAACAGCCCCGCCGCAATCGAGTCCTTCCGGCGCAGAAGCTGAAGCTCGTCGCCAATGACCGACTCGCTGACCTCAAGCCGCTTCTTGAGGATGTCCAGGCGGAGGTTTCGCTTAGCGTTCCAGGACTTGGCTTTGTGCAACCTCTCACCCAAGCGATGTATGGCGTCAAATTGCTTCTGGTGGCGGTGTTCCTTCCCCGGCAGGATGACCACTGGCACGCCGCAAATGTGGTCGTGCAGGCTATCGCCGCGCTTGAAGTTCATCTCTAGATTGGGCAGTTGGGATATTTCCGCCAGAGCTTTGAGGAACCGGCTGCGTTCGGCCGAGAACGGGTCAAGTCCGAGGTCGTAGTCAACGACGATGGAAAGCCATAGCCGCAACATGCAGATTTCGATTGCCTGCTGCTGGATGTCCACGCCAAACAGGCAGTCCTGAATGATGTCGGCCTTGGTCTTGTGAAGCCAGCCCGCGCCCTTCTGGCGGGCCGGGTCAACGTAGCCGTTGGCTGCGGTCTCGGCGAGGCGGCGCAGGTTGGTGAGTTCGTGCAGGAGTCCGACCATGAACGCCCCGGAACCCACTGCAGGGTCGCAGCAACGAAGAGCCTTCACCAGTTCCAGCAGGCGCGTGCCGTCCTCGGGCGAAAGGCAGGACCTGAGGACCTCCATCTCGTCCGGGCTGATGCCGTCCGAGGCGTCCAATTCGAGCAACTGCCGCAGCCGGCGCGGCCAGTCGCCACCGGTGAGTCGTGGTAGCAGCCACTGGTACAGGACTTCGCGGCAGATGAAGTGAACGACGATGCGCGGAGAGTAGTTTGAGCCGGTCTGCTTCCGCGCATTTCGGGTAGTCAGGCGCTGGTCAGGGGCGAATGGGTCCATTTGCTCGGCGTGTAGCACGATGGATTCAAAGACCTTGCCGAGCATCTCCGGGTCAACGGCGACTTCCTGGTTGAGCGGCGTGTCTTCGCGCACCGTGAAGTTGAACGCCTCCAGCAGTTCATCGAAGACCTTCTCAAAGGTCGCGTTGCGCACCGGTAGCGGCGGGTTGTCCTTCTTGCGGCGCGGCGACGGCTCGAACTCGTCGTCGTTGAACAGGCCACCGTTAAGAAACGGGACGCCGGGTATGCGTTCAAACCTGGAGTTCTCCTCGGCGCTCAACGCGTAGAAGAGTCGCTCCAGAAACTGCTCGTAGTATGTGAACGTGGCGGGCTTGTCGCGATGCAGCTTAAGACCATTGAGCAGGAAGTCCGGGTCCTTGTTCAGCCAGCCCCGCTTCTGGACGAAGTAGAGGAAGATGAGCCGTTCGAGCAGGAGTTGCGCCTTGGAGTAGGCGTCGGGCGACTTGAGTTTGCCGAACTTCTCAAGATCGGTCTTTATCAGCTCCAGCGCGGCGTCGAACTGCTTGAAGAACTTGCGGGTGAGCGGCTCTTTGTCGAAGGCCGCGGCCCACGCTTTAACCCACTCGTCCTTTTCGGCCTCGTTCTCGGGCCAGGCAAGGTTGGGCAGGTTCTCGGTGACGGCCGTGCGCGAGGGCTCACCCGGAACCCAGCCGAACGTTGCCAGTTTGGCGTCTGCAACCTTGCCGGTGCCGAAGGCGTCCCGGAACATTGCGAAGACGTACTGCTTGTAGTTGTGGGTGCAGATGAAAAGGATGTTGGCGAGGTCCCAGGAGGGCAGGTTTGCTTCTTTGCGCTTACCGGCCACGAGGCGGCGCAGGACCGCGCGCAGGGGCGTGCCGAACCCGCGAGTCTCGAAGACCTTGGGCTCGTCGAACTCAAGCAGGAAGATGCCCCACGGCTGGTCCGCACGCGGGCGCAGGAGAATCTCGTAGGCTTTGGCTTTGTGTCCGGTCTCGGGCATGCCAAGCTCATTTGCGCTCCATTCGTAGCCGACGTCCTGCGGCTTGATGGGCTTGTCGCCGAGCGGCCAGCGCAGGCAGTCGCCAAGCAGGTCGCGGGCGAAGGACGGGAAGTCGCGGGCGTTGGCGAGGGCGGAGGCGAGGAGGTCGGGAGTAGCCAAGGGATTATCCGACGGATCGGTCGGAGCGGACGGATCCGTCTGATGAGCGGGTGCCTCGGCACTCGGGGTATCCTGAACAGCCGAGGAACTGGCTTCCGGCATGCGGGCCCTTGCGGGCGGTCCGCAGGGTCATGGGTTTGCCGCAGAGAGGACAGGCAGGAAGAGAATCAGACCGATCGGACGGAGCGGACTGATCGGACAGAGCCTTGTTCCGCTCGGCGATGCGCGCCGCGGCAAGCTGCTCGCTGTAGCCGCCTTCCTTCACGAACCCGCGCTCAAGGGCTGCGGTTTGCCGGTCGAGTAAGTAGTTGGCTTGGTGAATCAGACAGATTACCGCATTGGCGACAACTGCGGGGTCGGGGGAGGCGAGCCACTGGGAATAATCGGACTGATCCGACGGAGCGGTCGTATCGGTCGGCTTGCGAGTGCCCAGCGCGCGGACTTTGCGGGCCTCCGCGTCGTCCTTGGCCCATTGCCGCAGGCCGCGCTGACGCAGGAAGTCTTCGTAGTCGAGCAGCAGTTCGTCGAGGCTAGCGCGGGCGACGTTCACCAGCCGCAACTCGGTCTGGCTTGAGGTCGCGGAGGCGCGACTGCCCTCGGCGATGTTCTGCCGGCCGCTGCGTGCGGCCTGCACCATCTGGTCGTGGGTGCGCGACCGCTTGTCCACGAACCGATCACAGAATGCCACGGTGGCATCGTAGATGATGGTCGCCACCTGGAACGAACGCAGCTCGCGGTAGCCGCCCGAAGGGCGGAGACGCTGACCGGTCAACTCACCTCCAGCCAGCAGACAAGCTCGGGCTTCACAGTTAGCGGCAGGCCGCGGTCGCGCATGAGCTTGTGGACGTGGCCTTGCTCGATAGCCTCTCGCTCCGAGGCCAATTCCTTGACGCCGAGTCGCACTTTGCGCTTCTCGGACTGCTCGCAGCGTACTGCGGGCCAAATCTGCTCGATGCCGTCGTGAATCGCGCCGGACTCGCGTTCGCGATAGTACCAGCGGACTTCAGAGGTTGCCTTGTTGGCGTCGTTCCAGATGCGGTAGGCGCAGAACACGCCCGGCTTGAGCTTCAGTTCCTGTGTCCACTTGCGGCCGGAGAACACACGCTTGGGCAGCGTCGGCAGGCTCACGTACAGATCTGGATGCTCGCGTTCGATTGCCTCCAACGCCAACCGCAACTTCTCCTCCGTGCTCTCGTGTCCCTCGTAGGCCTCGTTGAATTCCTTCAATGTCATATCCGGGTCGTCGGGCGTAAGCAGCGCACCTTCGATGCCGAGCGCGGCGTTGATGCGCAGCACCTTGCCGGTCACTCGGCGGAACAGGCCGAGGATTTCCTCGAGGTCTTTGGGCGGCAGGAAGTTCCAGAAGAATATCTTCCGGTCGAGCAGCTTGGGCCGCTTGAGCCGTTTCTCGATTTCGGTGTCGAGCCGGCGGTCCACGCGGCCGATGCGCTGAATCAGTCGCACCGGGTTCCAGTGCATGTCGTAGTTGATGAGCAGCGAGGCGTCTTGCAGGTTCAGGCCCTCGGAAAGCACGTCGGTCGAAACGAGTATGTCGATGGGCTGTTTCAGGTAGTCCTTCACCTGGCCGGGTTCACAGTTGTAGTACGGCGCGAAACGGCGGATGACTTCCTCGCGGTTCAGCTTGCGGGTGGAATCGATCTCCTCGACGTTGGGCAGGCCGGCCACGTCGCGCAACTGGTGCCAGAGGTAACGCGCAGTGGCGCGGAACTCGGTGAAGATGGCGACCTTGTGGCCGCGGATATCAGGCGCGCCTTCTTCTGGTTCGCCGGTCAGCAGGGCAAGTAGCTTCTGGAGTTTGTCATCCTTGCTCGGGTCTTCCTTGTCGCCGTCCGTGTAGAACCGCTTGGCAATCTTGGCCAAGAACTCCAGTAGCACGTTCATATCCTCGACCACGTCCGCTAAGAGCCGATCCATGTCATGCTCAGAGGGGTCTATCCGCAGGGACTCGGGCAGGTCGTTCTCTTCCTCGTCCTCGTCTTTGGAGACTTCAAGTCGCTCGCGCTGGTGGTCCTTGATGCGCTTCCAGTACCGGTCGTTGGCCGTAACCCAGCCGTCGAACTTATCGGTCCGATAGGCCTTGAGGAACCCAGCCATGTTGGCCAGCAGGTTTTCCACCGAGGCCTCGAATGCCTTGTAGGAACTCTCAAGTCGCTTGAGCAACAAGGTGCGAATCAGGCCAACGACCTGGTTTTGCTCAAGCAGCTTCTTCTCGCCCTTCTCGCCCTTCCGGTATGCCTCGGTGTGGTAGAGCGCGAGGTTCAGGAAAGGCGCGTCTCGGTTGAAGGCCTGCTTGATTTCGTCGTAGATCGACGCGTAGACCTTCTTGAGCGAATACTGGACCACACGTGGCCGCTGGCGCATCGGGAACGATGGTTCATTGGCCCGACCTTCCTCGGATGCCTTCACGTATTTCCGGCTGCGCTGGATGAGTATCGCCTTGAATATCGGCTGCTCGCCGAGGAACTTCTCGACCGCGCGCAGGTCGGACCAGTCGCCGAGTTGGATTGCGTTCTCGAACTGCCGGTCCGGGCCAGAGAACACGCGCCGAAAATCGTGGATACCGATGCGCGCGAAGTGGTTCTTCTCCGGCGCGAAGTAGCTGATGAGACTGTACAGGTCGAGCAGTCGGTTGTTCACCGGCGTCGCGGTGAGGTGGAATACCTGCTTCTTCGGGTTGCCCTCGCGCAGTAGGCGCGTAAGCAATATGCTACGATTGGACGACGGTGTGCGGAAGTGGTGAGCCTCGTCGATTATCACGACGTCGGTATCGCGGCTGAGCTCAACGAGCTTGTCCGGCGGGACCGTGCTGTCGCGGCCGAAGTCGGTATGGCGGCGGGTTGAAAACATCTGTCCGTACTCGGTGCGGTAGATATACTTGAGCAGCGGATCGGGGTTCTTGTCCGACGGCTTCCAGTGCCTTTCCCAGACGCTCGCCTGAGCCGACTTCGGCACGATGAGCAGGACCCGTTTGCGGTCGTGGACGAAACGTTCCAGGAGCATCAGCCCGATATAGGTCTTGCCGAGTCCGACGCCATCGCAGACGAGAGCGCCACCCCATTGTTGCCCCATCTCGATTGCAGTACGATAGCCGTCTTGCTGGTACTTGGAGAGCTTCGGCCAGACCCGGCTCTCGCGCTGCTCCCAATCGGTGACCGGCGCTTCGCGACCGGAAAGGAACTCGTACAGCGCCTTGGCGTAGACCTCAAACGGCGAGAACTCACGGGTGTGGCGCTCGATGAGCCGGACCGCTTCGTCATTGAGTAGCTCACCGTCTGCGTTCTTCCACATCGCAGCAAACCAGTTGGCGAGCTCCTTGATGTGAACCTGGTCAGTAGTCAGAAGGTTGAGTTCCACATTGGTGTTGAGACCGGGTCGGGTGAAGTTGCTGGAGCCGATGATGGCGAAGTCCACGGGGTTGGGCGGCTCCGTACCGAAGATGTAGCATTTGGCGTGAAACTTCGAGCGGGTGTACACACCAACCTCAATCTGCTTGGAGGCAAGCGCGGCACGAATCGCTTCGATGCCGGTCAGTGAGTCGTCCGAAGCCTTCGACGCCTCAAGCGAGTTGTCGTTTCCTCGACGGAAGGCATCAATAAGCTCCTTGCGCGTCGTCCTGCTGGCAGCGTCACCCAGGAGGATTCGAATCCTGCCGATCTTCTGCCAGTTGCCATCGAGCGACAGCAGTGAGCCCAGTTCGAAGAACCCGGTCGCCACGTCCATGTCTTTCGTGGTCTGGGCAATCTGCGCAATGGCGTCACGCAAGGTGATTTCGCCCTGGTTGTCGATGATGGTCGGTAGCTTGCCAGACACGGTTACATCTCCGAGTGACGATTGGCGAGTGCCGGCTGTCCAAAGGAAGTAACGGAGACTCGGTCAATCACGACGATGGTATAGCCGGAAAACGGGCTAAAGTCAAGCAAAGGACAGCGGTCAAGCGGGTGAGTGAGGCCGAAAGAGACAAGAAAAGAGGGACAAGGAGATAGAGTACGAAGCACCTAGCCAAGGTGCTGTTGCAGGTGCCGGAGCGAGGGCGAGGGCGGCGCAGCCGCCAAGTCAAAGGTCAGAATGCAAACGTCAGAATGCAGAATGGCGGGCGCGGCCGTTGGGCGCAAGGAACCGGAGATAAGAGACCCTCTCACTTCGTTCAGGGGGGCACAGCGCCGGTTTGCAGTGACCGGTCGAAGAGACCCTTCGATTCGTCGGACTCACTCAGGGCGACTCAGGGTCGGTTTGCAGGTTGCAGTGAGGGGCACAGGGTCGAATGGATTGTGCGAAAAAGGGGGCAGGTGCAGGACTGAGAGCTGTTGCAGGAGCAGGAGCGGCTGCTGTTGGTTGGCCTGTTGCAGGAGCTGGGGCAAGCGCTGTTGCGGGGGCTGGAGCGTGCGCTGTTGGGGGTGCTGGGACAAGGGCGCGAGTGAGCTGACAGCTTTCAGCCTACAGCCCGCGGATAGTATACAGTACACAGTAGTCAGTACACAGGGGCGGCACGGGTGTGAGCTGACGGCCAAGAACGACTGACGGCTGACTGCGCCGCGCTGCCACGCGGTAACACCAAACCCCAAGCTCCAAAGGCGGGGTCGCGAGACCAGCCCAGGCTCGTTTCACGGCCGCAGAGGTCAACCCAAGAACCGGGGCAGGGTTACTTCTTTGCCGGCTCGCCGATGTTGAAGACCTCGGTGCGGACCGCGGCAAGAACAGCGGGCGCGAAGCGCCCGAGTTAGGAGTGAGCCGTTAGCTGTTAGCCCGCGCCCTACGGCGCGGGAGTGTGGACGCCTTGCGCGTCCAACGTGGTCTCTATCTGACCTTCAATTGAGCAGGGCGCAACCTTCGCCTCCGCGTACCTGCGCTGCATGTCCGCATGCCGGGATTCCAGAACCTGCTTGGTCCGTTCCGAGGCGGCCTTCGCATTCTATGCCTCGATTTGCCTAGTCGAATCTGCCATAGTTTACGTCCGTTCTAACACTGCTAATTAACCGAAAAGGCTGCCTTTAAGTGACTTCACTACGCATCAGGATAGTTGATTCAACCCTCGACTGCAAGATTCACCCCTATATTCACCCCCGGATTCACCCCCAGGACGACCCCCAGGACTGCCCCCCTATTGAATCAGGGAGTGGAACCAGGGGTGACTCCAAGCACGAATCTCAGGGTGATTATAAGGGTAACCTATGGATTCATATTGGGATACACCTTTGGGGTCATTGTCAGGTTCGCTCTTAGAGTAAGACTCGTGGTGAATCTAGGGGTTACTATTGGGATGAACCTAGGGGTCAAGCTGAGGGTCAAGGCAGGAGTCATGCTAGGGGTGAAGATGAGAGTGAATCTGACGGCCGACCTGAGAGTGAATTCCATGCTGATACTTATAACGGCCAGTCTGGTGCCCGGTTGCGTGGGCTCTTGGGGTCTTTGCCCGGAGGAAAGTGCTGCTACGCGACGCTGGCTCTTGCGAGTTCGCTGCAGAGACTAACGCTTGACTGCGAGTGACGGTCAGTGTCCACTTGAGACGAACGGTCTGGCGTCTGCGGTCTGTTTCGCCGCGTGCGGCTGCGGCAGCGGACGTCAGACCAACGGCCTCGGCGATGCTGCGACCACGACCGGCCGTCGACTTCGGTGGCCGCGGACGGCTTGGGACGCGACCCGAAACCCCAGACGGGTTTCGGTCATGCCCCCGCCGGGGCGCGGGCGGTGGCTCATCTGCCAGTTCGAGAATGGTGATTGGCGAATCGGGCGTCGGGCCTGAACCGGTCGTGTCCTAAGGGCTGGTCTGGTGTCCCTGCCGGCCTATTCGCGGCCGTAGACGTTCTCGCGGAGGAACCGCTCATCCTTGCGCCAGGCCTCGGCGACCTTGACCCAGAGCTCCAGGAAGACCGGACGGCCGAGGAAGCCTTCTATGTTCCGCCGCGCCTCGGTCCCGACCCGCTTCAGCGCGCGGCCGTCGCGGCCGATGATTATCGCCTTCTGGGAGTCGCGCTCGACGAAGATGTTGGCACGGACATAGTCTTTGCGGCCGGGACGCTCCTTGAACTCCTCGATGACCACCGCCGTCGAATAGGGTATCTCCTCGCCGTAGAGGTTGAACACCGCCTCGCGGATGAACTCCGCCACGAAGAACCGTTCCGGCCGGTCGGCCATCGCATCCTGCGCATAAAAAGGCCGGCCTTCGGGCAGACGCTCAACGATGGCTGCCTTCAGTTCCTCAATCCCGCCGCCGATGAGTGCCGACACCATGAACACGTCGGCGAGTCCGGCCCCGGCCAGCCGCTCCACCACGGGCAGCAGGTCCTTCTTCTCCTTAACGAGGTCCACCTTGTTCAGGGCGGCCACCGCCCTTCGGCCGGCAGCCAGACCGGCGAAGAGAGCAGCGTCCTCGACCGGCCGCGAAGCATCAAGTACCAGCAGCACCAGGTCGGCGTCGTTCAAAGCCAGGTCGATTTCGCGCTTCATGTGCTGCTGTAGGGCGTACTTCGGGTCGAGCAAGCCCGGGGTATCGAAGAAGACCGCCTGGTGCCCGGGCCCGTTCAGAATGCCGAGAAGCCGGTGCCGGGTGGTCTGGGGCCTGGGCGCGACCGCCGCAAGGTGGGTACCGAGCAGCCGGTTCAGCAGGGTGGACTTGCCGACATTCGGCAGCCCAACGATAGCGACGTACCCGGAGTGGAAGGGTTGGCCTCCGCGGCCGCTGTCGGACAGTGCGGGGGGGCGGGGGCTCTGGGGTTCCAGGGTTCTGGGGTTCAGAGGTTCAGGCTGGAGGGGAATCTGTGAAATCTGCGTAATCTGCGGATAATTCTGCTCATGCGTAGGCGCCGATTTCCTCGAACCGGGAAACCCGGCCGTCCACCAGTTCCGATCCGGTCTGGCCGGCGAGCGCGCGGTAGTTGATCATGACCGCATCTTTCAGCAGCCGCGCGGCCTCGTCCCAGTCCTGGTGTGCGCCGCCAAGCGGCTCCGGAACGACCTCGTCGATGATGCCAAACCCCTTGAGCTCGCGCGCGGTCATCCGCATGGCCTCGGACGCTTCCCCGGCCCGGGACGGGTCCCGCCACAGAATAGAGGCGCAACCCTCCGGGGTGATGACGGAGTAGACCGCGTTTTCCTGCATCAGGACCCGGTTGCCGACGGCAATCGCCAGCGCGCCGCCTGACCCGCCCTCGCCTGTGATGACTGCGACAATCGGGACCTCGAGCATTGCCATGTCGCGCAGGTTCCGGGCAATCGCCTCGCCCTGTCCCCGCTCCTCGGCGCCAACGCCGGGGTACGCACCCGGCGTGTCCACCAGGGAAAGTATCGGCAAACCGAACCGCGCGGCAAGCTCCATCACCCGCATTCCTTTGCGATAGCCTTCCGGGTGCGGCATCCCGAAGTTGCGGTAGAGCTTCTCCTTCGTATCCCGCCCCTTCTGGTGTCCGAGCACGACAAACCCGATGCCGTCAATCCGGCCGATGCCGGCGACGAGCGCCGGGTCATCGGCGAATCCGCGGTCGCCGTGCAGCTCAGTAAAGTCACTCACCATCCGCTCAATGTAATCAAGGGGATAGGGCCGTCGCGGATGGCGCGCGAGGAGGACTCGCTGCCACGGGGTCAGTTCGGAGTAAAGCTTGGCCTTCTGCTTCTCGATCTGCTCCTGCAGCCGCTTGACCTCGTCCTTGGCGCCGATCGCCGCCAGTTCTTCCATCCGCGTGACCAGGTCGGCCAGCGGTTGCTCGAAATCGAGCCAGCCTTCAGCCATTATCAGACACAGGTTGAGGTAGAGGTCGAGGTTGAGATTCGGAAGGTTCCACGTCCTTGACCTTCACCTTAACCTTGACCTGTCCTCTCAGCGACCGAACCCGACCGAGACGCGGTGAGCGCCGTCCAGGTCAAGGTTCATTGCTGAAAAAGAGTAGTCGAAGCGGAACACGCCGGCCCGCAGGCCCAGCCCGAAGTTCAGGTGGTTCGCCTGGGATAGAAAGTCGTACCCGGCTCGGAGCGCAACGACCTCGCTCCACGCGAACTCAAGCCCGGCCACGGCCCCCTGCACTCCGCTGTAGAAGAAATACGAGCCGTCTGCGGCAAGGGTCACCCGCCCATGCTCGAACGGCACCAGGTCATAGCTGACTCCCAGCCGGCCCCGGGTCGGCAGCCAGAACACTTCCCTTTCGTAGGTCATCGTTTTGCCGAAGTCGACAACCGACGCCCCGACCGTCAGCCGCTTGACCGGCATCACCCTGACCCCGCCGTCAATCCCGAGCCCCGCCGCGTCATTGTCGTATACACGTGAGTAGAAGTACCGCCCGGTCAGTCCAGCCTGCACCATGCTGCCGATGGGGCGCGCCAGGTTCAGATACGCGGTGAAATCGGTCGGAGTGAAAGTACCGATTGGGTCCTCGGTTGGGTTGATCCGGTATTCGAACTCGCCGGCCGAAAAACTAGAAACACCTGCGCCGATGCAGAGCGCGGAGAAGTTCCGGGCCACAAACAAAGACTGGTGGTGAGTATCGAGAATCCACTTTGTGTAGGAAGCAACCGCGGCGAATCCGGCCACTCCGGCGCCGGCTGCGGGATTGAGAGTTATCGCCTGCGGCCCGAAAGCCGAGGCTGCACCGGTCCCGGCCATCCCGGCCTCCCGCACGCCGGGCAGGATCTTGAGAGACGAGAACCCGGTCGGCCCGGCAGCCGCAAGGCCCGCGAGCAGACACACCGCCCCCAATAATCTGGGGACGCTAACCTGATTTCTTGGGGTTTGGGGACAGTGCCCATGCGAGGGCAGTCCCCGTGGAGCGGCAGCGACGGATGTCGGAACACGCAAGCGCTAGCTCTCGATTATCTCGACGTTGGCCCTGGGCAGCAGCACCCGCTTGCCGTCTTCCAGTTCGACCTCGAGCACCCGCGCCTTGGCCTCGGTCTCAATCGTCTGAAGCTCGACCGGCAGGCTCGTCACCGTGCCGATCTTGCCGAAGTTCGGCTGGCGGATGATGCGCACCGGCATCCCGAGTGCCAGCCCGCCCTCGGCCGTGCTCTGCTTCATCTCCCCGAGGTTCGTATCGGACGGCACAATCACTTCGGGTCGGATGACGCCTGCCCGAATCTGAGTCGCGCCGTTGACCGACGCCATCTTACCCACGAGCGACTTCAGTAGCTCGAACGTCCTCTGCGCCATGCGCATCTCACCGAACCCCTCGGTCGCGACCACGGTCAGGCCTTTCTTCTCCGAACCGGTAATCGCCACTCCGATGTCGTACCCGAGGAACGAACGCAGGGTCGCGTCTTCGATGCCGCCGACCACGATTGCCTTGGCCCCGAGCTTCACGGCCCGCTCGATCGCCTCGTACTTCACGAGCGACCCGCCAATCAGCACCTGGCCCTTGCAGTCTTCCGGAATCAAAGCGGCAGTCACAACCACGTCCGGCTCGTCCACAATCATCCGGATGACGCCCCGCACTTCGCCGCCGACGCCGAAAATGCCCTGCACGAAGCTCGCCTCGGTCTCGACCACCACGCCCTCGCGCGGAATCACCTCGCTCACCACGCCCTCGACATATGCGTCGACTTGGACCGGCTCGGGCGGCTCGCGCAGGATCACCTGTCCGGTGATGGACGAAACGTTCTCAACCGTACCGGCAACCGGCGCCTTCACCTCGGACTTGAACAGGCCGAAGAATCCCTTGGACAGGGCCATCACCTCATCCTTGGCCACGGCGTCGCCCGACTTCTTCATCATCAGGCCCGGCACGTCCTCGGGCGGGACCCCGAGCAGACCGGCGACGTTCACCGTCTGGACGTTCCCGGGCAGGGCGGTGCGGGCAACGATGTCATCGCCCTTCACATTGTCACCTTTGTCAACCAGGGTTTCGCCGGGCAGAGGCAGCCGGCGCTGCTTGCGGACCATGGTCCGCGCGGTCACCTTCAGACCGGGCGTATATGCATGTGCCATTGGTACTCAAGGATATTCAAACCCACCTCGAAGTCAAGCTGACAGCCCGTGAGCCTACAGCTTACGGCCTACAGCTTACGGCCCCCAAACCTGCGTCCGTTTCGCATTCCGTTGGCCACTTCGTTATTTCCCCTTTCTCCTTTGTCCCCTTTCCGTCCCTGGTTTACCCTTTCCTCGCGTTACTTTGCCATTCCCCCTTTCCACTTTCCCCTTCTTCCATTCCGGTCGCCAGCCGGCAGATGCGCGCCATCGCACCGGGCGGCCCCAGACTCGACGCGACGCCGGCCAGCCCCTTGACCTGCTGCCGCCGCTCCGTCGAATCCCGCAACAGCGGGCCCAGCATTCGCGCCAACCCCTCGGGCTCAGACTCAAGCACCTCCGGCACGAGGAGCGTCCCGGCCAGGATGTTCGGCAAGGCAAAGTGCGGCGTGCGCACCAGCACCCGGGCCAGCACGCGCGACAACCGCGGCAAGTGGTAGCAGACCGCCATCGGTACGCCCATGATGGCGAGCTCTGCGGTGACCGTGCCGGAGACCGCGCATGCGCAGTCGGCATGGCGCATCACATCATACCGGTCCCGGCTCACCACCACCATCCCGCTCTCGGCCACCTCTGCCTCCTGCCTTCTCCCCTCCTCAAGGACTACCATCACTCCCCGCACCCCGCGCGCCTGCCTGCGCAGGTGCTCGAAGACGGCCCGGAACAGCGGCACGTGATAACCAGTCTCCGAAGGCCTCGACCCGGGCAGAAACACGACATAGTGCTCGTCCGGACCGAAGCCCAACTTCTCAAGCACCTGCGCCCGGCCGAGCCCGGGCGTCACGCTGTCCAGTAGCGGATACCCGAAGTACGCCGCGTTCACGCCGGCCCGGCGCAACAGTTCCTCCTCGAACCGGAACAGGCACACGACCCTGTCCGCTGCTCTCCTCAACCGCCGCTTGCGCCACCCGCCCCAGGCCCAGACCTGCGGCGGCCCAAGATACAGCACCGGTATCCCGTGCCGCTGGAGCCGCCTACCCAGCGGCAGGTGAAGACCCGAGAATGAAACAAGCACGGCCGCGTCCGGCTTGAGCTTAATGACCGACGCCTCGGCCCGGCCGAGCAGCCCACCCAGCCTCGGCCCGGCCCGCAGACCTGCACCGAACCCGAACACCGGCCCAAGCTCGGCCGTGTCCTGCAGACTGATGACCTCGCAGCCCGGTTCGAGCCTTGCCATCTCCAGCCTGAACTGGTCAAGCATCGCCCGGCCCGACGCCTCACCGGCCGAAACGACAATTCTCACAGGCCGAAGCCTACACGACCAGCCACGTCAGTCAAACCTCCCCGATGAACGAGAGGTTTCCGCAGACGATACCGATGTGGAAACCGCCAAGAGGCGAAGGGGAAAGTGGAAATGGCAAATGACGGAGGCGGACGGATGGGAGTGAACCGCCAAGGTCCCGAAAGGACTATCCACAGATTACGCAGATTACACAGATTCCGGTTTCGGGCTTAGGGTTTAGGGTTTGGAGTTTGGCGCCTGCGCCCGCTACCGCTGCAGGACGACCTTGCGGACAGCTTGTGGCTTGTGGCTTGCGGCTTGCGGCTCTTCGCGCACGAAGTACACGCCGGACCTCGGGCTAGTAGCCCTCCGCCCGATCGCGTCGAATACCACAGCGCCTGCCGGCAGGTCGTGGATGACAGTCGCGGCTGGCTTATGGCTTGCCCCACCATCGGGCATCGTCGGTCCTCTCCCCTCCGTGCTCTCATCGAGAGTTACCCGGACACGGTCGCGCGAACCGGCTGCCGGTGGCCTTGTTCTGTCCTACGCGCCTGTGTCTCGCTGCTCGCCCGGCTGGTCCTACACAACGGCGTGCGGCTCAGCATGGAGACTCGGTGGCAGGTCGTCGAGTTGAACCGTATCGCCACGAGCAAGCAGCACCGAACGTTCGACAACACCCTCAAGCTCACTGATGTTGCCGGGCCAACGGTACGTCGTGAGTCGGGACATCACTTCCGGGCTCACGTCGGCAACGTTCCGGCCGAATTCCTGGTTGCTGCGCCGGATGAAATGTCGCACCAGGTCAGGAATATCCTCCGGCCGCTCGCGCAGTGGCGGCAGCAGCACCTCTACCGCGTTGAGCCGGCAGTAGAGGTCCTTGCTGAACTTCCGCTGCGAGACGAGTTCGCCGATTGCCTGATTCGTCGCGGCAACGACCCGCGCGTCTACTCCGATGGAAGAGCGTCCACCGACCCTCTCAAAGATCTTCGCCTGCAACATCCGGAGCAGCTTGGCCTGCAGCGCCGGGCTGATGCCGCCGATCTCGCGCAGGTACACGGTTCCTCCGTCGGCCATCTCGAACCGGCCCTTGTGCACGGCCGCCCCGGTCGCGGCGCTCTTCTCGAAGCCGAAGAGCTCGGCCTCGAGCAGATTCTCCGGCACGGCCGCGCAGTTGACGGCAACGAACGGCTTGCCGGCCCGGTCGCCGGACTCGTGCAGCGCCCGGGCGATGAGTTCCCTGCCCGTGCCGCTCTCACCGCAGATAAGGACCGGTACGTCATTGCCCGCCGCCGCGCAGACCGTGGCCAGCACCTCCGCCATCCGCGGGTTCCGACTGACCACGCCCCGGTAGCGCAGCCCGGCCAGCCCCGGCTTCTCTTCCACGGCACAGACCGACATCTCGGCCAGCCGGTGAATCGGAGCCGCAAGCAGAGTGGCAATCGTGTCCAGGACCAGGTGATTGTGCTCGACCGTCCCGGGCACGGCTCGCTCCATGTAGATGCGGCCGAGCAGACTCCCCCCGTACCGCACGGGCCAGCTCAGCATCGAGCCGGTAACAACGAGCTGCTGGCTCGCGCCCAGAGCGAGGACCTGGTCCAGATTCGGGTTACCCACAACCAGCACCGGCCGGGCGCGTACGATAATCGCGGCGCGGTCGAACTTGAGCGCCTCGAGCAGCAGCCCGATTGCCCGCTCGAGCAGCACCTGCGGGTCGACCCCGAGCGACGCCAGCCCGGATATACCCTGCAGCAGCGCCATATCACTATCCACGCCAATCTCGTGCTGGAAGAGCAACCGGTTCACCTCGTGTCCTTCTGCGACTATGCCCAGTTTGCGGAGCACGCGCGACGCTGCTTTCAACTGCGTCACCGCGGACGCCCGCTCGCCCTGGCCGAGCAGGTATCGGCCGTAGTGGAACCGGACCCGCGCCAGGTCACAGCTCTCCTCCAAATCGTGGAGCAGGACCAGCGCCTCCTCGAAGCAGTCTCGGGCGTGGGTTGCCTCGCCGCGAGCCGCGTGCAACAGTCCTTTGACCCTCAGCGCCTGGGCTTCCTCGCAATGGAGCCCGACCTCCCGCGCAACCGCGGCCGACCTTTCCGCCAGTTCTTCGCAGCGGTCTAATTCCCCCCGGTCCAGAGCCAGCTCGGCCATGCGCCACAGGACAATCGCAACGACGCGGCGGTCGCCGGACTGCTCGGCCGCCTCCAACGCGTGTTCGTATGCCCGGCTGGCACTGGCAAAGTCGCCTTGTCGCCGATGGGCAAGGCCAAGGTTACCCATGGACTCGTGCAGAGTCTCGGGCAACACCTCGCCCTCTTCCGCCGCCTCCACAACCATCGAGAACATGCTAATCGCCCTGGCCGACTTGTCACGCTCAAGGAACAGCTCGCCGAGTGAGTTCAACGCGGTTGCGCGCAGGGACGGCATCCGGTGTCGTTCGCTCAGCGCAATGGCGCGATAGTAGGACTCGACCGCGTCCTCCCACCTCCCCAGACGCGCCAGCGCCTCGCCGATGTTGTACTGGAGGAGCGGGCCATAGGCAACGTCACCGAGTTCCTCGTCAATCTTCAGGCACTCCTGGTAGTATTCCAGCGCCTCGGACGCCTGTCCCTGCAGCTCGAGCAGGCTGCCAAGCTGGTTCAAAGCCGCGCGTACGCCAGTCGTATGTGCGGCCAGACGCCATGCCTTCAGGCATCGCTCGTAGTATTCGCGTGCCTGGGTGTAGTCCCCGCGGTCCTGATGGGCGCGGCCGAGCAGGAAGAAATGCGACCCCTCGTGCTTCCGGCTGCCGGTCGCCCCGGCCGCCTCCTGTACGTAGCCCGCGCACTCCAGGCTGGCCGCAATGTCCCCGGCGTTCCGGCACAGTTCGCTCAACTTGATACCGGCTCGCGCCATATCGTCGAAGTTCCTGGTCTTCCGGGCGAGTTCGACCGCCTCCCTCAGATACCCCTCGGCCTCGGCCCGTGGCAGGCAGGCGATCCGGCCGCGGAACTCTATCAGCGCAGCCAGACGCCCGGAGTCAGTGCCGGTCTCTGCCAACCGCTGCCTCAATTCCCGCATCGTAGTCTGCGCGTCGTCCGCCATGGTGGTATTGCAAGGATAGGGAAAGGCTGGCCCATGTCAAGACGAAGCCGCGTCAGTTTCTCTTGACAAACAACTGCCGGGCGCTACGCTGGACAGTCGGAAGGCAAGACTCCGGCCCTGCTTGCAGCACTGCAGGCAACCATGTCGAATAGATGTCTGGCAGGGCCGCGTCTACCCCGAGGAGGATAGAGATGTCGCTGCCGTGAAGACGCGGCAGCCGGAAGGAGTACCATATGGCAGATGCACCGACGTCGACAGCGGGCAGGCCCAAACACAAGCTGCCGCCCGTCGCCGTCAAGCGGGTATATCAAGACATGGCCGTTAGTCGAACCAAAAGAATGGGAGGCACTGATGCCTGACGTCAACATCACCTGTAAGAACCCAGCCTGCCTCGGCCCGTCGAGCGTGCTCGCGACCTATAGTCACGCCCACGGAGTTTTGGCCAGGACCTGGACTGCGCCGGCGGTCGGCCCGACCCCGGACAGCGCGCCGCATCCGATGCCGTGCCCGGACGACAGCGTGTCTTGCGCGGCAATCTCCGTGAAGTGCAACAGTTGCGGCTGGACCAAATCGTACCCAGTCTAGCCGGTCGCACCTAATAACGAGGGGGATGCGGAACGCATCCCCCTCCATCTCTGCTACCGGCTGCTACATCAGCAGCCCGCCGTCAACTCTCAGAACCTGGCCCGTAACATAACTCGCGAGGTCTGAAGCCAGAAACAGGCAGACGTCCGCCACGTCCTCGGGCGTTCCGGCCCGTTTTAGCGGGATTGCAGCGATGTACGCATCGCGCGCCGCCGTATCCAGCTTCTCGGTCATCGCGGTCGCGATGTAGCCCGGCGCAATCGCGTTGACGGTGACGTTCCGGGACGCGAGTTCCCTGGCAGCGGACTTGGTCAGACCGATAATCCCGGCCTTGGCCGCCGCGTAGTTTGCCTGTCCGGCGTTGCCCATCTGGCCGATGACCGACGCGATGTTGATGATGCGGCCCCAGCGGTTCTTCATCAGCCCGCGGAAACAGGCCTTCGTGAAGTTGAACGTGCCCTTCAGGTTCACGGCAATCACCCGGTCGAACTCCGCCTCGCTCATGCGCAGCAACAGGTTGTCTCGCGTGATTCCGGCATTGTTCACCAAGATGTCAATACCGCCCAGGTCGGCCGCGATTCGCTCGCACAGTTGCTGCACCGCGGCGAAGTCGGACACGTCAACTGCGTAGGCCTCGGCCCGCCCGCCTTTGCCGCTGAGGTCAGCCGCGACCTCGTCCGCCGCATCCTTCACGACGTCACACACGGCCACCGCGGCGCCCGCCGCGCTGAACCGAGTCGCAATCTCCCGGCCGATGCCCGACCCGGCCCCGGTCACGACCGCCCGCTTGCCTGCCAGACTCAATTCCATGTTCGTAGTTCTCCGTTCATCGTCCATCGTTCTTCGTAGGCACTTCTGCCTTCTGATTTCTGCCTTCTGACTCCTACCGTCATCCGTATGTCCGCTGTGATCCCTGCACCATCGAGCAGTTGCCCTGGAACACGCAGTCCCGCTGGATGACAAGACCCTTGCCGGTAATGTTGCCGAAGACCTGCGCCCCGGTCTGCAGTTCCACCGTCTCGGTCGCAAAGACGTTGCCTTCAATCCGGCCGGCGATTACCGCGTCCCGGCAATGCACGTCACCCTTCAGTAGCGACCGTGGGCCGGTCACCAGGGTCTCGGTGATGTCCATGTTGCCTTCGGCCTGGCCGTCCAGCCGCACGCCGCCGGCAACCCTGAGGTCTCCCCTAACGCTCGTTTCCGGTCCGATGACGGTATCAAGTCTGCCTTCAGTCCGGTTCTTTGCCATGCCGCTCCTCTCGACCCGAACTCCGCCGCCGGGACTTCGCCATTCGCACTTTGCCATTCATCATTTGCCTGCCCAGTATATTTCCTGGTATCGGGCATGTCAAACCACGGGAACCGCATGAGCCAAGTGGAAAGTAGAAGGTGGAAATGGCAAAGGCAAGAAGCGGAGCGATAGCCGCCAAGCTCTGAGTCAGCTAATCTCGAATCTGAAATCTACAATCGAGAATGGTGCCGCATAGGGGCCCGACGCCGAGTCCGTGACCCTGACAGCCGGGCGATGACCATACCATTACGCCGGGGCGCTCCGCTGCCGATTGAGATAAGCGCAGGAAGAAGCCCGGCCACCTCCCTCACCTTCGTCTCATCCGAACCCAGCACCTCGGCGACGACGTCGGCCTTTGCCACCCTGTCCCCGACCTTCTTCTTGAACAGGAAGCCAGCGCTGTGGTCTATCTTTGAATCAAGGTCCTGCCGCCCCACCCCGAGCCGGACTCCGGCCAGTCCCACCTGCAACGCGTCGATCTTCCTCACGAACCCGGCTGACTCTGCACGGACTTCCGCCCTGCACGCAGGTTGAGGCAGCAGACCGTAATCGTCAACAACCCGCGGGTCCCCACCCTGGGCCTCGACCATCCGCCGGAACTTCTCAAGTCCCTGTCCCTGGGACAGCGCCCGCAGCAACAGACGACGGGCCTGCTCCGGGTTCGTGGCCAGCCTCGCCATGACGAGCATCTCATCGCCGAGCGCGAGCGTGACCTCTTCGAGGTCCGGGCGCCACCGGCCCTTCAGCGCCTCAATCGCCTCGACAACCTCAATGGCGTTGCCGACCGCCTCGCCCAAAGGCTCGGACATATCCGTAACGAGCGCGACAACCCGCTTGCCCAGTTGCGCGCCGATGGCGATCATCTTCCGCGCCAACATCCGTGCCTGCGTAGTCCGGCTCATGAACGCGCCGCGGCCGGTCTTCACGTCCAGGACCAGGCCGTCAATTCCCTCGGCCAGCTTCTTCGACATGATGCTCGCAGCAATCAGCGGTATCGACTCCACGGTCGCGGTCACGTCGCGCAGCGCATAGAGCCGCTTGTCGGCCGGGCACATCCGCTTCGTCTGCCCCATCATCGCCAGCCCCGGGCTCGCAACCAGCCGCTTGAACTGCCGGTAGGTCAGGTCGGTCCGAAACCCGGGAATCGACTCCAGCTTATCCAGCGTGCCGCCGGTGTGGCCGAGCGAGCGACCCGAGACCATCGGCACCTTCACCCCGCACGCGGCCACGAGCGGCGCCAGGATAAGCGACACCTTGTCGCCCACGCCGCCGGTCGAGTGCTTGTCCACCTTCGGTCCCGGGATGCCCGAAAGGTCGAACACGTCCCCGGAATTCATTGTCGCAAGGGTCAGGGCCGCGGTCTCCTCGGTAGACATCCCGCGGATGAAGATGGCCATCAACATCGCCGCCATCTGGTAATCGGGCACCTTGCCCGCCGCGTAGGCCGAAACCAGCGCCTCAATCTCCTCGGCGCTCAACTGGCCCTTATCGCGCTTGCGTCGAATCAGGTCGTACAATTGCATAGAAGACCAAGGCATCTTACCGCCCCTCCCCCCGGTGTCAACGATGCAAACGGCGCAAGTCGCCACGCCGGGAACCGTGGCCCAGTGTCCGCTTCCCGCCCCCGCCAATTACCACCGCCAACCGGGCATGTGAACCGCCAAGGGCGCCAAGAACGCCAAGACTCGGAGAGAATCATCCGCAGATTCCCAGAACACGAAATGCGGTTCACGGGCAACGGCTCACGGTTTGCGTTGATGGCTCGTGCATCGCTCGGCCTGCCAGCGTCCTTTGTATCTGCTCCCGAACGAAGCAGACGAAGCCGGCGGCATTCCGTTCCAGCCGGCGGGTCGCGGTGCCGTGGTTCCTGATGCGATTCACGCGTGCGGCCGCGACCACCGGACGCCACTCCTCAGGAATAGATGCAATCGCCCACTCGTAGGCCATGTCCTTGGGGACAATGACTCGGTTGTGCGCGGTGTACAGGATTCGGCAGGCGGTCAGGACCGCGTAGGCGTTGTGCCGGAACGCGCGCACCGAGCGACCACCCGCGTTCTTGGTCAGGTCCTCGCTCAGGTAATCGAGTTCCAGCAACAGGGCATCGTTCAGCCGCCGATCTGAGACCGCCGGGGCGATCCTCTTCGCTTCCTTGCCCCAGAGAGTTATCCCGCACCTGCCGATGTTCATCCAGATGATCGGGTTGGCATCTGAACCGTGGCGCGTAAGCCTACCGGAGTAGAACCCGCAGCACTTCGACGTCTTGTCGAGGAACTCCCGGTCGATGACGAATCGCATGTCGAGCCGTTGGACCCAGGCGTTGCGGCGGGCTGCCCGCCTGAACCAGCGCCCCAGTACGACGAACTCCGCGTCGGTCAGATCTTTCCGGGTCACGACGATTGAGTCGACGTCGCTGCAGCGCTTGTCGAACGCATTGTAGGTAAGCGAACCCCAGAGATAGATGCCGACCAGGTTGTCCTTCAGGACGGTCGGAAAGTCCATGGCAATATCCCGTAGCAAACCAGACAGCCCAGCCGGGATCCTCGGGAATCCGCGAGTGACTCGTTTCAAGGTCGGGCCGTATTCGGGGTTACAGGTTCTTGAAGTACCGGACCAATGGCATTGGGACGTACCCGGCCTTCTCATATGACCGCCGTGCTGGCGCATGGGCAGGGTCGCCGCCGGTGTCAACGTGGATCAGCTTCGTGCCGCTTTCTTTCGTGCGTTCCAGGGTAAAGGCGTCCAAGGCCGTACCGACGCCACGATTCTGATAGTCGGGGTGAACGGGGATAAGCTGTACCTCGGCGGCATGGTCATTCAAGTTCAGGTCACAGGCGATGAATCCAACCGGGACCCCGTCCAACTCGGCCACCCAGACCAGGTGCTTGTCACGCTCCCGGCAGAGCGCCTCGACGCCCCTGCGCTGGCTTTGTCGCCAGTCGGGCCAGATGAGACCGTAGATGGCGGGTCCGAACTCTTGTTCGAAGGTGCGAAATACGCGCACGAAGGCAGCCAGCGTGAGCTGGACCAGCGGCTCGACGTCATCGTCGCAGACGGGTCGAATGAGCATTGGCACGGCCGGATTCTGAACAGCGGCCCTCGGCTCGGTCATGGCTGGATTCTAGGACTCGCGGGCGGGGTTGTCAAATCGGCGGGCGGAATCGAGCCGTTTGTCACCGATTCCTCTAGTTCAGGTGGTAGATGAACGGGATGGAGACCCACACCCGCACCGCCTTGTCCCGATGCTTCGCAGGAGAGAACCTCGATTTCAACGCCGCTTCCACCGCGGAACGGTCGAAGGACGTGTCGCCGGAAGGCTTGAGTATCCGCGCCTCGATGACCAAGCCGTTGGTGTCCAGCAGCGCCTCGACCACGGAGCCGCCCCCGCTCGACCGGAACCGATCGGGATCGGTGGGCGCTGGGATGTTGATCGGCCGCGGCCTCACGTCGACCTTCCAGAATGGGACGACCGGGATGTCGGGTTCGCCTGCAATCATCTGCGGCGCCGTGGATTGTTCTCCGGCCAGCGGGTTGGTATTGCCCTGCTGCGGGACTGCTCTCTCAGCATGAGTCCCGGCGTGCGGAACCGCATTCGCCTCCGGGCTCTTCTGGATCCCGTGACCATCGGACAGGGGCGTCCAGACTCCCCAAGCGCTGATGAACTCGTCCCCATGAGGATGGAAGTAGACCCTCAGGCCGTCCATCGTTGGCCAGCCAATAGATTGCTCAGTACCTCTGCTCCAGCCACCCTTGGTGGGGCGACCCGGCACAATGCTGTCTACGTCCCACACCCGCATGCCGGTTCGGTCTGGCCACATCTGGACCTGCATGAAGCGGCAGCGTCCCTTGTCGACGAGCAGGTACTTGCCGTATTCCTTGATCTCGGGCCAACCCGGGTCAGGCAGACAAGACGCTTCGACGCCCTCCTGCTCTGCGATGAGGTCCCGCCAGGGAGGAGTTATTCCTATGCGTACAACCAGTGGCCCGGTTGGATGCAGGTAATGACGGTAGGTCGTGAGCAGCGTGGAGTCGCGTTCTTGAGTTTGCGTTGCCCGACTGTTCACGGAGTGAACCTCGATTGAAGGCGCGGACATGAACTCGTTGTAGGTTGTCCAATCGAAGTATCGAGCCGGCCACATGATGAAGTCCGATAACCTTGTCACCGAGTCAGACAGAATCGTGACGAGACCATGTCCGTACCCGTCGCGCTCCCACCCCGGGAGTTCCACGTTGACTCCGTAGATCGCATGAAGCCGACCCGGAGCGGCAAACGTGAACGTGCCTATGCTGTCGGTCAGCGTTGTTGCGAGAGGCGTACCGTTAGAGTCTAGACGCACCGTCGCGCCCTTGAGGACCGAGCCGGACTGCCCATGCTCGATGACACGTCCGGTCACGGTTCCCATGCGGGTCGGGCCGGGCGGCTCTTCATGGGCGAGGGCCAACGGCACCGCAGCCAGCAATAGACAGAGTAGGACACCGGGCCTCATCGCGGACATATTAGGACTCGCGGGCGGGGATGTCAATCTCAGGCGGGGCAGACGAATTCAGAAGTCAGAATGCAGATATCGGAAGTCAGAAGCGGGGGTGCGGCGGACGACTGACCGCGGCCGCCGGCTCAGGGCTTGAAGCTTGCGGCTTGGGGCTTGAGCCGCGGCGCAGTCGCGAATGGTGGGCGGAATCTGCCATGATGTCCCGAAGCTTCCCGAAATAGCGTGTCTGTCCCAAAGTACCCAACGCGGAGAATCCGGCGTGACTGCTACTCGGTCACTCCGACAGCGTCCTCGGTGTAGGGTGCCTCGTAGCCGGCCGGGCGCGCCCGCACCCGGTAAACTCCCGGCCTGAGAGTGGACTGGAGTCTGAACGGGTAAGCCTTCGAGCAGAAGGGCCACAGCTCCAATGTGCTCTGCCTGGGCTGCATCCCGCTGGGGTCGACGAAGACGAGGCTGTCGGCCGCGTCGTAGAACAACAACTCGGTCTGCTGCACGTTCGCGAATGGGACCGTGATGAAAGACGGCGTCTTGTTCCGAAGCGTGATCGTGCCGGTCAGCGTATCGACGGGCCGGAGTTCGTGTTTCGCAAGACTCAGACCAACCGCCAGGGCCGCGGTCGGATTGTCGGGATTCTGGCATCCTGCGGCCATGAGTCCGGCAACAACGAGTGCGATCAAGAGGACCCGCTTGCGATTACTGCTCATCAGTTCCTCCTCCATGCCTGCCTCGGGTGTACCGCGGACTCAGCATTCGGGAATCCCGGGCGGGTCATCTATTCCATATGCTAGACGGTTGGAACACTCGAGCATGGTTCGATTCTAGAATCCGCGGGCGGCGATGTCAAATCGGCGGGCGCCGGGGAACTCAAGGCTCCATCAGTTGGGGCCCCAGACGTATTCTCCCGTCCTGTCGATGTAGCCCCGCTTGCGCGTCACCGGTTCCTGGACCACGGCCAGACCATCTGAGAACGAGTCCGCCCAGAGGAACTGCGGGCTGATTACGAACTTGCCGGTCTTGTCGATGAAGCCCCAACGGCTTCCGTCGCAGACCGCCGCCAGCCCCTCGGAGAAGTCACTGGCAAGAGCGAACTGCGGCTGGATTGCCGTCCGTCCACTGGCGTCGATATAGCCCCACTTCAGCATGTCGCCCTGCAGTGCCCACACGAGGGCCAGACCGTCGGAGAACGACCAGCCGGCAGGCAATCCCGTGCTGAAGACCAGCTTGCCCGACTTGTCGATGTAGCCCCACGAGTCGCCCACGCTGACCGCCGCGAGTCCCTCGGAGAACCATGACGCACTGCTGAACTGAGGCGTGACGGCAAAGCTGCCGGTCCTATCTACATACCCCCACTGATTGCCAACTTTGACAGGTGCCAGTCCTTCTCGGAAGCCGTCGGCGTCGTCGAACTGGTAGCCGACGACCAACCTGCCGGTCTTGTCGATGAAGCCGAACTTGCGGTGGTAGTAGTCGCCGACATTGACCACCGCCATCCCTTCCGAGAAGTCTCTGCCGCTCTCGAACTGCGGCTTGATGACCGTGTCACCGGCCCGGTTGATGTACCCCACGAGTAGCTCCTCACCGACCGGCACCGAGATGTGGGCGAGGCCGTCGCAAAAGGGCCCGGCATTGATGTACTGCTGGCTCAGGACCTCGTGGCCGGACTCATCGATGAATCCCCACCTCGGACCAAGCGAATCCTGATGGCCCCCGGACACGCGGGCCAGGCCCTCGGAGAAATCCGCGGCCCCTCTGTACTGGGGATCGATGACTACCTGCCCGGACTGATTGATGTAGCCGTACAGTGTGTCTACCCGGACTACGAAGAGCCGGGAATGGACGGACTCACTCTTCCACAGGTCGCACGCCAAGAGCGAGAGCAGCGCGAGCGCGAGCAGCTTCTTCACAAGACCTCCCTTGCTCAAACCACGTTCGGAGTCACCTGAACCGCCAGACGGAACTAATAGAACCCGGCAATCCGGGCGCGGTCAGGACAGGACGGCTATTGTCGCTTGGGTATTACTCCGTTTGGCTGAGTCGGCGTCCTGGCACGCTGTTTCGGATACGGCCATCGGCTACATTCTAGGACTCGCGGGCGGGGATGTCAAGGCAGGGCCTCGTTGGTTCGGCGATACCGTTCGACGTTCATCGTTACCGGCACTGCCCGACAGGGGCTACTACGGCCGCCGAAAGATGTCACTCCTTCGCCAGCGGTACAGCACAACGTACCGGTCAATCGACGCCCCCGAGTCTTTCATCGGGCGCGACGTCTCCTCGTCGAACCCGGCGATGCCGTACTCGGTGACGCGCGGCCACGTGCCCGAACGGTCGGTGTGACCCAGGATGACGATGGTGCCGGGCTGGGCCTGCGGCGCGGACAGGCCGGTGTACGGACAACCGCTGTCATTCGGCGACCGGAGCCGCCCCGCACCCGCCGCCAGACTGTCCGGGAAGTAGAACAGGTCCACGCCAAAACGGTAGGCGGACTTCGTGAATGGGTTGACCGGCAGACTGCCGGCAATGGTGTCGCCGCTTCAGCCGACGCGGTCGCGTGCTAGGAACTTCACGAACCGACTCGAGTCCGAATCGAACTCAGCCGGATACGGATACGCTCCGCCATTCTCCTTCGCCCAGCTCTCTAACGAGCTCTTAACCGCGAGCATGGTCACGAATGTCGGGTGCGTGATGCCGTAGTTCATGCGTGAAAGTCTGCCCGGCCTCGTGATGACACTGAACAAAACCACCAGCGCGATTGACAGGGCAGTGAGGAGCCCGCCCAGCACGACGCCTGTCCGCGCCCGGCCGCGAGACCGCGGCTCCTCGCGCAGAGCGTCGATGGCAAGCAAGGCCGGACGCGGCGCCCTCGTCCTGAATAACTTCACAATCACCCATATGTAGAGTACCAGACTCGCCATCCGCGTTATGAGATCCACAATGATGATTGGAAATCCATACGGAGCTTCCATCTCGGGCCACATCAGAGGTGCGTGAACGAGAATCAGTGGAATTTTCTTCAGAGTGAGAGTGCCCTCGGTGAGAGCCATCGCAAATGCCAGAACCCGAAGCCAGTTTATGCCGGCAAACACCAGTGCCAACGTTCTGGCTCTCCTCCAAAGACAGATCGTGGCAGTTACCACAAACGCCAGCATGGCCGTTCTCGACAAGAGGATCAGAGCAAAGGGCATGGCGGGAACGCCAGGCCGGTTCTCAAGAGATGACATGAAGGAAAGCACGAAGATGACGATGCCGGCGACGGCCAGAAGCTTGCTACGCGTGTCGAGGCCTTTCATTGACGCGGTGAGAGGAACTCAGCATGGGCCCGGTGTAAGATCCCGTGTACTTCCAGGGATATAATAAGCAATTCTACCCCCGTCAAGGCTAGTCCCGATTCGGGGCTCATCATCGGGCGAATACTACTACAGCGGGCGGGGATGTCAAACCGGCGGGCGGAAGACGGTCATCGGCCGCGGGCTTCCGGTGAAACGAAAACGGTTACCGTCTCCGATAGCTCCAACGCTACCTGTGGACTTTCGTCTTACGGCTGCCATCGAGACCGGACATGAGGCGGCCGTAGAGGAAGTCAGGCAGTTGTGTGGCACAGTCTCCACGGAGTGTCAAGACGCGCCTGGGATCGAACTTAGGGACGCTGGCCTCGAACTTTCTGCGGACTCTGTCGACTAGGTACTCGTCCGGGTCGATGATTAGGATCTTCTGAGAGCGCGTCGTCTGCATAGACTTGGTCAGCATTCTCGATATGTACAGATCGGCATCGGCAAACGAGAAACCCACAACGACGATGACATCAGCCGCCCTGAAGATGTCCGATGCGACTCTAATCAACGGCGTCAGTGGCGGTGCGGCATCGAACTTCATCGCTAAAGGAGGAACCAGCAGACCGCGCAGCTGTCCCCCACACGTCTTGCATATCCCGATGACCGGATACGGCGCGAGATCCCGCATGAAGCCGCTTATGGTCCTTTTGATGTCGTATAGCTGCACTTCTTGGCACGTGTCGCAGTAGAACCAGTTTAGGCTGCCGTGGAGTTTAACCAAACGGGTGTGTACTTTCGTGGCCGTCGTGCCCACATTGCGGAACTCAACACCGTACGTGAAATTCTCGTTTTCCTTTCCTAACGCAAGGTCTACGCAGCAATCGTAGTTTGTGGTCACGATGCCGGTCGCAGGGTGCTTCGTAACATAGTCGGCTATAGCCTTGTGTGCGTGGTTCGGTTTCGCAGGCAGCATAGTACTCGACAGGAGTCCGAATAGCACCTGAAGGGTATCTTGGAGGAATGCCACGGAAGAGAGGTCGACTGCACGCGTGTATGCGCGCTTGAATTCCTGTTGTTCCTCTGGACTCCCGCGGTACAGCAGCATGTTGATCAGCCCGAATACGTTCGGGTTCCTACTGCAGAACGTAGCCAGTTGCGCGGCGGTCAGGAGGTCCTCGATGTTCGTGATCTTTGTCTTATCGCAGAAGTCTGCAAGCTTCGTGAGGTCGTCGCGGTCGAGCCTGCGGGCGCGAGACAGCAGGTCTGCAAGTAGCTCTTTGACGGTGGGGATGCCCGAGGGGGCGGGCTTTGAGGCCCCTGCTCCGAGTAGGAAGGCAATCTTTGTGGTCGCAGGGTCAATTGACTGTAGTTCTACCGGCACAGCTTGCAGTCGGTTGAAGAAGCTGGCGACATCTGTCCATACGGATTCTGGCAGGTAGTCAGCAGTCCTCTCACTTGACTTGGCGTTATTGTAGAGTGAAACCCAGTCAGGGTGGACACTCTCACGCCCAGCCTCGATGTCGGGGTCATGCGACAGCTGGTACAGCCCCTGAGCCATAGAGCCAAAGTCCCTCCTGGCCTTGGCAAGAAGGCTCTGTTGGACAGCCGACACTCTGCTCGTTCCAATCCGCGGCATCCATCCGACGGTTGTAGGTCGTTCGTTACCCCGCGACGCTTGCGCGCCGACGACGTGAATACTACGACTCATGTGTGTTATGATAGACCAAGTCTAGCTGGCTGTCAAGCCCGGGTCTAATCGGGGACACTAACAGTTTTACCTGTGTCAGTCAAGGCTGGGCGGGGTTCGGGGTTCGCCGTCGGTCGAATATGACATGTCAAGCATGCGGGTCGTCGTCGGGCGGCGGAGGGTCGTCCGGGACGGGTTCGTAACGGGTCTCAGCCTCGACCTGAGCCTCGACCTCGCTGAGGTCCTGCCTCATCTTCCGCACGTAGTCGTCCGGCAAAATGACGGGATGCCAGCGGATGGTCTTGGGCATGAGGCCATTATGCGGAATCAGGCCGAGGAGTCAAGCTAGCGGAGCGGGGAAACGCCGCCCGCGCGAAGGAGTCCTTTGCTCCGGATATATCCCATGACCCCGGTCGTCCCTGTGACGTTCTCGTCGGCGCCTCCTAATCGATCGTCACCGACAGGAAGTTCTTGCCGTCCGGATTGCGTCCCGCCTGGACACGAACCACGCCATCGTTGCGCGTCGTCACGCACTTCCTGACCGCATCCTCTCCATTCCTCCGATGCACGCTCCAGCCGAGAGCCTTCCCCGAATACTGAGAACTCGCACTCTTGTCGGTGTACTCGCCGTCAGATATGACGACTAGGTAGGGTGAGATGTGCTCGAATAACTCAGGCGAAAACGCGGAGAGTCGACCGTGGTGAGGAGCCAACAGGAGGTGAGTGCCTGAGATCGCTTTCACGAACGACGCGTCTTTGAGGAGTTCATTCCAGGAAGGCGGTTCATTGTCTCCCGTAAGGAGTATCTTTATGCCTTCGTACGTCACGACCGTCACAATGCTGTGGTTGTTGATGTTGGACCTTCCGCATTCGCGTGGCTGGAATAGCTGGAATTCTGCACCGCGGTTCACCTCCGACGAGAGCGGGTGGTCCACCGGCAGTTTGTCGGTGTAAAGTCCGTTGATCTCGATGTACTTCTCCACCACTTTCCGGTCCGACTCGCGGATATCAGATAGTACTTCTTCGTCAGTCAGATGTCGAGGTCGGTAGAATGCAATCGGGTTCATTTCGGTGAAGTTCTCAATATCGCCCATGTGGTCAGCATGCGGGTGCGTGACAATAACCGCATTCAGCCTTGAGACCCCCCACCTCCGTTTGAGGTGCATCAATGGACTAAAGGTCTGGTCAGACTCCCCAAAGGAGCCAATTCCGAGGTCGAACGCTATGTGTTGATCTCCCGGTGTCTTGATGTACGCAGCGCTGCCGTGCTGCACGTCCCAGAAAACGGTCTCTAGCATTGTTTCCTCCTAACTCACCATCGAAGTCAGAATCTTCTCGATCTCTTCCCACGTGCTGGCAAACTGCACGTTGCTTGCCAAGTCGCCCATTTTGGACCGAATCTGCTCCGGGGTCCAGTAGCTCTGTTTGCATATCGCCAACAGACCAGCCTTGGTGTAGGCGATGCAGTCTGACGGCGCATCGCCTATGCCGGCCACTACGTTGTTCCGTGCGGTGAGGGTAACCAGCTTTCGCTGTTTCCACGAAGTGCTCTCTCCGCCTTCGTGCTCCTTCATGATAAGGTGGCTCTTGGACGGTTTGTCGAGGGGGAATCCGAGCTTGCGTAGCTGTAGCACAGTGGCTGCGCGCATAGGCTCCGGGCGGCTAGTCAGGTAGACAATGGTGAATCGCCTCGCGAGTCGACGCAAGGCCGCGATGCTGCCTTCCACGGGTGAATCTAGCGCAGCTAAGTCAGGGGACTGGAATGCCCTTGCCAGTTGGGCGTGCTCTTCCTTGCCGAGGATGCCTGTCAGATCGTAATTGCCAGCCAGGTTCTCTGCAGTTACCTCTTTGCCGAAGAGCTCTTTCAGCAATACCAGTTTGCGGGGAATGTCCGACACAACCGTGTTGTCGATATCGACGACGAGCACTGCTCGTGGTTGAGCCCGGTGGACCACAAGCGCGGCGTTCGACAGGAGCGCTGCGAGTGCGATGCTGATTGAGCTCGCGGCCGCATTCGGTTCAGGCGTACCCACGCCATGGAAGAAGGCGAACCACCCCGCGCCGAGGAGTGACATGACTAGGAAGACGATCAGCGTCCAAATGGCCGTCACCGAACTGCCCCACCGGAACACGCTGGGATATAGAGGACTAGTGGGCTGGACGGCGACCCAACGCAGCTCCTCCGGCATGCGCCTTACGAAGTGCTGCCGAATTGCGTTCAGCTGTTGTGCACTGACGACGAAGTAGCTCCTGAACGTCACCATCCAAAGGAACAGTATTTCCCCTACCACAGCCGTGGTGATCATCAGCAGTCCGATCCACCTTGGTGAAACGACGAAGTTCTTGAGTCCCAACAAGGACACAATGACCGTGGCCACCGATAGGATCAACGTGGCGAAGAACTTGGTCATGCCCAGGATGTGCTCGTCGCGGTCGCGAAGCTGGATGAAGTTCTCCTGGAACTCCAAGAGCAGCCACTTGTTGGTCTGGTCTTCGACCTCAGTCTTGCCGATCTCTGTCAACTGGCCGCGCTCAGTCATCGTAGACATCGACCATGGGGTGGAGCGGAAGCGGCTTGGCCGTACTCCAGCCTTGGCGGGCCGGGACTCCGCGGTAAGAGCACTTTGTCTCTCCCATGGTGGCGATGACGGGCGCGCCGCGGCGCATGAAGGCGTTGGTGACCTGCTTGGCAGGGTGCTTCTTCTCATCTCCCTCGGCGACCGACACGTACGCAGTCTTGATCTTGGTGTCGTCGGTACGCTTTGGTCCCAGAAGTCGGTTCAGAATCGTAGGTCCCACGTTCTTGTGACTGCCGTGATGGGGCACTTGGACGAATGATGATGTGCTCGCTCCGATACCGGCATTGTCCATGAAGTCTGCCGCAGCTGCTAGCGACCGCCGCCCTGCATCCCCAGTAAACAACAGCTTCGCTTCGTCGGATTGCACCAACAAGACCACGCTGGTCTCGTTCTCCGCACTAGTTGTCCCGGAGTCCGTGAGGGTCTCTATGTTCCGATCCTCAAGGGCAGTTCCGATTGCCTCGCCCAGTTTGGCTATGGTTTTGCGCAGGAAGCCGGATTCGGCCTTGGGCTCCGGTGTGCCTCTGAATTCAGGTAGCAGCCCCTCGTAGAACTCCACGGAGGGTCCTACTATTCGGAGGGCACCAGCTTGGTCCGTGTATCCGGCGAACGGTTCTCGCACCCGAATGCCCTTGGAGGACGCAAGCTGTTCGAGGTCGTATGCCATGTCGAGCGACTTCCGCAACGCCTCACGGACGCTGCCGTCGGTGACGCGGCCGCTCTTGAACATGTCTGATATGCTCGACGTGTGCTTCCATGGTTGGTGCATCCATAGTTCGCCGACCCTTAAGTTTTCCAACACAACAGTCAACCCAGAGACGTGGTCCTGGTCAGGATGCGTGGACAACACAACATCAACGCTGTCTGTGCCGTAGTACTGGCCTATGTGCTTCACCAGTTGCTCTCCAGACTCCTTGAAGCCACCGTCAATCACGATGACAGTCTGGCGTGAACGGACGCCGCTCATCAGATCCCCAAAGCGCATGGCAATCGCATCACCGCTACGACCGCCGTTACCCACTGGCAGAAAGTCAACTTCATATTCCATAATCAACCTCCGGAATTCGGGGACGCATGACTCGCCTTACCACCGACAAGGCCGGGCGAGACTTGTGTTCCACGTCGACATTATGGTGTATCGAGGCGCGGAGTCAAGCAAGTTCTTGACAGCGACCAGGGTCGAGGCGGATAATGTCAGGGTATGGGCAGATACTACCTGCCGTGGAATAACTGGCTGTTGCTGGCTGTGGCTCTGGCCGTCGGACTTCTGGTCTGGCTGTTTAGGTGCTAGGGCAGGGGCGGCGGGACTCGCGAGGCCTGCAACTTCAGGCGGTCGTAGTGCGTGAGAACGAGGTCCTTGGTGCTGGTGTTGCCGAACAGTTCGGGAAGGCTGTCGGCAGAGCCGCTGAAGGTAGAGAGCATGTACTCGGCATCATCGCGTTTGATGCCGTACAACAGCAAGTAAGCGGCGTCTAATTCGGCCAGAAGCTGCGCTCGCTCGTCCGGCTTCCATTTGTGCACCAGTTCCTTGAATCCAGCAGCCTTGGCCAGCGGAACCATGTCGTTGCTCGTGCAGGAGAGCTTCAGGACTCGCTCCGATATCCACCGCTCCAACGTCTTGGACTTCTCCCAAGGACATCTGTCAGAATACGTATCGGGCGGGAGCACTGGGAGTTGCTCGACGATGAAGAAGTTGAGGTGGATGTGGCCTATCTTTTGTCTGGTCACGTAGTCAAGGACGAACGAGTTCAAGTTCGCGACAAGGCAACACTGTAGCCGCGCGGGAGGCGCTTCATCGAAAGATATGACGGGCGCCGTGTTAATCATTCCCGACAACGGGATGAAGGATGCAAGCATCGTGCGCGAGTCGGTCGCCCGCGTCACGTCGCGGAAGCCAATGAGGGCGGGTGCATCTGAGCGACCAAGACGCTCCAAGATTGTCTTTTGGCTTGCCCACCATCGAGGCTGGACCACGAAAACCGGGTCCTGGTGCTGCACCAGCGTTGTCTCGGTCGTCTGCCCCTGGTTCATCCAGTTCTCTTTCTTGACATAGACGCTCCCGAAGCGGTGGTCGTAGGGTCTGAACATTTTGGCCTCATAAAGCGGCAAGAAGGCATCCTTTCGGCGATGCCAGACGTTCCCTTTAACAGTACAACCTCTCGCCTTGAGTTCGGTCGCAGTGAGGAACTCGCCAGCATCGTTCGTCTGGTCGAAGAGCCTCTGGAACCGCACTCGCCAAGCGTTCACGTCGCCGTCTTCTCGCTTGGCCCACAGGACTGGCACCCGCCGGTATATCCCCTTAGTAATCTCAGCATCACGCACGGACCGGAACACGGGACATGTTCGCGTATTCGGGTTCAGAAGGGCGAAGTCTGCAGGTTCCAGTGAGATATGGCGGTTCTTGTCCCTTAGTTCTAGCATGTCGTGCGCGAAGAACACGAAGTCAGCGTCTGCGCGGGATGCCGAAGCGCCGCCGAACAGCAGCACGCAGAACTTGAAGGACCTGTGCACGTCCTGAAAGATGGGCGCATGGTTCTCGAAGTCATAGAGCCCGGCAAGTGCGGCCGTGCGCGTGAGTTCCCCGAAGAAGTCCTTCGTTGTGTGTTCCGTGGCTATGCCGGACGGGACCAGTATGCCTACCCTGCCGCAACGTGCGACAATGGTGTGTGCCAACTCAGCAAAGAGTGCGTATGTGTTGATGTCGCCCTTGCCGGTGAGGGGGAAGCGCCCGGAGCGCCTGACGTGACGGAGGGTCTTGTCTGCCGCCTCGTGAGCCGCGACGCAGCGCTCCGTAAGGCCGGGGTTTGACTTGACCAGCGCTCTTATCAGCTTCGCTCTGGTTGCAGCATCCTCGGCTGTGGCGATTTCGGGCGCGGCGACATCGAAGAACTCTCGCTCCTGCATCTTCATTCGCTCCCAGGGCGGATTCCCGATGACGCAGTCGAATCCCGATTCCTTGCGGTCGAACACCGCGGGGAACGTCGTGCTCCAATTCATCGCGTTAGGGTCAACGTCCGGGTCAGTCACGAGGCTGTTACCGCAGACGATGTTCGATGATAGGTCGGCGAGTGTCTTGCCTTCTTCTGCAGATCGAATCCAAAGGGCCAATTGCGTAATTTCCACGCCCTGCGGAGAGAGGTCTACGCCAAACAGGTTGTCGCGAAGGATGTATCCAGGCACCGTTTCCTTGAGAGCGCGAGCATCCTCTTCGTACTGATAGGACAAGTCATCGACAACGCTCAAGTATGCGTCTTCGAGTGCATCGTAGGCTTTGATGAGGAACGCGCCGCTGCCGCAGGCTGGGTCAATGACTTTGATATTGCGAAGAGCCTCGACTCGGCTGCGACAGTACGCCAGCACCTGCGGGTCTTTCTCGTGTACCTTCAGCCCGCCAGTGTCGATGCCGTACTGCTTGCTGATAGCGGAGAGTCGCTCCGTTGCGACCCTCGTCACTGTGTGGTCGACGATGAACGCCGTGAACTCCGGCGGGGTATAGTAGATGCCGCCGCGTTTGCGCTCTGCCGACTTCTCCATCTTTGGCTTGGGCTCATCGGCAGGCTTGGCTTGGAAGATACCTCCGAGGCGGAGTTTCCCTATATCGCCAACGGACTTCTCGAAGATGCGGCCGAGGACGTCGACATTGACCTCGTGGCGGAAGTCGTACGAGCCGATGCTATTGAAGAAATACGTCCACGTATCGTCGAGCTCAAGGTTATCCACTTCCGGGTCGTCTCTGAACAGGCCGCCGTTGAAGGCTGAGATGTTGGCCGCTTCGTTGCCCTTGTCTATGCTACGGAACAGCTCGCGGAAGTTCTGCCAGCGGGGGTTAGTGACCTTATGGAATGGGGCGGTGTTCGCGAATGCCGTGTGGATGGTCTCGCTCGGCAGTAAAGCGCGGTCCTCGCAGAAGGCCACGAATATGATGCGGTCCAGCAGCTTCTGCGCTATCGCAATGGCCGTTTCGAGCGACTTGTGGTGCGGCTCTCCCATCAGGTGCTGGACCAACTCCACGCGGTTCCGGTGGTAGTCCTTGTAGAGTTCATCTCCAACCTCGCGCTGCAGTTTGCCCGCGCTCTCAAGAAGTGCATCAGCGTGGGGAGGCCTGCCGTATAGTCCGGGTAGAAGTCCGTAGCGCCCTAGGAGGTAGTAGAACTGCCTGAACTTCGTCTTCTCACGTAGTTCCTGCAGCACGAAGAGTTCGTACGCGCCAGGAGTCAGGCTTCGATGGAAGAGTCGGAAGCTGACATAGTTGCATACTATGCCCCAAGGGCACGCGGGTACGGCGTTGAGGTAATCCCAGCACTGCTGTACCGGAGTCCGCCCGTTGGAACGGTCTCGGTCCACATTCGCAGTTGGACCCTTGAGTTCGACGAGCACTCTTGGCGGCGGAGCATCGTAGCCACCAAACAGGCCGATGGCCGCGTCGGCAACGCCGTCCTCGACGGAGTACTTAGGCTGTAGGTTCCACTGACTGGCGCCTGAAGAGAACAACACGTACCCTAAGGCCTGACCGAGTACCTGGGTGATGAACTCTGCTTCGACTTCCGACTCGGAACGCGCCTCCAGCATCCCTTTGGACTCCAGGTCAGCCCAGCGCGTGACAATTTCATGGGCCTCTCTGAAGTCGTCGTCCTCAGTGACTCCATCGCGAGCCGCGTCGTCGACATGCTTCGGTATGAAGATGGAACGGCGCTGGCGGTTCTCACCGTATCGGGCTTTGTTGAATTCCGGGAACAGGGGCTCGGACTTGGCCTTTGTCGTGTGCCACTGAAAATTGACCCCCCTGTGCCATCCAAAACTGACCCCCCTGGTAGACTATTTCTTGTGCCGTCCGGACCGTTGGGCGGCGCAGGAGGAAAGGTTGATTTCAGTGCAAGCTCA
>Ga0265595_1000149_pt1 | contig 67422 bp, 64 predicted proteins | sample saktaG_15_FD_190148 | JGI IMG/M metagenome (GOLD analysis project Ga0265595, IMG submission 190148) | Saline water microbial communities from Sakinaw Lake, British Columbia, Canada - sak_2013_06_06_50m | ecosystem: Environmental > Aquatic > Non-marine Saline and Alkaline > Saline ... | reverse complement strand
CTCTATCCGGAGCGTGGCAAAAGCCACGTAAGGCTCCGGGAGAGATATGGTTGATGTTTAGAGATACAAACCCTTCGGGACCCAAAGGGTACCCCTCAGGGCAGGGATTTAGAAAAATAATTAGCGCCTGGCGATATCCCGGAATTTCTAAGCCTGGAGAGGCTATACCAATTCCTGATGATATCCGTCAAGAACTATTACAAGAAAATGATAACGAATAAAGTTTTAGGTTATATTTTATTAACAGCGGGGTTGTTGCTTATTATTTGTGTTATGTGGCAAACATATAATATTTTTACCGACAAAACCTCTGCCCCATTGGTTTTTAAAACCGCGGCATCATTTGTGGACAAAACAGGATCGCAAGACATTCAGGGGCAAATTAATGACGCCGTAAAAAAACAGATTGGGCAACTAATTTCACCAGACAGCATAACTAAGGTGTTAAATTTAGCGAGCTGGTCCCTTTTAGCATGGATTTTAATCATTGCAGGTGGTACATTATCTGGAATTGGTGTAAAATTGATTAAATAAGATGGAACCTTCTGAAAAAGACAATATAGTCTCTTCTTGGATTCTTTGGCAGTTTTACGAAATGCCAAAGTTTTTGTTGCTTGTATGGCACAATTATTTGACGTTCGCGTTAAATCTTTTTTCTTTGCCCCTGCTCCTAAAAACTTTTTTTTCTCCATGGAGAAGATATAGATGGAGGTATCCAAAAGCCTTTGATCTCGGAGAATTTTTTAACACGCTTATTTCTAATGCTTTTTCCAGAATATTAGGAGCCATAATGAGAATCTTTTTAATTGTAGCTGGAATTTCGTTTCAAATTTTTGTTGTAATATCTGGCTTATTAATTTTTATCAGTTGGATTGCGTTGCCGTTTATTATTATCGCGGGATTCATATTTATTTTTATTTATTAGTTGTTAAAAAACAAGCCAATGCCTTTTGTCTTTAGTCTAAATAAAACAGCGGTTCTGCGGGCAGTAAAACGGGAAAGGTTTTTTATTTTTAGATTCGCAGGTTTTTTGTGTCAGCTGTTTTTGGTTCTATTTATTTTGTCACTATTTTTTATAGTACTTTATTTTTTTGGCCAGGTCGCAGGAAGCGTGGCTATCAAGGCGCCGATTCTGTTTTTAATACTGTTTTTATCTTTTTGGGACATCTCTCTGTTTTTAAAATTAAAAATAAAAAAGCCCGGATTATCAGTTAAACTTTCAGATGCTGTTTTGGACTTGGAACGTTATAATTTAGCTGAGTTTTTAAGTTTGCCCGTGGCTACTATGGTACAGAGTTCTTTAAAGTTTTGTAAAAAGAAAAAAATATCTGTAAACTCCACTTCATTACTCTACTGCGCGTTAAGGGCCAGCAAAGAAGTGTTAACGGTTTGTTTTAGGTTGGGGTTAGATCCTAAAAAATTTGAAATAGATTTAAAAAATTATTTGGAAAAAACACAGAGACAGCCGGCGCAAGACCAAACAAGCCGATTGCCAGAATTTTTTTCTGAAGATTTTCAACAGACAATTATAGAAGCTGCAAATATTTCCAATGCCAGAGGCTATAATAAAATCGGAGAAAAAGAGATTCTGGTTGCTTTGGCAAAACACGACACATTTTTTAAAAAAGTTTTGGTTGAGTATGATCTTAAGTTTGAAGATGTGGAGAATATCACCTTATGGTTAGATTCTGCCGAGGAGTCCTGGGAAAGAAATAAAAAATTCTGGTCAAAAGAAAATTTAGCCAGGCAGGGCTCTATGGGAAAGGACTGGGCATCGGGATACACAATAACTTTAGACCAATTCTCTATTGATTGGAGAAGGGTTGTTTCCGGGTGGAGGGTCAGAGAGATTATAGGCCACACAAAAGAGATAGAACAGGCAGAGATGATTTTGGCAAAATCCAGCTTATCGAATGCTTTAATAGTTGGAGACTCGGGGACCGGCAGAAAAAGCATAATCCAGGCGCTGGCACAAAGGTGCTATTTGGGCGAGTCACTACCAGAATTAAACAATAAAAGGGTTGTGGAATTAGATGTGGTTCAGTTGTCTGCAACGGTGCAGGATTTTGAAAAATTAGAACTAATTTTAGACCAGATATTTTCGGAAGCTATGGCGGCCGGAAACGTCATTTTAGCAATTGATAATTTAGAAAACTTTGTAGGCCAAGCGGTCCAAAAAGCCGGAGCCGTTGATATATCGGGTATATTGTCCAGATATTTGGCTATACCAAATTTTCAGTTTGTCGGGATTACCACTTACGACGGCCTTCATAAAAATATAGAACAAAATCCCTCGTTCGCTAATTTTTTCAGAAAAGTTGAGGTTTCCGAGGTAACCGAAGCTGAAACAATAAGAATTCTCCAATCTGCTGCTCTAGAATCAGAATATAGGCATAAAATTTTTATATTATATCCGAGCATCAGAGAAATAGTTAACTTAACGGCAAGATATATGCCAAGCTTGCCGTTTCCTAAAAAAGCCTTGGACATTTTAGAAGAAGTTGTGGTTTATGTGCAGTCTCATAAGGAAAAAGTTGTGTTTCCTCATCACGTCGCTGAAGTTGTTTCCAGCAAAACAGAAATACCAATTGGAAAAATGGCATCCAAAGAAAAAGAAACACTGTTAAACTTAGAAAATTTAATACACCAAAGAATTATAAATCAGGAGGAGGCCGTAAGCGAAATATCAATTGCTATGAGGCGCGCAAGAATGGGGATCGCTTCTAAAACAAGGCCCATGGGAACGTTTTTATTTTTAGGCCCTACGGGTGTTGGTAAAACAGAAACCGCTAAGGCATTGGCACAGATATATTTTGGATCTGAGAAAAAAATGATAAGGCTTGATATGTCTGAGTTTCAAGCTATTTCAGATATACCAAGGCTGATTGGTGCAACTTCTCCGGTGGAGATGCAGGGACTTTTAACAACTCCGATTAGGGAAACCCCGTTTTCTTTGCTTTTGTTGGATGAGATTGAAAAGTCCCATCCAAATATCCTAAATTTGTTTTTACAGGTTTTAGATGAAGGGCACATAACAGATGGGCAGGGAAGAAAAGTTGTTTTTACAAATACAATAATTATTTGCACCTCAAACGCGGGGGCTGACATAATCTTTAAACAAATTGAATCTAAGCAAACGACAGATAAAGATAAATTGTTGAACGCCCTTTTCGATAAAAATATTTTTAGGCCGGAATTTATAAACCGTTTTGATGCAACCGTACTTTTTCACCCCTTAACAAAAGATAATTTGTTAAAAATATCCCAGCTTACTTTGCAAGGCCTTCAAAAAAACCTAAAAGAAAAAGAAATTGATTTTGAAATTACAGAACCTCTAAAAGAAAAGATTGTCGAACTTTCTTATAAGCCCGAGTACGGTGCCAGGGAAATGCGTAGGGTTGTGCAGGATAAAGTAGAAAATTCAATTGCCCAGGCGCTTTTGTCTGACAAAATAGGTAAGGGCGATAAAATTGAAATTGATCCGGAAACTTTTGAAGTATTAGTGAGGGGTTGACCCCGTCAGAAACGGCCCGCCCTGGGCCCTTTGGGTACGCAGATAAGCAAAATCCGGAAGGGTTTAAAAAATCATACCTCTAAGCGGGGTAGGCGCGGGTGGCGTTTCTAACGGGGTTGACAAGCTCCCATACAAGAGTATTATAAAAATATGAACCCCGTTAGAGATGCTAACGACCTTGACGGGATTCAGTACAAAACATGAAACAAACCTCTAACGGGGTGAATAAAAACCTCGCATTGTTAAGCTTGCTTTTATTGGCGAAATCCAGGAGGTTTTTGATAATAGTATATAAATAAATAAAACAAAAAAGTTATATCAAAAATCCTCCTGACGGAGGATTTTTTTCGTGGCTCATTCACAACTACAAGGAAAGGGACAAGAAATGAACAAGATTATTTTACAAAACACAAAGTGCGTAAAGCAGAGTTGCTTGGGCGAGATTGATTTTGTCAGAGAAATTCCCGTAGGCGATTGTATCGGATACGCCTGCGAGACTTGCGGACAATTATATACGGAACACGGCACCAAAATGAGCGCGCGTTTCGTGAATGGCGCCGTGATTTTTAAGGAAGGAGAGTGAGATGGCCGACAACAAAGCACAAAATCATGTGGGGACATACTACTGCGAGGTGTGTCGTGGGTATTACGATGTAACCGAGCTGAGAGACACAGAACACTGTTGCCATGGGCATGTCGTCAAAAAAATCGCAGACATGGCCCAGAGCGAACTTTGGCCCAAAGAAAGAGTAATCTCTACGTCTTCTAATTCTACAACATAGAAAGGGTGACGTATGAAGATAAGATCATGCCTCGCGTATTAGTTTACGCGAGGCTTTTTTGTGTCGACGAAAATAAGCTTGTCTGTGCAAAAGTATGTTTTTATATAAAAAGACCTTTAGTGGGGTGTGGATAACTAGTGCAAAAATATGTGGATTTACGACTAAAACGGGCATTTGGGGTAAGGTGTTGACCTGATGCTATGAAAAGGGCTATAAATAAGACGAAGTGGGCAAAAGTGGATAACTGTGGGAAAACTACCAATATGAGTGTATATCTCGCAAGGAATGAAATGACTGACGACCCCGCCCTCTATGCCCATTCATTATTTATAATTTAAAAACAATTACTGAAGCACCCAGAAAACCCTCAAACAAAAACCAACAGCTTAGAGGGCGGGGTGCTCCTTCGTCGCATGCTGATAGGACAGTACGAACATACAATTGATAATAAAAAGCGTTTAGCCTTGCCGGCAAAGTTCAGGGGAGAGCTTGGAGATAAGGTAGTAATTACCCGTTGGATGGAGAGCTGTCTTGCCGTATATACAGAAGCCGAATGGAAGATAATATCTGATAAGATTACAAATCTTACAATGACCCAAGTTGAAGCCAGATCTTTTTCAAGGATGATGCTGGCCGGAGCAATGGAAGTTTCTTTAGATAAGCTTGGTAGAATTCTTGTTCCGGATTATTTAAAAGATTACGCCGGATTAAAGAAAAATGTCGTTATTTGTGGGTTGTCTAATAGGTTGGAGATCTGGGATTCTGGAAAATGGGAAACATATAAAAAAGAGGCAGAAAAAGGAGTCGACGAAACTGTTTCAAAATTAGGAGGATTAGGAATATAACAATTATGATTCATACAGCAGTTCTTAAAAAAGAAGTTTTAGAATATTTAGACCCGAAGTCAAACGAAAATTTTGTGGATTGTACTGTGGGCGAAGGGGGACACACAGAAGAAATTTTAAAAAGAAACGGACCGGTCGGAAAAGTTTTGGGAATTGATTTAGACTCTCACCAAATTGCGTCCAGCCAGTGGTTGCAGGTTCAATTTAGCGACAGGATAATTCTTGTCAGAGATTCTTACGCAAACTTTACAGAAATTATTGAAAGAAAAAATTTCGGACCAATTAATGGGGTTTTGCTGGATTTGGGGATGTCATCGGCGCAACTGGAAGGAACACAAAAAGGATTTTCTTTTAAAGTAGATCAAGGATTGGATATGAGATATAGCGACGAAACGAATTATTTAACGGCAGATAAAATTGTTAACGAGTGGTCAGAAGATGAGATCGCAAAAATTTTACAAAATTACGGAGAAGAAAAGTTTGCAAAAAAAATCGCAAAAAATATTATAGAACAGCGCAAGCTTGGCAGAATTAAAACCACATTCCAATTAATAGAAATAGTAAAAGACGCGACACCATCGGCGTATTGGACGACCCGAAGGGTACCCCGAATTCATTATGCGACAAGGACATTTCAGGCCTTAAGAATCGCGGTTAACGACGAATTGGAAAATATTAAAAAAGTTTTACCACAAGTAATTTCCAAAATGGCGCCCGATGGCAGGATAGCAGTAATATCCTTTCACTCTTTAGAAGACAGAATTATCAAGGAATTTTTTAATAAAAAAGCCAAAGAAGGAGTAATAAAAATATTAACCAAAAAACCAATAACGGCAGGCAGAGATGAGCTTGGGAAAAATCCCCGATCAAGATCTGCGAAGCTGAGAGTGGCAATAAAGTTATGACAACAATAGCACTGAATTATTATAAGGTACAAAAAAATATACAGGAAAAAGTGGACTCTATAGATATTCCTGTGGTTAATTGGAAAGCAATTACATTTGTAGGTTTTTTTATCGCATCGGTTTTGTTGGTTTTTTACGCCTGGCAGATAAATGATTTGACTCGCGGATCTTATATAATAAGCGACTACGAAAGGCAAATTAACCAGCTTTCAGAAAAAAACAAAAACTTACAGGTGTCGTTTGCAGAAAGCAGTTTTTTGGGCCAGGCTCTAACAAAAATAAAAGCACTAAATTTTCAAAAGACTACCTCGGTTAAATATATACAAATTAAAAATCCCGCGCCGGAATTAGGATTTAACTTAGAAGCCAAAAGATGAAGAAGCTCTCTAATTGGAGAACAGGCATAGTCCTAGCGTTTATTATCATTTTTGGGGCAGCTATTATTAGCCGCCTATTTGTTTTGCAGATTTTAGAGCGCAAACTTTTCCAAGCACAGGCGCTTGGACAACAAATGGACTTTAGCAGGGTCACCGGTTTAAGGGGGCAAATTTTTTGTGAGAACAGCCAAAAAAGCAAGGGTAACGGGTCTTCTGGTGAAGTTAAGAGTTTGGCGATAAACAGAAACAAGTGGACAATTTCCGCGAATCCGAACGATATTCCTGATAAAGAATTATTCGCTAAAATTTTAAGCGAAGCCCTTGGTCAGCTACCGGGAACGGCTATTGGGTTATCCTCCGAACAAATACTGGCAAAACTGAACAGCCAGGATTCTTATGTTGCTATAGAAAAAAACTTATCTTCTGAAGAATTAGATAAAATCAAAGAACTAAATCTTAAGGGGTTGTCTTGGGAAAACATACCGGATAGATTTTATCCGCAAGGCGAAATGCTTTCACAAACCTTGGGATTTTTAGGAGGAGCTGGTGCGGGGCAGTATGGAGTAGAGGGATACTATGAAGATATTTTAAAGGGTAAGTCAGGGATACAGCAGGAAAAATCAGGATTAGAGTCTATTTTTTCAGCTGATAAACAAATATCATTGGATGGTTCAGATATTTATTTAACAATCGACTATAATATACAATTTCAAGCAGAAACTTTATTAAGACAAGAGCAAAAGAAAAATGATATAGATTCCGGTCAGATAATTGTTTTAAAGCCGGATACGGGAAAAATTATAGCTTTGGCAAATTTTCCCGATTTTAATCCAAACGAATATTCAAAAGAAAAGGATTTGGTGATTTTCCAGAATTCTGCAACGCAAAAACTTTTTGAGCCGGGTTCCATAATGAAGCCGTTTACAATGGCGGCTGCCATAAATGAGGGGAAAATAACTCCCGACACAACTTATGTGGATACGGGCGTTGTAACCTTTGGCACAAAATCAATTCATAATTTTGCCAACGAAATTTATGGCAAACAGACAATGACTCAGGTTTTAGAAAACTCAATTAACACGGGAGCCGTTTTTGCAGAACAGCAAATTAGCCACGATGTATTTTTTAATTATATAGATAAATTTGGTTTTGTTTATAAAACAGGAGTTGATTTGCAGGCAGAGGCGTATTCTCGCAACGAAAGCTTGAAAAACGGTCCAGACATGAATTACGCAACAGCCTCTTTTGGACAAGGAATTGAGTTGACCCCGATACAAATTGCCAGGGGGTTTTGCGCGATAGCTAACGGCGGAAAATTAGTGAAGCCATATATAGTTGAAAAAATCGTTAACGGCGGAGACGAGGTTTATACAAGGCCGGAAATTTCCGATCAAATCGTTTCCAAGCAAACAATTGCGCAATTAAACGCAATGCTTGTTAATGTTGTTGATAAGGGTTTTAATAGTGTTGCAAAAATTCCGGGATATTATTTAGCTGGAAAAACTGGCACAGCCCAGATTCCGTTAAAAACAGGAAAAGGATACGAACCCGATAAAACAATACAGAGCTTTGTGGGCTATGGCCCTGCGTTTAATCCGCAGTTTTTAATATTAGTAAAGTTAGACAATCCTAAAGTTCCAAAATCATCTCTTTCAGCGGTTCCTGTTTTTAAAGAGCTTGCGCAATATATTATAAACTATTGGCAGATTCCACCTGACTACGATATAAACTCCAAATAAAAAACCGCCTAATGGCGGTTTTTTATTTGGTATGGCGGTCCCAATCGGATTTGAACCGATGTTACATGGATGAGAACCATGCGTACTAGACCAGGCTATACGATGGGACCAATCTATAATATATTTACCATAAATTTTTGTTTTTGTCTATTTTAATTTTTTAGTTATCCCCATACCAGCAACGCTGATTTTGTAGTAAAATAGGGGAACATGCTAAAAGATTTATTTAAGCACTATATTTATCCGATTGCTGTTTATGCTGGAGGAATGGTTGGGGTTGGTTTTTTGGCCTTGCCATATATCGCTATGAAAACAGGTATCTGGTTGATGCTTTTGTATTTTTTAATTATTACGGCCCTGCTTGTCATAATCAGTTTAATTTTTTGTCAGATAAGTTTAAAAACCCCAGACTTTAAAAGATTTCCAGGATTTGCCGGACACTATTTGGGAAGATGGGGTTGGGTGATGGCTATGGCTTCAGTTGTTTTCGGGATTTTTATAACACTTTTGGTTTATCTAATTGTTGGTGGGCAATTTCTAACGACCATATTTCAGCCGATATTTTCGGGAAATATTCTAATTTATACTTTAATTTATTTTATTGTTGCATCCACAGTATTGTATTTTGACATAAGAGTAATTTCTAAGGCGACGTTTTTGGGAATAACGCTTCTTTTTGTTTCTCTGTTTTTTGTATTTATAGAAGGGTTTTCGCGAATAAAGTTAAGTAATATTTTTATCTCTAGTCCGGATTTCATAAATAATTTATTTTTGCCTTACGGAGCTTTGTTGTTTGCTCTTTGGGGGATAGGATTGGTGCCGGAGGTAGAAGAAATGATTTCTGCAAAGAAACAAAATCTTAAAAAAATAATAACAATATCTACTGTATTGGTTTCTGTTTTTTATCTTCTGTTCACCTTTTTAATTTTAGGTATAACCGGGAGGCAAACCCAGGAAACTGCCCTTGCCGGACTCATCGGTTTTTTGCCAAATTTATTGGTTTCGATCTCGCTTTTTTTTGGAGTTATGGCAACCTTCACAGCTTTCATCGCGCAGGGGATTATACTTAAAAAAACCTTAATGTTCGATTTAAAAATTAAGCGCAACCACGCATTTGTGATTACCTGTTTTACTCCGTTTATACTTCTTTTGCTGGGGGTAAAATCTTTTATACCGTTATTGTCTTTAACGGGTGGAGTTTTAGTGGGGCTTGATGGAATTTTAATTTTATTGATGTATAAAAAAATCGGAGGCAAAAACATAATAATTTATCCCTTGTCTTTAGTTTTTTTGTTTGGGTTAATTTACGAAATAATATATTTTATTAGATAAAATTTATTTATGGCTTTTTATATTGTTATTTTTTTATTTTTAGTATCCATATTTGTTTTAGCCTGGCTTAGTTCGCACATGGTAAAGTCCCTGGTCGGCATGGCAAAATATTTACATTGGAGAGAGTTCATAGTCGCATTTTTTGTAATGTCTATTGCAGGCTCTTTACCAAATTTATTTATAGACATAAATGCGGCCTTACACGGACTTCCGAATCTGGCTTTTGGAGATATTTTAGGAGGAAATTTGGTTGACCTTACCATAGTGATGGCAATTGCCATATTTATGAACAAGGGCCCCATAGAGGCAAACAGTAGAATGATTCAGACCAGCGCCATATTTACTTCTGTAATCGCAGTTCTTCCTCTCCTTTTAATTTGGGACAGACGACTAGATTGGACAGATGGAATTATATTAATTGCGTCTTTTATTTTTTATGTGGTCTGGCTCTTTTCTAAAAGTAAAAGATTTAAAAAGGGATACGCTGGAAGGCCACAAAAAGCAGTTCAGGGTTTTTCAGGTTTTTTTAAAAATTTAATAAAGATGGTCGTATTGCTCTTGCTACTTTTGGGCACTTCACAGATTGTAATTATGTCGGCACAGTATTTTTCTGCGCAACTGGGGATTTCGCTTTCGCTGGTGGGAGTTTTGATAGTCGGTTTAGCAAACTGTTTTCCCGAAACCTATTTTTCAATTGTTTCCGCAAAAAATGAAGAGGGGTATATGATTCTGGGGGATTTGATGGGCTCTATAATTGTTTGCGCTACTTTAGTTTTGGGAATAGTTGCTATTATTTCTCCGTTCACAATAGATGATTTTTCGCCGTTTCTAATCGCCAGAGCATTTATGATCATTGCTGCGGTTTTCTTTATTGTTGTAATTAAAACCGGCAAAAAAATTACCAAAAAGGAGGGTTTGTTCTTGCTGTTTCTATATGTGGCATTTCTTTTAACAGAAATTTTTTTACCGTATCTCTTAAGATAATTTAAGTAATGGCTTTTTCTCATTACACTATAAAAAGCGTAGAAGAGGCATTAGAATCCCTGAGCGCCTCTAAAGACGGACTTTCTAAAAAAGAGGCGATTTTGCGCCGTGAAAATTACGGATTAAACGAGATAAAATCAAAAAGCGTCACTGTTTTTCAGGTTTTTTTACGGCAATTAAAATCTCCATTTACTTATCTTCTTTTCGCTGCAGCCATAATATCGTTTTTTATAGGCGAAAAAACCGATTTTATAGTTATAGTCGTCGTCGTTGTTTTAAATATTGCCATTGGTTTTTTTCAAGAATATAAGGCTGAGAGGGCTATTTATCTTTTACGTAAATTTGTTCCGCAAAATGTAAAAGTTTTAAGATATGGCGCAGAAATAATTATTGACAAAAAAGATGTTGTGCCCGGCGATATGGTTTTATTGGAATCAGGCGACAAGGTACCTGCGGACCTAAGGATTGTAAGCACGGAAAATTTTTTAATAGATGAGTCGGCTTTAACCGGTGAATCTGTCCCCGTGGCTAAAGTTTCTGAAGCCTTGAGCCAAAGCACAGACGAAATTTTTAAAGCAAAAAATATACTTTTTTCGGGTACGTCTGTCATTTCGGGGAGAGCGCAGGCTGTTGTAATAGGAACGGGCAAAGACACGGCTTTTGGCGAGATAGCTAAAATGGTTTCTTCGGGCACAAGAGAATCGTCTTACGAAAAAAGTATAATTTATTTCTGCAAGCTTGTATTAAAGATAGTGCTGGTAACGATGGTGCTATTATTTGCCGCGAATCTCCTAATAAAGGGTTTCGGCAATTTTTTTGAGTTTCTTCTTTTTGCAGTTGCTTTAGTGGTTAGTATTCTACCCGAAGCCCTGCCAGCCGTAGTCACTTTCGCTTTATCAAAGGGAAGTTTGCAAATGGCAAAGCAACACGTTGTTGTGCGCCGTCTTACTGCTATTGAGGATTTGGGAAATATAGAAGTTTTATGCACGGATAAAACAGGGACTTTAACCGAAAACAAACTTTCCTTGGAAAAAATTATTTCTTCTGATAAAAGAAAATGTTTATTGTATGGGCTTTTAAGTTCTGATGTAAACGACCGCAAAGAATCTATTTTAAATCCGTTTGATCTGGCGCTATTTGAAAAGTCTCCGGAAAATTTTTGGCACGAATATAAAAAATATGAAACAATTTTTGAGCTTCCCTTTGATTCTGAGAGGATGAGGTCTGGGTTTGTGATAAAAGATAAGAATGGAAATAAATTTTTGATTGTAAAGGGTGCCCCGGAGGTTCTTCTGGAATTATGTTCAAAGGTAAGCTACAAAGCCGCGAAAAAGGAGATTAAAGAAGATACTCGGAAAGAAGGGCAGGACGGAAAAAGAGTGCTGGCAATTGCTTTTAAAAAAATACCAAAAGATATTATAACTTCTAATGACGAAAAAGGGCTTACCTTTCTTGGGTATTTTGTTTTTGAAGATCCCCTAAAAAAGAGCACGGCCGAAGCTATAAATTTGGCTAAAAAGTTGGGGGTTAAAATAAAAGTTATTACAGGAGACTCAAAAGAAGTTGCAGGGTATGTGGCAAGCAAGATTAAACTGATAAACAATCCGTCGGATGTTTTTTCGGCGGAAGATTTAGAAAAAATGACAGTAGAAGAATTTGATGACGCCTGTAACAACGGATCTGTTTTTGCCAGAATATCTCCGCAATTAAAATATAAAATAGTAAAATCTTTGCAGAAAAAATATGCGGTTGGATTTTTGGGAGAGGGGATTAATGACGCCCCTGCGCTAAAAGTCGCTGATGCTGCAATTGTGGTTCAGTCGGCTTCCGACGTTTCTCGTGAAGTCTCAGATGTTGTTTTATTAAAAAAAGACCTAAAAGTAATTATTGAGGGAATTAAGTATGGCAGGCAAATTTATTCTAATATCAACAAATATATAAAATGCACGCTTGCCAGTAATTTTGGAAATTTTTATTCAATCGCCGTGATTTCTCTATTTATTAATTATTTGCCCATGCTTCCGGTTCAGATTTTACTGGCAAATCTTTTTTCTGATTTTCCTTTAATATCCGTTGCCACAGACTCTGTCGATATAGAGGAGTTAAAAAAACCGAAGATGTATCAATTAAGCTCTGTTCTGCCATTGATCATGATGTTGGCTTTAATTAGCACCGTTTTCGACTTTATTTTCTTTTCAATTTTTTATAAACAACCTCACGCTACAATCCAAACGTTGTGGTTTATAGAAAGCGTTTTATCGGAGCTTCTTTTTATATTTATAATCAGGACAAGGCACCCTTTTTGGAAAGCAAAGAAACCCGGATCTTTGCTGACGATACTTTCTATAATAGACGGCGTATTTATAATACTTTTACCGTTTTTCTTTTTTGGCCAGCAGTGGTTTCACTTTGTAGCTCCACCCGCAATACCCTTAATAATAGTTTTCGGCCTGCTTGCGTCTTACGGCGCATTAAGTGAGGCTACAAAGCTTATATATTTCCATTATTGGAAACCAAAAGGAGCGAACGCATAACTTTAAAATTAGTATTTAAAGAGTATAATTTAACAATATTTTCAAAATTAGTTATTAAAAATTAAAAACATAAAAATGAGAGTAAAATATTTTTTAATATCGATCGTTTTAGCGTCAATAATTTTTTGTTCTGCGTGGTTTGTCGAAGCTCGAGCCGTAGATAATTCAGCATTGATTGCTCAAATACAGGCGCAAATCGCCCAATTAACAGCCCAATTACAAGTGATGCTGGCTACCCAGCAAGGCACAACGCAAACCTGGTGTCACACATTCAATCAAAATTTAGGATTTGCAAACTCTGGTTCAAGCGAGGTTGTGAGTCTGCATACTGCCCTGCAAAAACAAAACATTTCTTATGGTTTAGATAACGCTACCACATATGATGAGGGCACGTCTTCTGCCGTTATTCAATTTCAGGCAAGATATGGAATTACCCCCCAGAGCGGTTATGTTGGACCGTTAACCAGAGAAAAGTTGAATTCGCTGTATGGATGCGGGCAAACAACTCCAACAACCCAAACGACAACAACTTGCACTAGTTTTAATTATTCTAGCTGGAGTGCTTGCTCACCTAGCGGAGTTCAAACAAGAATGCCCACATCTTATTATCCCGGCTGTACTAGTGGAACCCCTGTGCTTTATCAATCGTGTTCGTATAACTCTTATTGTACCGAGAGTGATTGGATTTCAACCTTAAACCCATCAACCTGTCCTTCTTCTGGCCAACAAACTAGAACTTGGACAAAAATAGGAACTTGTGATGGTGGAATAATCCACCCCGCTTCAGAAATTGTTTCGTGCAATCCTCAAATAGCAACCTGCACCAGCTTTAATTATTCTGACTGGGGCGTTTGTTCTGCCTTCGGAACCCAGACAAGAACTGTAAAGTCTTCCCTTCCTGTCGGTTGTGCAAGCGGAAATCAGGTTTTATCGCAATCTTGCACATATGCCCCCCCCTGTACGGAACTTAATTGGACCTCAATTATGAGTCCGGTGACGTGTCCTCCTTCCGGCCAGCAAACTAGAGCGTGGACATATCGAAAAACACCCGAGTCCTATTTCGGTTCTTTAAGAGGGGTGGACTGTAAGGGTGGAGTAACTCATCCAGCCTCAGAGATAGTGTCTTGTAATTATGAAAATTTTTTAAATATTATTTACCCAAACGGTGGAGAAACACTTCATTTAGGAGGATCGTACGATATCAAATGGGATTCGCGTGGGTTTAGTACCGATTTGGTTGTATTTAAGCTATATAAATATAATTTTCAAGGCGATTCTAATCCTCAATGCATCGAGAATATGACTTTTTCTAAAAATTCGCTTGTCCTAATTGCCAATAAGTCGTGGCGTTGGTCGATAAGTCCGAAGTTGAGTCCATTTGAAAATTCGGATTGTGAAGGAACACTTGCTCCTTTTGGCAAGGGCCTTTATAAAGTATGGGCGTTTAGATTACCCGGCCCCTATGAATTTAGCAACCCCAATAATCTTATGACTAAACTCCACGAAGGGCGGTGGGGCTTGGAAAAATTAGATGAGTCTGATAATTACTTTACTATCTCAGATCATGAGCAGCCACTTTTAGAACTACTGTATCCCAGTGGAGGGGAAGAATGGAAATTGGGGCAAAAATATACTATTAGATGGATGGATAGAAAAATTCCCTCGACTAAAACGTGGGAAAATCCGGTAACAGAAGCCGATGGTTTTAAAATCATCCTAGCAGATGAATCAGGAAAAATGTGGTATCTGCAGAATCAAGATTATAATACTGGGAATTACTATGATGTGCGGGCAGACGTTGGGCAATTTACTTTCGTTTTAGATACTTTCGAGCCGGGCCAGAGAAATTCGCCCGTTTATATTACTCCAGGAAAATATAAAATTATTATAGCAGCGCATTCTATATATGACTATGCCATTGGCTGCAGATATATCCCAAATTATACTCATCTTATTAATTCCAATACAAGCACAGCTGTAGATGAAAGCGATTATTTTAGTATTGTATCCGGAAATACTAACCAGGAATCTTCTCCGCCCATCATTTCTCCGAAGCAATCTATTACTGTTATCTCGCCCAATCCGGAAAAAACCATCCTATTTTCACCTCCCAGTGGAGGAAATTGGGGAGAGTTTGCTATTGAATGGACATCGGCGGGAAATCCGAAAATTCCTTATGTTAAAATAGATCTCTATCGTTCAGGGAAGTTGTTGCGAACCATTGCAAAAAAAGTCACCAATAATGGTTGGTACGGCACGCCTCTGATTGTTGGATTGGAGCCGGGTAACGATTACAAAATTAGGATAAGCAAGTACGGAGACGATTCTGTATATGGCGAAAACAATTTGTATCTTTGGGTCAACACTCCGTACAAAAAATAAAAAAATGAAATTGCCGCATTTTAATGAAGTAAAAAAATATTCAAGAAGGGGATTGAGCGGGTGGTTTAAATAACGTCGTTTGCTCTTATTTTTGTTGTTGATAAGATTATATAAATATTTAAAAAAGTGGGGAAACTCGCTTTTTTGGTTAAAATAAAGTAAAATTAACCAACGGGGAATATTTATGGATTTAATAACAATACTTTTAATTATAATTGCTACTGGGGTGGTTTTTGCCATCGTTTTGTTGCTGGAGAAGAAACGAAACGAATCCGAAGGCGCCATAAAAAAAGACGATAGCTCTTTGCTTATGTTGCAACAGCAAATAGCTCAGATTGCCAATGCGGTTGACAGTAAACTTTCAGAATCAAACAAAAACGCACAGGAGCAATTTAAGCACTCAGCCGATATTATAAGAAACGTTACGGAAAGGTTAACTAAGTTAGACGAAACAAACAGGCAGGTTGTGGGGTTTGCCGACCAGCTCAAAAATTTACAGGACATCTTAAAAAATCCAAAACAGCGGGGGATTCTGGGCGAATATTATCTGGAAACCGTTTTAAAAAATGTTTTGCCACCGGCTTCTTTTCAAATGCAGTACGCGTTTTCAAATGGAGAAATTGTTGACGCGGTTGTTTTTGTTGATAAGAGAATTATCCCAATTGACTCAAAATTTTCTTTGGATAATTATAATAGGATAATCCAGACTAATGATCCTGCAGAGAAAAAAAGATTTGAAACAGCTTTTATAAATGACTTGAAATTAAGAATTGATGAGACCTCAAAATATGTAAGGCCGGAAGAAAAAACAATGGACTTCGCTTTTATGTTTATTCCGTCAGAAGCGGTTTATTATGATTTATTGATAAATAAAGTTGGGGCGATTGCCGAAGATACAAATAACTTAATTTATTATGCAGGAAAAAAGAAGGTTATCGTTGTCTCGCCAACCTCTTTCCTCGCTTATTTGCAGACCGTTTTGCAAGGATTAAGAAACCAAAAAATTTCCGATCAAGCGCAGACTATAATTAAAGAAGTGGAAAGGTTAGGGAAACACCTTTTTACTTATTCAGAACATTTTAATAGGCTGGGACAACATCTGGACACAACAGTTAGCAGTTTTAATAAATCTAAGGCGGAATTTGCCAAAGTTGATAAAGATGTAATTAAGTTGACTGGTGGCGACTCGAAAATAGAGCTAAATGATGTTAATAGGCCCATGCTTGACGAATAGGGTGTTTTTTGCTAAGATATTTGTATACTTATTAAATAAATCTATGATTGCAATTATAAAAACTGGCGGGAAACAATATATAGTTAAACCCGGGGATAAACTAAAAATAGAAAAATTGGATAAAAAAGAGGGAGAAGAATTTTCTTTTTCAGATGTTTTATTGGTTGAAAAAGGGGATAAAGTTGAAGTTGGTGCACCTTTAGTAAAAGCGGAAGTCACAGCAAAAGTTTTAAGCCATGGAAAGGGTGATAAAATAATTGTTTTTAAATATAAGCCGAAAAAGAGAGAAAGCAGAAAAATAGGACACAGACAGCCATACACGGAAGTGGAAATTATTGGCATAAAGTAAATAATAAAATTTAAAAAAACCGCCGAGAGGTGGTTTTTGATTAAAAGAAAAAGCCTTGCTGGGTCGCAAGGCTATAGTGATGTATTAGCATCGTATATGTTGTATATTTGGACATGCGTTGAAGACTTGTCTCGCAGCACTGTAGTTGTCGCCGGTCAGCGGGAAAAATGCTCCCGGTTGTTCTGCTTCGAGCTCTGCCGGAACATCGGGGGAAAACATAAATTCGTCGCCGTTGTTATGTTCAATCACTGCTCCCAATACAGAGTGGGCTAGCGCTTTTATGCTTCTAGCATAACTTGGTGCACCCATTGTACTGCCAAAAGTTGCAGATGAGCCGTGCCGTACTCTTAATTCAAATCTTCCCGGTGTTCTGACAATGTAAATCGTTATGACCATTTTACGATTCCCTTCGTGTTAAAAGTGTGATTTTTTTCCGTTGAGGTTGATGGCAAACCATTTGCCACTTCTGTCTAACACATTGGCGCGGCCTCCGGAGAAATTCCCTACATATGCGTATTTTTCTTCGTAGGCTGGTGTGCCGCAACAGACGTGAAACCATTCGTCATTGTGGCAGACGCGGGCGCGACCATCGAAGAAAGGATCTACGCGCTGGAACATTATTCGCAATTTATCCATTATTGCAACGCGTACTTCTTTTCTCACCCTTCTCCTTATTCTTCTACGATGCATAACGTGAAATATTTTTCTTCCCAACATTGTTTACTCCTTTCAATGTGTGTATGGGAACGATCCAACTCAAAGAACAAACTAACAATTTTGTATTATATAATATAAATTTTATAAAATCAATTTGACCGTGCCAAATTTTTTGCAAAAAAAAGCGAGACGGATCTCGCTCTACCAGTCGCCTAGCATATCGGGTTCGCACCTAATAAGCGCGATGGCTGGGCAGGAATCAGACTGGCCACGCGCCAGTCTTCGTGCTTGTTCGGTGCTCAAAGCACTAAGCTTAGAATTAGTGCTATCGGTATAGCCCAGGCCGATAAGCTCGATTATTTGTTTTCGCAGCTTTTCGTTACTAAGGCGTTTATATGGCATATCAATCTCCCTATGTTTGAGGTTTAGTTTGTTGTGAAGGAACCCCCTTAATTTCTATGCTATTACTTCCATTGTTTTTGTCAACAAAAAACTCCGCAGAAAGCGAAGTTTTTTAAGTTTTTTATTATGGTATTTTACCAACCTTCATTGTCATATATTTGTCGTACCCATAATCACTTACAAAAAAATTATAATCACGCCACTGCCAGCTAAAACTTCCATTGGCGTCAGGGTAAACACTGTGATATTCGTTTTCTGCTGTGTATCCTATATAAACAACAAGAGGGGATTCTTGTTCTTCTGATGTGCGTTTATGAGAGTGTTCTTTAAAAGTTATTTTTGGGCCGTTAGTTATTTCAATTGTTTCCCCTTTTCTTATGGTAAACTCTTGCATAAAATCTTTGGTCGAGCCTTCGTTCTTAGATATTTTATTTGTCATATTAATTTCTGGTGCCGTATAGTATCTGTTAAATAAAATTAGGCAGAGCCAGGCTGTTAAAAAAATAAGAATTATTACTAAAAAGGTAAAAATTATTTTTTTCATATTTATGTTTAATTTATTATAGCAAAACCAAGTTTTATTAGAAAGGGCAATGCAAAAAAAATCCCCGTTCGCTATCTATTAGGGGACCTCGTTTAATGTCATTGGCCTATGGTTTTGTAAAAGGCCGGCGACCTTCTTGTTTTTTGGGTCATGCTCCGTTCAAGTGCAGCGCGAATTTTTATAAGCGCCACATTTAATATCTGGCGTACCCTTTCGTTTGAAAGCTTGACCGACAAGCCGATTTCGGCAAGCGTTCTTTTTTTGCCGTCGCTGGCAAAAAACCGTTCGTCTATGATTTTTCGTTCAAGATCGGTAAGCCATGCTTGATTTGTTTCTAGTATTTTGCGTACCAACCCGGTGTTATGGGCTATTCTTATCTCTTCTTTCCTCTCCCAGTCTTTTTCCGGTTTTTCCACATCGACGTTAAATTCTACCGGAAAACGCTCCTGATGGCGCCAATATTGGCTGGATATTCTCCGTAGGGCTGTAATTATGGCTCTGCACGCGTAAGTCGAGAACTTAAATCCTCTTGATACGTCGAATTTATCAACAGAGCGCAACAGGGCCATATTACCTTCTGAAACGAGTTCATCAAATGGAACTCCTTCGAACTTGGATCTTTTTGCCATCGCCAGAACGAGCGCCAAGTTCGCCCTTGCGAGATCCGCTCTTGCAGATAACGCTCGTTGATGCCACGCTATCATTTCGCGAACGCGAGAAAGAGAGAAATGTCTCTCTTGCTTTTTTGTCAGCATGCTAAGTCGATAACTCGCATAATTGTATCGGAGAAACAAAGTTGTCTGCTGTTCACCAGTTAGGGTTTTTGTCCGCTTACGCTTTGGCGTACTTTCATCTCTTATCGTTGCTGGCGCGACCCAGTTTTGGATGCGGATAATTTCCGCATCTGGACCAAAGAGGCTTTTTCCTATGGTTGGCTCGTCAAAGCGGGGGTGCCAAACAAAAAAGATATTCTGTGGGATCGTTTTGTAAAGCAACCTTTCCTCTTCACTCAGGCGAAGAACAGTTCTCGCTCTTTGTTTTTTGGGTGCACTTGCTAATATAGTCATCTCTCCTCCTTTGTTATTGAGATTGCCTTCCCGAGCTTCTGTGTAAAACACTTATTTACATTTCAATGTGCTTGTAATTATTCTATCTTTTTGGCTCAGATTGTCAAGGTGAGTGTTGACAAAAAATATAGAGCAGTAATCTGAAATTAGCTTGAGTTATGGAGTTAATTCAGATAATTGCAATTTGTTCTTTTCAAGGGAGCCATGGAATGGTAATTGGGATTTGCAAAAAGAATGGACAACGGATTCCGGACAAAAAAGTTTGTAGTGATTGTTTTAGAAGAAGCTGCCCAAGCTTAAGGTTAGTTCATAAGAAGTGGAGAGATCCACGTAAGAATATTAGCAGTAAAAAAATGCGTCGAAGAAAACATCGACCCCAGTTGCAAAACTAATAGATATCATCCCAAGATATCAACGCCTCGAGCAACGTCTTGAGGTTTTTTTATTTAAATAAATAAACGCCCCATACTAGGCAAGGCCTAGTATGGGGCGTTTAGGTCGCGTTCGGACAGGGGAATTCGGTATTGAAAATGTTTTCTTTTAGGAATAAAGTTAAATTAATTAACCCGTCAAAATTTTGAAAAAATTTAGGCGAGTAAGAAAACATGAATATTGAAGTTGAAGTAAAAGTAAAAGTGGATGACCTGGAAGAGATCAGAAGAAAGGTTTCGACTCGTGGGAAGTTAATAAAATCTATAAGACAGATAGATGATTATTATGTTCCCATCCACAGGGATTTTTTCAATCAAAAACCTCATCCAACAGAATGGTTAAGAATTAGGACAAACCCCGACAAGGTGGTTTTTGAATATGATTTATCTATAAACAAAAAAGCCAACGGTGAGCAAGAGTGCGCCGAAGAATACGAAACAGAAATTTCCAACCCCGAAGAATTTAAAAAAATATTAGGTTTTTTGGATTTTAAAAAAGTAATAACTATTGATAAACAAAGAGAATATTGGATGTGCGGTAGTATAGAGGTTGCTTTAGATGAGGTTAGGGGATTGGGGTCTTTTGTTGAAGCCGAGGCAAAAGGAGATTTTAAAACTACGGCAGAAGCAAGGACAGCATGCATTAATTTTCTTGAAAACCTTGGGATCAAAGACGTAATCAATTGCCAAATCAACAAAGGCTATCCGGTTCTTTTGTCCGAAAGCAAATAAAAAATCCGTTAGCTACCTAGATATTTAAGAAATAATTTTTGACGTTTTGAGACGGCCGCGGCGCCAATTTTTTTTAGTTCGGCTGTATGTATTTTAGATAGTTTTTTGAAGGTTTTATCTATTTCTAGTGCTTTTTTGTTTACGCAAAAAGCTAAATTATTTATTCCCATTAATCGCAAGCCCTTAAGAGATTTTAATCTTGAAAGCGCCACATATCCCATTCCTTCCAAAAAACATTTAGAAAGGTCCATTTCAGCTGAATCTAAATTCATTCCTTGAGATTTATGTACAGTAATTGCCCAAGCTAAACGCAAGGGTATTTGTGAAATGCCAGCAACAACAGAATTTTCTCTGCCCCGAGTTCCTTCGAGAGGCTCTTCAATTGTCCAATCAGCAAACTTAACTGTTATTTTTTTGCCGTCTTGAGTTTCTATAACCGGTAAGTCGGCGGCAACAAAGTCAACAACTTTTCCTTGTGTGCCGTTTACATATCCTGCTTCAAAATTATTTTTTATAAACATCACTTCAGCCCCCTTTTTTAAAGTTAGTTTTTCGGGAGCCAAACAAGTTTTTTTTAAAATATCAGCAACCATTTCGTTTCCCCTGGAAGTCATCTGGTAATAATATTCTTTGCTTTTTATTTTATCTAATTCAGAATAATTAATTGAGTCTACATCAATGTTGTGAGTGTAAAGCCGAGTAAAGAATTTACTCGCCCCGCGGAGCGGGGTACCCTTTGGGTCTGAAGTGGGGTTTATCCCTTCTCCAAATAGTAAGTCCTTCGATTTTTGCGCCTCGTTGTCCCTTATATGATTTAAAATTTTATGGAGTTTTTTATCTTTTGTTCTGTGCTGTTCATCTAAATAGCATATTTTTATACCCATCTGTTTCCACAAACTAGATTCATTAACAAATTTTATTCCGGCATCTGGCGCGAAAAGTTTTTGTTGCTGGTCGGGGGAAGAGGGTTTGTAAACCGGAGGAAGTTGGAAAAAATCTCCCGAGCACACAACCTGTATTCCACCAAAAGGGCGTGCAACCCTTTTTATATACTGGCAAATCAAATTTACCGCCTCAAACTGCGAAGGCTTTATCATAGAAATTTCATCTATAATTAAAACGCTTGTATTTTTAATGCGTTTTCGCAAATATCCTTTTTCACATATTTTTTTGGCTTCGGTTTCGTCAATCTTGTCTCTTATTCCCAACCCAGACCATGAATGCAGAGTTGTTCCGCCCATGTGCGTAGCTGCAATTCCAGTACTGGCGGTAACAGAAACCGCCACATTATTTTTCTTTAAATATTTAACGTATTCGTTTAATAAAAAAGTTTTTCCGGACCCTGGCGGTCCCGTTAAAAAAGTATTATACCCTGACTTTAAAATGTCGAGAGCCTCTTTCTGTTTCATGAGGACATTATATCATTTTTCTTTTTCCCGCCCAATAAATAAAAAACCCTACGAGTTAACGCAGGGCACGAAGGCTATGGGAGGGAAGATAAAGGGATTGAGTCACAACTGGATTTTGAAGATAACCCTGGGTTTATAGAGTCCACAATTCGGATCCGTGTGTAGCTTTTTTTTGCCCTTTTGTGCCGGTGTGGGAGGATTTCGTATTGAAAATATCCTTTTTTAGGGATAAAGTTAAGATAATAAAATAAAATTATGGAGCTACAGGAATTAGAGAAAGAAGTTAATTTAATAAAGGAGAGGAATGAGCGCGTTGAAATGGATAAAAAATGGGAGACGAGCTATGCTCGGCGTGGGCTTCTGATTCTTTTTACGTATTTGGCGATAGGGATTTATTTGAATGCAATAAAAGTTTCGAATCCTTGGTTAAACGCTATCGTTCCGGCAGTTGCCTTTTTGCTCTCAACTTTGACAATGCCATTATTTAAAAAACTTTGGCAGAAAAATTTTAAAAAATAAAATCTTGATGAAGCCTTTTTCAAATAATATAATATTCTTTGACACAGAGTTTTCTGGCCTGGATCCAAACAAGGCAGAGTTAATTTCTATTGCGCTTGTTAAAACTAATGGCGAAGAATTGTATTTGGAATTAGATTATAGGGGCGAGTGTAGTGATTGGGTTAAAAAAAATGTTTTACCATTTTTGAAAGGCAATAAGGTTAGTAAAAAAGAGGCTGTAAAAATGGTTAAGCAATTTGTTGGCGAAGGAAAGCCACACATTGTTGGGTATATTAATCAGGACGATGTTGTTTATTGGCAAAAAATGCAAAGGTCTGTCGGTATTAATAAAGACATATTTAATGTTGTTTCAATTGATTTTGCTACAGTGCTTTTTATGTTGGGCGCAGATCCGGAAGTTTATTATTCTGGTAACAAAAACGGGTTTTTTGAAAAAATCGGCATAGATTATAAAAAATTTAAAATACATAACGCCTTAGACGACGCAAAATTATTAAGGGAAACCTACTTAAGTTTTATAGAAAATCCCGCTGTGTTTGTTAAAAAGTTATCTTAGTTAAATAAGTTTTCAAAGTTTTAAAAAATAACCAAGTTATGGAAAAAATATATCCGGCAAAATTAAAAATTGGGGATGAGGTAAGAATAATTGCCCCGTCTCGTTCTATGTCGATAATTTCGAAAGAGTCGAGAGATATAGCCAACAAGCGTTTTGCTGAAATGGGACTAAAATTAAGTTTTGGTAAACACATTGAGGAAAGTGACGAATTCGTTTCTTCAAGTATAAAATCAAGGATTGAGGATATTCATAATGCCTTTTCCGACAAAAATGTAAAAGCGATTTTAACAGTGATAGGAGGCTTTAATAGTAATCAGCTTTTAAGATATTTGGACTGGGATTTAATTAAAAATAATCCTAAGATTCTATGCGGTTTTTCCGATATAACGGCCCTAAATAATGCGATATTCGCCAAAACAGGATTAGTTTCTTATTCTGGTCCACATTACTCAACTTTTGGGCAGGAGTTGTATTTTGACTACACATTAGAATATTTTAAAAAATGCTTGCTTTCAGGTGAACCTTTTGAAATTAAGCCAAGCGAACAATGGAGCGATGATGCTTGGTATAAAAATCAGGACAACAGAAAACTAATAAAAAATGATGGCTGGCTGGTAATAAATGAAGGCAGGGCATCTGGCACAATACTTGGCGCGAACCTTTGCACATTAAACTTATTGCAAGGAACAGAATATTTCCCGGAGTTATCCAAGAATAAGATTCTTTTTTTGGAGGATGATGAAATGTCTAACGCAGTCACTTTTGATAGGGATTTTCAGTCTGTAATTCACCAGCCCGGATTTGAAAACGTGAAAGGAATAATAATTGGAAGATTCCAAAATAAAAGTGAAATACCTAATGACATTTTAATTAAAATTATCAAAACAAAGAAGGAGTTAGATAATTTACCGGTAATAGCGGGCGTTGATTTTGGACATACAAGTCCGATGGTTACTTTTCCGGTTGGAGGAGAGGTTAGCTTAGAAGCAGAAAATGGAAAAGTGAAATTGGAAATAGTAAAACACTAATTCTAAAATTAATTATGAAAAAAATTGTTTTAGCGTCAGCGTCGCCGGGGAGGAAAGCCCTGTTAACTCAAATGGGTTTAGTTTTTGAGATAGACCCAAGTAATTATAAGGAAGACATGACGCTAGAAATGGAACCAAATAAACTAGCGGAGTTTTTATCTTTGGGAAAAGCAAAAGACGTAGCGCAAAGGCACGATAATGCAATCATTATTGCCGCTGATACTTTTTGTGTTCTTGGTAATGAAATTATGGGAAAGCCAAAATCAAAAGAGCACGCTAAAATTATGCTCCAAAAACTTAGCGGAAAAGCTCATTCTGTTATAACCGGATTTACCATAATTGATACTGAAACAGGAAAACAGGTTTTAAAATCGGTGGAGAGTAAAGTTTTTGTTACAAATATTCCAGAAAAAGATATAGACGACTATATAGCTTTGGGTGAGCCGTTAGATAAAGCCGGATCTTACGCTATGCAACATCGAGGAGGCGTGTTTATAGAAAAAATCGAAGGAGATTATTTTAATATTGTTGGGATTCCTATGCTTCCGTTATCTAACGAGTTAAAAAACTTTGGCATTAATATCCTCGAAAAAAAGTAAAAAAATTTATGGACAATAAATTTTCAAAAGATTCGTTAGGGTGGGGAATTGGGCTTTGGATTGTTGGGTATGTTTTGGGCATAATATTTTTTATGGTAATGCCCGCGAATTTAATTGGATGGGCGATTGCGCCGATTGGTATTTTAATTACTCTTTGGGTTTTAATAAAAAAAATAAACCCGGCCGAAGGCGAAACGGGTGGAGGGATTATTTATTATTTAAAGATAGCAATTGCCTGGACTGTGATAGCTATTGTATTTGATTATTTATTTTTAGTTTTATTATTTAAGCCCGTTGGTGGGTATTATAAATTAGATGTTTACATTTATTACACCGTCACATTTATGCTTCCGTTGCTTGTGGGGATTTTTAAAACTGTAAAACAAAAAAATTGTAAAATTTATGAATAAAAAAATAATAATTTATATATTTATATTAATAGTTATAGCGATTGTTGTGGCCGGAGTTGTTGCGTGGCCAAAACCTAGTGAAGAAATTAAGCAACATCAAGTTTTAAACTTCGATGAGTGTGTTGCGGCGGGAAATCCTGTTATGGAAAGCTACCCGCGACAATGTAGAGAAGGAGAAAAAACTTTTATTGAAGATATTGGTAACGAGCAGGAAAAAACAGATCTTATTCGCGTTAATATTCCGCGCCCAAATCAAAATATACAAAGTCCCTTAACTGTTCTCGGAGAAGCGCGGGGAACATGGTTTTTTGAAGGCAGCCTCCCGGTTGTTGTAGTTGATTGGGATGGTAAAATAATCGGACAGGGGATTGCCACTGCCGAGAGCGATTGGATGACAGAAGATTTTGTGCCATTTGGGGCGACGATAAAGTTTGAGGTAGACAAAAATGCATACAGCAATAAGGGCTCATTAATATTGCGTAAAGATAATCCGTCGGGGCTTCCTGAAAACGACGACGCTCTTGAGATTCCGGTAGTGCTAGCTGATAATTCAGAATTTAATAGAGCGTGCCCTCAAGACGCAGAGCTTTGTCCGGACGGATCTTATGTAGGACGCGTTGGTTCAAACTGTGAATTTGCGTCGTGCCCGTAAAAATAAAACATGAACGGTCAGACTAGAGTAAATATAAAAATTGGCGGGGAAGTGGACATTGTTTTAAAGGCGGATCAACCCACCGGCAAATTAACTCATGGAAAAGTGAAGGATATTTTAACGGGCGACAGTTTTCATCCGCGAGGGTGCAAAGTTCGGCTCGAAGATGGTCAAGTCGGCAGAGTACAAAAAATTTACCCGAAGTTTCCGGTGATAAATGGGGTAGAATATCAGGAAGGATTAACATAATGGAAAAAGAATTAGGGTGGCTGTTAAAGGAAAAATACTTTGGCAGGCCGACAAAACAATTTTATAAAGATATTAAACGGCTCAACGGTGCTGAGCCGTTAGATTATGTAATCGGATTTACTGAGTTTTTGTCGTGTAAAATTGATTTATCAAAAAGACCGCTGATACCGCGGCCGGAAACAGAATTTTGGGTAGACCAGGCGATAAAGTCCATTGTAAGACCTGTCGTGAAAAGTGCGCTATCGCGCACTTTTCACGACAGGAGAAAAATAAGGGCTTTGGATATTTTTTGTGGGTCAGGATGTATTGGAATTGCGTTATTAAAAAATATGCCAGGTTTATTATGCGACATGGCGGACAACGACAAAAACGCAATCGCTCAGATAAAAATAAACTACAAATTAAACCAGCCTTCGCCAGAGGCTTCGGCCTGGCGAAGTAAAATAATAAAATCCGACGTTTTCAAAAATATTAGAAATAAATATGATTATATTTTCGCAAACCCACCATATATTCCAACTACGCAAAAAAACAAAATCCAAAAATCAGTTTTAAAATTTGAGCCAAGTCAGGCATTATTCGGAGGAGCCGATGGGCTTTTTTATATCAAAAAGTTTCTGAAAGAAGCCAAAAAATATTTGAATCCGGACGGTAAAATCTTTATGGAATTCAGTCCCGATCAGAAGGCGGTCGTAAAAGAAATAATTTTAAAAAATAAATACTCAAATTATAAATTTAATAAAGACCAATACGGAAAATGGCGCTGGATTGAGCTTGGTTTTTAAGTTTGACAAAAAGCATAATATTGTGTAATTTTAGAACAGTAAGTGCTTTCGCGTGAAAGCAAGAAATTTGCAGTTCATTGTCACCGACATAGAAGGAAAGGAGCGAGAAATGCCAAAGTTATCTCCCGTAAGAGCCGGTTGGCCAGTGCTGCCCGGCTTGAAACTTCTGAATCGCGGAAAGGTCCGCGATAGCAACCGCTTGCCTGTTGGCAACAGGCTTGTTGTTGCCACTGACGGCATAAGCGCCAAAGATTTTGTTGTGAATGCGCTTGTCAAGCACAAAGGGATTGTATTGAGCGCCATGACTGTCTTCTGGCTTCAGATGATGGATGAGTACGGCATTCCGCATCACATGGTGGCCTACGGCTCAGGTATAGACGAGTTTTTGCCACCGGAGCATCGGGGCAACATCGATCTTCAAGCTCGTGCTATGGTGGTTAAAGAATTGAGGACGACCGAGTACGAGTTCGTGGTGCGCGGGTGCTTGGCCGGTACGGCCGTTCCAAAATACCAAAAAACCGGGGAAGTCTGTGGGCATAGGTTGCCACCAGGCTTGCAGGACGGCGATGAGCTGCCAAGTCCGATTCTCACACCAACCACCAAGGCCGAAGAAGGCCATGACGAAAACGTGCCGGCTGAGGAAGTTATTCTGCAGTATCCGGTTGCGAGCATGCGGGCAATGCAGATTTACCAAATCGGACGCGATTATGCGCGGAAGCACGGAATTGAACAACCTGATACTAAGTTTGAGTTTGCCGAAGATGGCACTCTCGTCGATGAAGTTCTTACGCCGGATTCGTCACGTTTCTGGCCCTACGTCGAATGGTTGCTTAGCCGAAAGCCGGCAATCGGCCGTCGGGCGCCAGGATCTTTTGACAAAGATCCGGTACGTAAGTGGTTATCGGCTGCGATGAAGCTGTACCAGGAGACGCACGGTGTCAAAGAGTTGTTGCCGGAGATTCCCGAGCATGTGGACATTGTCCATTCATTTGTAATGCCCGAGGATCTTATAGCCCGGACGACTCAGGCTTACCGCTATATTTTCTGGCGACTGACCGGCCATACCATTGAGCATTACCTCCGCGAGGTTATGCACGTGGATTATCCTGTTCGGAAGGTGCCAAATGTTCTGCTCGTTTTGGGCAGTGACACCGACCTTCCGGAAGTTAGGAAGATTCTCGGCGGTGATGGCATGTGCAGTAGGAAAATACCTAGCATTAAAGCTCACGTTATGAGTTGCCACCGCAATCCCGAGGAGACTAGGATTTTAGCAGAAGAAGGACTGACCGGCTTTGACATCGCAATCTGTATTGGCGGGAAAGCCTTAGCCTTGGCAGGAGTACTGGATTCGTGGGCGCATTACTATGGCGTGAACGTGCCGGTTGCTGCTGTTGCTCTGGGCGATGCGGGGAGCAAGTCTTTGCTTGCCGCTCAGCTTTCCATTGAGGAAATTCCCGGCCAACCCGTGATTATCGACGAGATAGCCGGTGGCGCATACACGGGTCCCGCCGGATTGTCCAAGTTGCTGGATAGGGTCGCTTACGGCGAGCTTCCTCCGCCAAAACCGCGTAAGGAAAAGCCGGTTCAGCTTGGCATTTCTCTGTGCTAAGAGATTGGCTTAATAAGTTCTATGCTCTCACTCCGGTGAGAGCTTTTTTTTGTTTGAAATTTTTGGTAATATATAATAAATATGGCAAATGGAAAAGCAATACAATTATCACCGAATTCGTTAAATTTATTTCTAGAATGTCCGCATTGTTTTTGGCTAGATAAAAATTTGGGAATAAAAAGACCACCGCCATATCCATATGCTTTAAATTCTGCCGTAGACAGTTTATTAAAAGAAGAATTTGATACGTATCGTTCGAAGAAGATACAACCACCTTTGCTTGAAGATAAAAAAATAAAAGCTCATTTATTTGGAAACCAGAAACTATTAAACCAATGGAGAAGTAATTTGGCAGGTATAAGATACTTCGACGCTGATCTTAAGGCGACATTGTTTGGAGCGGTTGACGATGTTTTAGAATTCGAAAATGGGAAAATAGCACCGTTAGATTATAAGTCAACCGGAAGCACGGCAGCAAAAGTATATGACAGATTTCAATTACAGTTAGATACGTACACATTTTTAATGGAGAAAAATGGATATAAAACAGCACACAAAGGATATTTGGCCTTCTATATAGTAGATAAGAGCAGGGGATTCATTGACCGCCTACCATTCAGAAAAGAAGTTGTGGAAATAGATACCAACCCATCTGATATTTACGAAATTTTTAAAGATGCGGTTGAATGTTTAAAAACCCCAGCGCCACCGCCACACAATTCCGATTGCCAATTTGCAAAATGGCTAAATAAAGCGAAAACTTTCAGCAATTAAAATAAAAAAATTTATGAAAATAAAAATACCAAAATTTTTAAAACGAAAAAGAAACATCTGGATTATAGCAATTTTAGTTGTTGTTGTTATGATCGGATATTTTATTTTTAAACCAAAGGTAAATACATCTATCCAAACAGGTGTAGTAACAAAACAAAATTTGCAACAAACAGTTCTTTCAACCGGACAAGTTGTAAGTGGGACGGATCTTATTTTAAGTTTTCAAAACACTGGGGTTGTAAAAAAGATTTCCGTAAAAGAGGGGGACAGTGTTTATCAGGGTCAGACTTTAGCTTCGCTTGATATAACTTCTGCTCTTGCAAATCTAAACCAGTCGCAAGCAAATTACGATAAATTAATTAATGGCGCAACTCAAAATGATATTCAATCATTACAAGATGCAGAATCTTTAGCACAAGTTAATTTGGATAATGCGGTTAACGGAGTTTTTAATGCATTAAATGACGGATATACGGCAATTTTTAACGCCGAGGCAGTGGTAAAAATAATTCAAGATACTTATTTTCTGTCGGCAGATTCATCTTGGAGTCCGGTTCACGATAATGTTAACAATATAAGTAATAATTTGGCTGTTGTGAAAAATGGCATAACCCATTTAGGCAATACTGATGCCATAAATACGGCAGTCTCTAATTCTGTAAATTCTCTAACGAGCGTTTTAGCATCATTGCAAATTATTCGCGATCAAACTGGAACTGATACTTATAAGGATAGCGTTACTGTTGCCGACAAATCTGCTTTGGATTCTCAAAAATCCGCAGTCAGTTCTGCGCTAAGTGGTATTAATACTTTGCAAAGCAGTCTGTCCTTATATAAAGTTGCACTTCAAACGGCTCAGCACAATTTGTCTGCCAAACAATCTTCACCAAGGCAGGAGGATATAGATTTTGCACAAGCGCAAGTTGATGCGGCAAGAGCAGTTTTAAATAATTTAATTATTATAGCTCCCTCATCTGGAACAATAACCCAAGTTGATATTAAAGTGGGTGAATTGGCGGCGCCCTCGAAAGAGGTTTTAGTTTTGCAGGATGTAAATAACCTTCACACAGAAGCAAATGTGAGTGAGGCAAATATTGCTTCTCTTCAAGTGGGGCAGTCCGTTGATTATACTTTTGACGCCTTGGGCCCGGATAAACATTTTGCAGGAAAAGTTTTAAGTATTAATCCAGCGTCTACCGTTGTTTCTGGTGTAGTTAACTATGAAGTTAAGGGAAGTTTAGAAAATATTCCTGAAGTAAAACCTGGTATGACCGCGAATATGACTATTTTGTCTTCGGAAAAAAATGACGCGTTGGCGGTTCCTTCAACCGCGGTTATTAATAAAAATAATAAAAAATATGTGAGGGTTGTTGATGATGTAAAAAAACTCACGTATCACGAAGTCGAAGTTCAGACGGGGCTTCAAGCAGACGGGGGATTGGTTGAAATATTATCTGGATTAAGAGAAGGCCAAAAAATTATCGTGTATATGAAATAGAAATGGCAGAACTTATCAAAGTATCAAATTTGAAAAAGAATTATGTAAATGACGAAGTCGTCACGCATGTTTTACATGATGTAAGTTTTCAAATACACGAAGGTGAATTTGTTGCAATTATGGGACCATCGGGATCTGGCAAGTCAACATTGATGCATATTTTAAGTTTTTTAGACAGACCAACATCGGGAACATATGAATTTGAGGGTAAGGATACAAAAAATTTTGATGACACTTATCTTGCGATGTTGCGCAATGAAAGAGTAGGTTTTGTTTTTCAATCGTTTAATTTATTGGCTAGGACAACTGTTTTAGATAACGTAAGACTTCCATTGATTTACAGCAAAAAAGCGGACTACGACAAGTTAGCGGAAAAAGCTTTAGAATCTGTAGGTCTCTCGCATAGGTTAAATTATTTTACAAATCAAATTTCTGGCGGAGAAAAACAAAGAGTCGCAATTGCAAGAGCTTTGGTTAATAATCCTGCTGTAATTTTTGCAGACGAACCAACAGGAAATCTTGATTCAAAATCGGGAAATGCGATCATGCATATTTTACAGAAATTGAATAATCAGGGACATACGATTATTTTAGTTACTCACGAAACTGACACCGCAAACCACGCCAAAAGAATTATTAAAATAAAAGATGGAAGTATTGTTTCGGACGCAAAAGTAGAAAAAAGAACAATCGCGGCCGGTGATGGAGATTTGGTAAAATAACTTTTGCAAAAAAAAGCAGTCCGAAGAAATTTCTCATAAGAGAAACATCCGAACTGCTTATAATCGAATCAGCGATCTACGGGAAGTGGGTGGGATTTTCCGCATGGACATGTCCACCTTGGAAACATGCCGATATTATCTTTTGCCACCCTTGATCGCTTCCATTTTTTACCACAATCGTGGCAGTAAAGTGTGGGCGTCGCCAGAGACCGTAATTCCAAAAGTGCGCAGAGCACGATGGCGGAGAGACTTATCATAATTAGAAAGCCCAATTTAAGCCACAAACCCGCGACGAGGGTGATAATAAACGCTATAAAGACCATCGGAGTTTTCATTTCAACGCTCCTTTTGAATGAGTTAAGATGGCAAATGTCAAATAACACATTCTAAATATAACTCTGCTGACTCAACTTATCAATACCCAATGGAATTTATTGGAACGATAAAATTAGTTTTTAGAACTTTGCTTGCCAGAAAGGGCAGGTCGTTTTTGACTATCTTGGGGATTGTTATCGGAGTTGCGGGAGTGATTATTATAATTGCTTTGGGAGCTGGCGCACAGAGTTTGATTATAGGTCAAATTACCAAACTGGGATCAAATTTAATAAGTATTCAGCCGGGAAAAAGCAATGAAAAAGGGCCACCGGCACAGTTATATGGTATCACTATAACCACTCTTGTAAATTCTGATGCGGATGCCCTAAAAAGTAAGTCCCAAGTTCCGCACGCAGAATCAGTTATTGGTTTAGTTATGGGATCAGCCTCGGTAACGTGGGGAGCCAAAACGATTGATACAAATTTTATCGGAACTGATTATAATTATCCCGATGTTTTAAACACTACGATACAATCTGGCCAATTTTTTGACCAGCAGCAAGGAGAGGGGAATGCAAACGTGGCGGTTCTCGGAAATGCCGTGGCTTCGCAATTGTTTGAGAATACGGGCGTTGATCCGATAGGGCAGGTGATTAAGGTAAGGAATTCGGCGCAAACGGAAGTTGGCGGAGTTCCTTTGCGCATAGTTGGAGTTATGGCAAAACAGGGGAGCAGTCTTTTTATAGATCAGGATGACCAAGTGTATCTACCGCTAGTAATAGGACAGGAACAGCTTTTAGGAATACATTATTTGCGTGCTATAGATATAAAAGTTGATTCTCCAGATAATATCGACCAAACTATTGCTGACATAACAAATGTTTTAAAACAAAGGCATCATATTCAGAGCGATGTGGATGTTGATTTTACTGTTAGAAATCTCGCTGATGCAATTGATATTTTGAGCACCATTACAAATGCCTTGCGGTTATTTTTAACTGCTATGGCCGCAATAGCTTTAGTTGTCGGCGGGATTGGTATTTTAAATATTATGATGGCAACCGTTGCTGAAAGAACCAGGGAGATAGGTTTAAGAAAGGCAGTTGGCGCAACAAACTCCGCCATAAGAAATCAATTTTTATTAGAAGCGGGGACGCTGACTTTTCTTGGTGGAATTATTGGAATAATAATTGGCACATTAATTTCTTATTTAATGTTTTTGCTTATGCGCTATTTGGGTTATGACTGGGCGTTTGTAGTTTCAATTTGGTCTATTCTTTTGTCCATCGGAGTTTCAATTTTAACAGGAGTTATCTTTGGTTTATACCCGGCGCTTAAGGCTTCAAAATTAAATCCTATCGACGCGTTAAGATACGAATAAGCGAGCGATAGCGAGACTTACCCCGCCCTCTATGCTGTAGGTGTTATGTAGAACACGAACGCAGAGCTTAGAGGGCGGGGTGACGATAATTATAATCATCATGTTTAAGGCTTATAAACAATCTATGAAGGCCCTGACAGCGAATCCTGTTCGTACGGTTTTGACTACGCTGGGAATTGTTATAGGGATTGCTACGGTCATAGTGGTTTTATCGGCAGGAGCCGGATTTAGAAGTTTGATTGATGCCCAGCTTTCTTCGTGGGGAACAGACACTCTTTTTATAGAAACTAGAGTGCCACCAACCACTAAAAACAGGGCTAATAATAATGCCACCTCCGCCGACTTTAGTAGGGCGACCTCTATAGTGCAAATTACTTCTTTTAAAACTTCTAATCTTGATGAAATAAAAAAATTATCAAATGTTTCCGGAGCATATGGAATAGCTACGGGTCTTGCGGTGGTTAGCTACCGAGATAATGCAAAGAATGTTATTTATTATGCCGCCGGAGCGGAGATGTTTAATATTGATAAACACACCCTTAAGGTGGGAAGATTTTTTACACAGGCCGAAGATATTGGCGCTAATCAGGTGGTGATTTTGGGGAGCGCATTATCGGATGATTTATTTGGACAAGACGATCCTTTGGGGAAGTTAATCAGAATTGGTACGTCAAATTTTCAGGTTATAGGGGTTTATAATCCTCAGGGCTCTATGGCAACGGGCGGGATTGATGACGGTTTATATATGCCCCTTGTTACAGCGCAGAAGAAAATGCTCGGCATAAATTATATAACCGTCGGCGTGGTACAATTGAAAAACATAAATTTGGGAGACGCTACCGCCGAGTCGATTCGTGAAACCATGAGAAGGCTTCACAACATTACAGATCCAGCAAAAGATGATTTTACAGTTACAACTCAAGCTGAAGCGATGGATACATTTAACACAATTTTTAATGGGATAACAATTTTATTAATCGCGATTGCTTCGATTTCTCTGATTGTGGGTGGGGTTGGAATTATGAATATTATGTATGTAATTGTTACTGAAAGAACAGCTGAAATAGGTTTAAAAAAAGCCCTGGGAGCTACAAAATCAAACATCATGACGGAATTTTTAGTGGAATCTATCTTAGTTACGGTACTGGGCGGAGTTTTAGGAATTTTATTAGGAGCAGTATTAAGCTGGATAGTATCTATAATCGCAAAATATGCCGGATTAGAATGGGTATTTACCGTACCTTTGTATGCAATAATAATTGCGGTTGGTGTGTCAGGAACTATAGGAATATCGTTTGGAGTCTTTCCGGCAAGGTCTGCGGCAAAACTGGATCCGATTGAGGCATTGCGTTACGAGTAGTTCGTGGTAAAATAAAATAATTATAATTATCTATAAATAATACGTAACTATAAAAATATGAATATTAATAAATCTTCCGGACAAGTATCAAGATTGCTTTTAGTTTTGGCGGTCATAGTTTTGGTCGCTGTGGTGATTACTTATTTAATTTTAAGGATGGCACAAAAGCCTCCGCAACCTGCCACGCCAACAGATAATACGCCGGTTCTGCCCGTTTATGAAAAAGCTTTGGGTAACACAAGGTTTGTTTTTCAGTCTTCGATAGACCGGGGCCAAATTTTAAAAGTATCTGACGTCACAAATAGCCAATATCTTTCATCCAGTCAGGGAAATTTGGCAATATCTAATCCGGGAGCTAAATTTATTCAGGTTACAGTTGGGGCACAAAATAAAGGCTCAGAAAACATAGAACGTGGTTCTTGGGATATAGGGGATATTATGGATTCAGAAGGAAGAAAATTTGTTCCTTTAGATGGGTATACTATTAGTCCGTGGCTTCCTAACCCAAACATGTGCGGGGCTTTATTAAAACCTGCGTTTGATCCTACTCCGTGCACAAAAATATACGAAGTCTCAAAGCAATCAACGGGGTTAAAAATAACGGTCCAAACCGGCGTGGATAATACTTCCCAAAATTTTTCTTCAGGAAAGATAAATTTTTATTTAATCGATCTGATAGTTAAATAATACGAGAGAGTAGTTTATAGTTAATAGTTTGTAGATTCTTTAAAAGATTTTTACCAACTACCAACTACTAACTACCAACTGAAGATGGCAGACAACAAAGACAAACAGGAAGAGATTGAAAGATCTAAAGTGTCTCCGGAAAAAACTCCTTATTCGGGCGAACAGCCCGGGCGAGTTGAGCAACAGGAAAAAGTTCCGGAGAGAAGAGAGGTTTTATCAGACAGTAAAATTGTGTCAGCGAAGTTAAGAAGAGAAATAGAAATGATGGAGTTGGACGATAGTACTAAAAAAGAGGCGGAGAAAAAAGCTCAAAAAATAGAATTTTTAGGAGAGGGACAGAAAATAGAACATCTTTTGCGGGTCGCCAGAGAAAAGGGCGTTGTTTTTGCAATACAGGTCGCAAAAAAAATGAATGAGCCATATCTCTTGGATGTTTTGCACGACACTTTAGCCCAAGAAGGTTTTTACAAAAAAATTATGAAACCCTCCGACGACGATACCGACGACGATAAAAAAACTTAAGATTATATGGCAATAATTATTCCGGGATTAATTTTGGTTTTTCTGATGATAGTGTTGGCTTTTATTATAGCGCTAAACTCAGAATCGAATGAAAAAAAATCTGTTTTTGGCGGATTGGAAATGGTTTTGTTTTTAGTGATGATGCCCAAACACTCTACCAAAAAGGAGGGCGAAGCGCAAAAAGAAGAGAAGCTGATGATTGCCCAAATGGAACAGGTTTTTGCTAACTTTTTATACTTAAAAAAGCCAAGGCCGTTTCAGGACCCGCCATGTTGCGCATTTGAAATCGCCTCCCAGATAGGAAGTTCTGATATTTCTTTTTACGTAGCGGTTCCAAAATATTTAGAATCTGTTTTTGAAAAATATGTGCAAGGTGTTTATCCAAATGCGGTTGTAGATAAGGTTCCACAGGATTATACAATTTTTGAACCACAAGGTGCAACCGCGGGTGCTTATTTAAGGCTTTCGGAAAGTTCGCTTTTTCCAATAAGTACCTATCAATCCTTAGAAACAGATCCATTGGCGTTAGTAACAAATACATTAAGCAAAATTTCTCCGGACGAGGGCGGGGCTGTGCAAGTTTTAATAAGACCTTTGTCTAAATTAAATTTAAGGAAGGCCGGGGAAAAAGCATTAAAAAAAATTAGGGAAGGGAAGTCGGTAAAAGATGCGGCCATAGATTCGTCGAGCTGGAGCGTTATGGATATTTTAGGGGCAATAGATGAAGTTTTTGTGCGAGGTCCGAAAAATTTGAAAGAAAAAGAAATAGATTTTCAGGGTCAAAGAAAAGAGCAGGGAATTGACCAAAAGGGTTATGATGCTATCCAAAATAAAATACAAAAACAACCGTTTGAGACAAACATAAGAGTTGTGGCAGCCGCTCAAACAGGAGGTCGAGCCGAGGAAATACTAAACCACTTACTTTCTGCTTTTAGCCAGTTTTCTTTGTCTGCCATAAACAGTTTTAAACCAAAAGAAGTTTATAAAAAAGAACTACAAAAATTTGTATATGACTATAGTTTTAGGAATTTTAATAAAAATCAGGCAAGTATTTTAAACTTAGAAGAGCTGGCAAGTATTTATCATTTTCCAACACATTATATTGAAACTCCGTATATTAAAGCCGCAAAATCAGTCTCATCTGCGCCACCTTCAGACCTTCCGGGAAAAGGCGAGCTTTTGATTGGAGAGGTTGATTACAGAAACGAAAAAAAGAAAGTCTACTTTGCTTCAAGAGAGGATAGACGAAGGCATTTCTATTATATTGGACAGACCGGCACCGGTAAATCATATTTTATGCAAGGTCTGATTATGCAGGATATTTTAAATGGAGAAGGAGTTGCGGTTATCGATCCGCACGGAGAACTGATTGACGGTGTTTTAGCTTCAATTCCCAAAGAAAGGATTGATGACGTTGTTATGTTTGAACCCTTTGATACAGAAAGGCCGTGCGGTTTAAATATGTTAGAGTATGATTCTCCGGAGCAAAAAGATTTTGCGGTTCAGGAAATGATTGCTATTTTTATGAAGCTTTTCCCGCCAGAAATTATCGGCCCGATGTTTGAGCACTATATGAGAAACGCGATGTTGGCTTTAATGGCTGATAAAGATAATCCGGGAACTTTAGTTGAAATTCCAAAAATGTTTACCGACCCTTCATTTTTACAGCAGAGGTTAGCAAAGGTTTCCGATCCTATTGTAAGGTCTTTCTGGACAAAAGAATGGGCGCAAACGACAGGGTCTACTAGATCTGACATGTTAGGATACGTTGTTTCGAAATTAGGCAGGTTTATTGAAAACGAAATGATGAGAAATATTATCGGTCAGGCGCACTCAGGTTTCGATTTATCAGAAGTAATGGATGGCAAAAAAATCTTTTTGGCAAACTTATCAAAAGGTTTGACTGGAGAAGTTAACAGCTCTTTACTTGGATTAATTTTAGTTTCAAAAATGCAAATGGCGGCAATGAGAAGGGCACGTATCGCAGAAGACGAAAGAAAAGATTTTTATTTGTACATAGACGAATTCCAAAACTTTACAACAGATTCAATCTCCACAATTTTATCTGAGGCCAGAAAATACAAATTAAACCTAACAATGGCTCATCAATATATGCCGCAACTAACTGACCAAATCAGAGAAGCGGTTTTAGGAAACGTTGGAATGATGGGAGCTTTCAGAATTGGAGCCGAAGATGCTGAAAAATTAGAAAAGCAGTTTGAACCGGGATTTTCCCGCTTTGACTTGGTGAATTTGGATAACCGCACAATGATTGTAAAAATGTTAATTAATGGAAAAATTTCAACTCCGTTTAAGATGGATACTCTACCGCACGACAAAGGGAAGCCGGAAATTGTTGATGCAGTTAAAAAAATCTCAAAATTAAAATACTCGCGTGCAAAAGAAATTGTTGAGCAGGAAATCAGCCAGCGCTCGTTTGCAGAGCCTCCTGCCACCCCGTCAACACCACCGCCACCTCCATCCGCACCAATTAAAAAGTAAATTAAAAGAGGGGATTAGCCCCTCTTTTAATTTTTTAGTTACTCTTTTTCGGCGCGTTTTACGTATGTTCCGGTTTCAGTGTTAATTTCAATTATATCTCCTTGTTCAATAAATAGGGGAACCTGTATTACGGCACCAGATTCTAATACTGCTTCTTTTGTTCCTGCTTGAGCTCGATCTCCCTTGATTCCTGCGGCGGATTCCTTAACTTTCAACTGCACTTTAATTGGAAGCTTAAAGTTAATTATTTTTTCTTCGAAAATAATTCCGACAACAATTTCATTGGGTCGTAGATATTTTGCTTGTGTGCCAATTTGCGCCTCTGTAAAAGAAAATCTTTTTGAGGGGTCGTTGGGTTCGCAGAAAACATACTCACCCTTACTCTGGTAAATAAATTTAATATCTTTTTTTTCTAAATTTGCTTCTTCAAACATGTCGCCTTGTTGAAAGTTTACCTGTTGAACCTTGCCATCTATAAGATTTTTTATTTTACTTTGTATGACGGGCCTTCTTTGGGCCATTTTCATAGCGGCCGAATCCAAAACAACCCAAGGCTGCCCCTCGTAAATAAATTCAACTCCTTTTTTTATATCTGTATGTGTTAACATTTGAATTTGGAATTTAGTATCTGGAAGCTGGAATAGAATTTTGAATTTTGAATTCTTCACTCTATTCTAAATTCTAACTTCCGAATACCAGATTCAAGAAATAACTCTCCACTCAATTGTGGATTGTTTATCGGCGAACTCTAGCCATTCGCCGTATTTTGAAATAACAAACCATTTTTTTTTGGTTTCTGACCAAATCATCGGATCTCCTCTGTAAAACGGTTTTTTAACTATCTCTTTTGGTTTTAATCTGTCCAATTCCAGCCATTTCTTAAAAACAGTTTCAATGGCGTAATCTAATTTTCTGGTGTTTGCCCATTGAGCTACTTTGTTTATGGCTTCCTTTGCCTTATCAACCGAACCGGCTAATTCCAGTAATTGTTTTGCAGGTTTTGTGAATCTAGAATATATTATCTTTCTCTTTTTAGCATTTTCTTTCAATTCTTGCAAGCCTAAACCTTTTGACTGAAAAAAATAAGCTATGATGTTTTGTATGGCAGTTTCCTCATTTAACTCATCAAATTCAGTGATTTTATCTTTATTTATATACTCCTCAATTTTTTTTGCATTCTTTTCGCCTATGCCCAGCTCTCTTATTCCTTTTAATCCCTTATTTTTATAAATATCGCTAATGTCAATTTTTAGATTATCTAAAATATGTATGGCGTTTTTGTAAGCCCTTATCTTATAACTTAAAGCTTTGTCTCCTTTTATTTCCAAGAGCCTTATTGTTTCCTGAAAAATTTTAGAAATTTCTTTGTTTGCCATATTCTTATTCTATCATATTTTTGTAAAAAAATAGCCCGAATCTTAAGATCCGGGCGGGGACTTGGGTTTGCGCGTTAAATGGAAGAGCTGAAGCCAGCTTTGCCGGCGTTCGTCGCTTCTTCTTGCTATTTTTCGCTCTATCCTGAGTAGGGCCCTTGTTTCTCGGTTTAGAATCCTATAGAGCGTGTTTTCCAGGGCTAATTCGCTGTTGTACCACGCAAACGCCAGCGAGGGCGTAGAAAATTCTCCCTGCGTTCGTCGGACAAAAAGAAGGTTTTCCGGCTTAGCGATAATGACGGCGAGATCTCCAGTCATCGCGTCTTCGATTTGCACGTTCAGGTTTCCGCTTGGAAATCGGCTCGTAACTAGGCCCCAACAACGGATGGGCGGGTTGTGGTCGGGAATGACCACAATTACGAAGTCGTTTACCTCAATTTTTTTTTCGTCTTCTTTTTTCACGTTAGTCTCCCTATGAAATGTGCCAGCTTATTATTAACATTCTAATTTCGTCTTGTCAAATATTGTTAAGGAGGCATTTTTTTGATAGGATAAGTTATATCTGTAACCAATAATTATGGAAAAAAGACATAGAGTTTTTGTAGCTATAAATTTGCCTGGAGACATAAAAAGAGAGCTGTTTTCTTATGCCGAAAAATGGTCAGGTTTGCCTGCCAAATGGACGCCAAAAGACAATCTGCATATTACTCTGGAATTTTTGGGCGCGCTTACAGAAGAAGAAATAGGCGAAGTTTGTTTGATTGTAAAAGAGGTTGCAGAAAGGCACAATTCTTTTTCTTTGAATATAAGCCAAGTTTTATATGCTCCACCGAAAAAGATACCACCAAAATTTGTTTGGGCACAGGGCGATAAGTCAGAAAAGTTGTCGGGGCTTCGCGAAGATTTGGAAATGTCTTTAACGGAAAAAATTCGTTTTGTTCCGGAAAACAGAGTATTCGCGCCACATATTACTTTAGCCAGAATTAGCGCCATGGAGTGGCGGGTAATTGAGCCCGAAGAAAGGCCGGAAATAAACGAAAATTTGGATTTAATTTTCACCGTAGAATCAATTGAAGTTATGGAGTCGGAAATGAAAAAGGGTGGCCCAGCTTACACAATTTTAGAATCGCACCAGTTAAAAAATTAAAAACATGAAGAACATAGAAAACAAAGATCCTAGAGAACCAGAACGGCCCGAGCCGGAAAAAGAATTTCCGGTCAGAAATGTTTGCGGGTGGTGCGGAAAAGATATGGGGGAGTCAGGGTTTTATAAAAAAACAGAAGGATGCGTAACTCATGTTATATGTTCCGAGTGTTCAAAAGAACAGAAAGGCAGAATAAAACAATCAAAATGAGAATTCATTTAATAGGTATTGGGGGAATAGGGGTTAGTGCACTGGCGCAGTATTATCTTTCAAAAGGACACGAGGTCTCGGGGTCTGATTTGGTTGCTTCGGAAATCACAGATTTTGTGGCTAGAAAGGGCATAAAAGTTTTTATTGGAAATTCCGCTGAAAATATAAAACAAGACTTAGATTTGGTGGTATATAGCCCCGCCATTAAAAAAGATAATCCTGAGCTGTTGCAAGCTACCGGCTATAAACTGAAAACTAAATCGTATCCAGAAGCTTTGGGTGACCTAACAAAAGAATATTATACAATTGCAGTGGCGGGAGCACACGGTAAAAGCACGACAACTGCTATGATCGGTTTAATTTTAGTGGAAGCCGGACTTGACCCCACAGTTATTGTGGGAACTAAATTAAAAGAGTTTGGCGGTTCAAATTTTAGGTCGGGCAAAGGCAAATTTTTGGTCATAGAGGCGTGCGAATACGATTCTTCATTTTTATATTACTCGCCTAAAATAGAAGTTATTACAAATATTGATAAAGAACATTTGGATTATTTTAAGACTTTTGCAAACGTGAAAAAAGCGTTTAAGAGTTTTATTATGCGACTTCCGATGAATGGGTTTTTGGTTTTTAATAAAGACGATGAAAAAAACTCAAAAGTTAAAATTACAAGTTCAAAGGTAAAATTTAAAATTAAAAATTATTCTTTAAAACAACCGGAGGCAAAAAAGCTAAATAGAGTTTTAAAAATTCCCGGACAACACAATGTTTCAAACGCGTTGGCCGCTTTGCAGGTTGCGCGAATTCTAGCAATCCCCGACAGTATTTCATTAAGGGCTCTTTCGGAGTTTCGGGGGACATGGAGGAGGTTTGAAGTTAAAACGGGAAACGTAAATGGTAAAGAAATAACAATAGTATCTGATTACGGTCATCATCCAAACGAAATTTCAGCAACTCTAAAAGCTACCCGCGAAAAATATCCAAATAAAAAGATAATGTGTATTTTCCAGCCACATCAGCATCAAAGAACGTATTATTTATTTAATGACTTCGTTAAAACATTCAGATCCGTGTCGATTGATAAAATAATCATTACTGATATTTATGACGTAGCCGGTAGGGAAACTAAAACGATAAATAACGAAGTTAGCTCTGAGAAATTAGTCAAAAAAATAAATCGTGAAAATATCGGGTATCTCCCATTGCAAAAACTAGAAGGTTTTATTAAAGACAGTATGAGTCCAGTAGAGGTTTTGATAATCATGGGTGCGGGTGATATTTATAAACTTGCAGATAAGTTTTAAGTGTCGCCGACTTATGTATGAATGTAAAATCATCGACAGCGAGATGAGGACGAGGGTCGCAATGAGTAAAGGAAAGTAGTGTATAAACATCACTTTCTTTTTTTTACAAAAATTGCTATTATTTAATAATGTTTTTGATCTAAAATTATGGTAACAATCAATAGTCAAAAAGCTAAAGAGATACTGACCAGAGGCGCACAAGAAGTTATTGTAGAAGACCACTTAGAAGAGCGGCTGGTAAAAGGGGAGAAGCTTAGAATAAAGTTTGGGATTGACCCCACCGGGTCTGTTTTACATTTAGGGCACTCTGTTTGCCTATGGAAGCTGAAAGAGCTCCAGGACGTAGGGCATCAGATCATTTTTTTAATAGGGGATTTTACAGCAAGAATTGGGGACCCAACTGGAAGGACCTCTAAGCGTGAGCCGATGACAGAGAGGCAAATAAAGGAGAATATGAAAACTTATAAAAAACAAGCAGGATTGATTCTAAATTTGCGCAAAGTGGAAATTCGCTATAATTCGGAATGGTGGAACAAGATGAATTTAACGGAAATGATGCAGTTGGCGACAAAGGTTACCTATGGCCAAGTTTCTGCCCGCGAAGATTTTAAAAAGCGACTTGCGGAAGACAAAGATTTCACTGTCGAAGAATTTTTATATCCTGTTTTGCAAGGATATGACTCTGTGGCCCTGAAAGCTGACGTGGAAATTGGTGGGACCGATCAAAAATTTAATATATTAATGGGTAGGCAGATCCAAAAAAGATACGGCCAAGAACCACAAGACGTTATTACGATTCCTCTGCTTGAGGGCCTGGACGGCAAGGAAAAAATGAGCAAATCTCTGGATAATTATATTGCTCTTACTGATAAGCCTTCTGATGTTTACGGTAGAATTATGTCTCTTCCGGATAATCTAATCCTCCGGTATTTCGAACTTTGCACGAGAGTTCCGCTTACTGAAATTGAAAAAAATCAAAGCGCGATAAATCCAAGAGACCAGAAAGCCAAATTAGCAAAGGAAATTGTGAAAATGTACCACGGAGAAAAAGTTGCACAGAAAGCTGAAGAAGAGTTTGACAGGGTTTTTAGAAATAAAGAGTTACCAACAGATGTGCCGATGTTTAGCACGTCTAAAGAAAAATACTCGATCCTCGATTTATTGTGCGACAGTAAGTTAGCCCAATCAAAAAATGAAGCCAAAAGACTTGTTGATGGTGGCGGAGTTTACATTATAAAGAATAATGAAGAATCAAGAGTTGGTGATTGGAGAGAAGAGATAACATTAGAAAATGGAATGATAGTAAAAGTTGGAAGCAGAAAATTTATAAAGATCATTTTAGAATAGGATGATGAAGAATAAATCTATATTCGCTATTTTTATAATTATTATTGTGTCTGCTCTTGCAGGATATTTTTTGTACCAGGAATTTTTATCACAAAAAAACCAAGTTCGGCAAGATGGAACGTCGGACTGGGAAACGCGCCAAAGCGTCGACTATGGTTTTGAGTTTAAATATCCGGACGGATTTTTTGACCAAAATCAACAGCCACAAATCCTTATGGGAGACTGCAATTACGATGTTTTTCCCGATCAATGTCCAAATATAAGTAGTATTGTTGCAAAAAATTTATCTGAACAAGGAGGAAGCTCAAAAGCAATAGAAAATAATATATCGTCTCCGGGATATTGGGATGTCGATGGGCAGAAGCAAACAATAAATAATATTCAATATTGCTTGTATGCAACTGGAGACTCGGCAACCGGACATGCATTCAACTATTACTATTATGCCACGGTTAAAAATCAGAAATGTATTGTCGCGTATTTTGCTGTAACCACTGTAAATTGCGATTTTTATTTGCCGTTAGAGCCGGGTGATACTGATCAGAAAAAAAATTATGACGACTGCGTGGCAACAAACGAGAGCCAGCCGAAAATATTAGATAAGATAATTTCGAGTTTTCGGTTTAGTAAATAAATTTTATATTTTTTAAATTTTTAATATATGCAAAGATTTTTAGTAAAAGATACGGCAAAACATATTGGAGAAGAAGTTAGGGTTTGCGGATGGGTTGACACAAGAAGGGTTCATGGAAAGATTTTATTTATCGATTTGCGGGACATAAGTGGAATTATGCAGGTTGTTTTTGTGCCCTCAAATAAGGAGGCTTATGAATTGGCTCAAACTATAAGACCTGAATGGGTTGTGGAAATAAGAGGACAAGTAGTAAAAAGACCGGAAAATATGATTAACCCAAAGATAGAGACCGGGCAGGTTGAGCTTTCGGTGGAAAGTTTAAAAGTTTTGTCCGAGTCCGAGGCCATACCACTATCTATCGAAGGGGACGGTTATGATATTGGTGAGGAGACAAGAATGAAATATAGATATTTAGACTTAAGAAGGCAAAGGTTGAAAAATAATTTTATTGTGCGACATAAGGTTATAAAATTTATCCGCGACTTTATGGATAAAGAGGGTTTTGCCGAGATTGAAACCCCTATTTTGACAAAATCAACGCCCGAAGGCGCAAGAGATTATATCGTGCCATCAAGGTTAAACGCAGGCCAATTTTATGCTCTTCCGCAGTCCCCGCAACAATATAAGCAGTTGTTAATGGTTGCCGGTATTGAAAAATATTTTCAGATTGCAAAATGTTTGAGAGACGAAGATCCAAGAGGGGATAGACAACCGGAATTCACTCAGCTCGATCTGGAAATGAGCTTTGTTGAACAGGAAGACGTTATGGGGCTTACCGAACGCCTTTTAATTTTAATAGTGCAAAACTTATTTCCCGAAAAAAAGATTCAAAAAATTCCATTTCCAAGGATATCTTATAAAGAGGCGATGGCAAAATATAAAACAGACAGGCCCGATATAAGGGAACGACCCGAAGGGTCCCCTGATGATAAAAATCTTTTAGCATTTTGTTGGGTGGTCGATTTCCCGTTTTTTGAAAAGAACGACGAAAAGAAATGGACCTTCACGCATAACCCATTTTCGGCCGCTAAGCCTGAGTTCAGCGAAGATTTGATGAAACAAAAAAATATTGAGAATATTTTAACAAGTCAATATGATGTTGTTTTAAATGGTTTTGAAATTGGTGGAGGGTCGATTAGAAATCATCGTCCGGAAGCTTTGGAAAAAGTTTTTGAAATAATGGGATATAAAAAAGACGTCATACAAGAAAAATTTGGACACATGATGGAGGCTTTTAAATACGGCGCTCCTCCTCATGGAGGAATTGCTTGGGGTTTAGATAGGATTTTTGCTTTATTGTTGGGCGAACCAAATATAAGAGAAGTGATTGCTTTTCCAAAAACCGGAGACGGACGAGACTTTATGATGCACGCCCCCTCGGAAATTGATAAAAAACAGCTTAAGGAGCTTCATATTAGCGTAATAAAAGAAAAAGGAGAAAAAAAGAAATAATGAATTTAAAACGCGCCATCGGAGGATTTTTATTATCATTTGTTTTTTTGGTGGTTTTTATGTATATGTTTTCTGGCATAAGGTGGGTTTTAGTGCATCCCTTAAATGGTCAAGATGGGGGTGTTGCCTTGGGAGACATTTCTGGTGGCTTGCAGAATGTTTCAGCTCAGGATATGACGCAGGATAATATTAAACCGGCTGACGAAACAGAGGTGGTCGCAGAATCAGCAATATCTGTTGAAAGCAATCTTTCTGGTTCTCGCAAAGTTATTTTTAATAAATTCTCTGATAAAAAATTACCTATTGCCAGCCTAACCAAATTAATGACGGCAATCATTGTGTTAGATAATTATAATTTATCAGACACTATAACGGTTAGTGAAGTCGCTGATGCGCAGGATCCAATGAAGGAAGATGTAGAATTAGGAGATTCAATGCCAGTAGAAAGTTTTTTAGACTTAATGCTTGTTAGGTCTAGTAATAAGTCGGCCTATGCTTTATCTGAGTTAATAGGAGAGAAGGAATTTGTAGCTTTGATGAATCAAAAATCTGAGGAGATAGGTTTAAAAAATACTTTTTTTGTGGATCCAACCGGCTTGAGTTCGGAAAATATTTCTACAGCTAGAGAGCTAGAAATGCTCGCAGAATATATTTTAAAAAATTACCCAAAAATAGCGGATATAAGTAAAGTTAAGGAGTTTTATGTCCCTTATTTTGGAAGCGTAGAAAACACAGACGAACTTTTGGGACAGCTCCCAAATGTAGTATTCAGTAAAACGGGTTTTACAATTGAAGCTAATGGTTGTTTACTTTTGGTGCTAAATAATCCGGAAAATAGTGATTATTTAATAAATATAATTTTAGGCGCCGACGACAGGTTTTTAGAAATGCAAAAATTAATCAGTTGTACTGGCGTAATATGCAAATAATATGACAGATATTGCTTTTAACGTTATTAAAGTTTTTAGTCTTGCAGCCATAGCTTCAATTGTCGCCTTTTTTTGGTGCCCGTTGCTAACTAATTTTTTGTATAAGCATAAACTTTGGAAAAAAACAGCAAGGCAGAAGGCGATCTCGGGTGAAGACGCGGTTGTTTTTAATGGTTTACATAAAGAGAAAGAGGTGAGCACTCCGCGCATGGGTGGGTTGCTTATATGGATAACGGTTGTTTTTATAATTTTTTTATTTTTTGTCTTATCTTTAATTTTTCCAGATTCGTGGATAGCACAGTTTAACTTTTTATCAAGAAGTCAAACCTGGCTCCCACTTTTTACTTTGGTTGTTGCATCTATTGTGGGTTTGGCAGACGATATTTTAGCTGTTGGTGGTGGCGGAAAATACATTGGTGGCGGAATGCGATTTAGAAAACGTTTAATATTGGTAGTCATAATCGGTTTGGTTGGAAGCATCTGGTTTTACCAAAAATTAGGATGGGATATGATTTATATCCCTTTTCTAGGAGACGTTTCTATCGGATTCTGGTATATCCCTTTATTTATTTTAGCAACACTAGCCTGTTGGTCCGGAGGAGTGGTTGATGGCTTAGATGGATTGGCTGGCGGAACTTTCGCGTCGATTTTTGGAGCGTTTACGGTCATAGCTTTTTCTTTAGGAAAGATTGATTTGGCGGCTTTTTGCGCGGTTATTACGGGAACCCTTTTTGCTTTTTTATGGTTTAATGTTCCACCTGCCAGGTTTTATATGGGAGAGACGGGCATACTTGGCTTAACAACTGTGCTGGCTGTTACGGCTTTTCTTACAGATTCGGTTTATGTTGTGCCGATAATTGGCGGAATTTTGGTAATAGAAGTTTTATCTGTGATAATTCAGCTTTTGTCTAAAAAATTCAGAAAGAAAAAAGTTTTTCTTTCAACACCGATTCACCACCATTTTGAAGCAATTGGTTGGCCGTCATATAAAGTTACGATGCGCGCGTGGATTATAGGCGTAGTATTAGCTTTCATTGGAGTGGCCGTGCGGTTGTTTAGATAAATTTTTCCAAAAATTTTTTAATTAAAACATGGTCAGCAAGTCATGTTTTTTTGTTAGTCGCAACGTTGACATAAGTTGTTTTTTATAAGATAATACAAAAGTGTTCATTCACATTCTACGGAGAGAGTGTTGTTAAGAAAGGAATTACAACATGAAAAAGCCAAAGAAGCTCGTTATCGGCTTTCTGGTAAGTGCCTGGATTCTGGCCGTAATGTACGGTGTTGGCGTCCCACTTCTCCTTCTGTTTCTGTTACTCTATTGCGGAGGGAGAATCCAGATAGACAATTACAAAGGATTGCCTCCGTTGGAGCCGGGAATGCTTGTAATATACAATCATCCAGACCTATTTGATTGTATGTTCGAGATTTTTCTAGTTCCATTGCTTTGGGCAAAACAATGGTTGAGGCATCCATTCACGGCTACCCCCTGGTTTACAATGTGCCGTCGCAATTTCAAAAAAATGTGGTTAGGCATACTTATGAAGCCTAGGGCGATATTTATTAACCGCGAAACAGCAAACGGGTCTGGCGTCGGAGCAAGAGCTATGCGCAATGTGCTAGTAGACCGTGGCGCAATAATACATCCATTGGAACCGGGCCGAACGTGTACTGGGAAGGATTTTATGATAAGCCCTGGTGGAAAAAAAATCCGCCTTCCTACCTCATCCGTTGCTTGGTTGTGCCACATGATAGGCGCAGGCAATCTTAAGATTTTGCTCGTCTGGACCGAAGCGGGCAAGATTGTTCTTAAGTCTCGTAAGCCATTATTCTCTTGGCCTCATTTTGGCCGGGAACCTGTCATCGTGAAGTATAGTTGGTTTGAGCCCCCCGTTGGTTGGGAGGCGATGACGCGGGCTAAACTTACAATAGTAATCGCTAATGCCATGTTGGCTTTAGCGGATCGTACAACATAGGAGTAATTCGCAAGAGTTACTCCTTTTTATTTGTCATGAGTTCATCGATCGGATGATTGAAAAAATATTAAAAATAAGTATAATAGATGATATTGGGGCCCATAGTAAATCGGTATTACGCCTCCATGGCATGGAGGAGGGCCGGGTTCGATTCCCGGTGGGTCCACTCGTAATTAAAAAGAGAAGATTAAATCTTCTCTTTTTAATTACGATTTTGATGTATTGGGAATCGAACCCCACAGAGGGGGTCGGGGAGATTGGGTATCTCCCCGTGTAGGAAATTATTCAAAACCGTGGGTTTTGAAAGAGCGAGTCTTGCGAGCGACGGGTTCTAGCGAAGCGGATTCCCGGTGGGTCCACCAAATTAAAGAGCCTGATTCGTTCAGGTTTTTTAATTTATGGCCAATTATATCGGTATTGCTTCGAGTTTAAAATTTTGGTATTATTAATTTTGTATGGGTATAAGAAATTATAAAAAAATAATTTATCCGATTGTTCTGGCAGTATGTTTCGTGGCAATTTTTGGTCTTGGTATTTGGATCGGAGTTGCGAAAGTAGCCTATCATGTGCCCCAGCCGGGCACTATTGATTTTTCGCTTTTTTGGGACGCTTACAATAAATTAGAACAAAATTTTATTGATCCTTCAAAAATTGCTGACCAAAAAGTGATTTATGGGGCTATAGAGGGAATGACTAAATCTTTGGGGGACCCATATACTGATTTTTTCAATCCGGATCAGGCGCAAAGATTTCAACAAGATCTTTCTGGTTCTTTCAATGGCATAGGCGTGGAAATCGGAATTAAAAAAGATTTACTGACAGTAATAGCGCCCCTTAAAGGAACTCCGGGCGAACAAGCAGGATTAAAATCCGGTGACATAATTGTAAAAGTTGATGGCAAAGATACCAGTAGTATGACAACAGACGATGCGGTAAATTTGATCCGCGGGCAAAAAGGAACGTCCGTTACATTAACCGTTTTTCGTGATAACTGGACTCAGACAAAAGATATTAAGATTATAAGAGACACGATAAAAGTGCCATCAATGGATTGGTCGATAAAAAACGGAGATATAGCATATATACAGATTTACCAGTTTGATGAGTCGCTTCCTTCAGATTTTCAGGCAGCCGCTTTTGAGATTTTGCAAAGCCCGGCAAAGAAAATAGTTTTAGATTTAAGAGATGATCCTGGGGGATATCTATCTGTAGCACAGGAAATTGCCGGCTGGTTTTTGCAAAAAGGACAAACAATAACTATTGAAGACTTTGGAAAAAATAAAACTCAGCAAATATATAAAGCAGAGGGAAATTCTGACTTTGAAAATTATCCGATAGTTGTTTTAATAAACCAGGGCTCAGCCTCTGCCTCAGAAATTTTAGCCGGTGCTCTGAGAGACAACAGGGGTATTCAATTAATAGGAACCAAATCTTTTGGAAAAGGGTCTGTGCAGGAAGTTATAGATTTAAGAGGAGGATCTTTCCTTAAAATTACTATTGCTCATTGGTTAACTCCAAAAGGAAGCTCAATTTCAGAGGTTGGTTTAAGTCCAGATACAAAAGTTGAGATTACAGACGAAGATTTTCAGAAGGAAAAAGACCCACAATTAGATAAAGCCCTTGAAATAATTAGAGCTTTGCAATATGATATGAATAGTAAGTAGCTATTCCTCCGATCAATTAGAATAAAAAATAATATTAGTATTAAAAAAATATAATCTAATCACAATTATGAAAGTAATTCTCCTGCAAGACGTTGAAGGTCTTGGAAAAAAATATGAGGTAAAAGAGGTTAAAAATGGCCACGCCAGAAATCTTTTATTGCCCGAAAAATTAGCAAGGGCCGCTACGAAAGAGGCTCTAAAATGGCTCGCCGATCAGAAAGAGGTTATAGAAAAAGAAGCAGAAGAGGATCTAAAAAAGGCGCAGGCTTTAGCTTCCGGTCTTGATGGGTTAGAAATAAGTATTGCTATGAAGGTTGGAGACGAGGGTCAGCTGTTTGAATCAATCAATAGCCAGAAAATTTTAGAAAAGCTTAAGGATCTGGGCTTTGAGGTTAAAAAATCTCAGATTAAATTAGAAAATCCAATCAAAGAGCTCGGGGAGTTTCCAGTCAGCGTGAGCCTAGACCACAATCTGGAGTCGGAAATAAAAGTAATAATAACTGCAGAAAAATCTGACGAAAAGTCAGAAGAATAATGCCTATAAAATATATCTTTATTACCGGCGGAGTTATGTCGGGGGTAGGAAAAGGAGTGGCCGCCGCCTCTATAGCTAAAATTTTACAAGCGAGCGGTTTTAGCGCCACAGCGATCAAAATTGACCCGTACGTAAATGTTGATGCCGGTACAATGAGCCCCACCGAACACGGGGAGGTTTTTGTTTTGGATGATGGTATGGAGTGTGATCAAGACATGGGAAATTATGAAAGATTTTTAAATACAAGTCTATCCAGTGCTAACTATATGACAACAGGAAGTGTTTATCTTTCTGTTATAAATAAAGAGAGAAGGATGGGGTACGGTGGTAAGCAAGTTGAGGTTGTGCCGAGAATTCCATTGGAAGTAATTGAAAGAATTAATAATGCCGCCAAGAAAGAAAAGGCTCAAATTGTTGTTATAGAAATAGGTGGTACAGTTGGAGAATACGAAAATCTACTTTTTTTGGAGGCTATAAGGTTATTAAAATTAAAACAACCCAGAGATGTTATAACCGTTCTTGTTAGTTTTATACCCGCATTGGGAGCGGGAGGAACCGAGCTTAAGACTAAGCCGACTCAACACGCGGTAAGAAATTTAAATTCTGTTGGAATACAGCCAGATATTATTTTAGGTAGGGCTGGCGTACCGTTAGATCAGAAAAGAAAAGAAAAGATCCAATTTATGTGTGGATTGGAAGAAGGGGATGTTGTTTCTGCACCAAATGTGGAAAGTATTTACGAGGTGCCACTTAATTTTGAAAAAGATAATATCAGTAAAAGGATATTAAAAAAGCTTTCTCTGAGGGCGAAAGGTAAGGACCTCAAAGAATGGCAGTCGCTAGTAAACACCATAAAAAACCCAAAAGGCGAGGTTAAGATTGGTATTGTAGGAAAATATTTTGGAAGCGGGGATTTTATTTTAACAGACTCATATATTTCAGTATTGGAATCGATAAAACACGGAGCGTATTTTTGGGGTCAAAAACCCATTATAGAGTGGTTGGACTCGGATACATATGAAAAGGATCCTGCAAAGTTAAAGGAATTAAAAAAATATGACGGAATAGTTGTTCCTGGTGGATTCGGCAATAGGGGGATAGAAGGAAAAATAAAAGCGATTGGATATTGTAGAAAAAATAAAATTCCATTTTTTGGATTGTGTCTCGGGCTTCAGCTTTCAGTGATTGAATTCGCAAGAAATGTTGCCGGCGTAAAAGACGCTACTTCCAGAGAATTTAATAGAAACGCTAAAAATCCGGTAATTGACGTTATGGAAGAGCAAAAAGAATTATTGAAAGAGAAACATTACGGTGGAACGATGAGACTGGGAGCGTATGACTGCCAGATTCAGAATGGCACAATTAGTCATAGGGCTTATAAAGATTGGACGAAAAATTCCAAGGGGGTTTATATGATTTCAGAGAGGCATCGCCACAGATACGAAGTTAATAATAATTATCGGGATATGCTCGTAAAAAAAGGGCTTGTGGTAGCTGGCATAAATCCGAAAAAAAATCTAATAGAAATAATTGAAATTAAAGATCATCCGTTCTTCGTAGCTACTCAATTTCATCCAGAATTTAAATCAAGGCCACTAAAACCCCACCCACTTTTTAAGGAATTTATTAAGGCCGCGATAAAGAATAAATAAAAAACCGCCAATCCTAGAGGGGACGTGGGCGGTTTTTTTATGAAATATCTACTTAGCTTTTACGAGTTCTACCGAGACTACCTTAGCGGTCCTTCTTAGTCCGTTAAAAAGCATTTTTGACTTAGACGTAAATTTAACCACGCCATCACCCATAGAATAGATAGTGTCATCAGAACCCATTTTTACATTTTTTCCCGGCAGATATTTTGTGCCACGCTGTCTTATGATGATCATTCCGATTCTAACTTTCTGTCCAGCAGAAATTTTAACTCCGAGTCTTTGACCGGCCGAATCTCTGCCGAGCTTAGATGTGCCTCCTTGTTTAGTTGTCGACATAGTTTTCTTTTAATATAATATATTATGGATTTTATCTTATCAAAAATCGCATCCTTTGTCAAACGCCACCTTTATGATATAATGCTATTTATAATAGTCGTGCTTTTAATTTTATTTGCTTTTGCATCAGGATATATAACTGCGAAATACCAATCTAAAGAGCCGATAAAAATAGAAAATAAAACTAAAAATATTTAATGAATATTCCCCAACACATAGTTTTATTTCCCGATGGAAACAGAAGATGGGCAAAACAGAAAGGAGTGCACACATTAGAGGGTCATAAACAAGGATATAATAATCTTTTAGATTTTTCTTCGTGGTGTAAAAATAGGGGGGTGAAAGTACTTACTGCTTTTGGTTTTTCGACTGAAAATTGGAATAGAACCGAGGAAGAAGTTAATTATTTGATGAAACTTTTAGAGAGCTGTTTAATTGATAATCTGGCAAAATACGATAAAGACGGGGTTAAGGTGAGAGTGATAGGGCAGAGAGAGCGTTTGCCGAAGTCATTACAGGAGGCAATTAAAAAAACCGAAGAAGCCACAAAAAACAATCAAAATCTTTTTTTGAATTTAGCGATAAGTTATGGCGGTAAATGGGATATTTTAAATGCAGTTAAAAATATCATCAAAGAGGGGATTGAGCCAGATAAAATTGATGAAAAGTTGCTAGAAGAGCATCTGTCTACCGCAGGTCTTCCTATGCCAGATTTTATAATCCGCGCTGGAGGAGAAATGAGAATGTCCAATTTTGTATTATGGCAAGCAGCTTACTCTGAATTATATTTTTCCCCAAAATTTTGGCCAGATTTTACGGAAAATGATTTGGACATAGCTTTGGTAGAATTCGATAAACGCGCTCGCCGTTTTGGTAAGTAAAACAACCTTTTGTCGCACAATAAGAATAGGAGATACGGTAAGATAGGGAAGCGAGAGCAATTAAAAACAGGGCAAGCCCTGTTTTTTTATTTTTATGTTTTTATTTTTTTACTAGTTCGTTTTTGTCAGTGCCCGTGCCATTTCCAACCATTTACCCTGTCGCGGTTTGTTTTTATACTTTGCGCACGATTTATGGATTTCTATTAGAGAGCAAAGTTCGTTTTTCTTCCAACTAGCTAATGGTTTTCCGTGGTTTTTGTGGATTATTTCAACTGCCTTAGACCAAAGTTCAAAATCTTTTTTCTTTTTATCTGCCAATGAGTTTTTTTTAAAAAAGGGCACAACAATTCCGGCAACATCACCAATTTTCTGTACTGCAAATCTTGCTTGGTCTTTTGAAATAGTAACTTCTCCGCAACCCATTTCATTTTTTATTTTTTCTAAAACTTTCACATTCTCTTTTGGCGCCGTAACTATAAATTGTGTTTTCCATCTGTAGTAAGTGGGGGAGTTGGTTCTTTCGTGCCTTGTGTCTTTTCTGAACTGCAAATCAAAACACCCATCATTATTTACCAAGTCCACCATATTAAAATTTTCTTTTTTCATCTCCAATATTTTTTAAATATAATACCTAATTTTAGTTGTGCGACAGGCTTGTGTCAATAGCTATGAGTAGGCCGGCCCTTATTGTGCGACAAGAATATACTATTTTTTGTCTGGGTCGGAGTGAAACTGATGGTGGATGTCGCGGAGGCGTTTGTTGGTCACGTGCGTGTAAATTTGGGTTGTGGCAATATTGCTATGTCCCAAAAATTCTTGAATGCTGCGAAGGTCAACTCCTTGGTTTAATAAATCGGTGGCATAGCTGTGGCGTAAAGTGTGTGGGGTGGTGAAAATTGGTACGCCAGATAATAGAGCATATTTCTTTACCGTTCTTTCAATTGATCGTGGCGTGAGTCTAGAATCAGTATCGTCCTTTTTGTCGCGAAAGTTTATAAACAAGGCTTTTTGGTTGGCGTGTTTAACATCATTTCTTATTTCTAGATATTTTTTTATGAAGTTTATGGCGCGTTCCGAAAAATAAACTACACGCGGTTTGCCACCTTTGCCGATAACGCCCAACTCCATGTCTTTTTTGTTTTTCAAACTGTTAAATTGTTCTAGGTTTAGGGCGGTTAGTTCGGCAATACGAAGCCCGGTTGAGAAAAAAACTTCTAAAATGGCCCTATCTCGGGTGCTAATATCGTCTTTCGGCTCAACAGAAGCTAAAAGCTTGCTGACTTGGTCTAAGGTGAGGAATTTTATGCTTTTTGAGCCCCTATCTGGCTTTGAGAGGGTTATTTTGTCTGGGGGCAGCGAAAGTACGTCTTTTGCCACAAAGTAGCCTAAAAAGGCCCTTAAAGCGATTAAATAGTAGTTCTGGGTGCCTTTTGACAGTAATTTACGCGTAGCTGGGCTAGGAGTCCTAGAAAGGTATAATCTGTAAGCCCAAATGTGCTCTGAGGTTAGTTGGTGGGGGAGTAAAGAGCTATTTTTAGTCTGATCTAACCAATCAAAAAATTTATGCAGATAATTTTTATAATTCTCCTGAGTATTCTTTCTTAAACCTTTTTCAACTTCACAAAAGTCTAAAAAATCTTGCAGATGTTCCTTTAATGGTTTTAATGAGTTTTGCATTGTTTTATAAGTGGCCTTCCATACAACATCGCTTTACCTACATTTTGCGACGTGCCCTATATCTATAATAAGCCGTCCCCTTGGCCGGTGTCAACCCAGGAAGGCGACCCAAAGTACGTCTTTTATTGACTGGGCGTGGTTTCGGTTGGCTGAGCTGGGCAATCATTATTTTCTCCGGGATGTAATATGCTATCTGCAATTCCCGAAAAATAATTTTGAATATTTTTTTCTGCCGCAGAAATATTTTCTTTTGTATTAATTATGCTATTTATTATTACCTCTCCCCCACTCTTAAGCCCATTTGCTGCTTTTTCCGAAAGGTCAGAAAGACTGGAAACTGTCCAATTTTCCTTGCTGGCTACAGAAGAATTAACGTTTGGCGAGGCATTAGTATTGCTGGAAGAACTATATGCCGATCCAATTAGCTTGTCCGAGGAGTTTGTATAACTTGTGGGCGGATCATTGGTGGAATTAGCGCCGAAAGGGTTTAAATTAAATCCGCCCGACAGAGTGGCACCGATATATTTACCGATGTTAGAAAAAAAGTTTTTAATTATATCTTGCGAATATGATTGCTGACTAAAAAAAACCAGAGTTATGACAATAATTATTAGGATTGTATAGAATATTATTCTTTTATTCATAGCTTTGTCGCACAATAAGATTACGAAAGTATTTTTATTGCGTCTTCTATACGTTTTAAGGTTTTCTCTCGGCCCAAAATATCAGCTATCTCAAATGGGCTTGGAGAAGAGTCTTTGCCTGACAACGCCACGCGCAAAGGCCATAGTAAATAGCCTTTGTTTTTTTCTGGGTATCCTTTTTCTAAATTAAATTTTTCTGATGCAGAAAATAATTCTTTTTCTAAATTTTTAATGTCCCAGGTTTTTATGGTAGATAATATTTGTTCAGAAAACAATAAAGATTCTTTTGTCTCGCTCTCCCCCACTCCCTTCCATTTTAACAAATCTTTTTCGTAGCTTAATTTATTTGTGAAAAAGAAATCTGACAATTCAACAATGTCTGATAATTTTTTCATTCTGGTTTTAGAAATTTCAACGATTTTTTGTAAAGAATTTTGTGATATTTGTCCTACAACCAAAAGCCCCGCTTTTTTTAAATATGGTTCGCAGAGTTCTGTAATTTTTTCTATTGGTTTTTCTCTAATATAAAGTCCGTTCAAAAACTCTAATCTTTGGATGTTAAATATAGCTCCTGCTTTTTGGACTTTTTCTATGGAAAATTCTTTTATTAGTTGTGATAGGGAAAACACTTCTTTTTCGGTTCCCGGATTCCAACCCAGCAAGGCCATAAAATTTATTAAGGCCTCGGGCAAGTATCCGTTATTATGGTAATCAGAAATAGCAACGTCGCCCTGACGCTTCGACATTTTACTTCGATCCGAGTTTAGCATAAGCGGTAGGTGCGCGTAGGTTGGCTGATAAAAATCTAGGGCTTCCTGCAATAGAATTTGTCGCGGAGTATTAGGTAGATGCTCTTCGCCCCTGATTATATGACTAATTTGCATCTCAAAATCATCTATAACAACCGCAAGGTGATACAGCGGGCTTTCTAAGTTTTTTGCTATCACAACATCTCCCAGAAGCCCCACATCAAATTCCACTTCTCCACGAATTAGGTCTTTGAATTTTAATTTTTTATTTTCAACTCTAAATCGTATCACCGAAGGCTTGCCTTCCACCAGATTTTTTTCAACAATTTCTTTTGATAAGTTAGCGCACGTCCCATCGTATTTGGGTGCCAATCCCCTACTCGCCTGCTCTTGTCGCTTGTTTTCAAGTTTTTCTTCGGTGCAAAAACAATAATAAGCTTTATTTTCTTTTAAAAGTTTTTCCAAATATTTTTTGTAAATATCAAGCCTTTGAGTTTGTTTATATGGACCAAATTTTCCGTCTATGTCCGGGCCCTCATCCCATTCAATCCCCAACCATTTTAATTGTTCAATAACTTCGTCGGTCCATCTTTGTTCGGATCTTTCTTTATCGGTGTCTTCAATTCTTAAAACAAACTTACCATTATTTTGTTTTGCAAATAAATAGTTAAAAAGCGCAGTTCGCGCAGTTCCAATATGCGCGGGCCCGGTTGGAGAGGGTGCGATCCTTACTCTTACATTTTTTGGTTTTAATTTTTTTGGCATAGTTATGATTTAGTCTAACATTAAATACTCTAAAATTTCACGGGCGATAGCGCGAGCTGCCAGCGGTTTTGCAAAAGTTAACGCGGCTTGTTTCATTTTTTCCAATTTTTCTTGATGTAAAAACAATAATTCAACATTCTCCATAAAGAAGTTGGGCGTTAAATTTTCTTGCTCAATAACCATAGCAGCTCCCGTTTCTGCGTAAGCATATGCGTTTTTTGATTGATGATCACCGGCCGCCGACGGCAAGGGAATTAAAATACTCGGCTTGCCTGCAGCGGCTATTTCAAAAATTAATCCTGAGCCAGACCGAGAAATTATTAAATCAGCAGCAGCAAAAGCGTGTTTTAATTTTTCTTCATCTAAAAATCCTATAGGATGATAATATGCGTCTAAATCAGGGAAGCCATCAGATCCTTCTACAACCTGTGCTTCAACAGTAATCTCTTTTAGGTTTTCGGTTCCTGTCATGTGTATTATCTCGTATTTTTTTAATATGTCGTTCAATATTCTTAAAATGAAATCATTAATAGCCCCTGCGCCTTGAGAGCCGCCTATTATTAAAAAGATCGGTTTGGAAAAAGTTAAACCAAATATTTTTTCAGCTTTTTCTTTGTCGCCACCTAAAATTTCTTTTCGAATAGGATTTCCGATAAGAGTTGTCCTCTTTGGGTCAAAATATTCTGTTTTTGGAAAAGAAACAAAAATTTTCTTTGCCCACTTCGCTGTCTGTCGGTTGGACAGCCCCGGCACCACGTCAGATTCATGAATAAACACAGGAATCCTTAGAAGTCTAGCAGAAAAAGTTACGGCGATAGATCCCGATCCGCCCTTACTAAAAACTAAATCGGGCCTTATCGTTAGCATTAGAAATAAGCTTTGGATTACACCAAACGGGATTTTAAATAAAATATCAGTAAAATTCTGCCAAGCTAAATATCTCCTTATTTTTCCCGAAACTATTTTTCTTATTATAAAATCTTCTTGCGAAAGCAGGATCAAGCTAAAATCATCTTTTGGTCCCAAATAATAAAAATCTAGGTTTTTTTTAGAATAAATTCTTCTTATTTCTCTGGCAATGGCGACCAGGGGGTATACATGCCCACCAGTTCCGCCTCCTGTAAATACTATTTTCATAATGTTATGAGCAAGATGCTCAACTATTTTTAGAAATATTTAATAAAAGTCCTATACCAATTAACTCAACGGTTAGGTGTGATCCGCCGTAAGAAAAAAATGGGAGAGGAATTCCGGCCAGCGGGAAAATTCCTGCAGCCGAAGCCATATTAATAAAAGCTTGCAGAGTTATCCAAAAAACAATTCCAGTGGCCACCATTTTAGAAAATTTATCAGTCGAGTTTTTAGCGACCCGGATGCCCAACCAGAAGAGAATAATAAATGCGATGATTATTGCTACACATCCGATTATGCCGAACTCCTCGCCCATTATCGCAAAAATTGAATCAGAGATTGCCTGCGGTAAAAATCCGAATTTTTGTATTGACATTCCCAGTCCTCTGCCAAAAATTCCGCCAGATCCCAAAGAGATTAGCGCCTGGCGCAATTGAAAACCCTTACCAAGCGGATCTACATCGGGATGTAGAAAGGTTAGCCACCTATCTAAGCGGTACGGTTCAAACCTTATTAAAAATAATAAAATGCTTGTTCCAGAAATTATAACTAGAAATGTATGCCACAAAGGAGTTCTTGCTGAAAAGTACAGAGCAAGTAATGTTAAGGAGATAATTCCCAACGTACTGGCGTCTCTTTGAAAGTACAATGCTATAAAGATTAGCCCAAGGAAAATTATAAAAGGAATGAATATGTAGATTATATTATGATAGCCTTTTTTTGTAATAGATTTCCAGTCCGACACGTTGGCCTCGGATAGTTTTGATGCAATCCAGGCGGATAAATATAAAATTGCGGTGATTTTTAGAAATTCTGCGGGCTGTAATGTAAAAATTCCCATATCAATCCACCTGGATGCCCCTCCTGCCTTAGATCCTATTTGTGGTAAAAAAACCAAGAACAGTGCCAGCATATTTATAAAAACCGCCAGAAACGCCCATTTTTTTAAAAAGTTTAGAGAAATCTTATATGCCACAAACCCCAAAATAATTCCCGGAATAAGCCCAAAAAGCAATTGGTGAAATAGGTAGTAATTAGTGTTTCCGAAGCGTTCCATTGAGGCAGGGGCCGAAAGACAAGCAAAAAACAAAAGGCCAAATCCAACCAATAAGGCAACTAAAAAAAATAGAAAATAATCAAAGTGTTTTTTCATTTTTATTCTCAGAAAAGTATTTTACCCAAAACTTAAACTGATCACCCTTTTCCTCGAAGTCTTTCCATATAGAATAACTTGGCGAAGCACAAGATAATAGGCATATTTCTCCCGCGAGAGTGTATTTATAGGCAAATTTTACTGCCTCTTCCATACTTTTGGTTTTTAAAATATTTAGTCCTTTCTTAGATTTTAAAATTCGGTCTCCGCTGTCAGGAAACAACACTATATTTTTAATGCCACATTTTTTGATCGTCTTTTCTAATTTGGAGAATTTATATCCCCTATCCTGTCCTCCAAGAAAAATAGTGCCAACTTTTGATAAAGATTTCAGAGCCATTATTGTAGACTCCGGTGTTGTGGAAATTGCGTCATCGTAAAACTCAATGCCCTTGAATTTTCCCGCCGGTTCGAGTCGGTGAGGTAAGGCCTTAAAACTCTCAATCCCCCGTTTTATTGTGTTATCAGAAACATCAAAATATTTTACAGCGGTTACGGCAGCTCGGATGTTTTCTTTATTGTGCTCGCCCAATAGTGGCAATTTTATACCCTCAAGAAATTTTTCATCAATAAACGGCGTTGGTTTTTCTCCGCCCCGGCCGGCAGAGTTGGGCTTAATCCAGCTTGCCATCTTTTTATTTTTGGGATTGTAAACAAAGATTCCGTCGGATTCCTGATATTTTATAATATTTTTTTTGGCTCCGTAATAGTTTTTTACGTTAAGGTGGTAGTCCATATGTTCTGGAAAAAGTGATGTTACTACCGCTACGTCAGGAGAAAACTTAAAGTCGTCTAATTGGTAGCTAGAAAGTTCTAAAACAAAAATCGTGTTTCTTTTTATCCCCACACTAGAACGAGTTTCTCCCTTATTTATATTACCACTCTCTTCACCTCGTTTGGTGCGGGGGTTAATTTCTTCCGTAAGCGCTGATAACATTGGCGTGCCGATATTTCCTAAAAGCTCTACCCGTTTTCCAGATTTTTTTAGGATATGATAAATGAGAGACGCTGTTGTTGATTTTCCTTTTGTTCCTGTAACTCCGACAATCTTTACCCCTGGTATTTGTCGCACGTAAGAAAAAAATATGTTTGTGGCGGTCGTATACGGAATTTTTATTTTTTCTTTTGCAATGCCCGGAGACCTTATTGCAATATCATAATCTTTCTGTTTATCTAAATAATTATCGTCATTTTTTATATCTCCTATTCCTATTTTTAAATCAGGAAAGTTATTTTTTAGATACTCTTTTGCCGCTCCGCCTTCTTTGCCATATCCCAATATTATAGCGCTGTCAGCTCCCAAAAATTTAAGATAATCTGGCACAAAAGAGGGTTTAGTTTTAAAAACTTCTTCGATAAGTTCGCGTGGCTTCTTTTTGCCTTGGAAATAAATTTTAATCGGCATCTTTCTGTAATCAAAAAGATATCGATTGTCGTTGGGGTCAATTTTGGGAAGAAATATTTCACCGGCAAGATCGTCTCTAAATTTTTCTCTGGACATATAGAAAGCCGCTCTCGCCTCAGCGTATGTTCCGACGCAGTCAAAAGGCTTTACTCTGCCAAAGCCCAAAATATCCCGCAGGGTGGCCAAAATTCTGACGTCTTGAAATAAGTTTCTGCCAAAGATACTTATTAATTCTTCTTTCGGCAAGAAGGGAGAAAGAATTAAAAAAACAAATACGCACTTTGGGCAATGCCCACACCACAATTTGTTTTCTGAAAATTCTTCTTCGTGCTTATTTATCTTGAAATTATTATTACAGCTGGAAAAGTTGAAAAGATATTTTTTTAGCTTTGCGAACATTTCTGCAATACGTATTTCATAAAACGGTCTTATCAATGAAAAATAGAGAAGGTCGGGGCTGACGAATTTTTTTACGTAATTTTGAAATAAGTTTTCAAATTCAGAAGACTTTGACCATTGGTGGTTTATATCCTTTCCTTTATATTTTGTGTTACCAAAATTACTGCTAAATTCATTAGCAACCACAAAATAAGAGTAATTATAAAAAATAGCAGATAAAATGCCGATAAAGGCGTATACGCCCGAAATAGGTATATGTCCGGAATAATAGCCAGTTTTTCCGTCGAATAGTTTTTCATCAAGCCTACGTCCTACTTTTATGGATTTTTGCCCAATTTTTTTTATAATGTCGTCTACAAGAGGTGGCGTTTTTTCGGTTTCTATAAAAATAACGGAAAAATCCGCACCATATTTTTTCAATAATTCTGCCGCCACTATAGAATCTTTTCCCCCACTAACGCCAAGCAAAAATTTAGTATTTCTTTCAATCCTGTAATTTTTTATTAATTTGCCCCGAGGGTCTTTTTTAATAAAAGGAAAGCCCGGAAAAATTGCCGGATCAAGCTTATTTCTATAAAAAAATTCACCGAGGCCTTTTGTATAAAAAGAATCCCAAAAGATAGCTTCTTCTTTAGAAAGAGAATAGTTTAGTTTTATTTTTTTGGAATAATAAAGCTTATAATAGCTAATTCCTAAAGCCAGGTGGAGTCCCTGTAACATTTTATCACAAAGTTCCTGAGGTATTTTTTTAAGATTTGGAATCTCCGGCAATATTATCGTTTCTGTAAACAGAACGTCGTTATTGCGTCCGAGGCTTACTTTATAGTTAAAAAAAATCCGTTTTTTTTCAGGTTCAAAACTATATGAGGTAAACTCAAAAATGGTAGGTTTTGTGTCCATATTCGATTATTTAGTATACCAAAATTTTTTTTATAATCAAAGAGTGATTGATTTTCACCATTTTGAGTGGTATATTAAAAATCCGAACATTGATAACAAGGAGACCCAAAAGTGAAGGCCATTAAACGTATGAGTTTACGGCAGATACAAAGAATGTTCTTTTCGATATATGGTGATAGAAATTCGAGGCTTTACAGTTCCTCGGACTTGCTTTTGCACGTTTTTGAGGAAACTGCCGTGATCGCCGAATCGTTTCGCAAAGAAGACCGCAAGGATCTAGATTCCGCCATTGCCCGGCTACTTAGTTGGCTTCTAGGCTTTTGCAATGCCGAGGGAATCGATTTGTCTGACGCGATATTTGGCAAATACCACGGCGCGTGCCCATACTGTGGTCGGCCGATGCATTGCACATGTATCAGCGCCGAAACAAAAACGAAGAAATGGCGGCAGAAAAAAAACGTAATTATGCCTCAATCTTTGCACGCTTGGCAGGATATGTTCAAAAACATATATGGCAGAGTTAATAAAGTAGCGGGAAGGGAAAAGTGCTGGCTTCATCTTCATGAAGAACTTGGAGAAGTAAGCAGGGCGTTTCGGCTTAAGGAGCGGATTAATCTAAAAGACGAGCTCGCCGATGTGTTTGCCTGGCTTGTTGCCTTCTGCAATAATTTGGGGATAGGTCTTGAATTCTCAATTCTAAAGTGTTATTCGGGCAGGTGTGATGTTTGCGGGAAAAAGCAATGCCAATGCCCAATAATCTAATAAAGCCCCACAAAGGCTTTTTTTATTTGCATGAAAAACCGCCCGTTATGGGCGGTTTTTCATAGTCGTTAATCGTTAGAGGAAAGACGCTTGAATACAAACACAAAGAGGAATATTAATACAACGCCTCCTAAAATCCACAAGTACCATCTTTTTAGAAAAGCACTAATTCCAGTTGCCGCTGGCGCAGTAGAAATTGCGCCGGCTTGGTTTGGGCTCAGGGTTATCGAGGCAGAATCAGTTTGAATTGCCCCGGAAACATTACTCGTTGCTGTTGCTTGTTTTGTGCTATCTTCCGTTATAGTCTGTGTTTTTCCTTCAAAGGTTATTGATTTTGAGCTAGACGGAGCAATAGAGCCAATATTAATTCCTGAAACTATGTCTCCAGATATTGGGACTCCATTAAGTTGAAGATTTCCTAAGGATGCAATATCTGTTGGAATGTTAGCTGAAATATTTACATTATCAATCTGGACAGCTGAGCTGTTTGTCGCAGAGATCATAAAATAAGCCTGACTGTCAGAACCCATATCGGCAGTTTTTTGCCACTGGGCCGAGTTTGAATTTTGTTTAATAAATAGTGAAATTGACAACCCACTGATGCCGGCGTTTATTTTACAGTCGTTTGGGCAAGTGGTTGTTGTCTCTCCTAAGTTTGGCTCACACAACCCGTTACCGCATTGACTTGTCGGCTGTGTTGCTTGGCAGTAAGTGTTGTAATCGGCAGAACCGCTGGCGCAAGTTGATCCGTCACATTTTATTGTATTAGAGCATTTATTTGAAGAACAATCATCAGTTGTGCAAGCGTTATTGTCATCACAATTTTTGTATAAACCGCTGGCAGATCCCAACGAGTCGTACCAATAAAGAGAATTGTTATAGCACGCAGTTTTGTAGTGTGCTACGTAGTTGTTAATTGGCTGAATGGGCTGGACATACGTTGTACACTGACCATATTGCCCGGGGCTGTTGCAAACCTGACCCGCAGCACAACTATAGTATAAATCTTGTTGAGTTCCGCACGAGTCGTACCAGTAGACGCTATTTCCCTGGCAAATTTTGTAAGCATGATAGGTGCAGGACCTATAATTATTATAGTTATAATTGTAGTTATAGCTGTTGTAGCCGTTACACGTTCCGACATAGTCTTGTTGTTGCCCGCATGAATTATACCAGTATAAATCATTTCCTATACACTGTTCATAGGAGTGATAGGTACAGTTTGCGGAGTTATTATAATTGTAGTTGTAATTATAATTGTAATTATTTTGACAGATATTATTATAGCATCCGCCAGAGCAATATTGGGATAAATCTTGTTGAGTTCCGCACGAGTCATACCAGTATAAATCATTTCCAACGCATCTTTGGTATGCATGGTAGGTGCAACCATATTGAGCTTGGACGTCGGATGGTACGGCTGTTGCAAAAGAAAACAGCATAAATATAAAAATGGTCGCGAACACTAATTTATTTAGCATATTCATATATAAAAATAGGTTACTTTTTAATTAGTTTTATATGAAGGATAGGCAAAGATGTAGGAATGCCTATAATAGTAAACCTTACCATTTTCAAGATAAAAGTCAATATGTTTCTCCTTGATTGGATTGTAATAAAAAATCGCACATAATTATGCCTCGGTTGAGAGACCCGTTACTCCGGGTGTTTCACTCGGAACCAATAACTTACTTAATTGCCACAGCAATTACAGAGAGCGACAGGGTCGCAAACGGTTCTAAATACTACTGCTCTAAATGCAAAAGGCGTCTAAGTGTGCCCCGGCCGAGACTCGAACTCGGAACCAATAGCTTAAAAGGCTACTGCTCTACCATTGAGCTACCGGGGCACACTTAGACGCCTACATTTAATCGTTTAAATTCCCTCTTTTTTTAATTTTTCAAGCAATTCTTTTTGTTCTTTGGACAATTTTTTTGGGGTTTTAATCCTTAATTCAATATATAAACTCCCCTTGCCATATCCGTTGAAGTGCGGAATTCCCTTCCCTGAAATTCTTAGAACTTTCCCAGATTCTGTTCCAGCGGGTACTTGTAATAAAATATCTGTTCCTTCTAATGATTTAATCTCAATTTCATCTCCCAGAGTCGCCTGTGAAAAACTGATTGCAACTTCACTAAATAAATCATCTCCTCTTCTCTCAAACGTGGAATGTTTTTTTACAAATATTCTAACAAACAGATTCCCCGCTTTTCCGCCCTTTTTGCCCGCCTCTCCTTTCCCTTCAACTTTTATAACCTGATTTGAATCTATCCCGGCTGGTATGTGAATTCCAATTGTTTCCTCTTCTTTCACTCGGCCCTCTCCCCTGCATACATTACATGGTTTTTCTGGAATAGTTCCCTCCCCCTTACATTCTGGGCAAGTTGCCAGAGTTGTGTAAGATCCTAAAATTGTTTTTTTGACCTGCTGAACTTGTCCTGTTCCTCTGCAAGAAAAACATTCTTTAATTTTAGTTTCTGGTTCTCCCCCATCTCCTTGGCATCTGTGGCAAGTGGCATATTTTTTAATACTTATTGTTTCGGTAAATTCTTTTAAAGTTTTTTCTAACGGAATTTCTATATCAACCTGTATGTCTTTTCCTTTTCGTGTGTCTTTTTTGGTTGTTTTCCTACCTCCGCCTCCAAAAAAGTCTTCAAATATATCTCCAATATCTCCAAAATCAAACTCCACTCCGTCCTCACCTCCTTGAGGTCGGTTTCCCCACGCCCACGAACCGAACGGATTTTCGCCCGCAGATCCATATGATCCTCCTTGGCCGTTTTCAAAAACCCTACCAAACTGGTCGTATTGTTCGCGTTTAGATTTATCCGAAAGCACCTGATAAGCTTCGTTTATTTCCTTAAACTTTTTTTCATCTCCGCCTTTGTCCGGATGGTATTTGTGCGCCAGCTTATGAAAAGCGCGCTTTATATCTTCTTGTGAAGCATTTTTTTCTACTCCTAGAATATTGTAATAATCTTCTGGCATATTTTCTATTTCTCTTTCTCTTTATACTTTCCTTCTTCTGCTCCATCGGCCTTTTTGTCCTCTGGCTTTTGTTCGCCTTGGTTTTCATCGCCAATTGGAGGGGTTTGTCCTGCCTCGCTTGGGGCCGACTGTTTATATAACTCAGCGCCCACTTTCTGTATGGTTTCAGACAACTCTTTTGTCTTGCTTTTAATTTCCTCTATGTTATCACCTTTTTGAGCTTCTTTCAAGGCGTTTATTTTATCCTCAACCTCTTTTTTGTCTTCTGGCTTTACTTTATCTCCTGCATCTTTTAATGTTTTCTCGGAAGTATAAACCAAAGCGTCAGCTGTGTTTTTAGCCTCAATTGATTCTTGTTTCTTTTTATCTTCTGAGGCATGTATTTCTGCGTCTTTTTTCATTCTTTCAACTTCTTCTTTTGAAATTCCAGCTGATCCTTCAATCTTAATTGATTGGGACTTCCCTGTTGCCTTGTCTTTTGCAGAAACGTTCAAAATTCCGTTGGCGTCAATGTCAAAAGAGACTTCAATTTGAGGTGTTCCGCGAGGAGCAGGCAAAATTCCATCTAGCATAAACCTTCCCAATGTTTTGTTGTCAGCAGCCATTGGTCTTTCTCCTTGTAAAACGTGCACCTCAACAGATGGCTGATTGTCGGCAGCCGTTGAAAAAACCTGGTTTTTGCCGTGAGGAACAGTTGTGTTTTTAGGAATCAAAATTGTATTTACAGAGCCAAATGTTTCAATTCCCAAAGACAATGGCGTTACGTCTAACAACAAAACATCTTTACCCGCGGTTCCCGACATTATTCCACCCTGTATTGCCGCTCCAATTGCCACAACTTCATCTGGGTTTACTTCTTTGTTTGGCTCTTTGCCAAATAGTTTTTTAATTTCTTCCTGGATTTTTGGCATTCTTGTTTGTCCACCAACCATAACAATTTCGGCAATATCTTTAACTTCCCAGCCAGCTTCTTTTAGAGTTTGCTTCAAAAGGCTTATAGATTTCTCAATGTAATCGGCAACCATTG